>Ga0209302_10001661_pt1 | contig 13036 bp, 16 predicted proteins | sample ArcOceMetagenome_2_FD_187445 | JGI IMG/M metagenome (GOLD analysis project Ga0209302, IMG submission 187445) | Marine eukaryotic phytoplankton communities from Arctic Ocean - Arctic Ocean ARC135M Metagenome (SPAdes) (version 2) | ecosystem: Environmental > Aquatic > Marine > Oceanic | place... | reverse complement strand
TGGCGGAAGTATTTATGACGAGAGGCTATGATGTCATATCTAAAGGTACTGACGATCATTTGTTTTTAGTGAGCTTTATTGATGCTGGCCTGACGGGAAAGGATATCGATGCTTGGTTGGGAGATGCTCATATCACGGTTAACAAAAATTCTGTTCCAAATGATCCACAATCCCCTTTTGTCACTTCAGGAATACGTATCGGAACTCCTGCAGTCACAACCCGTGGTTTTAACGAACAAGACTGTAAGGTTTTGGCGGGTTGGATGTGTGATGTGATTAGCAGTGGTGGAGATGAGGCTGTTGTTAAAAATGTCAGAAAGCTAGTGAAAGGCATTTGCCAAATACACCCTGTTTACTCATAATCAGTGATTAACGGGTAAATTCAGTATTTACATTGTCTGCGCAACGGCGTACGGACAAATTAAAGGGTTGTGATATATGCGTTGTCCATTTTGTGGTGCAGATGACTCAAAAGTTATAGACTCTCGGCTTTCAGCCGAAGCTGATTCTATCAGAAGACGAAGGCTTTGCACTGACTGTAATGAACGCTTTACTACGTATGAAACAGCTGAGCTAATACTACCTCGGCTAATAAAGCGTGATGAATCCAGAGCTTTATTTGACGAAAATAAGTTACGAGCAAGCTTCCTTAGAGCCCTTGAAAAAAGGCCGGTTAGTATTGATGCTGTCGATAGTGCAGTAAAAGGAATTATCCACCAGTTGAGAAGCACAGGAGAAAGGGAAGTTCCTAGCCGACTAGTTGGTGACTGGGTGATGGATGCATTACACAAACTAGATGAAGTTGCTTATGTGCGTTTTGCATCAGTTTATCGAAGCTTTCAAGATGTTAATGCGTTTCGTGAGGAAATTGAACGGATGGAAGGTCTTTCAGAGCCTTTATCAAAGGAGTAGCTCTATGCTTCAAGATATTCTTTTAAATTGCACCTTTAATCCGGAAGGCATCCAATACACTAGGGAGTATTGGGTTAGGAAGTGCACGAATGGATACGCAAGAACTGATAATGGTTTTCATTTTCGTGAAGTACGTAATTAGTATTTGATGTCACAAGAATCATTAATGGCCCGAGCATTATTATTGGCCGAGAGAGGGGTTTTTACTACAGCACCAAACCCAAGAGTAGGTTGTGTCATTGTAAAGAATGAAGTGATACTTGCTGAAGGTTGGCACCATAGAGCGGGTCAGGCCCATGCAGAAGTTAACGCTTTAAGACAGCTTAATCAAAAAGAAGCAAAAGGTGCTGATTGTTATATTACTCTTGAGCCTTGTAGTCACGATGGCAGGACACCGCCCTGTTCGGATGCCATAATTAAAGCTGGTATTAAACGCGTGATTATCGCTATGAAGGATCCAAATCCCTTAGTGGCAGGCCGTGGTATTGAAAAGCTTGAGCAGGTGGGCATTGAAGTTATTCTAGGTGTGTTGGAAGAGCAAGCGGAAAAGTTAAACCAAGGATTTTGTCAACGAATGAGATTGGGTAGGCCATATATACGTAGTAAACTAGCAATGAGTGTGGATGGTAAAACAGCAATGGCCTCAGGCGAAAGCCAATGGATTACTGGTAAGGATGCTCGGCAAGATGTGCAAAAATTGCGGGCACAAAGTTCTGTGATACTCACCGGCATTGGCACGGTATTAGCTGATGACCCGCGTTTGAGTGTGAGGCCAGAAGGTTGGTATCCTGAAGGGGAATTGGTTCGCCAACCACTAAGAATCGTTATTGATAGTAATTTGAGAATACCTATCAATGCTAAGGTTCTTAATTCAGAAGCTGAGACGTTGGTTGTGACTGTAAAACCTTCAGGTAAGAAGGGGGTGAACATAATGGTCAGTGATGCTGACAGAGGATGTGTTGATCTGAAAAAATTAATGAGCCGATTAGCGGAGCGTGAAATAAATGACATTATGGTTGAAGCTGGATCCAAACTCAATGGAGCGTTGATTCAGGCGGGCTTAATTGATGAATTAGTTATTTATATGGCGCCTAAGTTATTGGGTGATAGTGCTCAAGGTCTGTTTCATCTACCAGCTTTACAAAAAATGTCACAGAACATAGCGTTAAACATTACAGATATTCGTGCCGTGGGTAGTGATTGGCGTATCACCGCTTCTCCCGTATACGAATGAATATCTAGACATTTAAAATATTAATAGGAATAATAAATATGTTTACGGGTATTATTGCTGCACTTGGGAAAGTAGTCGCCGTCAAAGCAAAAGGTGGAGATGTCCGCCTAGAAGTTGCAACTCAGAAGTTAGAGCTAAATGGTGTTAAGTTAGGGGATAGTATTGCGGTAAATGGTGTCTGTTTAACTGTAGTTTCTATGCAAGGTGACCGTGTATATTTTGATGTGTCGAAAGAAACACTAGATCGAACTAGTATAGGGATAGCTAAAGTTGGTTCAGAAATAAATATGGAAAAAGCATTGGCAGTAGGTGACCGGCTCGGAGGTCATTTTGTTAGTGGCCATGTTGATGGTATGGGTGAATGTATAAAGAGGGAAACTTCCGCACGTTCGATTATATTTCAGTTTAGAGTACCTCGTAATTTAGAACGTTACATAGCGGAAAAAGGATCTATCTGTATTGATGGTGTTAGTTTGACAGTGAATGTAGTGTCACAGGACATTTTTGAGGTAAATATCATTCCGCATACATTAGAAGAAACTGTTATTAAAGATTATCAAGTCGGCACACGTGTAAATATAGAGGTGGACTTGATTGCTCGGTATTTAGAACGACTGATACCTGGAGAAAAAAGTAATGTTATACAGGATAAACTGTTCAAACACGGGTTTTTGAAATAATGAAATTAAATACAACTGCTGAAATTATCGATGATTTTAAGCAAGGCAAAATGGTTATCATCATGGATGATGAAGATAGGGAAAATGAAGGTGACTTAGTTATGGCTGCTGAATGTGTAACGCCTGAAGATATTAACTTCATGGCGCGCTTTGGCAGAGGCTTAATTTGTCTTACATTAACAGAACAGCATTGCAAAAAGTTACGTTTGACGCCAATGGTTTCAGAAAATCAAGCTGTTTACTCCACAAACTTTACAGTATCTATTGAAGCTGCACAGGGCGTCACAACAGGGATATCAGCATCTGACCGGGCACTTACCATTCGGACTGCAGTTAACCCGGAAGTTAAAGCTGAAGATATAGTGCAGCCCGGTCACATTTTTCCATTAAAGGCACAATTAGGTGGAGTATTAACTCGCGCAGGTCATACTGAAGCAGGTTGTGATTTAGCAGAATTGTCAGGAAAAGTACCATCAGCAGTGATTGTTGAAATACTCAATGAAGATGGGAGTATGGCTAGGAGGGCAGATCTAGAAAGCTTTGCTGAGCTTCATCAACTTAAAATTGGAACTATAGCTGACTTAATTAGTTATCGCTTAGAAAATGAGATGACGGTACAACGCTTATCACAATGTCACATGCCAACAGAGCAAGGTGACTTTGACCTTGTTAGCTTTCAAGATACAGTCAACAGACAAGTCCATCTTGCGCTTGTTTATGGTGATATTAAAATGGAAGAGGAGACACTAGTTAGAGTCCATATGGCGGATCCTTTAAACGACTTGTTAGGGGCCACTCGAGACACAGTGCACTGGCCTTTGGATGAGGTGATGGCTGAAATACAACGCGTAGGTAAAGGTATTCTCGTCGTCTTAAGACAGCCGCAACAAAACAAACGTTTAGCCGATAAAGTCGAACTTTACCAGCAGCAAGATAGAAGTGAAATATTAACTGGCCCCAAAGTGGGTTGGGATATGCGTACTTTTGGTGTTGGTGCTCAAATATTGGCAGAGCTAGGAGTTAAGAAAATGCGTGTGATGGGTACGCCAACAAAATTGACAGGATTATCTGGCTTTGGCTTAGAGTTAGTGGGTTATGCCAGAGGGCCACAAGAAGATTGAGTAATAAGCACATCATGCTGGTCGTGGGAGAAGCCTCTGGAGATGCTCATGCCGCACGAGTTATTACAGAGTTAAAAAAGCAGGCACCAAACACATTAGTCAGCGGCATTGGTGGTGATAATCTACGTGCAGCCGGCATGAACGTTATTATCGACTTTTCAGAACTTGCAGTTATGGGTTTATTAGAAGTACTAAAGCGATACCGATACTTAAAGCAAATCTTTGACCAAATGGTTGAGTTGTTAAAAACAGAAAAGCCAGACTTATTAGTTTTAGTAGATTACCCGGGCTTTAATTTAAAACTGGCTAAAGAAGCCAAAAGACTATCGATTCCGGTTATGTATTATATTAGTCCAAAAGTATGGGCATGGCGCAAAGGTCGAGTTAAAACAATCAAACAGGTTGTAGATGAGATGTTGGTGTTGTTTCCATTCGAGTTACCGATATATGAGAAGGCAGGTGTCCCAGTGAAGTGTGTTGGTCACCCTTTGATTGATGCGGTTCAGAGAAAATTAACAACTGAACAAGCCAAAAAAAAACTGAGCTTAGATGAGGGTCATAAAGTCGTAGGCTTATTTCCTGGTAGTCGTCGCAGCGAAGTTGAGGTGCTTCTACCCTTGATGATTCAAGCAGGTAGTAAACTGTATAAAAACAATCCTGAGCTCCAATTTGTTTTACCTATAGCCCCTGGTCTGGACGCAACTATATTTAATTCTATTTTAATTCATGCGCTAATACCCGTTCAGGTTGTTTCTAGTGATTTCTACGAACTAACATCAGCCTGTGATGTAATTGTTGCAGCCTCAGGAACGGTGACGCTAGAGATAGCCTTGTTAAATGTGCCACATTTTATTTGTTATCGAGTTTCACCATTGACTTATGGGATCATGAGTCGGCTAGTGAAAATACCCTATGTCGGATTATGCAACATCATTACGGGTAAGAAGCTAATCACTGAAATCATACAAGATGAAGTTACTGTCGACCGTTTAGAAGAAGAATTACATGATAGGTTGACGCGAGATGACAGCCAAGTTGTCGCTGCAAAGGTTGGTCAAGAAGTTCGCTCATCATTAGGACCAGCTGGTGGAGCCCACAATGCAGCTGAGCGGATTCTCGTGAAGTTAGCTCAATGACTATAAATAGGCAATATATTGCTGGGGTTGATGAGGTGGGGCGTGGCCCTTTGGCAGGGCCAGTTGTCACTGCAGCAGTCATTCTCGATCCAAATAGACCGATATTAGGCCTAGCAGACTCTAAAAAAATAACAGAAAAGCGTCGTGAAATTCTCGCGGCTATTATTAAGCAACATGCATTGGCGTGGGCAATAGGTAGGGCAGAACCAGAAGAAATTGATCAACTTAATATATTACAAGCTACATTATTAGCAATGAAAAGAGCAGTTGAAGGTTTGGGCATAGAGCCGAGCCATGCATTAGTAGATGGCAATCAAGCACCAAAGTTAATGTGCCAAGTAACTACTATTATCAAGGGGGACCAAACGGAACCTGCTATTGCAGCAGCATCAATTATAGCGAAAGTGTCTCGTGATAAAGAAATGATATTAATGGAGGAGTCTTTTCCTGGCTATGGTTTTGCAAAACACAAAGGCTATCCAACAAAAATGCATCAAGATGCTTTAATGAAATTGGGAGTGTCGAAGATTCATCGCCGTTCATTTAAGCCTGTACAGCTAGTGATACAGGCTCACAAATTATGAGCTCTCAATGGAATATTACGCATTATTGCAGCGCTGTTAATTAGAGTAGACATGCTATGATAACGATTAATGTCATTTTTAAATAAAATTTTTCGACGACGTCCCACGATGGAGTTAAGCGAAGAGTCTGAACATCAACAGATACAAAACGCTATGCCTTTGGTTGTGCCTAGAAGCGATCATACTTTATCTCGTTCTCAGGTAAGCTCCGAGGCCTTAAAAGTACTGTATGGTCTCAAAGATGCGGGTTATGAAGCCTACCTCGTTGGTGGTTGTGTGCGTGACCTTTTACTGGGTTATGAACCCAAAGACTTCGATGTCGCCACCAATGCTTCACCTGAACAGGTGAATCATTTGTTTCGTAAAAGTCGTCTGATAGGTAGGCGTTTTAAACTAGTTCATGTCGGCTTTGGTAGAGATGTTATTGAAGTTGCTACATTTAGGGCTCCACCTGAAGCAACACAACATATTGATGAGCAAGGTAAGATCGTTCAGGATAATGTCTTTGGGACATTAGAACAGGACGCGTGGCGTCGTGACTTTACGATTAATGCCTTGTATTACAATATCCGTGATTTCTCAATAGTTGATTACACTGGCGGCATTGCTGATTTACAAGCAGGGAAGATACGCCTAATTGGTGATGTTGAAACACGGTACCGTGAAGATCCAGTGCGCATGTTGAGAGCCTTGCGCTTTGTAGCGAAGTTAAATCTTAAGCTTGATGAAAACACTGAAGATCACTTACCTAAACTAGCAAAGCTATTAGTAAATATTCCTGCTGCACGCCTATTTGATGAGTGTTTGAAGCTTTATTTGTCAGGTAATGCGGTGTCAACTCATAAGTTGCTTGTGCAATATGGCATATTCGATTTTCTTTTTCCTAAAACTGGCAACATATTGAAGACAGAGCCCGAAGGATTAGCTGTGAAGTTACTCAATAGAGCATTAGAGAACACGGATAAGCGTATTGAAGAATCAAAACCAGTAACACCAGCTTTTTTGTTTGCGGCTATCTTATGGGGTCCTGTTGCGAAAGAATGGCAACAGAATCAGGACCACAATATTCCGGCCATACCCGCATTACAACAGGCAGCAATAAATGTTATTTCAAGGCAAGTGCAGCGAGTAGCTATTCCTAAAAGATTTACGTTGGTTACGAAAGATATCTGGATAATGCAGATAAGGTTAAATATGCGACAAGGTAAACGTGGATATAGGCTATTAACGCATCCCAAGTTTCGTGCAGCCTATGATTTTTTACTACTACGTGTCGATTCAGGAGAGCCTTATGAGGAGTTAGCTGAGTGGTGGACAACTTTTCAATTTTCTACAGAAGATGAGCAGCAAAAAATGGTAACTGCCTTAGCACCAGATAAGCAAAAAAAGCGTCGGCGGAGAAGAAAGCCTGGCGTTAAGAAAGCAGCTGAAAATAAGACGTAATGCGTGTTTTTATAGGTATAGGTAGCAATATAGCTGACCCTGAAAGTCAGATTCATTCCGCGCAACAAGCACTAATGACATTACCAATGACACAGTTCGTAGTATGCTCATCAATGTATAAAAGCCCACCGATGGGGCCACAAGATCAGCCAGATTATATTAATGCTGTCACTGAGTTAGAAACGTTATTAACACCACATGACATACTCGATTGTTTACAGAGAATAGAGGAACAGCAGGGTCGAGTCAGAGGACGGCACTGGGGCGAGCGTACAATTGACTTAGATTTGTTATTATATGGTGACGAACTCATAGCAGATACTAGATTAAAAGTACCACACATAGGAATAGCCCAACGCGCGTTTGTGCTTTATCCTTTAGCAGAAATTGATGCTGATATTATGATTCCTGGTATAGGATTAATCACAAGTCTATTAGCAGAGTGTCCACGAGACGGTTTAGAACGGTTGATAAGTAAATGAATGTAAAAACAACATTACCTCATCGTTATATTGTTGTTGAAGGCCCGATAGGTGTGGGGAAGACCCATTTAGCTAATCGCCTAGCTACAAGCTTTTCAGGGACAACATTGCTTGAAGAGCCAGAACGAAACCCTTTTTTAGAAAAGTTCTATACTCACCCCCGTCAATCTGCTTTGCCAACACAGCTGAGCTTCTTAATGCAACGTATCAAGTTAAGTAAAAACCTAGAGCAAGATGATTTGTTTAATGATTTGCAAGTCTCTGACTTTATGATTGATAAAGATCGAATATTTGCTCAAATCACTCTAGATGATGATGAGCTAGCTTTGTACAACATGGTTTATGACAATTTAACAATGAAAAGTCGTAAGCCTGATCTAGTTATTTACTTGCAAGCACCTCTATCTGTTTTAAAAAATAGAGTTTCACAACGTGGAATAAGTTACGAACAACGTATTGAAGATGGATACTTGCAGCGTTTAACAGAAAGTTATGCCGATTTTTTCCATTACTATGAAGCTTCACCGTTGTTAATAGTTAATGCAGAGCAAATTAATTTGGTAGACAGTGAACAAGATTATGAGAATTTAATTAGCCAAATAAATCTTAGTCATAGTGGTCGTAATTATTATAACCCACAACCCGTCATGGAATAGTCAAAATGAGTCGGCATACATTAACGAAGTTGAGGCAGATGAAAGCCTCTGGTGAGAAAATTGCAGTATTAACGTCTTATGATGCTAGTTTCAGTACGATACTTGAAGAAGCAGGTGTAGATGTCATATTGGTAGGTGACTCTTTAGGAATGGTGATACAAGGTCAGGAAAGTACTTTACCTGTAACAGTTGATGAAATGGTATATCACACGCAAAACGTAGTACGAGGAAGTGGAAAGGTGTTTGTGATTGCCGATATGCCCTTTATGAGCTATGCCAATGCTGATCAAGCTATCAGTAACGCAGCATTATTAATGGCGAAGGGTGGCGCACAAATGGTTAAGTTAGAGGGTGGATCTGTCATTACTGGCATAGTAAAAAAATTGGTAGATCGTGGTATTCCAGTTTGTGGCCACCTTGGATTATTACCGCAATCAGTTCATAAAATAGGTGGCTACCGTATACAGGGCCGTGATCCAGAGCAGGCGAAAACTTTGGTCGAAGAAGCTAAACAGCTTGCACAGGCAGGTGCCGGAATGCTGGTATTAGAATGTGTGCCGGCATCCTTAAGTAAACTAATCACAACGGCTGTGGATATTCCAGTGATTGGGATTGGTGCTGGTGGAGAGTGTGATGGTCAAGTTCTAGTGCTATACGATATGTTGGGTATTACTTCAGGAAAACGGCCCCGTTTTAGTCAGGATTTTCTAATCCAAGGGAAAGGAATTCCTGCTGCAATCTCAGACTATGTAAAAGCAGTTAAATCTGGTGAATTTCCAAATGAAGATCAGCAATACTAATGGATACAGTAATATCGCTCCAAGACTTGAGAAAAAAAGTTTTATCATGGCGTCGAAAAGGTTTGAAGATAGGGTTAGTTCCAACCATGGGGAACCTACATGCAGGTCATTTATCTCTGGTAAAGTATGCTAAAAGTAGGGCTGACAAAGTAGTTGTCAGCGTTTTTGTAAATCCTCTTCAGTTTGACGATAAAACAGACTTACTTGCCTACCCGAGAACAATCGAAGCTGACATACAAAAATTATCTTCAGTAAGTTGTGATATGGTTTTCAATCCTGATGTCGACACGATTTATCCGAACGGAATGAAGGGCCAATCTAAAGTGACTGTGCCCGCGATAGGTGAAAGGTTATGTGGTCACCATCGTCCTGGCCACTTCGAGGGAGTAGCAACAATTGTTAGTAAATTATTTAATATGGTTTCGCCGGACAGTGCAGTTTTTGGCGAAAAAGATTATCAGCAGTTATTGCTCATTAAAAAGTTGACGCAAGATCTTAATATGCCTATTGAAATTATCGCTGGTGAAACTTATCGTGAACAAAGTGGCTTAGCAATGAGCTCTCGTAATCAATATTTAACCAGCGATGAACGAATGATCGCATCAGGAATTTATCAAATGTTACAGACTGTAAAGCTGCAACTTCACCAAAGTGAAGAAAGCTATACGCAGCTTTGTACGGATGCAAAACAAGTTTTAAAAGAGCGTGGTTTTGCTCCAGAGTATGTGGAGATTTGTCGTGAAACAGATTTAATGCCTGCAAATCATCAAGATAAGGCTCTTCGTATTATGATGGCAGTGAAATTGGGAGAAACGAGGCTTATTGATAATATCGCTTGTCACCTTGATTGATAACAGGTAAAAAGCGATAATAGGCTCAATTTCTACTATTACTAACTGTATATGCAACTAACGTTATTAAAAACAAAATTACATCGCGCTTGTGTCACTCATTCTGAGCTGGAATATGAGGGGTCATGTGCTATTGACAGCGACTTATTGAAAGCAGCAGGTATTAATGAGTATGAGCAAATACAAATTTATAATGTTACTAATGGAGAACGCTTCACAACATATGCAATAAGGTCTGAAGCTGGATCTCGGATTGTTTCAGTTAATGGTGCTGCTGCACATAAAGCAGCTCCTGGTGATCGTATTATCATCTGTGCTTACGCAAACTTAGATGAGATTGAAGTAGCAAACTTTAAGCCTACATTAGTCTATCTTGATGAAAATAATGTCATAACACAAATGCGACACTCGATACCTGTCCAGGCTGCTTAAGCTTACATTGCTTCTATTTTAGCCGGTAAGGTTTCGTGGCATTTTTTAAATTTCTTACCGCTACCGCAAAAGCAAAGTTCATTACGTTCTAATTTTAAGGGGGGTAGCTCTTTTCCTTCGAAGTAGAACCATTTACCTTCAATCAATACAAATTTTGAACGCTCGTGCTGTTGCGCTATCAGGCCATTTTCAAGACGGTAAGCTACAAAATCCACGTGAGAAACCTCATCACCAGCATCATGGCTGACAATTTTAAGGCCAAGCCAACGAGTCTTTTTGATTAATTTTGATAATGAGAATGAATCTCCTATACGTCGTTTTCTCGGGTGTGTTGTATCAACTAAATAGCCGATATTACCGTAGCAATAAGCAGTATATCGAGCACGCACCGTATATTCAGCATCGGGCCTGTCAGTTTTTCCTTTATGTATCAATTCACAACAGTCAGGATAAAGTTTGCCACTGGTACAAGGGCATTTGTATGTGATTTTAGCCATTTTTATCAACCATCTTTTTTAAAGTGAATATTCATTAAATCTGGGTATAGGAACTGGTACCCTATTTGTGCTTTTATTTTATCATTACTAACAATTTTGTACTTACTTTCTGTTGTGTCTGCAAACAATGGTGGAGGTGCACCTAATAATTGTCGAGTGTGACTATAAAAGTCGCGCTTATTTGGGTGAGTATCAGCACAGCCATTAAATACTTCACCCCAAGCACCTTTTATAATAATAGCAATGATTAACCCAATACAATCATCGCGATGAATTAAATTAACGGGTGCATCTGGGTTTGAAATGGGTTTGTTATGAGTGAAAAATCTTCCTGGATGGCGCTGGTAGCCTATTAAACCACTAAGCCTTAAAATTGTAATATCAAAGTCGAGAGACTTTTGAAAAGACTGTTCAATTTGGTACAAGATCGATTCTGTTGATTCATCACCATCGGATTCAGTAACTAGCCTGTTTTTATTTTTGTATACTGAAGTAGAGCTTATGAAGAGAACATGCTTGATAGGTGATTGGGCTATGTAATTGATAAGACTTTGAAAGCTAATTAGATTTTTTGAGGTGATATTGATAATTAAAATATTCGCAACTAGAAACTCTGCCATTTTGTCGTTGATGTGATCAATTTCAAAGTAGAAGGGTTTTGCTCCAGCCTGTTTTAGTAATGAAAACTTACTTATGTTTCGTGTTGATAAATTAACGTAATAGTCTTGTTCGAGAAGTGATTTTGCTAACGGGAAACCTAACCAGCCACTACCTAGCACGCTAATTGTGGGTTGATTTGTTATTACTTCATTCATTATGAGAGTGAGATAAGTATAGCTCCTCGACTTTTTGACGAGCCCAGGGTGTTTTTCTTAAGAATTTCAAACTGGATTTGACAGATGGCTCACTCGTAAAGCACCGAATGTTTATACGTTTACCTAATTCTTGCCAGCCAAAATGGTCAACTAGTGTAACAAGAACCATTTCGAGGGTTAAGGCATGCAGAGGGTTGTTAGTTTGTATAGTCATCGTTAAAGTTTACATTTAAGACTGTAGGCCTTGCGAACAAGGAGCATTGTATGCCAACGAGCGGTGCGCATTTTTTTGTAGTGTTCTTTTGGTTGAGCTTTACCATTTTTTTTCTTCAACCAGCTTTGTTTTAAGATGTATTGTTTATACATCTCATTTTGATAGTTAGTAAGTGTGGGGTAATCTTCTCTTAATAACAAGGCAATAGACTCTGCGTTAGCTCCACTAGGGTGTGGAGGTGCAACAACTTTATTTTCGAAGGTGGTTAGTTTCTGATGTATATGACCGTTCTGGTGAAGGGTGGTTAGAACATCCGCGACCATTTCTCCCAAAGGGACAATAACAGCCTTAGGATTTATAGTTCTCATATCGCGAACAAACTCTTCGAAGAGGAGTCTCACTAATTTAGAAGTATTGAATAATTTGGGTTGACCACAATAATCGGTGCCAGTAACGAAAACAGGGTATTTTAGTACGGAACAAAAATGGACAAGGTGATTGTCTTCTCTCCATAAGGTACTACAACATTTAATGCCCAATAATTTGGCGTAACCAAGGCGGTTGAGTATTGCAACAATACGGGGCCTCATACTTCCACTTAAGCTAGCAAGCCTTTTGACTGTTTTAAATGCTGTGTCAGTAGTTTGATTTATATTATGAGTGTCGTCCATAGTATGTTTCAGTGCATTAAGCGCTCGGTTCATCTGAGTTCTACCGGGTGTGATCCCAACAATGATAATCTTGGCCTTCTTGTTAACATGTTGAAAAGGGGCGTAATAACAAGTGAGTTTTTTTAGCTTATCTTCCCAGATTAGTAAATCCTTAACTGGTAACGAACGATCTTCACGTTGTGAAAGAGAATTTATTGCATCGTGATAAACTTTTATGGAGTTTCGCATAAGGCTTTTAGAAAATTACAAGAACTTATAAAATGAGTTATAAATTTAATGTGATTAACGTTATGTTTTATTATCATCTAAATATAGTATGTTATTTTTTTGTAAAAAAAGGGGCAATTCGTGCGTTATAAAATGCTTGGAAACTCGGGAATCAATGTCAGTATTATTTGTTTAGGAACGATGACTTATGGTGAGCAAAACACTGAAAAAGAAGGCCATCGCCAGCTAGATTTTGCCATTGATGAAGGTGTTAATTTCATTGACAGCGCAGAATTATACG
>Ga0209302_10001660_pt1 | contig 13038 bp, 2 predicted proteins | sample ArcOceMetagenome_2_FD_187445 | JGI IMG/M metagenome (GOLD analysis project Ga0209302, IMG submission 187445) | Marine eukaryotic phytoplankton communities from Arctic Ocean - Arctic Ocean ARC135M Metagenome (SPAdes) (version 2) | ecosystem: Environmental > Aquatic > Marine > Oceanic | place... | reverse complement strand
CCGCCCGAGTCGCCGCCCGAGTCGCCGCCCGAGTCGCCGCCCGAGTCACCGTCCCAGTAGCCGCCCGAGTCGCCTGCTCCGCCATCTGATTGATATCCTCCATTGGATTGCTGGGTACTTGGGGGGAAGCCGGCAACCCGGGTTGCCCAATCTTCCCCGCTTGCTGCCAGGACGCCCTGGCTGATGGCACTCTGCAGCCTGATCGCTTTCTTGAGCTGCTGCAGTAGGCGTGCGGTACCGGGTAGCTCACTCGCGCTCGACAACCCCCTCTTGGTGCGAAGCACCGTCATGAGGTGGTCCGCCGGCGAGGTGCCGTTCTCACAGCCGATGCCCTTGAGGATGCACACGGCGGAGCTATAGGGGATGAGGGGCTCCTCCCGCTCAGGAGTTAAGGCCCAAGGGTTGGTGAGAGGCGCCTTCTTGCTCAGCCGCTCGCCCTCGACGGTTGGTTCGCACTCACACAGGCCGTCGTCGCCCTCCTCCATGATGTGTGCGCTGCCCTCAGGTGTAAACGAGGGCTCGTCGACGGATTCAACCTGCACGCCGAGCATCTCGGACGCCGTCGCACAGCCGTCCGAGTCGTGCGACTCCTCACCACAGGCGAGCGTGTGCAGCATGGCCATGGCCTTCGCAGCGTCCGAGACGTAAATTTTCGCCTCAACAAAAATGCTCCCCGGTGCGACACGGAGCGTCACATTCTGCAACGTGGTGTCGAGCAGCTGCGACAGCTTGGTTGAGTAGGCGAGCTGGTCAAACTCCTCCACGGTCCCTGCGATCGTGGCGTTGAAGGTGATGACACCCATATTGACCACCGGGATGGCCGAATCGAAGTCGTATATGTTGAAGTTGACCTGCTGCAGCGGCACCTCGTCCGTGGTGTCGGGCCACACGAAGCTGAACCGGAGCTTGGTGCTCGAGCCGAAGGCCAGGTTGATCTTGGCAAAGCCGCCACTGGGACCGTGGCCGTTCTCGTCCTCGTTGGGGTCAAGGTACGAGTGACCCTCCGCGACCTCAACCAGCAGATCGAACGGGACCCCGCCCAGATACCCGACGGCGCCGTAGCGCAGGTTGGGCTCGCCCGAGTCTGGGCCGTGCCCGCCGAGGTTGCTGTGCAGAACCGTGCTGCCGCTCAGGTTGATCGTGAAAGGGTCGATCAAGCAGGTGAGCGGCGGAGGCGCGGTGTAGGGCGGCGGTGCTGGTGCCGGCGTGGTGTAAGGCGGCGGCAGCGGGGAAGGCGCCAGGTCGGGCGGCAATGGGCTTGGCGGCGGCGGCGGCGGCGGAAACGGGTCTGGTGGCGGCGGCGGCGGGGGCGGCCGCGGGGGCGGCGGCGGGGGCGGCGAGGGCGAGGGCGGCGGCGGGGGCGGCGGCGGCGGCCGCGGAGGCAGCGGCGCCATGCCCGGAGCAAAGGGCGGCGGCGGCGGGCTTGCCGGCACGAAGCGCGTCACGTCGGCGCCGATTTCAATGGGGCAGAAGACCGCCTTGGCCGCGTTGACGACCATGGTGCCGGGCGTCAGGTAGATGAAGGCCATGCCAGGCCCGTGCGAAGTCGTGCCCTCGTAGATCCGCACAGGCTGCGCGCCCATCTTCAGTTGGACAAACATCCCCGGACCCGGGCTGACCATCCCCTCCTCCTCGATGAGCACGCTCAGCACGCCCCAGGTCGGCGCAATCATGCTGTTGTTCACGAGCGAGCACGACTCTCCCTGGGAGATAGGGCACCCCAGCCAGGCGTACGCGTCCTCAGGGAAGTAGTCGCCGCCCTGCATCTCGGCGACGAACACACTGTCCGCAGCCAAGGTGGCGCCCTTCTCCACCATGGTGCAGCCCCCATAGGAGCACGCGTAGCCCTGGCCGACCGCCAGCACGCCCTCTCTGGCCAACCCCGCAGCGAAGACGTGGCCGGGGGCTTGAGCGCCAGGCCGAATGTTGGTGTCGCACGGCGTGTCCGGGAGTGCATCGCGCCACGGGGTGATGTCACGGTTTGCACAGTCGCCTCCGTGCGGACATCCGTTCCACACGGGCTTTTCTTGCGCTTTGCCCGCTTCTTCCGACGGAGCCACTGGCTCCGCGGCGTCTCCCGCCGACGCCCCGTTCTGGGTTCCTTGGACTTTGCTCGCTTCCAGCGGCGCCCGCATTCCCATTCCTTGGACCCTGTTCGGTGGCGTTTTCAGTGGCACCGCAGCGCCGCCCACTGCCGGCTCGCTCTGGTGTTCTTGCGGCGACCGCAACGGAAGTCCCTGGACTCTGTTCGGCGGCGTCTTCAATGGCACCACAGCGTCGCCCACCGCCGGCTTGCTCTGGGGTACTTGCGCTTTGCTCGCATCCAGCGGCGCCAATGGCACCGCACGCTCTCCCACCTCTTGCGGAAAGTAGGACTCCCAACCTACGGGTTCCGTCGCGGTTTCAGGGCTAGCTTGCCCCGGGAGCGCCACGTGGGTCAACTCGGCCCCGTGTGCAGCTTGTGCAGCCAAGCCCGTTTGTTTCTTCATGGATTTCGAAGCGGTGTGTTGCCCCGGCTGGGCCGCTACGTGTTTGCTGCCGAATCTCAGCCGGTCGATGTTCGCAAGCGCCGCCTCCGCCTGCTTCATTGGGCTCTTCTGGGCCTGGTGAGAGGCCGCTGTGCTGCTGTCGACCAGGACTGATGGCTTCGAGTCCGCCTGCGCGTGCTTGCTGCCGCTCGGTGGAAGGTCTGGCTGCAACGTGTGCAGACCTTTTGCTTTTTGGTGCGGCTGCCGTGGCTGCGCAGCACCTTCTCCCATGGCTCCGATGGACGGAATACGTGCTCGCGGCTGAGTGACGTGCATACCAGCAGGGGGCGGTCGTTGCTTTGGCGGAGCGGGGTGCACGGCGTCGTGCGGCTGCTTAACCTCGCTCCCGGCCAGAGACCAAGGGGCGACCGACAGCATCGCGGCGAGCGCCATGGTGGCTAGCACCATCGCTCCGCCAGCGGCGCAAAGCTCGATTAGGCAACCCAGGTCGGGGGGGGGGGCAGGTACCAGTAGGGCACGCGCGCCACTTCCTCTGCGATACCTTCCTGCACTTTGTGTCTTCTTGCGTTGTACTTGGACTGCTCCGTCGCTGGCGGTAAGTCAATCAAGCTATCCAGTGCGCAACTGAGCTTGATGGTTTGCGGTTCCGAGTCCGAGCGAGCGAGTCCGCGGTGCCAAGGAGCGAGTCCAAGAACAAGAGCAAGTACGACGGCACCGTGAAACAGTGGCAGACGGGCGAGATAAAGCTCAAGTCGATACTCTTCAACAAGGGTCTGTGGGAAGTGGTCGAGAAGGGACCCACCGCAACCGGAGACAGACATCGCCGGCGTCCGTGACGCTAAGGGGTAGTGGAGGTGACGCCGGACAGATACGACCGGCCGGGAATGGTTCTATTCGGGGCGGGACAGTACCGTGCAGGGGCCCTGCTCGGCCGAGGAGCTCGCAGGAGTCTTCGACAATCGACAACATCTCGCTGAACGAGGTTCTGACGTTCTGACGGCAGACTCGGTGTACATGTTCCACCATACCAACACGGCGAATGACTGGGAGCCGAGTCGGACCAACTCTGACGCCTCCTGGACCTGTCTCATCTATGTTTTTGTACCAACCCCCGAGGAAGGCGATTTCACCATGTTGGGGCCGGGCAGCACCGAACCTCCTGCTGGAGGACTCGGCGCCTACGGGGCACGTGCCGTCTCCACTACCCCTTAGTGCCGTCCCACAGCACACTAGGCCATACAGCTACCCTTGACGCTTGAGGAATCTTGGTACCCACTCTAGCCCTCTCTGGCAGCTCTGAACACGCTGGCGCGGGTATAAAGTACGAGTCGTGTATCGTTCATCGATCCTGATCGAAGCCTTTTTCGCGCGCCACACAGTGCCCTGCGGACTGCGCGACACAATGCGGTTGCGTGTGCTGGAGCGACGAGCGAGCTCTGTCGTCTGAGGTCTGTGGTCTGATGTGGCATGTGCTGGTCCTCGCTTCCAAAGTCCTCGCGCGCGACGCGCCGCACCGCGCACGCCGACTCAAAGGGGCTTTTGTTGGGGACCCAGGGCGACGGGGAGCACCCGGGCGCCGCGCTGCGGCGTAGAACCGTTGGTAAGAAGTTTAGAACGACAAGAAGCGCTCGAAAGAACCTAGACCCTCCGCTGCAGTATACCCCTACGCCTAGGCCGTCAGTGCACACCAGTCATCCATAGGCCACTCATTATAGTTTACAGACTGAAGCTCGTGCTGCAGAGGCTCGGGTCGCCAAGCAAGTTGATGAGCGGGACAAAGAGTCGCTCCGCAGGCAGCGCCCGCAGCTCTGCGTACGAGACCCACGACCAGCCCTTGCATTTGTGCGGCTCGAGGTTCTGCGGCTCGACGTCCTCTGGCGCCTCGGCAAGCATGAAAATCGTCACGTAGTGCTTGCCGTCGTCGACCATGACGTCGTTTGTCGTGGCGACGTGGCGCGTTGGCTCGGCGAGGGAGATACCAGTCTCCTCCATCACCTCGCGCCTGGCACAAACGTCCCAGCTCTCACCGAACTCGAGGTGGCCGCCGGGAAACGCCACCTTACCGACGCCGAAGGAGCCATGACGCTCTCCGAGGAGAAAGCGCCCGTCGGGTCTCCTCACAATCACGCCGACGCCTACCCGCACGTCTACACGCATTGTGTCCATCGCATGCCCGCGCTGTCGTGCCACACGGGATGGGGGTTGATAAAGAAGCAAATATTTGTGTAATTCTGAGGCCAGATAGCAGATTCGGAATCCTTGACGAATTTCCGATCTTAGAGGTATATTTTTTTACTCCCGCTAAATATTACCCTATATATATGTCCGCTGGTAACCACCCCATATATATATGGGTTAGGGTGATCATAAGCGGACACCTAGCTATACCGTCCTATGGCCGTAGAGAGCACCCATTTCTCTGACGTCTGAGGTTCCCGGAGCCTCAAAAGCTCACCTTGACGTAGTAAATGGGGCAATCCCCTAATATAGCACTTGGCGGAGTTAGTACCACGTTAATGGCGTTCTTTCACTTTCACTTTCTGCTTTATCAACTCCTGCATAAAGCACACTATAGAGCTACAGAACACACGGGGGCTCAGACGGCCAAGTCATTCAAGACGGTCAAGTCAATGTCATCCAAGTCATCCAGGTCGGCGACCGAGCGCCGTAACCGTAAGCTCCGCGGCAGCGGCGCGAGCTCCTCGGCCTCCGCGCCCACGGGCTTCTGCAGCATCTGGCGGAAGTGGCGGCGGTCCGTGAGGAGCTGGCTCGCCATCTTGTGCATCACGAGACCGCGCCAGCACTGGCCGAGGAGCGCGAGGCGCTTGGAGGAGAGCGCGCGCCTGCTGACCACCTGCCGCGCCGCGCCGAGTTGGCGCACCACCTCTCCCTTGGCACGGCACAGCGCCTCCGCTTCGACCGCCCCTTGCATCGCCTCCCGCTCGGCGAGCAGCGCCGCGCGTCGCTCAAGCTGCTCGCCCAGCAGCTTTAGCTCGCGCCGCTCCGCACGCGTCGCCAGCGTCGGCATCGGCGCTGCTGCCGCTGCGGTGGAGGGCGCGGCGTCGGCGGCGGCGCGCGGCGGCGGCCCCACTTGGCGCAGCTCAGGCAGGGGCGAGGCCGCCACGGAAGCAGGCGAGTGGTCCACAATCGGCGGCGTTGACGGTGCGGCGGGCGGCGTCGATGGCGCGGCGGGCGGCGGTACAGCGCGCGGCGGCGTCGGCGGCGCGGCGGGCGGCGCCACAGCGCGCGGCGGCGTTGACGCCGCCCGCCGCGCCGCAAACGCCGCGCGCGTCGGCGCGGCAGCGGGCCGCGGCGCGGCGGCCTCGAGGAGCTTGCGCTTGAGCGTGTCTCGCTGCGCTTCGGATAGATCGGCCTCGTGGAGCAGCAGCACCGCTTGGTACTCGGCCGTGGCGCCGCGCGCGTCGCCCAGCTTGAGTGCCATGTTGGCCGCCGATATGGCTGCGGCGGGCCGCGCGCCGCGCCGCGCCGCCGCCTCGAGGAAGGCGGCGCGCGCGGCGGCGAAGTCGCCGCCCTTGTTGAAGGCGTGGCCCGCCTCGCTCAGCTGGCCCGCCACCAGTAGCGCCCGCGCCTCGCGCACCTGTGGCCCCTCCTCCGCGGCGCTTGACGCCGCGGCCTGGCGCCACGCGCGCTCCGCGGCGCGCTCCGCCGTGGCCGCCGCGGCCACGGCGGCCACCGCACGCTCCACCGCCTCCCCCTCCGCCTCCTCCAGCGGGTGGCCCGCCGCCGCCGCCGCCGCCATCAGCTCCGCCACTGCCAATCCCGCGCTGCGCGCCGCCGCGATTGCCTGCGCCGCCTGCGCCGCTGCCTGGCCCACGGCCCGCAGCGCCGCGTCGCGCGCCGCGTCGGCCGCTTCGCGCGCGTGCGCGCCCTCGGTAGCCGCCGCCCTCGCCTGCTGCGCCTCGAGGCGTGCCGCATCGAGCTGCACCTCGAGCCCCGCCTGCAGCACCGCGTGCGCCGCGGCGCAGCTCGACCGTTCGCGCTCTAGTTCCGCCGCGTGCGCCGCCGCCACCGCCGCCACCGCCACCGCCGCCGCACGGACTGCCGCGCTCGTGCCCGGCGTGCGCGCGCCCGCCGACTCAGCCGCCGCCGCCGCGCGCGCCTCGTCAGCCTCCGCGCGTGCCGAGGCAAGCTGCACTCGCAATTTGGCTGCGACGACCTGGCCACGAGCAAGCTCGCCGCCCACCTCCGCCTCCGACGCCTCGGCGGCCAGCTGCTCCGGCGTCGGCATCGGCGTTGGCGACGGCTGACGCGGCGGTGAGCCGAGCTGTGCGAGCGTGCGCGGCGAGCGCGGCGGCGAGCGCGGCGGCGTGCATGGCGGCGTGCGTGCCGCCCCGAGTTGCTCACGATGCTTGGGCAGCCGAGATGCATCTGGAGATGCTTGCGCTGGAGATGCGTCGAGGTCGAGACCCGAGGAGAGAGCACTTTCGAGGTCGAGGTCGAGACGCTCGCGCAGTCGCAGCAGCTCGACCTCGGAGCTGCTCGCCCTCCGCAGCGCGTCCTCGCTCTCGCGCTGCGCCTCGTCGAGGCGCGTGCGCATGCCGTCCACCATCGAGCTCCACTCCGAGTCCCGCTCCGCCTCGCGCTTCGCGACCGCCGCCGTCGCCGCACGCGCGACCTCCGCCTCTCCCGAGGCGACTATCGCCGCCGCCGTGGCGGGGTTACCTGTCACTGCCGTCACCGCCACCGTAGCCGCCGCGCGTGCCTTGTCTAGGTCTGCCATCAGTGCCGCGACCTCCGCCGCCCTCTCTCGGTCCCGCGCCTTGGCGTGCTCGGCCTCGATCTTGCTGGCCGCCGCCGCCTCCGCCGCCGCCACCTCCGCCGCCGCCGCCACCGCCGCCACCGCCGCCTTCGCGGCCTCTACCTCCACGCGCCGCGCCGTGGCCGCCTCCGCCGCCTCGGCCGCCGCCGCCGCCGCCTCCACCTCCACGCGCCGCGCCTCGGCTGACGCACTTGATCGCTTGCGCCACCTGACTGCCATAGCCTTTGCCAATTTTGCTATCGCGATTACCTGAGCCAATTTATCCGCCGCTTCCTGCTTCGCCGCTGCCTCTGCTGCCTCCGCCTCGCTTCTGACCTGTGCAAGCCTCTCAGCCGCCTCCTGCTCCGCTGCTGTCTCCGCCTCCTCCACCTCGCGCCTGACCTGCGCCAACTTCTCTGTCGCTTTCTGCTCTGCCGCCGCTGCCGCCGCCTCGGCTGCCGCCGCCTCTGCTGCCCGGAGCGCCTCTGCCGCCATCGCCATCGCCTCCTTGCGCGCCGCCTCTTCCACCTCCAGACGCTTTCTCTCCTTCTTGCCCTTCACAGCGGCAATCTCCTCCGCCGCGCGCGCTGCCGCCGCGGCCTCCGCCTCGGCCAACTCAGCCTCTGCCGCCCGGTTCGCCTCTACCGCCGCCGCCTGCCGCGTCGCCTCTAGTTTCGCTGCTTCCATCTCCGCCGCCCGGAGCGCCTCCACCGCTGCCACCTGCCGCGTGGCCTCTTTCTCTGCTGCTTCCATCTCTGCCACCCGAAGTGCCTCTGCCGCTGCCGCCTGCCGCGTCGCCTCTTTCTCTGCTGCTTCCATCTCTGCCACCCGAAGTGCCTCTGCCGCCGCCGCCTGCCGCGTCGCCTCCGCCGCCGCCGCCTCCGCTGCTTCCACCTCTGCCGCCCGGAGCGCTGCCGCCGCCGCCGCCTGCCGCGTCGCCTCAAGTTCCGCTGCTCCCATCTCCGCCGCCCGGAGCGCCTCCGCCGCCGCCGCCGCCTGCTTTTGCGCTGCCACCCTTGCCACCTCTCGCGCCGCCGCCTCCGCCCGCTCCCGCGCTATGGTCTCTGCTAGCTCCTGCGCTGCCTCGCGCGCCTCGGCGCTCTCGGCCTTGGCCTGCTCAAGCGCGCCGCAGAGCGCCACTCGCTCCAGTACGACCTCGTCGGTCATCCTCCTCTCCTCGGCCCTCGCCTCCACCACCGCCGCCTGCGCCTCCGCCGCCGCCGCCTTATCACGCTCCGCCTCCGCCCGTGCTGCCGCAAGCTCCGCCCTGAGCCGAGTTAGCTCGACGTTCGCCTCCTCGTGACCCGCCACCGCCGCCGCGGCCTCCACCTCCACGCGCCGCGCCGTGGCTGCTTCGGCTGACGCATCTGACCGCTTGCGCCACCTGACCGCCATCGCCCCCGCCGCTGCCTTCGCTGCCGCCTCCGCCTTGCTTCTGACCTGCGCTAGCTTCTCGGCCGCTTCCTGTTCCGCCGCTACCTCTGCCGCCGCCGCCGCCGCCTCGGCTGCCGCCGCCTCCTGCACCCTCGCCACCTCCTGCGCCTCCTTGCGCACCGCCTCTTCCGCCTCCAGGCGCTGCCTCTCCTCACCCTCCACAGCGGCAATCTCCTCCGCAGCGCGCGCCGCGGCTGCCGCCTCCGTCTCCGCCGCCTCCTCCTCTGCCGCACGGCGTGCCTCTGCCGCCGCCGCCTGCCGCGTTGCCTCCACAGCCGCCGCCTCCTCCTCTGCCGCCCGGAGCGCCTCCGCCGCCGCCGACGCCTGCTCCTGCGCTGCCACCTTGGCCACCTCCCGCGCTGCCACTCCCGCCGCTGTTTTCTCTGCTAGCTCGTGCGCCTCGGCCAACGCCTCCACCACCGCCGCCTGCGCCTCCGCCGCCGCCGCCTTATCACGCTCCGCCTCCGCCCGTGCTGCCGCAAGCTCCGCCCTGAGCCGAGTTAGCTCGACGTTCGCCTCCTCGTGACCCGCCACCGCGTCCGTTGTCACCTCAGCCTCAGCCTGAACCTCGGCCTCGGTCTCTGCTACCCACTCGAGAAGCGCCTCAACCTCTGCCTCCTCCTCCGCCTCTGCGAAAGCTTCATCCTCGGTCTCGCCCTCCGTCAGCGACGACGACGCCACGGCCGCCGTCACCGCCGCCATCATCTCCTCGTTCATCATCTCGGAGGCGCGCAGTGCACTCTGCAGCTGTGAGCTCGTGTCCTCGAGCTCCCAACGCACGCGTTCCATCTCCTCCGCCGCCGGCGACGTCGCTGCCGGTGAGCTCAGTGCCACCGCCGCCGCATCGCCGCCGCCGCCGCCACCGCCCACCGTGGCAAAGGTCGCCTCCAGCATGTCTCCCAGAGCGGTGTTCGCGGAGGTGGCGCCAGCGCTGGCCGTGAAGGTGGCAGGCGCACTGGCGGCCGCGGCAGGGCCCTTCACCACCTCGTGCGCATCTGGCGGCTTGAACGCCGCCGCCGCCGCCGCCGCCGCCGCCTGCACCGCCTCGAACATGGCGGCGACCGTTGCGGGGTCGCCGCGCGAGGCCGCCTGCATCGCCACCCGCGCTGCCGCCTTGGCCTGCTCGAGCTCACAGCGCTGCGCCGCCAGCTCGGCCGCCCACTTCGCCTCCGCCCGCGCCGCAGCCGCGCGCTCCGACGCCTCCGCCGCCTCCACCGCCTCCACCGCACGGCCCTTGAGCCGCTCACGCTCCCTGCGCGCCGCGGCGAGCTCGGCTCGAAGGGCGGCCGCCTCCGACGACCACTCGGCTTCGCGCTTCTCGACCACCGCTGACGCCGCCCACTCCGCCTCCGCCGCCGCCACCTTGACCTGCGCCTTGGCGTGCTCGCCCTCGGCCCGTGCCGCCTCGAGGCTCCCGCGCAGCCCCTCCATCTCCGCCTCGATCTCCTCTGCGCGCAGCACAGCCGCCGCCGTGCTGCTGCGCTCCGCCTTCATCTCCGCCTCCGCCTCGGCCGTCCGGGACTTCAAGAGCTCGATCGCCACGTTCGCCACCCGCAACTCAGCACGCAAGCCAGCGAGAGCCGCTGCCGCCGGCGCCGGCGCTGCCGCTGCCACTGACGCCTCCGCTGGCGCCTCCGCCTCCGCTGGCCCCGCTGGCGTCACCGCCTCCGCCGCCTCCACCGCCTCCGCCGCCTCCGCCACTTCCACTCGCCGAGCTGGAGAGAGCAAGTTCGGTGCGCTCGACGAGCTAGAGAGAGAACCGCTTTGCCGCCTTGCGGCCGAGAGCGTGCCCTTCGCCGCCGCCGCCTTGACGCTCGCCTCGGCGCGCAGCCTCCGCCCCGCCTCCGCCGCCACGCGCTCCGCCGCCTCCGCCGCCTCCGCCGCCGCCGCCGCCGCTTCGCGCGCCTCGGCGCTCTCAACCTCGGCCTGCTTGAGCGCGTCGCGGAGCGCTGCCTGCTCAAGCTCCGCCTCCTCGATCATTCTCCTCTTCACTTCATCCCACTTCGCCTCCGCCCGCATCGTCGCCGCCCGCTCCGCCGCCTCCACCGCAATCGCCGCGTCAGCCTCTACCTGCCGGCCATCCTCCCTCACGGCGAGCAGCTCGGAGCGCAGTCGCTGCAGCTCCTGCTCGAGCGCCGTTTGCACCGCGATCGCCGTGTCGGCCTCCGCTGCCGCCGAGCGCCCCACCTCCGCCATCGCCATGGTAGCCTTGGCTTGCTCGTGCTCCATCGTCTGCTGTGCCGCCTCCAGCTCGAGGCGAAGTCGCTGCAGCTCCGCCTCCGCCGCCGCCGCCGCCGAATCCTTCTCCGCCTTCTGCGACTCCCACGCCGCCTCCCACGCCACCGCCGCCGCCGTCGCCGTCGTCGCCTTCTCTGCCTCCTGCAGCTCCCGTGCCTCCGCCTCTGCCGTCGCCGCTGCCGCCGTCTCCACCTCCTGCGACACCCACGCTGCCATCTGCTCGGCCACCGCCTCCTGCACCGCCTCGTGCACCGCCGGGGCGGGAGAGCCGTCGTCCGTCAAGAGACCTCCGGTGGGGTGATAACTAGCGGGCGAGTCCGCGTCAGCAAAGAGGCGCCGGTTGGGTGGCAGCCTCTCGCCAGCCTCTGCCTCGGCCGCCGCCGCCGCCTCTTGGACCGCCGCCGCTGTCACCGTCGCCGCCGCCGTCGCCGCGGCCGCCGCCACCATCGCCGCCTGCGCCTGCTGCAGGCGCTGCAGCTCCGCCTCCGCCTCCGCCGCCGCCCGCTGCACCATCTCGTCGCGCTCGGCGCGCGCCTGCTTTCCCTGCTCAAACTGATCTCGCGCCTGCTCACGCGCCTCGTCCCTCTGCACGCGCGCGATCTCCAGCAACGAGCTCGACACCTCCATGTCGCCGCGCATCGCCGCGGCGGCAGCGGCGACGGTGGCGGCCTCCCCGTGCGCCGCGCGCTCGCTCTTGAACGACGCCTCCGCCTGCTCGCCCGCCGCGGCGCGCGCGCCGTGCTCCGCCGCGCGCGTCGCCTCGGGTTCTGATGCCGCGACCAGATGGATCTCGGCTGCTGTGCGTGCCTCATCCAGGTCTTCCTCTAGCCGAGCGCGGTGAGCCTCTAGCCGGGCGGCGTCAGCCTTAAGCGCCGCACACTCGGCCCGCGCGTCGTCGCCCGCGAGCGTCGCCGCCTCGAGCTGCGCGCGCAGCGCCTGCACCTCGCCCCTCCGCGCGACAGCCTCCGCCTGCAGCGCCTCCCACCCCTCGGGCGCCGCGCCGAGCTGCCGCTCGAGCTCGGAGACCACCTCGGCGCGCACCGCCTCCGCCGCCTCGTGTGCCCACTGCGCCTCGCGTCGCGCCGCGGCGTCGACAGCCTCCTCGTACTCGCGCTGGGCGGCGTGGAGCTGCCTGCGCAAGTGCGCCATCTCGTCCTCCGCCGCCGTCGCCACCGCCGCCGCCGCGATGTTCGCGGCCTGATCACGCTCCGCCTGCAGGTTGGTGGCGCCTTGCGACGTGCTGGAGCCCTCACCCACCGCCGCGCCGCCGCCGCCGACGGCGAGGAAGGCCGCGCGCGCCTCCTGGCACTCGGCCCGCGCCGCCTCGAGCTGCAGCTGCGAGCTGGCCAGTGCGCCGCGGAGCTGCACCACCTCCGCCTCCGCCGCCGCCGCGCTACCGCCGTCGCCGCCGAGCGAGCGGCGAAGAGCGGCGGTGCGCGCCTCGTCGAGGCCCTCGCGCAGCCGCTCGATCTCGCCTTCGATCTCGTCGATCTCCGCCGCCTCCGCACTCAGCCGCTCGGCGTTGCCCGGTGTTCCAGCAGCAGCGGCGGCGGCATCATCGGCGACGGGAGCCTCCCAGCTCACCTGGTCAGGGTTGGGATTCGGGATTTGGGGCGTCTGAGGTATCGGCTTGGGCGACTGCTCGGGGTTGGGCTTGGGCCTCCCCGAGTGAGCCTGGGCTTAGGGTTGAGCTTGGGGCTGCGGCTGGGGCTGCGGCTGCGGCTGCGGCGGCTGCGGCTCACCATGTCTGTCTCGGTGTTCCACCAGTAGCATCGGCCGTCATCGTCGCGCACCACCTCCCACTCGGGAAGCTTTGCGCCCCGAGTGAGCCTCGCCGCGCCCGCGCCCATCGCAGACGGTGGCGGCGGTCCGGCGGGCGACGGCGGCGGCCGCCGCGGTGACCGCAGCGGCTGGCGACGCGGGCTTCCACCCACAGCGCCGCGCAGAGCCGCGACCTCGCCGCGGAGCCGCGTGACCTCGGCCTCCGCTGCCACCGCGCGTGCCGCCTCCGCCGTGGTGGCCCGCCCCGCCTGCTCCGCCAGGTGGGCGCTGAGGCTGGGACCAGAGCTAGGGCTGGGGCTGGGGCTGGGGCTGGGGCAGGGGCTGGGGCTGGGGCTG
>Ga0209302_10001657_pt1 | contig 13048 bp, 14 predicted proteins | sample ArcOceMetagenome_2_FD_187445 | JGI IMG/M metagenome (GOLD analysis project Ga0209302, IMG submission 187445) | Marine eukaryotic phytoplankton communities from Arctic Ocean - Arctic Ocean ARC135M Metagenome (SPAdes) (version 2) | ecosystem: Environmental > Aquatic > Marine > Oceanic | place... | reverse complement strand
GGGGGGGGGGGGGGGGGGGGGGGACACAATGTGTTCGTCCGTGCACTCCTATAACAGTAACATGCGACTGTTTGTGGTCCCTCATTTGTGGATTGATTGATTGATCATCAATCAATCTGATTTGTGGTGTGTGTCTAACTCCCCATGCGACACCTGGCGGGGAAAGGTCCCGCCTGTTCCGTATGTTATCCGCTGGTATAACCCCCCACGCCGCGCGGAGCCGATGCTCCTAACTTACAGCAGCAGCTGAAGGGGGGGGGGGGGGGGGGGGGGGGGGGGGGGGGGGTAAGCAACCATTGCAACGGAGGGGGAAAGGTTCCACCAACCAACGAGGACCGTGGTGCGCAAGTTGCGGAACCTCGACCGACGCGCCAGAATCGACACCAGCCGTTTGGTCAATGGCGGTGTTTCTAAGTGCAGCTCGACTGCGAGTTCTCAAGGCCCGTGAGGAGCTTGAGCAGGCAGAGCAAGAACTCGCTGCCGCCGAAGAGGCCGCGCGCGCTAACGCCGCAACGACGATCGCGCAGCGCCTCAGACGTCGCCGACCCAACCAAGCGCCTGCGCTGTCCTTGGCGGAGCTTCCGGACGAGCTCCAGGCAATGGTTGTCAGCAAGCTCCGTTGTCCCGTGGCAATCGTCGGCCTGGAGCGCACCGGCAAGGTATGGCGCGCTCACGTGAAGGAGGTTGAGCAACTGCTGTGGCATGGCGCCTGCCAAGAGCGCTGGCCAGAGCTGACGAAGGTCCTTTCGAGCCAAGGCGTGGCTGACTTCAGAAGGCTCTACAAGCAGCAGGATGGTAGCTGCGGCGAGTACCGCAGCACCGCGCCGTTCAACGAGCTCCTTTGGACTGTCGAGATCTTCCTTGCCCCAACTGCCTACTCCCGGCGCGATGTGCGGCCTGTGTACTCCAACACGATACGCCTCGACCAGCTCCCGAGCTCCCGACAAGTGGGTTTCTCGCCTCCGCTCGGAACGGTAACGGCCATGTCCACCGCCGAAGCCTACTCCACGGGCGACGAGACTAGACTATGGATCCGCTGGACCGTGCGCCACAAAGGCACGGTTGCGTGCGTCTACGAAGATATGCCCGATTCGCACTCGCCGCCCATCGCGGAGCAAGTAGCAGAAGGGGGCTTCGCGGACCTCAGCTCCTTTCCCGAAGGATCGCCCGTACCGGAGCGCTGGTACGAGGACGGCACTCACGGGATTGCACACGTCCATCCAAGGGCGGGGGTCCTGCTGACGCCCGGCGATGGTCGCTTCCATCTCGCTCGGGCATATCTGGAGTTCAAGGTGGAAACTCCAGGCGCCTTCAACATCGAGCATAGCTCGAGCGATGAGGAAATCATCGCTCAAGTTGTCTTCGACCATTTGTGAGAGTGAGCACCCCTCCCCCAGCTCGCCCCTCGGCCATGCGCTTGGGTGGGGCAGGGAGGTCCTTAGGAGGTCCCAGGACCCAGGTCCAAAGAGCGGCCCTATAGCCCGGTGTGGAGATCCCGGCGCTAAGCTTGAGGTGTACGAGGACAGGTTCTGAGGCTTGCATCGTACCCCAAGGACCGCCCGCTCGTTGTGCGCCGCGACGTCGCAGCGTACAGCGCGTTTTAATCTTGTTAGCCGAGATCTCAACACTAATCACTAAAGCTTACTTTATAAGTAATTCCCACTCCCACACGCCACAGAGCACAGTTTGAGAGTTACCCACAGACTGCCACAGTGTACTTTTTACCGATACACACGGTGTTATTTTAAGTGCTCCATATGCATAATATAAAGAGAGTAACTCGTTACGCCAGATCTAGGCGCGCACCCACCACCCCCCCGGCCCAGGCCCCAGCTGCGCCGTTCTAGAGCAGGGGCTCACGACAGCTCAGCGCTTCTTGGCCGCCTGCTTCTGCTTCTCGCCCCACGTGTTCTTGTGCACCGCCACCAGTGAGTGCATGGCCGCAGCGCGCTCCGCCTGTCCCATCGCCTCGTAGACGGTCGCAAGGTTGGAGAGCGACGCCACCGTGTGGGGGTGGTCAGGGCCAAGCGTCCGCCCCTGTATCTTCGAGGCCTCGAGCAGCAGGGGCTCGGCTTCCGCGTACCGGCCCAGCGCCTGGAACAGGGTGGCCACGTTATTCATGGCCGTCGCGTACTCGTGGTGATTGGGGCCGTAGGCGTTCTTCAGGAGATCCATCTGTTCCTCAGCCACCTGCAGTGCCTCGCTGTAGTTGCCACCGTTGAAGAGCTGGTGGACCTTCTGGCCCAGCCTCTTGCTCTCCGCAGTCACCAGCTCTCGCTCCTGCGGGCTGAGGCCCGAGCCTGCTGCGGTGGCCCCGGCCTGTGGCCTGGCGGCTTGGCTGCTCTTGGCGGAACCGAACATGGAGGAGAAGATGCCCGAGGATCCTCTGACCTCGCTGCCGCTCGCTCTCCGCTCAGCCTCTCCGTACCTCGGTGGCGGGGCGGGCGCATGCGCAGGCACGGGCGCGGGCCGCGGGGGAGGGGGCGGGGGAGGCGGCGGCGCGGGCGCGGGCGCCGGGGTGGGTTCGGGTGCGGGCGCAGGCGCGGGTGGCGGCGGCGGCGGCGGCGGCGGTGGCGGCGGCGCTGGCGGTGGCGGTGGCGGCGGTGGCGGTCCGGCGCTCGTGGCGGCAGCGCTGCTTTCGGGTGTGGGACTGGCAGTGTCGCCGTCGCGCGCATAGCCCGGCTTGTTGAGCACCCGCTTCTTCTTCTTCGCCCCGGGAGCCTCCATCGCCGCCGCCGCGCCGCCGCCGCCTCCGCCTGCCGCCCCAGCCGCGGGCTGTGCGGCGGCCGCGGCCGCAGGCGGCATGCCAGGCGGTATGCCTCCGAGCAGCATCGATAGATCGCCGCCACCTGCCACGCCTCCAGCCGCGCCACCCGCCATCCCTCCCCCCATGTCACCCCCCAGGCCTCCCAGAAGCTCGCCCCAACCTCCGACGGGCGGCGACCTCATCGCCGTCGCCGCAGCGGGCCCAGGCTCGGGCATGCGCGCACCACCGCCCCCCCCGCCGCCGCCGCCGCCGCCGCCACCGCCGCCGCCGCCGCCGCCGCCGCCGGTTTGCAGCTCCTCGATCTCCTCGGTGAGGTATGCCACCTGGTGAGGGTTGGGGCTCGGCGTAGGGTTAGGGGCGGGGCTGGGGACGGGGCTGGGGGCAGGGCCGGGTCCGGGTCCGGGGCGAGGTCCGGAGCTAGGGTTCGAGCTCAAGGCACGGCACCTCCTCCTCGAGATCGCTCTTCTCCTTCTCGAGGCGCGCCACCGCCGCCTGCCACGCGAGCGAGTGGGGGTAGGAGTGGGCTCATGGAGCCCAGCCTTGGCTGCGCGGCAGCCGGCCATGCGGTGCACGACGAGCGGAGGCGCGGCGAGCGGCGGGGCGATGCGCGGTGAGCGGCGGCGGCGCGGTGAGTGGCGGCGAGTGGCGGCGCGGTGAGTGGCGACGCGGTGCACAGGCGGCGCGGTGAGCGGCGGCGCGGCGGCGCGGAGGCGGGGTGCGCGCCTGCACCGCCTGCTGGCTGTTGGCTACGGCAGAGTCACGCGCCGACTCCGCCTCGGCCAACCGCTTCTCGAGGTCCCCAACCTGCCGCTGCGAAGCCGTGCCCGCCGCGAGGCTCCTGGCCTGTGCGGCCGAAGCCTCGGCCTCGTCCTTCCAGTACAGCACCTGTGGGCGGGCGATCGTGTGGTGTGGTGGGGCAGCGTTGGGCACTCCGAGGCGGGTGCGGGCTCCACCTCTTCCTTGGCCCCCTCGAGCTCCTCCTCGAGCTCGGCCGCCTCTACCGTCTTTGCACTCAGCTGCTGCTGCAGCTTCTCCGCCTGCGCGCGCAGCACCACCACCTCAGCCTCAGAAGTGCTGCCGCCGCCTGCAGAGCCTGCGGAAGCGATCTGCTCCTCCAGAAGTAGCTCCAGCGCCTTCTTCTCCTGTGTGATCTTCATCACCTTCTTGAGGTTGTCACGCGAGGTCGCCTTCTCCTTCGCCAGCTGCTCTTTCAGAGCGGCCACCCTGGCCCCCTCGGCCGCCTCCATCAGTCGGCCGCTATGTTTGGCTGGGGAAGGGGGGGGGAACTTTCAGCGGACGAGACCTACGACACGAGAGTCGAGCCTAAAATCGGGGGTGAAAAGTACGCACGCCCCGAGCCCCTTGCGGTCCTTGCTTGGGCACTGCTAAAGCAGATAGTATACCCTGTCAATAGTGCAGCTACAAGGTGAACGTCGACCAGTAGAGGTCACCGAGCACAATCCTGCGCCATCGCCCTCCGGTCACCCGCTACTGAGCGGTCATCCGACCTCAACCGGTACCTGGTATTCACCAGATACTCACAACGTCGGGCGGGCGGGCGGGCGCGCTTAGAGGAGCTCGATGGTGGCCATGGCCGCGTTGTCACCCCTGCGGAAGCCGTCGCTCAGCACGCGCGTGTAGCCGCCGTTGCGATCGGCGTATCGCTCGGGCGCCGCCTCGAAGAGAGCGTGCACGAGCGACTTGTCGTAGACGTAGCCGAGCGCCTGCCGCCTCGCGTGCAGCGACCCATCTGCAAAGTCAACAGGGGGAGGCGTGAGGCGAGAGGCTGTGAATGGTTAAGCTTGAGGAGCCCGAGCCCGGCTGCGCTACTCTCGAGGGCGGGTGCCCTGCAGCTGTAGGTCCTAACGCTACCCTGCTCTTCCGGGGCGCGGGCGGGGAAGGCAGAGACCGAGAGGCAGCGGGGGTGGGGGGCGGGGGCGGAGGGCGGGGGAGGTGGTTGTGAGGAAGAGGGTGGAGATGGAGAGGATGTTGCAAGGGTGGGGGTACGCGGTATGAGGGGATATAACTAAAAGAAGGCGGACGCACCCTTGGCAAGCTGGACCATGTGGTCGGTCGTCTTGCGCAGCTCCTTGCACCGGATGGTCGTCGTCTTGATGCGGCCGTGGCGAATCAGCTCAGTCGTCAGGCCACGCAGCAGCGCCTTGGTAAGGGTGGGGGAGAGGGTGAGGGTTAAGGGTTACACTTAGGGGTTAGGGTTAGGGTTAGGTGTAGGGGTAGGGATGGGGTAGTGGTAGGGTAGCACCTTGCGCTGGTCCGCCGGGCGGTTCAGCTTCTTCAGCTTGTTCGCGTGGCGGATCATGACGATGCCGCTGCCAGCGGGGCTCGCGGCAACAGCCCGGCTGCTCAGCGGCGCGGCCATGGGCACGAAGGCGCTGGCGAGCGCCACGCACACGGAGAACACCACCACACGAAGGGCCGCCATGGCTGCGTGGATCTCGTGGATCTGGTCTGTCACATGCTTTAACTCCCCCGCGATGGCCTTCCCGATAAGAAGATAAGATAAGATGACATAGATAAGATAAGATAAGGCGTATCATCATCGCCAGTTCACCGTGCCTTTGTGTCTGGGTGTGAGGGGCCGCCCAGGCATCGCGGAATTGCGTAGCGTCGCGAGTCGTGTAGCCGGTCGTGAAACGCTGAAACCCAACAATCTTATCTTATCTTATCCCGACATAGATCTTTCTTGCTCACCCCGTACCACCTAGCTGTAAGCATCGCCACCTCTGCAAGTTGCAACCCGTTACGGCATGTACTCGACTACCTGCCGCCCGTGTAGCCGCACGCCTGCCGCTCGCTCTTGGCCTGCTTACCCTTCTTCTTCTTCTTGCCCTGAGAGCCGCCGTCCTCCTCGGCCGCCGCGCGGTGCTTGACGATCTTGTCGCGCAGCGCCGTCGCCTGCGGCCCGCTCAGTGTGTCGACGCGCCTGCCGCCGCGCAGAAGCTCGAAGTGCGGCAGCTCCCCCCCGCCGCCGCCCTTGTGCGACTTGGCCTTGCGTCCCAGCTGCGAGATGCTCGGCTTGTCTTCGTCGCCCTCCTCCGCCGCCTCGCGCGGCTCCATGCCTATGCCGGAAACGAGCACGATGTGGCCGGCCAGCGCGGCCCTACTGGTTGATTGGCCGAGGCTGGCCGGAGCCTGAGGCAGCCTTGGGCGTGGTCTGGCGCTGAGGGAGGCCTCCGGAGCGCCAGCTGGCCGAAGGCTGAGCCCGCTTGTTTCTTTTCCGGCATAGCGCCATGCCCGCACGGGCCGCGAGCGCAGGCAGTGCCGCGATGTCGACACTCGCGAAGTGCACGTCGGCAAATTCGGCGGGCAGCTTGCGCTCGTACACAGCCGCCACCTTGTCAGGGCGAGGGTGGGGGCGAGGGCTAGGGCGAGGGCGAGGGCGAGGGCGAGGGCGAGGGTTGGGGTTGGGGGTTGGGGTGAGCTCAATCTGCCCTGACCCTAGCCCCTAACCAGCTTGCGCGGCGGCCACCTGGGGTGCATGGGGTTGCAGGCTGGATGCGTTAGGGTTGCAGGCTGGGTGCACGGGGCTGCAGCCTGCATGCACGGGGTTGCAGGCTGTGCACGTAGCGTGCCGGCGGTCACCTTCTTGCAGCCGGCGTCGGAGCGCAGATGGTAGGTCACCACCACCAGCCCGGAGCCCTCGCCCGTGGCCTCTGCCGCCGCGGCCTCCTCGTACAGCTCGTCGAGCTCGTACGCAGTGCCAATCGGCACGAGTCGGTTGAGCCGCTTCGGCACCTGACCGTCGCCCTCATCGCCGCCCTCATCGCCGCCCTCGTCGCCGCCCTCGCCGCCGCCCTCGCGTTCGCCCTCCTCACCGGCCTCGCCGGCCTCGCCCTCAGCCGCAGCAGGCGGCGGCGGCGGCGGCGGCGCGTGCTTCGCCACCAGCCTGCACAGAGGTCTGCTACTGAGCTACTAGGCCTACTACTAAAGCGGTAGCTGCCTACTGCTTGCTCGCGTGCACCGGCGCAATTGTGTCTGCTGCGCTCCGACCAAGCTGTCGACGCGCTTGCCGCCCATCAGCAGCTCGAAGAGCGGCAGCTTCTCGGCGCCCGCGCGCTCCGCCGCCTCCGCGCACGCGTCGACGTCGACCGACGCGAAGCGCACCTGCGTGGTGTTAGGAGGTGCGTGTTAGGAGGTGCGTGTTAGGAGGTGCGTGCTAGGAGGTGCGTGCTGGGAGGTGCGTGTTAGGAGGTGCGTGTTAAGAGGTGCGTGTTAGGAGGTACTAAGTGTGAGGCGAAGCGCACGTGTCCGAATTCGGCGGGCAGCGCTGTGCTGACAAAGGGGCCGATCTTGCGGCACTGGCCGCACCACTTGGCGGTGTACTGCACGACGACGAGGCCGTCAGTGCCTGCCGCCGCCGTTAGGGCCTTGAGCTCGTCGAGCGACCCGAGCACGCTCAGCACGTTTCTCACTCGCCGCGGCACCGCCGCCGACGCTGCAGGCGCAGGCATGGCTGCCGCTGACGCAGCGCCGCCCTGCTTGTTCTGCTCGACCTCCCACTGCTGCAGCCGCACCCTCCACTCGTCGCGCACCTCCGCCTCGCTTCGTGTGCCATCGGCGAGCACGTCCGTCAGCTCGTCGAAGCTAGCTTCGCTGAGCAGGCCAAGAACCAGCGCACGCTCCAGGAGCTCGTCCAGCTCGCTGCTCTCGTCGTCTGCCTGCTGCGGCTGGGTAACCGGCGTGTCTATCTCGAGGGCCTGCACCGCGCACTCGAAGTCGTCGTCATCATGGCCGCGCCTACTCTTGCCCTTCGCCTTGCCCATTTGGATGTCGGGCAAGGACAAGGGCAAGGGCAAGAAGGCGTCCGCCACGAGAGCGCGCCACTATGATAGATGATAAGATAAGATAAGATACATAGATAGATTTCTGGAAGAAAAGACACATGGCCTAACTTAAACAGGGCCGGGATTACATAATAGATTATAATATGGCCATGTACGTATATCGTATACAAGTAGGCATAGCTCTCGCTAAAAGCGCAACGTTGCTGTACAGCTAGGCTACCTCAGGCCCGCAGGTGCAGCCCTCTGCTCGACAAGACGGAGACGGCATACTCCTGTAGGGCCGTACGTACCGCAGCGGAGTTCAGAGGTGTGTGTGTGCTCATAGGCCTGTCACGTCCCGCTCAACCTCGGCGCACCACCAACGGAACTCGAAGTTCCTCTCGGCGTCGGCATGCATGCTGCAGATGGCGGCCATCGGTGCCCGGTCATAGTAGAGGCAGGGCGCGCGGCTCTTGCGCGCCCGCTCGAGCTGTGACGATCCGTACTGGCGCGTGCGGTCGAGACAGCCGGTTGCCTCTCCTCTCTCGCAGTTGATGCACGAGTAGAAGTACGAGTGGTTGGCCAGCCCCTGTACGCTCTCTCCCGCCGCCGACGCGAGGCGCGATCCCAGCGCGCGTGGCAGAGCGATGTCCAGCCGCGGTGGGTGGCGGTCGGAAGGCAGGTGGTACGCGGCGCCCGGGAAGGAGAGCGCGGTGGCGTGCATGACCGCGGCACGTCCCTCGTACTCGTACTTAAACGAGAGCACGGGCAGCTGGCCGGGCGCACGCAAGCCCGCGACGAAGCCGGTGAAGCCCTTTTGCGGGTCGAAGCCGACCTGGGTCGCAGCGGCCTCGGCGAGGGCGTCGAGCTGGGCGTGTGAGCTCCGTTGCGCGCACGCGCCGATGGCGCGCGAGGGGCACGGCACCTCGAAGCACCGTCGTGCGAAGCACTGGAGCTCGCTCATGTTGCCGACCGCGCGCGCGCGCACGTCGAGGTAGTTGAGGGCGCAGCATTGGAGCATCGCCACGCTCGGGAAGCGCGCGATCTGCAGCCTGTGCCGCCGCACCGTGCGGCCCATGAAGATCTCGGACGAGACGAAGAGCGGCGCGCTGCCAAAGTGCGCGCGGTACTCGTCGCCATCGAGTAGCGTGTCCCACCGCCTGAAGACCCGCTCGGCGTCGCGCCGGTTGGCCACCCAGTGCCTGTCGTTAGGGCGAGGGCTAGGGTTCGGGTTTGGGTTCGGGTTTGGGTTTGGGTTAGGATTGGGATTTAGGGTTAGGGTTAGGGTTAGGGTTAGGGTTTGGGTTTGGGTTAGGCCTGTCGTTGACGCCCTCGTTGTCCTCGCCCGTGGGCAGCCACAGGTGCGCTGGGTCGAGCAGATGCAGGGGCGGGTGGTCGTGCAGCCACTCGAACTCGAGCCGCGTGAACATGACGCGCTCGTACTTGGCGCCGCGCCGTGCGTCGGTCTCGTGCGCGCCGACCATATCAATGCAGCGGCTCTGGTAGTGCAGCTCCTGCAGAGTGTTGCCCTTGGGGTTTCCGATGACGGGGCTCGTGGTCAGAGGCAGCCACTTGCGCTTGTCGGCCGACATGCCAGGCACCTGGCCCGACCCCTTGCCCGAAGCAGTGCGCAGGAAGTCATCCCAGTGTCCCGACGCCTGCAGCGCCTCGCGCAGCACAGCGACGGTCGGCATCCGTACGACTGAGACGCGCGCAAACGGCCGGAGCGCGCCGATCTCCTCGAGCGCGCGCGCGACGCGCTTGGGGCCTGGCCGGCCCTTGAGCGTGCCGGCTACGAAGACGTCCGGCTGCAGCACGCTCAGCACGTGGTCCGCCACGCTCTGTCCTCGCTGCGGGATCGTCAGCTCCAGCAACCCGCCTACGCACAGCGCGACCACGGCCGGCGTGCGCGCTGTCGGCGGGACCGCGGTGGGCCGAAGTAACGCCTGCAGCGCAGGGGCTGCTGCGTCTGGGCCGCCCGCGTGCGCCACTGAGGGAGCCGACCTCTGCGCCTGCACCACGAGGCCCAGCACAAAGCCGCCGACGAGGCCGAGCACCGAGAGGAAGCGCCACCGGCCACTGCTGGCGACCAGCTGCACGTTGATCGCCGCGAGAGGCGCGTCAGGTGCGATCGTGGCGTGTCGGGCCATGGCAGTGAGACCGCACACGAGTTGACGCACGACAGCGCACGCAAGTTTGGGGTGTTAACGTCTCCCTGAGCGCGCCAAGCGATGGATATTGTAGATAGATTTCTCGAAGTAAAGACACATGGCCAAAAGAATCCGGACGCCCAGCTCGCTCGACAAACAACCTCGGCCACCCGAAATGCCAAAGCACAAAGTTCAAAGTTCAAAATTGCCAGAAACACGTGCCCAAACTTTGTTTGTTTGCGGGATAAAGTCGAGGTCTGTAAGTTAGCCTATGGGTCGCATCTGCCTGGGTGCCTGCGGCTTTTAATTTTCTCGCCTGCATCATTATTAATTTCTTGCTGCGGGCTCGCACCTCAACGTGCATCGATATAAACAGAGGCACCTCAACAGAAATGCGTTTGCTTCTTGTCGGGCTCGCGGGGGTGCTCACGACTGTGCTCGGGGTCTCATTCGGCCAGACAACCTGGGGCGGTGGTGGCGTCACGATTGGCTGTGACCCGCTCGGTGGTGGCCCCGACATGGCCAATTGGTATCAAAACATCCACGGTATGGGAGACACGCCCGGCACTTGTGAGGCATCATGCCGCACGGACGCGGGGCAGCTGCTGTCGTCTAGTGCAAAGGCCCAGGGCTACAAGTTCATGTGAGCAGCAGCTGCCATGCTTTGCTCGGTTTTGCACAGCGCAGTGCCTGCCTCGACCACCCCCTCTCACCGCCGCCTCTGCCTGGACAGATACACCAAGCTCAGATACTGCGGCAATAGGGTGCAAGGGTGTGAGTGCTATTGTGGAATCAACTCGGTTCAGGCTCTGGCCCAGTTTGAGTCAACGGAGAGCGTCTGCGACAACTATTGCGGAACTCTCGAGCCACTCACCTACGACTGCTGCGCCTGGGAGAACGGCTGCATCATGAGAATCAACTACCCTCCGCCGTCGCCAGACCCGCCCCCCCCGCCGCCGCCCCCACCCTCACCACCACCACCATCACCCTCGCCGCCACCGCCACCATCCCCGCGGCCAAACCCGCCTGGCACGAAGGCGAGCCCAGGGCCGTCGCCGCCGCCACCCTCGCCGTCCCCACCCTCGACTGACCAGCCCTCGGAGACCATCGTGTTCGAGCTGCTTGCCAGTGGCAGCGTCGGCGACTACTCGGACATCTCAGGCTTGCAGCAGAGCATCGCCACCGCCGCCGGCGTCGACAAGTCGCTCGTCACCATCCAAGTCGCCGCCGCCAGCGTGATGATCACTGCCACCATCGCCGTGCCCGCCGCAAAGACTGCCACCGCAGTGTATGCCGTGCTCTCCTCCAGCCTCGGCACCGGGTCCGCCGCTGACGTCTCCGCTGCGCTCGGAATCTCTGTTGAGCAAAGTAGGTTGAGCACGAGCATCTACTGCAATTCCGTCCAGAAGTGCGACGCGACAACCTCGCCCCCACTCATGTGCAACTACGACGACACGACCTCCGGCAGCTGCCAGGCGTGCGAGGATGCCGCGACGACGCAGAAATGCCAGCTAAATGCCTTCCCCACCCCAGAAGGCGAGGCAGAGTGCAAGGCAGTCTGTGTCACAAACCCTCCGTCGCCGCCGAGCACGCCGCCAGGCATTTGCGTCGACGACGACGACGCCCTCGCCGCGACATTAGGCTTCGACGATGGCGTGAGCTGCGAACGACTCATCAGGACGCAAGCAGGTGCCTGCGAAACGTCAGCAAGCATCTGCTGCCACAGCTGCGCGAGCCCGCCGCCTCCCCCGACCGATCCCCCACCCTTGCCCTCCACGCCCCCTCGCGCCCCTTCGACATCGACATCGGGCGTGCCCGTGTATGTCTACGCGGCGGGCGGCGGCGGCGGGTTCGTGCTTTTGATCATAATCATCGTCGTCGTCGTGCGCTACAAGAAGAAGCTCGCCAAGGTGCACGCCAGCATCAATGAGGAGTTGGACCCGAAGAAGCCGATTCCCGACTCGATCAACGAGCCAGGCGCGTGGCACTTTTTTATCTCGCACACGCAGCGCGACGGAGACGCAAAGCTGATCGCAACCGAGTTGTGGGCCGGGTTCAAGGACTGCTTCAAGGCGGAATGCTGGCTGGACGTCAAGCTGCCCACAAGGGACATGGCTGCGATGAAGGAGGGCATCCGCAACTCGGACACCTGCATCTGCATCATCACCAACAACGGCGGGAAGGACACGAGCTACTTCAGCCGCCCAATGTGTCGGCAAGAGGTCATGTGGGCGGTGCTCGAGAAGAAGAAGATCGTGCCCGTCGTCAAGATCGATGACAAGTCCCGCATCGGCGATTTCATCGCCGAGGCCTCAAAGTACGCGAACGACAGGCAATTGGAGGAGGAGGACCCCGACACGGTCGAGCTGGCGTGGCCCAACTTTGGAGCTCTGAACTTCGTCGAATTCGACCGAGGCAGCGACCTCATGACGAAAGCAAGCCTCGCCGGCATCATCCGTCAGCATAAGGGGAACAACACGGATGGCGACAAGGCCCTCACCAACCAGCACGGGTCCCCCTCGGGCGCACGGAAGAACAGCGCGAAGCCAGGAAGTACGACCATTGAAGCTTAATCGTGACTTCCACCAAGCATGGAGGGTGTCCCGCGTGTGAGGAGATCAAAGAGGGTACTAGGGGCGCACGAGGGGCACGAGGGGCGCGCGCGGGGCGCCAGGGGCACGCGCGCGGGGCGCAGGGGAGCGCACAAGGGAGGACGCTGGTTGTGAGGGGCACGAGGGGGTGAATGGTGGGTGTTATCCAGCGGACACTTATGCGAATTGAGAAATTTAGAATTTTGCCCGTCTTTTGAAGAGTCTCACCAGCGAGGAAGTGACGAGCGTAAAGTGAGAAGTTTGGGGTGCTAACGTCTGAACACCCCGATGACGCTCGCCCCGGGCCGGGCGAGAACGCCTCTACGCCTCACCTGCGCCTGCATCTGAGGCATACACCTTACACCTGCATCGCCCTCGTCGGCACGCCGCGCAGCACCGCCTCCTGCGCCGCGACGACCGCCGCGCGGATGGCGTCATCGGAGGTGTCCTTGGCTGGGGTGTCCTCGGCGGGGATACGCCCCTTGCGGTCGAGGACGATGGGGTCGCACACTGGGTGGGCCAGCAGCAGCGCAGCCACCTCCGGCTTCTTCTTGAAGGCCGCGAAGTGCAGCGGGCTCTGCCTATACATGGTCAAAGGTAAGGGTAAGGGTTAGGGTTGGGGCTCGGAGTAGGGTTAGGGTTAGGGGTAGGGTTATGGTTAGGGTTAGGGTTGGGGTTGGGGTTGGGGTTAGGGTTGGGGTTAGGGTTACGGTTGGGGTTAGGGTTGAGGTTGGGGTTGGGGTTATAGGGTTGGGG
>Ga0209302_10001656_pt1 | contig 13057 bp, 13 predicted proteins | sample ArcOceMetagenome_2_FD_187445 | JGI IMG/M metagenome (GOLD analysis project Ga0209302, IMG submission 187445) | Marine eukaryotic phytoplankton communities from Arctic Ocean - Arctic Ocean ARC135M Metagenome (SPAdes) (version 2) | ecosystem: Environmental > Aquatic > Marine > Oceanic | place... | reverse complement strand
CCAACAATCGCTACCGTGCTGGAGAAGCTTCAATCCGCTCTTCAGAAGAGCAGGATCGATCGCGCCACCACTCGGCCCACCGCGGAGGGCTGGAGTTGAGCACTGGGACGGGGCTGTACGGTGAGTGTCGGTCGACCCAGTGTTGTCTGGCTGTGTGGTCTAGATGGGTGGAGTCCAGTACGCGCCTAGGTGGCTTTAGAGCGCTCAAAAAGACCCCAGAGGCGCCCTACACTACCAAAGTGAACAATCGCGATCACACCAGCCGTGGAACCACCCACACACACACGCGCGAACATCGACGAGGAACTCCACCCGAGGTGGACTGGAAGCGGGATGGTCAGAGCGCGACAGCCACGAAGTCGTCGCGGGCACTATTCAAGTCCGACACGTACGCCCACGTGCTGGAGATCGGGTCGTAGGCCTCCACCGATGCTATGCGCCCGGCCCCTTCATAATACCCGCCAAAGACATACAGCTTGCCGCCAATCGCTTCGGAGGTGTGGTCTACCCGAAGCGTTCCCATGCTTGCCAGCTCCGTCCACGTGTTGGCCTGCGGATCGAACACAATGAGTGTGTTCGTGAAGTCATCATTCCCATACCCACCAGTCACGTAGATCTTGCCGCCCATGCTGGTGGCCGCGTGACTGTTTCTGGCGACGGGCATGCTAGCCACCTGCTGCCAGCTGTCGACCTGCGGGTCATACACTTCCACCGAGTCCAATTCCTGAACATCATCATCACAACCGCCGATGACGTAGATCTTGCCGTCGATGACCGCCGCAGCGTGTCGGTTGCGGCCGACACTCATGCTCGCCACCTCTGCCCACGCGCCCAGCTGCGGGTCGAAAGCCTCGACCGTTGCCATGGCATCGTCGTGATATTTCCCGCCACCAATCGCGTAGATCTTGCCGCCAGCCGCGGCAGCTGCGAGCGCCGAGCGTGCACTCGCCATCTCCGCCAACGGCTGCCACTGATTGGACTGGGGGTCGAACACGTCCGCCGTGCTGAGACTACCGCCCGCGCCGAGTCCGCCCATGACATAGATCTTGCCGTCAAGCGTCACCCCACAATGTATGCGGCGGCCAGTCGGCATGCTTGACACTTGCTTCCACGCGTCGGTCCGTGGGTCGTACACGTCCACTCTGCTCAGGTCGTCTCCTCCGCTGCAGCCACCAAGAGCATACACCAGGCGGGGCCCGAAGCCTGAGCGCGGCAGCACGTGAACTTTCCCTTTGGCAGCGTCCAGGTACGAGCCCAGAATGACGTCGCGGCCCTCCTGAGAGCACAGTGCGGGCCAGGCCCGGACTGTCGTCTCCACGAAGCCCGCGTCCATCGCCGCGAAGCGCACGTGCTTCATCGCCGCGAGCAGCTCGGCCTCGGGCCGCTCGCCGGCCTGCCACCACCGCACCACCCACTGGAAGACGGCCTCCTCGTTCTTGGCCACCAGCCCATCCTCTTGCACCAGCGCCAGCACCTGCGCGCCGGACGCCGACTGCGGCGGCAGCTCCTCGAAGCCGCCAAGGGCCGACGTGACCGCGGCCTTCTCGAGCCCGGGCAGCGTGTAGAGGTCGGCGAGCCGCCATACATCGAGGGCGTTGCCCGGCGCGAGCTGCGCCTGGATCGCGCGGGCGCACGCCGCCTTGAGCGGGTCGACCACCAGCCGCGCCGAAGCGTCGAGCATCTCGCTCAGCAGGCCCTCCTCGACCTCGCACGAGCCCTCGTAGACGAAGGCGAGCAGCGCCCCGAGCACCGGCGAGCGGAGCCCCTCGATCGCGTGGGTGGCGCTCGCGGCGTCGCGCATGCCCGAGTCGAAGAGACTGAGGAAGTACCCCGAGGAAGAGGCCAGCGCTGCCCGGTGCGCCTTGAACTCGACGCCCTCGGCGCAGACGGCGATGTCGGTGAGCTTTTCTTCGCGCCAGAGGGCAGCGAGCGAGGAGTGGTGCGCCTCGCCGCCGCGCAGCGTGATCTTGGGCGCGGCGGCGGAGGAGGACGACGAGGGGCTGGCGGCCGCGCGGGCTCGCTTGCGGGGCGCCATTCGGCCAGAGCGCGCGTGGCGCGGGAACTCTTCGTTTTGGTTTTCTTGGACGCTTCCCCACGCAGTGCCCCCCCCACTCAGCGCCGGCGCGGGGCGCCGTGCGCGGGCGGGTGAACGGCGAGTACATCGCGAAGGCGCGCACGCTGGACCGTCTTGGTTTGAAAAAAAAAGATCCCGCTGATTTTTTTTTATTAATATTTTGTTTCAAAATAGTAAGAATTTCAATTTTCAATTCAATTTCTGTGAAAATTACGAGTGCCAGGACAGCGCGCTCGGCAAAGTAGCCGTTCGCTCACGCTCCAGTGTCCCACACGCAGCCGGCACCTCCTACCACACCGCATGTCCTCTTCCACGGCTGTGGCCGCGGTGGTCATCGGCGGGCCTTTCGTGCTCACCGTGGCAGCCATCGCGATCGTGCCCACCTTGCTCGCCCGCCGCTCGCCCGCTGCCGCAGCCTCCTCCGCCCTCTCGTGGCCCTCGCTCCTGCACGTGGTCCCCATCTCGGTGACACAGGCGACGGACTACCTCAGTGACGTCATCGTGGCGGTCAGCCTACTCAAAGCAGAAGGCCAGCAGAAGGTGCTCGGATGGATGGCCGTGGGTGCCCTCGGCCTCTCCATTGTCTTCGCGTGGGTGACTCTGGTCGGCTTCTGGGTCACGGAGACTCGGACCGCCTACGGGCATGACCAGCAGCTCAAGCTGCACCAGCTGCTCCTCGCCTCGCTCCTCGCACCCCTCAACCTCCACGTCCTCTACCTCGGCATTGTCTACGCGGTGGCCATGGCAGAGGGCGGCGACGACGGCACTCCCAAGACGCCGGGCTCACCCAAGACGCCGGGCTCTCCGAACACGCGGGCCCTCCGAAGCAGCAACGCCGGCTGGTACTGCATGTTCGTCACGCTCAAGCTCCTCGAGACCTCTCTCGAGAGCGTGCCGCTCGCGATGCTCATGGTAGCCAATCGTCACCTAACCCGAACCCTGAGCCCGAACCCTGAGCCCGAACCCTGAGCCCAGCCCTCAGCCGAAGCCTGACCCTAACCTGACCCTGATTCCTGAGCAGGTGGCGGCCATCGTCACTGGCGGCAGCGCGGGGAGCATGGGCAGCATGCTGCTTTGGGCCTCGCTTTCTATCACATGCCTCTCGATGAGCTACGGGCTCTTCCTGCAGGCAACCCTGACCCCGACCCCAACCCAAACCCTAACCCTAACCCAACCCTAGCCCTAACCCTGAACCTAACCCTTGACCCTGACTCTGACTCTGACCCTGACTCTGACCCTGACTCTGACCCCGATGAGCTACGGCCTCTACCTGCAGGCGATGGACAACGCCTCGGACACGAGCGGCATTGCGCAGAACGCGCACAAGGGCCAGCGGCGTGAGATCTTCCTGTGCGTCCTCGTGCACCTCGGCTGGAGCGTTGCCGCCACCGGCAGTGCCATGGGCACTGCCGAGCTCGCTGTGTGGAGATGGATCCTGCCCGCGAGCCTGCTGCTGCTCGGGATGCTCCAGGCTCTCCTGGCGTGGCTCGTGCAGGGCGGCGGTGCCCATGGCGGCGGCGGCATGGCCCCTGCCATAGCACCGGTCGACGGGTTCGCGACCCCCGAGAAGGGCAGCCATGCCAATGCGGGCGGGAAGCGAGCCGGCTCCGGCCCGGTGCGCCGCGACGTTGCCGGGCAGCTACTCCGCAACCTACACGTGCTGACCTTCGCCGCGAGCGTGCTCGACCTGCCGATCCTGCTTGGGGGCAGCTCCAGGAAGAACCACGGCTACGACCTGGCGCGCGAGACCAAGCACCGGTCCAAGCGGCTCGCCATCTTCCTAACGCGCAGGCTCGCACCCCTCACCTGCAACCCCATACCATTCAGGCTGCAACCCCATACCACCCAGGCTGCAACCCCATACCACCCAGGCTGCAGCCCGTAGCCTGTGTGTGCGTGTGTGTGCGTGCAGGCTCGCCCTCGCCGGCTGTGCCGCCGCCTCTCTCATCGCCTCATGGTCTGCGGGACGCGCGGCCTTGCTCGGCTCGCTGCTGCTGCTCGACAGCCTCGCCGCCTCGCCCCGTCTCTGCCGCCACTTCCAGCTTGGCTTCCTCTGCCCGGAGGGGCAGGACCACCTGCCACAGTACCTCATCCGCAGCATCCCTGACGAGGTGCTGCTGCCCCGCCAACCCCAACCCTAACCCCACCCCCCAACCCTGACCCTGACCCTGACCCTGACCCTGACTTTGACCCTGACCCTGACCCTGACCCTGACCCGGACCCTGACCCTGACCCTGACCCCGACCCTGACCCTAAGCAGGTGCTGCTGCCTCTGCCGCACGACGGCGTCGACCTCTGTGCTCTGCTGCTCCGCACGTCCACTCTGCCCGCGCGCCGCCTGCTCGGCCTCCTAGCGACCGCTGGCATCAAGGCCGCTGGCAGCCGTGCGGTGTTGCCCATCGCCACCACAGCAGCAGCCACGACCACCGCCACCGCCGCCGCCGCCGACGCGGCGCTATTACGAGACGAGAGCGCCTGGCTATTACGAGACGAGAGCGCATGGGTATGCGATGCGCTTGGTCGAACCCCAACCCAACCCCAAACCCAAACCCAACCCCAAACCCAAACCCAAACACCCCAACCCATACACCCCAACCCCAACCCCAACCCCAACCCCAACCCCAACCCTAACCCTAACCCCAACCCTAACCCTATCCCTGACCCTGACCCCAACCAAGGTGCGTGACGCGCTTGAGCCCATCATACACGGGGCGAGTGCTGCTGCCAAGATCCACGAGTCCAACTCGCGCCTCTCCGGCGCACTGGGCGCGCTCAGCGCGGCGTGTGGCGCAGCGTACGCACGGCTGGCGCACGCCCCGCAGGCGGAGGTACTTGGCATGCGGACCGCCCTCCTCGGCTACACCCCGTCCGAGGACGGAACGGCCGAGAGACGCCTCCAGTCACTGCTCGAGCCGTCCGCTGGCGGGCCGAGCACGGCAGGGGCAGGGGTAATAACCAGCGGGACGAGCGGCGCACCGTCGGTCCCGGCAGGGGTGGACGCCCCTACTGTGGTGGAGCCGCCCCCCGTCAGGGAGCACCCTGTGCGCGGCGTGCCGCTCGCCGCCGCGCTGCGCCTGCCGCTGTGGGTGACGGTGCCCTCCTTCTTCGGGCGGCGTGTCGAGGGCACCGAGTGGATGCTCTCGCGCACCGTGACGCGCGTCGACTGGTTCGTCGCCCGACCATAACCCGCGGCCTGCAAGCGCGTAAAGCTGCAGCCTGCAACCCGCGCGCGCCCCCGGAGCCCGCAATCCGCACCTACGGTTGCAGGTTTGTCTCCCACTCATGGCGCGACGACGGCGCGCGCAAGGTGGCCATGCTGCGTGAGCTGTGCTTCCTGCAGTCCTTCGTCGCAAGGCTCATCATGGTGAGGCCGGCGGCTCCTCGTCATCCTCCTCGCTCCCAAGCCTAACCCTAACCCTGGCCCCAACCCTAAGCCTAAGCCTAAGCCTAAGCCTAAGCCTAAGCCTAAGCCTAAGCCTAAGCCTAAGCCTAAGCCTAAGCCTAAGCCTCACCCTCCTAGGTGGGCCTTCTACTCGTCATCCTCCTCGGGCTGTGCGGCCTCGCCATCGAAGAGGTCGCGCCGCGCTTCCCATCATGGACGCTCTTCGCCGCCGCTGGCACGGTATACTTACGCCCTACTTGCTCACCACTCACTACCCACCACTCACTACTCACCACTCACCACTCGCCACTCGCTACTCGCTACTCACCACTCACCACTCGCTACTCGCTACTCGCTACTACTCATTACAGGTGGTCGCGACGTTGCTCGGTTGGGTGGTGCTGAGCGTGGCGAGCGTCATACCCTCGCGCCTCGCCCCCTGGGCGTCGAGTAGCACGCTGCTATGGGTCGACAAGTGCTGCATCGACCAGGCGTCGCCAGAGACCATCAAGGTGTGATACTACTTAGTACTTACTACTTACTCACCGACGTACTACGTACTACGTGCTACTTGCTACGTACTACTGACTTACTGCTCACCACCAACTACTCAAGGCGGGCGTCGACGGCTTCGGTCGGTACCTCGACCGCAGCGACGGCATGATCGCCTTCGTCAGCATGAACTACTTCTCGCGGATATGGTGCGTCTACGAGCTCGCCAGCTTCTGCAAGCGTCACCAGGGCGAGGCCCTGCACGAGCGGCTCATGCTGGTGTCGCTCAACTGGCCGAGCTCCCTCTCGCCCGCCTCCTCGCCCACGCTCACCGACACGGAGCGCGAGGTGCTCGCGAGCTTCCGCTGTCGCGAGGCGGAGTGCTTCAAGCCGTGCGACCGCGCGACGGTGCTCGCGGCCGTGCGCAAGGACTGGGGGAGCGAGGCGGCCTTCGACACCTTCGTGCAGCACGACCTGGTCAAGGTGCTCGAAGAGAGCAAGGCGCGCTACAGCACGTGGCTCGCGCAGGTGACCTCCGACACGCTTGAGCTCATGTTTGGTAGCTGACGGTGATCTGTTCTAAATAAAGCTCTGAGCCTCTGACATCAGTGGGGAAAACGACCTGTCGACGGAAGTGTTGGCGTGATTTCACCCTTAGGCACTGCAATCGACACGTTGGGCGCCGGGCGGCGGAGGACGTGAGGGAGGCGAGGGAGGTGTCGTGCCCGTGAGACCGCATGGCTGCGGCTGAAGATGCAACGCGTGAGGACAAAAGCGCAGCCGTGGTGCAAGCAGCCATCCGAGGCAAGAACGACCGCGCGTCTGCCAAGGGCCAGGAGGCAGGCAAAGCGGTTGCAGCGCAAAAGAGTACGGCTGCAGCTGGGAAGAAGAAGGACTCGCAAGCTAAGGCTGCCGCCGCCGCTGCCGAGAGGCAGCTCCTCGCAGAGAACACCTTTGCCGACGCCGACGTGGACGGCGGAGGCACCATCGACGGCGACGAGCTAGCCACCCTCCTGATCAGCATGCTCACGAAAGAGAAGATCGCCTTCGACGAGGAGACGGTGCAGGAGTTCGCGAAGGTGGAGTTCGACGCGGCCGATATCGACAAGGACGGGCTGGTCGACTTCGACGAGTTCATCGAGTACTACAACTCGCTCATGGACCGGCTGCGGCAGGGTTCCGTGCAGCAGTCTCTCGAGGTCGAGGCCAAGAAGGTGCAGGCCAAGCACAACGCGGTGGACGACGAGATCACCTTCGCGGGGCTGCACATGCTCGCCGCCATCCTGTCCAACAGCGGCGTCGCCAGCTACGCCGGGATCAACCTGCCGTTCACGAGGCTGCAGGAGGTCGACGTGACCAAGACGGGCTACGCCTGCCCGAAGCCGGAGTGCGGCGTGAGCAGCCGCGGCCTGATCCTCGACCTGTCGCGCGGCGCGCAGCGGATCATCACGCCGTGGGGCTCGCTGCCTCTCGGCTACCAGCTCGTCTTCCCCGGCATCAACGCCAACGAGAACGTCGAGCTCGCCGAGGGCTCGATCGCGCCGACCGCGCCCGGTCAGAAGGCGCCCGACGTGCTGCGCGAGCCCGAGGGCAGCCCGCCGATGGAGCAGGTCTCGCTCTTCTTCGAGCTGACGAAGCGCTCCTCCGGCCTGCTCTCGCTGCGAAAGCTGCCCAAGCGCTGCCACTTCGTAGTGCTCGAGATCCTTAACGTCAAGCAGGTGGGCCGCGCGCTGATCCTAACCCCGACCCCGAACCCCAACCCCAACCCCAACCCTGACCCTAACCCCCAACCCTAAGCCTAACCCCCAACCCTAACCCTGACCCTAACGCTAACCCCCAACCCTAACCCCAACCCTGAGCCTAACCCTAACCCTGACCCCAACCCTAACCGTGACCCTGGCCCCAACCCTCACCCAGCCGCGCGGCGAGCTACTACCGAACTCCGAGTCCGCCGGCGAGAATGCGGCCAGCTACGCCGCGCGCTACGCCAGCTGCTTCAAGGCGCGCTACACCACCGACCGTGGCGCCGCCGTGAGGGTGGCCGCGCCGGCGGGCACGACCTTCTTAGTACCAGGCACGCTGGTGGCGCTGCCCGACGAGGTGGGGCCCGCTTCCGCTCCGCTGGTGAACCAGCTGCTCGGTCGCTTCGTGATGCACCGGGCCGACAAGCTCGATGCACTCGCCAAGAAGCCGAGGCGCACCAAGGTAAGTGCCGCCGAGGATCTCCTACCCCTACCCCCACCCCTAACCCCAACCCCAACCCCAACCCCAACCAGGTGGCCGCCGAGGATTTGCTCCGGGCTATCTCGATGGCCGATAACAATGTCGACCTTGGCGTGAGGGCGCTGCAGGCGCTCAAGCCTAACCCTAAGCCTAAGCCTAAGCCTACCCATAAGCCTAAGCCTAAGCCTAAGCCTAAGCCTAAGCCTAAGCCTAAGCCTAAGCCTAAGCCTAAGCCTAACCAGGCGCTCAAGCGGGACGAGGACGCGCTCGTGACCAAGCTAGGCGGCGCCGCGACGCGCGCTATGGTGCGGCACGCGCTGCACGTGTGCGGCGGCGACGATAAGAAGGCAGGCTACATGCTCGAGTTCCGCAAGGACATCGAGCGCAACGCCGACTTCATCTGCGAGAGGCGAGGGCTGCAGTCGGGGCTCGGCTACCCGACGCGCTCGGTCATCGAGGCCCAGCTCGTCGCGGACGACAACGAGGAGGGCAACACGATGGCCGCCATCAAGAAGCAGTGGCGGATGGAGGTGGAGCTCATGGCGGACCTGCTCGCCACCGCGCAGGTGGAGGACGTGCTCCCTAACCCCAACCCCAACCCCAACCCCAACCCCAACCCCAACCCCAACCCTAGCCCCAACCCCAACCCTGAACCCAACCCTAAACCCAACCCCAACCCTGACCCCTACCCTGACCCCAACCCTAACCCTAACCCGCTCCAGGTGGAGGATATGCTCACCCGTGAGATGAGCCGCGCCTTCCTCCACAGCCACCCGCCGACGGCCGAGGAGCGCGAGCATGTGGAGGACCTCTACAACGACACGTTCGCGCGCGACGGCGCCAAGACGGTGCACTTCCTCACGCAGGCGGGGATCGTGCTCAAGAAGGCCGGCGCGATCGGCAACCCCAAGCGGGGCACGGTCGAGAAGCTGCTGCATGAGATGGAGGGCGACGCCAGCCGCGTCATCGCCTTCCTCAAGTCCGTGCAGAGCATGCTTGAGGTCTCCGCCAAGAGCGGCCACCCGTCGGCCGACGACTGCGGCCGCTACCTGCGCAGCGTCGGCGAGAGCGAGGAGCAGGGCGTGCTGCTCCTCAAGCGCATCTGGGGCTTCACCAACCCCAAGCCGCCCAAGCCGCCCAAGAAGGGCCCGCCTAAGGAGCACCTCGCCGCCACCACCGTATGCCACACAGGGCTCCAACCCTAGCCTAGCAGGCCCCTAGCCTAGCAGACCCCTAGCCTAGCAGGCCCCTAGCCTAGCAGGCCCCTAGCCTAGCAGGCCCCTAGCCTAGCAGACCCCTAGCCTAGCAGGCCCCTAGCCTAGCAGGCCCCTAGGCTAGCAGGCCCACCCCAGGCAGGCCTGCTGCTCACGCGTTCGGGCTGTGCCTTGGCCATTGGACAGGGCTTCCCGTCGCGCGCGGAGGCGGAGTGGGCGCTGCTGCAGGTGGAGCCGAAGCTCGACGAGCTCAAGGCGACGGCGCTGCTCGGGCGGCTCAACCAAATGAGCACGGCGCAGAACGAGTACGAGGGGCCGCCCGAGGGCAAGCCGCGCGTCAACCGTGCCGACATGATGTGGGCGCTCAAGAAGGAGAGTGCCTACAAAGAGGTCCACGGCTGCCTACCAAACGCGGGTGCGGACCTGCTGCTGGGCATGCTGGCCGACTTGAACCAGAAGAAGGTGGCGTGGGGAGACCCGCCGCAGGAGGACGTGTGGCAGACCCTCGAGAAGTTTGACTTCGCGCTCGACCGCGCCGAGCTATGGCTCAAGGCGATGGGCACACTTATGTCGCGCCAGATCGAGCTGGGGGTGGAGTCGATCGAGGAGGTGGCGCACGCCATGGACGTGCACGACAGCGACGCCGCCAAGGTCATCGAGCTCTTCGAGTCCATCGCTGCGCTCCAGAAGCAAAAGGGTCTGGGCAACCCCACGCGGCAGGACATTGTGATGGTGCTCGAGGTGCCGCACGTGCTCGAGATCTCGGACCTCGATGCGCGCCTGGAGGCGGCGGCCACCTCGCTCAAGGGCTTCACGACCCTGCTGCACGACGACACGGCCATGCTCAACATGGGCATGGACTCGAAGCCCTCGCTCGAGGACAAGCTGTACATGGTCCATGAGCTCCACCGCTTCGGCGGCGACGTCGAGAAAGCGATGGATCTGATGAAGAACGTCGCCGACATCCAGAAGCTGCACGAGGACCTGGGCCACCCCACGCGGATGCAGGTGACCCTTACCCTTACCCTTACCCGAACCCGAACCCTATCCCTAACCCTATCCCTAACCCTAACGTAACCACGCGGATACAGGTGATCGAGGCGCTCGCGGCGAATCGTTTCGACTTCCGAACGGCGGTGCGCAAGTTGAGAGAAGCCTACCGCCACATCAAGGACGCGCAGCTCAAGGAGGTCTACAGGGAGAACGCGCTCAAGGACAAGCAGCGCAAGGAGGAGGAGGCGGCGATCAAGGCGGCCCTTCTTGCGGAGGGCGGCCACACGCCCGAGTCGACCAGTGGTCCCACCTCAAGGAAGACCACCCCCACCTCCCTGCGGCCCGGCCCCTGAAGAGAACTCTTACGGCGTTCTAGGAGCGCGACAAGCGAGGTCCCTCGACGCCTCGATATGTAGAGAGGCGTGCGCGTGGGGAGGAGATGTGTACATTTGGTGAACTTAGCTCTTTATTGACGCGGTGAAAACGCTAACAGGCATGACAACGGATGTCTACCCCCGGAAGAACTGCATTCAAGCCCCATGGCCACTTTTTATAAAAGCCTCACCGTGTAAGCCGCTAGCCGCAAAGCCGGGTGGAGCCACCCGGGGGAACTAGTTGCTAAAGTGGGGTACTTTGGGGTCAAATCGGCTAAAGTGCACCGGGTGCAGATGGGCACAAAACCTGCTAAAGTCGGTCGCCTTGGCCCCCGATGTGCTAAAGTGCGGCGCGGCCCCCACCCCGCACCGAAGGGCGCCTCCGCAAAAAGGTCTTCGATCCACGCCGCGAGCAAAGTTGCTAAAGTCGGCGCCGCGGGCGGACCAAAGTTGCTAAAGTGGGGCCGTCTCCGGGCGAGGCAGGGTCAAATCTGCTAAAGTCCGACCGCAGGCGGCATCTCACAAAAAGGTCTTCGCTCCACAAAAAAAGGTCTTCGCTCCGCGGGCGGACCAAAGTTGCTAAAGTGGGGGGCCTCTCCGGCCGAGGGTCAAATCTGCTAAAGTCCGACCGACCCCTTACGTCTACTACCCCTGGGTGGGTGGAGCGGGGTGGGTGCCGCTGCCGGGGCCAAGATTCATGCCAAGATTCATGAGGTCCTCTTGTGCGTCACACACCTCGCGTTGATCCGTTCGTTACGCTGACGGTGTTCGAAGAATCGCGCGGCGAATCCGAGGGAAGCGTTTTCAGTTACAGGTTACAGCGTTCGACACGGATCCGAGTTCATAAAGGGGGTGTTTTCTCCGAACCCGCTTTTTTTTTTAACGAACTTGCCCAGCTCACCCCATACGAGCTCACATATGTTCGGCCATCACCCGGCGACTGTGCGGCTGGCTGGGCGCAAGCGGCACGCAAGATTTGAGAGCTCTGAGGCTCTCGCAGAGCTGCCGGCAGTGGCGCGCACAGCCGTGGAGCTGCATGGATGCTGCGCCAGGGTGTCGCTTGCAGCGGCGCTCCTCAGCCAACATATTGACGGCATGGCCAGGGCGGGTAGCGCAGGCACCAAAAGAGCGGGTCGAGCGCGCGCTCCTTGGTCCTGCTCACCATGTTGGCGCCCGTCGTCGAGAACCGCACGGTTCGGGGATCAGCTAGGGCTCGACGACGAAGCAAACTCGGAAATCGCCGACCGCTACGCCACGGGCAGCTCAGCTCGCCGTGGCGTGGCGGTCGGCGATTTGCCAACTTCCAGCGTCAGCGCGGTCCAGCTGATCCCCGAGAAAGCGTGTTTGGAGCAAACGCACCCCGTACGTGACGAACGCTGTAACCTAACTGCACACGCTCCCCTCGGATTCGCCGCGCGATTCTTTTCGAACACCGTAAGCGTAACGAACGAATCGATCAACGCCAGGTGTGTGACGCACAAGAGGACCTCTGTATTGGCCCCGGCAGCCCAACCCCCGGGCCTGCCGCCGCAGTCCTTGCACGTTTCGTGTTTTCACCCCTGAAAGCTTTGTCAACCAACTCAGCAAGTTTCTCCTGCAACGAATTTCTCAACCCACCGCTAGTTATTATCCCCTGAAACGGTTCAAGCGGGACCCCGTGGACGCAGGGACCGTTTCAGAGAAAGGCGCAGGGACCGTTTCAGGGAGGGTAAACAGCGGCTGTTCTAACCGCGGTTCTGATTGCGCCAAATCATCTATTTGCTTCAGGTGCTGCCCGGTCCCGTATTCGTCCTGTGACTTAGCATTAGCAGTTGCTTCTGTACCTCCTTATCCCTCTTCCCCACCAACCTCTCCCCATGCCCGGGGAGACGCTGCACACCTAGCGCCACGCCCCGACTCGTGAGCCCCATCTGAGCCCTGCGTGGTGTGTTAGGTCTACGATGCTCGGCTCCTGCATTGTGCAGTTGCTCTTTGCTCAGTCTGCTGGAACCAACAGGGTTTACCCTCGCCTCTACCTCAAAGCGGCGCTTGAGACGATCATCCTCGCGATCATCGTCACCTGGATCTTCACGATCTATATCTTCAAGGCGCCTGAGCAGATCTGGCAGCACCCGTCCTTCGTCACCTTGGGTGCGTTTAACTTCTGCTTTGGGTGGTATGCCGCGGCCCGCCTCGCACCCACACACCGGCCACCTGCCTCTCTCTCACACCGCGCGCGTGCGCTGGCGGCCTCTCACAGGGACTTTGCGCCGGGAAACTACATCGGTCTCCTTATGAACTCGTTCATCGTCTACTTCCTCTGGCG
>Ga0209302_10001655_pt1 | contig 13061 bp, 14 predicted proteins | sample ArcOceMetagenome_2_FD_187445 | JGI IMG/M metagenome (GOLD analysis project Ga0209302, IMG submission 187445) | Marine eukaryotic phytoplankton communities from Arctic Ocean - Arctic Ocean ARC135M Metagenome (SPAdes) (version 2) | ecosystem: Environmental > Aquatic > Marine > Oceanic | place... | reverse complement strand
ATATCTAATTTCTCATCGGTTAACCTATTTTTCAAGGTTTCTACCATGGCTACAAAACAATTAAAATCGTCTTGATCATCTAACTGTGCAGTGCTGTTAATAATTTTGTTATTTACACCAAATTCGTCTAACATTCTAGACGTTTGCTTGCTTAGCTCTATTCTATGCGTTAGTACTAAAACCTTCTTTTTAAAAGTTTCTATATAACGTCTTACAATTTCAGAAAATATAACTGTTTTACCACCACCTGTAGGTAATTGATATAATAAATGATAATCTGGTGGAGCTGTTTCAAATCGATTAAAAATCTCATGGAGTGCATCCTTTTGATATCCGTATAACTCTTTACCAACTTTTACTTGTGAAGCGTTTGTTTCTGTCAAAATTTTTAGAAATTTTATGATACAAAAGTAAGACTTAAAAAGGGTTTTAAAAGAATTTTAACAGAATTAAATTTAAATAAAATATGTTTTTAAATAAAACTTTAATAGTTTTACAATTGAAATTGCTTTTCACCCAAATCCTTTAATTGGAAATGCTTTTTGAAGATTAAGAAAAAGAATTATATAAAATGAATAAATCACTTTTACTTTGCTTATTGTTTTTAACAACGTGTCTTGTCTCTCAAACGAAGCAAGAGAATGAGGTCTATCGTTTTGTTGAACAAAATCCCTATTTAAAAAAAGACGGACAAGAATTATTTTTTTTACATACCAATAAAACACTTTATTTTTCAGGTGAAAAAGTTTGGTTTTCAGCCTATATATTAGATGCTCAGAAAGAAATACCTGCTATTAAGACTAAAAATTTACACATAAATTTATATGATACTAATTTTAAGCTCATTGCTCAAAAATTGTATTATGTGAAAAACGGGGTAGCAACAGGTCAATTTGAGTTATCAGGTAAACTCTCTTCTGGTAGATATTACTTGCAATTAGATACAAATTGGAATAGAAACTTTGCCAAAGGAACATATACAGAAATAGAAATATTTAATTTAGAACAAGACTTGAAAGAAGGTTCTGAAATGAATTCATCAATATATGCAGGAGAACGAAAAGTAAAAGCAAACAAAGTAAAACATAAATTTCTTATTCAGAGAAGTTTGAATACTCCAAATTCTGGAAGTTTTAATATTAGAACAACTGAAAATATAGTCAAAAAATATAATGGAAATACTCTTTTTGTGGTTTTACATAAAAATGGCCATTTAAAATCTTGTGCGCAATTAAACGTTTCCGATAAAAAAAGTTACACGGTTAATTTTAAGGAAGAATATTTTTTAAACGGCACAAACACAATTACTTTATTTGACACCAATAATACAATTTTAGCGGAAAGACATTTTTGGAATTTCACAACTTCAAAGGAAAAATTACAAATTGAAAATAAAATTATAAATAAAGATACATTATTCGTTCATTTAAAACTTCCAAAACATTTTACATCACCTAGTTTAAGTGTCTCTGTTTTAAATACCCAAACAGAATTAAATACGAATCAAAAGAACATACTCGATAGTTTTATTGATGTTGACTTTTCTAAAATGAATACTTCTAAACAAAAAGACACGCTTCTAAATGATAGAAAAACTAAACTATCATTTTCTAATGCATCTCATTTAAAAGGCTACAAAAGAGAAGAAGGAATTACATTAAAAGGAAAAGTAAATTATAGAAAAGAAAACATTAAGGGGTTTAAAATTGGCCTTTCCTCTCAAGAGAATGAAATATTTCTAGTAAATCCGTTAAACCAAAACCGTTCTTTTGAGTTTAATAACTTGTATCTAAAACACCCAACAAAATATAAATTAACATTACTAAATAAAAAAGGAGAAGATGTATCAGCTAGCTTTTATATGTATAATAATTTGTTAGCATATAAAGCAGATTCTCTTATAAAAGTGGAAAAAACTCTTTTTAAAACAAAAAGTACAAGGCAAGATCTTTTTAAAAATAACATCCGATTTAATGAAAATGACGGCTATGTTGAGTTAAAAGAAGTAGTCGTAAAATCTTTTGTAAACAAAGAGAAAAAAATTCGCAAAAAATATAAAAACCTTATCGGAGCCGCATTCTCTAAATTTTATATTCCTGACGAAAATTTAGGGATAGGAACTGATATATTTTTTTATTTAGGAAATATACCAGGCCTGCGCGTAAGTTACCCTCCCTTATCTAGTTCACCTCTATTATTTAACACAAGAGGACCACGATCTTTATCAGGGAGCCAGTTGGTTAATGTAAAACTAGATGGTGTCTTTTTAGGTGATGACTTATTACCATTAACAGGACTATTAACCTCAGACTTTGAAGTAATTATGGTGAACCTAAATGGAGCTGGTGAAGGTATTAGAGGAAGTAATGGTGTTGTAAATCTAATTTTAAGAACAGATGTTGAATATGTACGAAAGAACAATCCTACAAAAACAATTATCAAAGAAACTAACGGTGGTTATGAGATTTCTTTAAAGAAATACACAAAATCTAATATAAGATTTAACGATACGAAGTTAGAACAAGCATATGGAGCAATAACATGGTTTGGTAATGTAAAAATAGACGCGACTAATAAAGCAATACTAAAAATTCCTATTTCAAAAAAGCACAAAAACATTACTTTAGAAGTTAATGGTTTTGATAAAAACGGAAATCTAATACATCAAAAAATAAACATAGTAAATAAATAGCATTATAAAAATCTATTTAGTTCTATCTCTGCTATATCATTGTGTGATGCATGATGAACAACACTTCCATTTCTAACGACAATTAATTGAGGAGATTGGTGCATAACCTGAAATTTAAAAGCAATCTCATTAGAAATATCTCTATAATTTAAAAGGTCTAAATAATATACTTTTAAATGCTGATTTTCTTCCGTAAATAATTTTTCAAATTGCTTGATTACCATTTTACTAATTCCACATCTTGTAGAGTCTTTAAAAACAAGAACTGACGCTGTATTAGATTCGGTTTCTATTGTCTCTAACTGCTCTAAGGATGTTAATGGAAGCCATGTTAAATATGTCTTTTTTTCTGGTTTTTCTTCTTGCCCTTCTTTTCCTCCAAACATGTTGTTAAATATCCCCATTTTATTTTTTTATCCTTTATTTTTACAAATATAAGAAACTTTTACGAAGCACAAAACGAGTAATAACGATACTTTACAAGATAATCTGACATTTTTTATTTGATTATAAAATTGATTCTACTTGAATTATTAAATCCGATTTATAAACACTTGAATTAGCAAGTAATACGTACAAATACAACCACTTATATTACCTTGTAAGATTACTTTTTAGATCAATATCATTCATTTTTTTAGTACATTGGCATCCTACATCTTTAATCATGAAAAAAATTTTATTAACTGTTTTTGTTTTCGCTTTATTTAGTGCTTGTACTTCGAATAAAGTGACAAGGTATTACCTAATTCGTCATGCAGAAAAAGACAGAACAAATACTACAAATAAAAACCCTAACTTAAATTCAGATGGGGTGCTAAGAGCTGAAAAATGGGCTAAATATTTTGAAAAAATTGAGTTGGATGCGGTATATTCTTCTGATTATAAAAGAACACAGCAAACAGCAATACCAGCGGCAAAAAGTAAAGGTTTAATCGTACAGTTGTACAACCCTAGTAAAATGTATGATTCCATTTTTAAAAAGAATACAAAAGGAAAAACAGTTTTAGTAGTTGGTCATAGCAATACAACACCTGTTTTTGCAAATACTATTTTAGGCCAAAAAAAATACAAAAACATGGCCGATAATGACAATGCAAGCTTATATATTGTTACTCTTGTTAATGATAAAAAGTTTAGTGAAATCAAGAAAGTTAATTAATTTAAGAATTTTACTTTAATATCTTCTAAGATAATTTCAGAAACCTTTTTAAGCTGGTTGCTTTTATATTCAATATCGATGTCAATTAGAGAAACGGCACTATTCAGAGGCTTGTAATTTAGATAATCTACAAAGCGAACTCCATTTTTTAAACATTCCTCTTTTAAAACTCTAAAGCGTTTTCCACCACCATTTGTGTGGTAAGAATAAGCTAAATAATCAATTAAAAAGTCTTCTTTTCCAATCCAATAGATAAAAACATCTTCAAAATCTTCTCCTCCTCCATCCTCAGAGAATGTAACTTCAATTTTATAATAATCTTTTCCTCTCAAAGTAGTAGCTTTTAGTAACTTTTTACGCACTGCTTTATCCTTTAGACCAAAAGGCAAAACAGAAAAATAATGCACAGAATTTACAGCGTTACTATATACAGAAACCATCGAATCTGGAACTTTAACAACTTGCATGTTTATCAGGCGCTGAAATCCATTATTTGTTAAAACTTCTTTTATTGATACACTGTCTTTTGTAAAATTTCTAAACAGCTGAAAATTACCGCTTTTTCTAATGGCCCCATATTTTTTATCTCTAAATTTAAAAGAAACCTCTGAATTACCAATTTTATCTGCTCCTGAAAATAAGATTGCTTTCTCTATAATTTGTTCAGCCGACAATGCTTTTTCCAATTGGGTGCAAGAAATTAGAAATAAAAGATAAAAAAAAATGAGGTAACGCATTTGAATTGATTGTTAAATTGATTTCAAAATTACGTTTCTTTCTCGAATGTAAAAATGTATCTTTGCTAAAATTAAAAAAGTGATTTTTGATGGTTCAAAAAAACATCAACATACAGAATAAAAAAGCCCGTTTTGAATTTGAAATTCTAGACAAATTTGTTGCTGGAATTCAATTAACGGGAACAGAAATAAAGTCTATTAGATTAAGTCAGGCTAGAATTACAGAAAGTTTTTGCGAATTTAACGAGCGTGGGGAATTGTTTATTGTAAACATGTATATTCAAGAATATCTTTTTGGACATCATTTTAACCATAAACCTAAAAGTGAGCGCAGACTATTATTAAATAAAAGAGAATTACGTAGCTTAAAAAAAGATGTTGAAGCAAAGGGAAATACAATTGTTCCTTTAAGACTCTTTATAAATGATAACGGTTTTGCTAAATTAGAAATTGCGCTAGCAAAAGGAAAACAAACGCATGACAAGCGTGAAGTTATGAAAGACAGAGACAATAAACGAGACTTGGCTAGAATTAAAAAGAACTTTTAACTAGCCCGTATTAAAAACACTTTACACTACTATTACAATTACCTTCTCTTCCTAGAGTTTATAAAATATACACCAGTTAAGAGCACGGCTGAAGCTATAATGGATTGTAATGACAAACGTTCATCTAGAACATACCACCCTAAAAGCATGGCTATTATTGGATTTATATATGCAGATGTGGCTACTTTTTCTGTAGATACATTTTTTAATAAATAGTTAAAGGACGTAAATGCTACAATTCCGCCGAAGAAAATTAAAAATGCCATAGACAGTTGCACATCTTCGCTCCAATCTAATGGAGATACCCAAGTTTCTTTAAAAAGTAAACTTCCAAAAAACAGTAAGGTTCCAGCAGTTAACATTTGGTAACCAGTACTTACAAAAAAGTTTTTTGGTAAATCTGCTTTTGAAACAAATACACTCCCATAACTCCAACTTAAAACACAAGTGAAAATCATAAAAATACCTAAAGCACTGCCTTCTGAGGTTGCAATATTTTTTTGACTTACCAATAAATACATACCAAGCAAACCTAGTAAAACACCAATAATAGATTTCTTTTGCATGGATTTTCGATCTATTAAACGCATTAAAAATAATACAAATAAGGGTTGTGTGGCAGCTAACAAGGCTGCAAACCCACTATCTACATACTTTAGAGCCCAAACAAAAACACCATTTCCATAAACTAAAAATAAAAATCCAGCAATTAATGTATTTAAAAATTGTTTTTTTGTAATGGCTATTTTAAATTTCAAACACTTTGCAATAATCATTATTAAAACACCCGCTGAAATAAAACGGATAGATGCTAAAAAAAAAGGAGGCAATTCTGTAACTGCAATTTTATTAAATAAATAGGTAGAACCCCAAATAACATAAATTGCAAAAAACGCAAGGACAACCAGTAATTTAGAGTTATTAATTTTCAAAAAACAAATATTTTATAGATTATGGAATACTATTTCTGTCTGTTTTTTAATTCAGCTTCAATATCTTTTAAGGTGAAACCTTTGGCTTGTAACAGCATTAGATAATGAAATAACAAATCTGCAGACTCATACAAGAATAGAGAGTCGTTGTCATCCATTGCCTCAATAACAACTTCTACAGCCTCCTCACCTACTTTCTGAGCCACTTTATTAATTCCTTTAGCAAACAAAGAAGCTACGTAAGATTTCTCAGTATCTTTATTTGCAATTCTTTCTGAAATGGTATCTTCTAAAGTGGAAAAGAAACCGTATTTCTGATTATTTTCCTCATTCCAACACGTATCTGAACCTTTGTGGCATGTTGGCCCATTTGGGTTTACTAAAATCAATAAAGAATCATTATCGCAATCTAGCTTTAAATCCACTAAATTCAATACGTTTCCACTCTCTTCGCCTTTCGTCCATAAGCGATTTTTAGTCCTAGAAAAGAAAGTAACCAATTTAGTTTCTTGTGTTTTATCAAATGCCTCTTTATTCATATACCCCAACATTAAAACATTTTTTGTTGTTACGTCTTGAATAATTGCAGGCACTAAACCGTCTTTATTTTTATTAAAATCTATTTTCATTGTCTTAATTTTAATTCCATTTTTACATCTGCAGATTCGTAATAAGAAGCTGTTAGCTCTGCATGTACAAACCCAAATTTCTCATAGAGCTTTATGGCATTTACTAATTTACTACTGGTCTCTAAAGTAATTAATTTAACCTCTTTTTTGTAGCATATATCCATACAAGTTTGCAGTAGTTTTCTACCAATTCCCAATCTTTTATATGCGGCAATTACTCCTAATTTCATTATTTCAAAAGTATCGTTTTCTAATGGACTTAAAGTTACTGTTCCTACAATTTCATCATTATAATGTGCTAACAAAATAAAACTTCCATTCTCTAAATACTTTAGGGGATTGTCTAATAAATCATCATCTGCTTTTTCATACAAACCATTAGATTGCAACCAATCTAAAGAAATTTCTCTAAACTGTTGATGGTATTTATCTTCGAATGCCTTTATCTGTAACTCTTTCATTTTCTATTCTCTAAACACTAAATTCTAACAGGGATATTATGTTGTTCTAATGCTTGTTTTAAATCTAAAATAGCAATTTCACCAAAGTGAAAGACACTTGCTGCCAATGCGGCATCTGACTTACCTATTTTAAAAGTATCCACAAAATGCTGCATCGTTCCTGCACCACCAGAAGCAATAATAGGAATATTTAATTCCGTAGATAGTTTTGCTAAAGCTTCATTTGCAAACCCTGCTTTTGTGCCATCGTTATTCATTGAAGTAAATAGAATTTCTCCTGCTCCACGAGCCTCTACTTCTTTTGCCCAATCAAATAAATTTAAACTTGTTGGTATGGTCCCTCCTGCTAAATGCACAATCCATTCTCCATCAATTTGCTTCGCATCAATTGCAATAACCACACATTGATTTCCGAATTTCTCTGCCAGCTCATTTACCAAATCAGGTCTTTTTATTGCTGATGAATTTATCGAAACTTTATCTGCTCCAGATTTTAGTAATAAATCTACATCTGCAACCGAAGAAATTCCGCCACCAACTGTAAATGGAATATTAACTTGTTCTGCAACCTTTAAAACCATTTCTAACATCGTTTTTCTACCTTCTAAAGTAGCCGAAATATCTAAAAACACTAATTCATCTGCCCCTAATTCTGCATACTGTTTTGCTAAGATTACTGGATCTCCTGCATCAATCAAATTAACGAAATTCACACCTTTTACAGTACGACCATTTTTAATATCTAAACAAGGTATTATTCTTTTTGTTAACATTCGAATAGCTTTTCGCTTTTATTTTTAAGCCGTTTGTAAATTACTAACTGCTAAAAACACATGGTTAATTATTAAGTATATATTGTTCCAATTGTTTTAAACTAATCTTTTTCTCGTATATAGCTTTTCCGATAATTACACCTTCGCATCCACTTTCTGCTAGCCTTGGCAATTCATCAAAGGTTGAAATTCCTCCAGAAGCAATAAGTTTTACGTTTTTAACTTCGGTTATAATTTCTTTGTAAACCTCAAAACTTGGCCCTTGTAACATGCCATCTTTAGAAATATCTGTACAGATTACATACTCAATTCCTTTATCCTTATACCCCTTAATAAAAGGAATCAATTCTAAAGTACTTTCTTCTTGCCAGCCATTTATAGCAATTTTTCCTCCAACGTTATCTGGATAAAAATCAGCTCCTAAAATAATTTTTTGTGCTCCATATTTTGCAATCCAGCTTTCGAATATATCGCTATTTTTCACTGCAATACTTCCTCCTGTAATCTGATTTGCACCAGAGTTAAAGGCAATTTCTAAATCTTTATTAGATTTTAAACCACCTCCAAAATCAATCTTTAAATTAGTTTTTGAAGCAAGCTGTTCTAAAACTTTATAGTTGATAATCTGGCTAGCCTTTGCGCCATCTAAATCTACTACATGCAAAAACTCGATACCTGCAGCCTCAAATTCTTTGGCTACTTCTAACGGGTTTTCATTATATATTTTCTTTGTATTGTAATCACCTTTTGTTAAACGGACACATTTTCCGTCTATAATGTCTATGGCTGGTATGATTCTCAAAATAGTTTTAAGTTTTTAGTTATTGGTTTTTAGTGCTAAAAAATTCTTTAATAATTGCTCGCCAGCTAAACTACTTTTCTCTGGATGAAACTGCACTCCATAAAAATTATCTTTCTGCAATGCAGCTGCATAAGCAGTTTCATAAGTTGTAGTTGCGATGCTTTCTTTGCAGTTTTCAGCATAAAAACTATGCACTAAATACATGAATTCTTTTTCTTTAACCCCTGTAAACAAATCAGACTTTAAATTAGAAACTGTATTCCAACCCATTTGAGGCACTTTTACAGCATTTGAAAAACGTTTTATCTCAACATCAAAAATTCCTAAACCTTTTGTCTTTCCTTCTTCAGAAAAGGTACACATTAATTGCATACCCAAACAAATACCGAGAACAGGTTGTTTTAGTGTTGGAATTATTTTGTCTAAGCCACTTTCTTGTAACATTTTCATTGCAGAACTGGCTTCACCAACTCCAGGGAAAATCACTTTATCTGCAGTTTTTATCTCATCAATATTATTTGATAAAATAGCGTCTACACCTAAACGTTTAAAAGCAAACTGAATACTTTTAATATTCCCGGCACCATAATCTATTATTATTAATTTCATTCTTTCACTTTTATCAATTATCAATTAGCAAATGGCTAATATCTAAGGACTGTTTTATAACATTCCCTTTGTTGAAGGCAAAAACATCTTGTTAGCATCCCTTTTTACGGCCATTTTCATTGCTTTAGCAAATGCTTTAAAAATTCCTTCAATTTTGTGATGTTCGTTAGTCCCTTCTGCCTTAATATTTAAATTACATTTTGCACCATCTGTAAATGATTTAAACAAATGGAAGAACATTTCTGTTGGCATGTCTCCAATTTTCTCTCTTTTAAAATCAGCTTCCCATTCTAGCCAATTTCTACCACCAAAATCTACAGCAACTTGCGCCAAACAGTCATCCATTGGAAGGCAAAAGCCATATCTTTCAATTCCTAATTTAGAGCCCAATGCTTTGTTGAACAATTCTCCGAAAGCAATCATAGTGTCTTCTATAGTATGGTGTTCATCAACTTCTAAATCGCCATCAACTTTAATCGTCAAATCCATATTACCATGTCTACCAATTTGATCTAACATATGATCGAAAAATGACAAACCTGTGCTGATATCATTTTTACCAGAGCCATCTAAATTTAATTTGATATAAATTTTAGTTTCATTGGTATCTCTAGTAATTTCTACAACTCTATCTTCTAATTTAAGAAAATTGTAAATTTCTGACCAATCTGTGCTTTTAAGTGCTATACAATCTACTATTTCTTGTTTAGATGTTTCTATTTCATTCCCGCCTAATTCTACATTTTCAGACAAATAAATACCTCTAGCACCTAAGTTTTTTGCCAATTCCATGTCTGTAATTCTATCACCTAAAACAAAAGAATTCTCCAAATCATATTCTTCTGAAAAATACTTGGTTAGTAACCCAGTTCTTGGTTTTCTAGTTTCCGCATTTTCATGAGGAAAGCTTTTATCTATGAGAATTTCAGAAAAAACAACACCTTCTTTTTGAAAAGCTGAAACTACTTTGTTTTGTGCCGGCCAAAAAGTAGCTTCAGGAAAACTATCTGTACCCAAACCATCTTGATTGGTAACCATTACCAATTCATACTCCAATTCTGAGGCTATTTTTGCCATGTATTGAAACACTTGTGGGTAAAATTCTAACTTCTCTAAACTATCTAACTGATAATCTACTGGCGGCTCTAAAACTAACGTTCCGTCTCTATCTATAAATAATACTTTTTTACTCATATCTAACATGTTAACTTTCAAGTATAAAATACCTTAAAAGTGTTTTAATTTTTACTGAATAGACTTTAACGCCTTTAACAAAATTTGATTTTCTTCAAAGATACCTACACTTATTCGTAAACAATTTTCGCATAAAGCTTCTGTGGTTCTGTTCCTAACGACTACTCCTGCCATTACTAATTGATTATAGCGCTTTGTTGCATCATCTACTTTTATTAAAAGAAAGTTACCATCTGAAGGATATACTTTCTTAATATAACTAACACAACACTCTAATTCTTGATGTAATCGCTTTCTTTCACTTACTAATTGAGCAACTTCATTTTGAATTCCGTCCATCTCTTGAAGCCTGTTAATTGCTCTTTGTTGCGTTAATTCATTTACATTATAAGGCGGTTTTATAGTATTTAAAACTGCAATAATTTCTCTTGATGCGTAACAAGCTCCCAATCGAATTCCTGCTAAACCGTATGCTTTTGATAATGTTTGAATAATAATTAAATTAGGATATTTATCCAAATTTTTCAACCAACTATCTTTAGTTGAAAAATCAATATATGCCTCATCTAAAACCACTAACCCTTTAAATTTTAACAGCAATTCTTTTATACTAGCTTCGCTAAAACTATTACCAGTAGGATTGTTTGGAGAACATAAGAACAAAATTTTGCTATTTACATCTGCTGCTACTATAATCTGTTTTACTTGTGGCTGAAAATCTTCATTTAATAAGACCTTTTTATTTTCTACAGCATTTACATTCGCCAAAACACTATACATACCATATGTTGGTGGCAACGTAATAATATTGTCTTTATTAGGTTCACAAAAAGCTCTAAAAATTAAATCTAAAACTTCATCACTTCCATTTCCTAATAACAGATTACGCTTATCGATTCCTTTAATTTCAGATAGTAATTTTTTTACATTACTTTGGTTAGGGTCTGGATATCTATTTACGCCATTTTCAAACGGATTTTCATTAGCATCTAAGAAAATCATATCTGATACATTGGCATCTTTATATTCATCTCTTGCAGAAGAATATGGTTTTAGAGATTTAATGTTCTCTCTAATAAGATTATTTAAATCGAAATTTGATTTCATATTGTAAAAACTTTAAAAAATTCAGTCTAACATTAAAGTATTATTTTAAATCATTTAAGCGCAATGTAACTGCATTTTTGTGCGCTTGTAAACCTTCTGTTGCTGCCATAATTTCGATAGATCTACCAATATTTTGTATGCCTTCCTTTGAAATTTCTTGAAAGGTAATTGCCTTTGTAAAACTGTCTAAATTCACACCAGAATACGCTTTAGAAAATCCGTTTGTTGGCAGTGTGTGATTTGTCCCTGAAGCATAATCTCCTGCGCTTTCTGGAGTATAATTCCCTATAAATACAGAACCTGCATTTTCTATATTTTCTATGTAAAAAATGTTACTGTTTGTACAAACAATAAAGTGCTCAGGACCATATTCGTTAATCAAATCTAAAGCAATAGTATCATTCTCAACAAAAATAGATTTCGAGTTCGTTATCGCTTTTTGAGCAATTTCTAATCTTGGTAGCTCTTTAATTTGTTTTTCTATTTCTTTCTCTACTTTCTTAATTAACTCTTTTGAAGTTGAAACTAAAATAACTTGAGAATCTACACCATGTTCTGCTTGACTTAGTAAATCTGAAGCTACATAACTTGCATTTGCACTATCATCAGCAACAATTAATAACTCACTTGGCCCAGCTGGCATGTCTATTGCGACACCATGTTTGGTTGCTAACTGTTTTGCAACTGTTACAAATTGATTTCCGGGTCCGAATATTTTATAAACCTGCGGAATCGTTTCAGTTCCAAAAGTAAACCCTGCAATTGCCTGAATTCCTCCTACTTTTATAATTTTTGTCACACCACATAAATTGGCTGTATATAATATTGCTGGGTGAATTTTTCCATTTTTATTAGGAGGTGAGCATAACACAATTTCTTTACAACCCGCAATTTGAGCAGGGACTGCCAACATTAAAACTGTTGAAAATAAAGGTGCCGTTCCTCCAGGAATATACAGACCTACTTTTTGAATGGGTCTTTTTTCTTGCCAACAAGAAACACCATTTGTAGTTTCTACAAATACTTTTTTAGTTTTCTGTACAGTATGAAACTTTGTAATATTTTCTTTTGCAAAATTAATTGCTTCTTTTAATTCGTCTGAAACGGTATCTATTGCCTCTTTAATTTCGAGTGCTGAAACTAAATTAGAATCTAAAGAAACTCCATCGAATTTTTTAGTGTACCTAGCAACAGCAATATCACCGTTTTTTTGAATGTCTGTAAAAACTTCATTTACAGTACCTTCAATGTCATCCACTGTTTTTGTGGGTCTTTCTAAGATTTTACTCCAATCTTTTTGCTGCGGATTAAAAATTGTATTCATTTTATAAAACCATTTTTTCAATAGGACACACTAAAATACCTTCTGCTCCATTCTCTTTTAACCCATCGATAATTTCCCAATACTGATTTTT
>Ga0209302_10001653_pt1 | contig 13067 bp, 8 predicted proteins | sample ArcOceMetagenome_2_FD_187445 | JGI IMG/M metagenome (GOLD analysis project Ga0209302, IMG submission 187445) | Marine eukaryotic phytoplankton communities from Arctic Ocean - Arctic Ocean ARC135M Metagenome (SPAdes) (version 2) | ecosystem: Environmental > Aquatic > Marine > Oceanic | place... | reverse complement strand
TGACAAAGTGTCTGCCACAAGGTACAGGGCTTCTACCTAGTGCACAGAGGCCGCCGAGCTCATCGGAACAAACTTGGTGTTCCGAACAGCCGGTCGGATACGCGTCGGATACGAGATCCGGAACACTTATTATTTCAATGGGAATTTATTTTCGTTAGACATTACGTGCGTATGTGGTTCACTAGTTGTATGATTGTTGGTTTGGATCGGTAGTCGCGGATACGTGTATTGACTCCAAAACTCATGAACAAATACGACGCACTTTTTCAGGTCAAATCGTAGTCAAATCGGCATTTTGAGACGTGCACTTTGACGAGTGAGGTTATTTCCCGAGGAGCTCAAAAGTACGCGTTCAAATATTGTAACATACCAAGTCGAATTCGAAGCAGAAAGCCGATATTCTCACGATGCTCCGGGTCAAAATCGATGTGTGCGCATAGTAACATACTTTAGACGAGGCGAGCTAGATATCGTGAATATGGGCATTCTGCTTCGAATTCGACTTGGCATGTTACAATATTATATTTGAACGTACTCATGAGCTCCTCGGGAAATATAACCTGTCACGAGGTTGTGCGTCGCAAAATTGAGTTGCTTGACTTGAGTTGGTTTGAGTTGGGCGATGGGCCGCCCCTTCTGATTCACGAGTTTGAGTTAGGCGCTAGTAGCAACTCAAGGGCTTGAGTTGGGCTCTAAACATCGAAGACTCATGCCAACTCATCTGATTCATGTCGAGCCTTGAGCTTGACCCAACGCCGATCGACGAAAAACAAAAAATAATCGAACTTTCTTACTCCCCGCGCAAATCGGGGGGACGGGGTCTCGATCTATTTTCTCAAAACTTGGGGAGTCAAACGAAAAATTCCTCATCACACTGACACTCTCACACACCTTCTATCACACACAACACACTACACAGCCGTATACTTTAGACGAGGCGAGCTAGATATCGGAACACACGCAAGAGGCACATCATCAGTAGCGCGTGTTCTCTTTCACACACGGGCCCGGAAAGTGCAGGGCACCACAACATGTGCTGTGCAGCTTTTCTCTCGCGTCGCCCACACGCACCATGCTTCCCACTGCTTGCAGGCGTCAAGCTCAGTACTCGTTTCTTACCCGCCTCACTTCGGAGTCACAGGATCGTCCTCGCCATCGTAGTACTCATACTCGTCATCGTCCTCTGGCTTCGAACCCTTCTCCTTCTTGGCGGGCTCGGGCTTTGCAGGCGCCTTAGCGGCCTCGTCGCCTGAGTCGTAGTACTCGTACTCCGAATCGTCCTCGTTAGGCTTCTCCTTCTTCGGAACCGACGTGGACGTTGCGTCGACAGTCTCATCCTCTCCGGACAACTTTGACGCGAGCATAGGCGTCGACGACGAGGCGCTGACGGGCGGAGCGCTCTTCTTCTTGCGTTTGGCTACGGCCGCCTCGACGGCCTTGGGGTCGTCGATTTTGACGTTGACGGCGCTAAGGGCCATGGCGAGCTTCTTGAACTCGTCGAATTCCATGAAGCCGCTCTGGTCCTCGTCGTACTTGGCGACGAGGCCCTTGGACCCCTCCGAGTCCATCTCCAGCTTGACGGCCGCCAGCGCCTTGCGCAGCTCCTTGTGGTCGAGCTTGCCGCTCTTGTTGGAGTCGAACTTGTCAAAGGCAGCGCGGAGCCCCTCCTCCTCGTCCGCGAGGTTCAGGTTGACGGCCCGCAGCGCGTGCACAAGCGGGACGAACTCGTCCTGGTTAGGGTGGGGTTGGGATTGGGGTCAGGGTTAGGATAAGGGCTGGGGTTGGGGTTAGGGTAAGGGTTAGGATTGGGGTAAGAGTTAGGGTAAGGGTTAGAGCTAGGCTAGACTTGTGATGTATCGCTTGCGTGTGGTTAGGTTAGGGTTCGGGCTAGGGCTAACCAGCTCCATCTTGCCGCTGCCATCCTTGTCGTACTTGGCAAGTAGCTCCTTCGCGCCCTTCGAGTCCAAAGTCATCCCAACGGCCGCCAGCGCCTTGCGCAGCTCCTTGTAGTCGAGCGTGCCACTCTTGTCAGTGTCAAGCTTGGCGAAGGCAGCTTGCAGCGAGCCATCCGAATCCGTCGACTTGAGCCTGGCGGCAGCCTCCACCTTTTTCTTGGCCTCCTCCGCCCGCGCCCTCGCGGCCTTCTCGTCCGCCGCGCGCTCCTGAGCCTCCGCAGCCTTCTTGGCCTTGTCCACAGCCTCATTCAACTTCGCCTCAGCCGCCTCGATGGCCGGCCCTGACACCCCGGCCTTCTTGGCTGCCTCGATGGCAGGCTGCAGCTTCGTGGGGTCTGCGAGCTGGAACGGGTACGGCATCACCGCCTTGAGCGCTGCCTCCGCCGCCTTGAGCTCGGCGTCGACTTTCGCCTTCGCCTCCGCCTCCTCCGCGGCCTTTGCCTTTGCCTCCACCGCCGCCTTGGCCTTCTCGTCCGCCTCCGCCTTGGCTTTGACTGCGGCCTCCTCCTTGGCTTTGGCCGCAGCCTCCTTCGCAGCTGCCGCCTCCTCCTTGGCCCTAACCGCAGCCTGCACCTTCTCCGCCGCCGCAGCCTCCTTCGCCGCTGCCGCCTCCTCCTTCGCCCTGACTGCCGCCACCTTGGCAGCTGCCGCCGCCGCCTCCGCCTCCTGCTTCATCTTCAACGCCTCGTACTCCTTCTCGGCCTCCTTCTTGAGCGCCGCCTCCGCCTCCTCCAGCTTCGCCTCCGCGGCGCCGATGGACAGCTCAGATGCGCCAGCCTTCTTGGCCTCAGCGATCGCAGGCTTGAGCTTCAACGGGTCCGCACGCTGGAAGGGAAGCGGCATCGCAGCCTTGAGCGCAGCCTCCGCCGCCCGGGTGCTCTCCTTCCCAGCGTGTTCGAGAGTTGCCGCCAGCGCCGCCTCTGCTGACGCAAGGAGAGCTTCCGAGGCGCCCGCCGCCCTTGCCGCCTCGATCGCAGGCTTGAGCTTTGCGGAGTTTGCTTGCTGGAACGGAAGCGGCATTGCAGCCTTCAGCTTGGCATCCGCCGCCTTCATTGCATCCGCCTCGGCCTTTGCCTTTGTCGCAGCCCCCGCCTCCAGCGCCTCCGCCTCCAGGGCTGCCAGCGCAGCCTCCGCTGCCGTCACCATCTCCGGATCCACACCCGCCGCTTTCGCCGCGTCGATGGCATCCGAGAGGTTCTGAGGGTAGCCGGGCTGGAACACGGTCGGCATCGCCGCCTTCAGCTGCTCCTCTGCCGCCCGCCGCGCCACAGACGCATCGTCCATGGCCGGCCCCTTGGCAGCTGCCGCCGCCTTGGCTCCGATCATCACAATCGGCCCGGTGACGGCCGACGCCGTGCCTTTAATCATCTCGCTAGTCTTGCCCAGGACGGTTCTGCGCTTCCTGCGCTTCACCGAATCTTCGCCGGCCGACGCGAGGTTGAGGTTGACAGCCTCGAGCGCGGTGCACAGCTCCTGGAACTCGTCGAACTCCATCAGGCCGCTCTGGTCCTTGTCGTACTTTGTGAGCAGCTCCTTCGCCTTGCCTGAGTCCAGCGAGAGCTTCACGGTCTCCAGCGCCGTGCGCAGCTCCTTGTGGTCGAGCTTGCCGCTGCAGTCAGTGTCGTACTTGTTGAACGCGGACCACAGCTCAGCGGCCTTCATGTCCTTCTCACTGATCGTGCCCGCTAGGTTGAGATTCACGCGGTTGAGCGCGACGCTCAGCTCCACGAACTCGTCGAACTCCATCAGGCCGCTCTGGTCCTTGTCGTACTTGTTCAGCAGCTCCTTCGCCTTGCCCGAGTCCATCTCCAGGCCCACCTCCTTGAGCGCATTGCGCAGCTCCTTGTGGTCGAGCTTGCCGCTGTGGTTGGTGTCGTACTTGTCGAACGCGGTGCGGAGCCGCTGCTTCGCCTGCGCCTGCTCCTCCGGCGTCGCGCCAGGGAACGTCAGCGAGGTCACGGGGGAAGCTGATGCAATGGATGAGGTCGTCGGCACCGGCGTCGGCGTCGGCACCGGTGTCGACTTCGCACCGTCCGAGCCGCCCCCCCAGTATTGGTCCATCGCGTTCCCCTTCGGCTTGGTGGCCTCTGCGAGGGCGGCCTCCGCCGCTGCCACCTTCGGCGCGCTCACGCCCGCCTCCTTGGCCTGGTCGATGGCCGCCTGCAGCTTGGCGGGGTCGGCCTTGGAGAACATCGACGGCATCGCTGCCTTGAGCTGCTTCTCCGCCTCCTTGACGTTCGCCTCCGTGACGTCCACCACCACGGACGCAGGCTCCACGGCTGCCTCGGCAACCGCCGCCGTCGCCGCCTGGAGCGCCGCTTGAACAACAGCCGCCGAGCTCGCCTCGACATCCGCCGTCGTCGCCGCAGTGCCATCTCCGCCAGCCAGCTTCGCCTCCCCGGCGGCCAGTGTTGCTGCGTCCACGCCCGCGCTCTTGGCCTTCTCGAGGGCCGCCTCCAGCTTGGCGAGGTCGTTCTTCGAGATGAAGAAATTGCCCGTGTTCATGGCGCTCAGCAGTGCGTTCTTGGCCTCCAGCGTGGCGTCAGCAGCGAGATCGAGGTTGATCGCCTCGAGCGCAATGCACAGCTCCACGAACTCGTCGAACTCCATCAGGCCGCTCTGGTCCTTGTCGTACTTGTTCAGCAGCTCCTTCGCCTTGCCTGAGTCCATCCCCAGGCCCACCTCCTTGAGCGCATTGCGCAGCTCCTTGTGGTCGAGCTTGCCGCTGTGGTTGGTGTCGTACTTGTCGAACGCGGTGCGGAGCCGCTGCTTCGCCTGCGCCTGCTCCTCCGGCGTCGCGCCAGGGAACGTCAGCGACGTCATGGGGGAAGCCATCGCCGCCGCGCCCGCGCCCGCAGTCTTGCCGGCGTCGATCGCAGCGCCGGCCGCCGCAGCGCCGGCACCCGCCGCCGCCGAGCCTGCCGCTTTGCCGGCACCGATCGCAGCGCCGCCAGCCGCAGCGCCGGCGTCGACCGCCGCCGAGCCAGCCGCCGCCGCCGCCGAGCCCGCCTTGGCACCGGCCTTCTTCGCCTCTGCAGCCGCCAGCTTCGCCTCTGCAGCCGCCAGCGTCGCCGAGTCCACGCCCGCCTTCTTGGCCTTCTCGACAGCCGCCTCCAGCTTGGCAGTGTCGACCTTGACGACCCCGAACAACCCGAACAAATTGAGGGGGCCCGCCTTCATCGTATTCTGCAGCTCCTTCCCGGCGAGGTTGAGGTTGACAGCCTCGAACGCGGTGCACAGCTCCTGGAACTCGTCGAACTCCATCAGGCCGCTCTGGTCCTTGTCGTACTTTGTGAGCAGGGCCTGGGCCTGCTTTGAGTCCATCTCCAGGCCCACCTCCTTGAGCGCATTGCGCAGCTCCTTGTGGTCGAGCTTGCCGCTGTGGTTGGTGTCGTACTTGTTGAACGCGGACCACTGCTCAGCGGCCTTCATGTCCTTCTCACTGATCGTGCCCGCTAGGTTGAGGGCCACGCGGTTGAGCGCAATGCACAGCTCCACGAACTCGTCGAACTCCATCAGGCCGCTCTGGTCCTTGTCGTACTTGTTCAGCAGCTCCTTCGCCTTGCCTGAGTCCATCTCCAGGCCCACCTCCTTGAGCGCATTGCGCAGCTCCTTGTGGTCGAGCTTGCCGCTGTGGTTGGTGTCGTACTTGTCGAACGCGGTGCGGAGCCGCTGCTTCGCCTCCTCGAGCTCCTCCGGCGTCGCGCCAGGGAACGTCAGCGAGGTCAGCGAGGAAGCCCCTGCGAGAGCCGACGATGACGTGCTCAGGACAGCGCTGCCCGCCTTTGTCGCCGCCGCGCCCACCTCGCCGGCCTTCTTTGCCACCGCGCTCGCGAGGGCGGCCTCCGCCGCCGCCAGCTTGGCCGCGCTCACGCCCGCCTCCTTGGCCTGGTCGATGGCCGCCTGCAGCTTGGCGGGGTCGGCCTTGGAGAACATCGACGGCAGTGCTCCCTTGAGCTTCTGCTCCGCATGCCGGAGCGCGTCCGCCTCGAGATCAGCCTTAGGCGTGTTGCGGTGCACCTCACGCAGCGCTGCTTCCGCCTCCGCCACAAGCTGGCGGGTCACGCCTGTCTGCTTGGCCTCAGCGATGGCGTCGGTCAGCCGCGCAGGGTAAGCGGGCGAGAACACCGTGGGCATCGCTGCTTTCAGCTCCACCTCCGCTGCCTCCAGCGCGTCGGCCTCGGCCTTGGCTTTGGCCTTCTCTAGCGCCTCCGCCTTGCTCCTCGCCTTCTCCGTCTCCTTCTCCTCGGCCTCCATCTTTTTCATGGCTGCTGCCGCTGCCTTGGCAGACGCCTGCAGCCTCTCGGAATCCCGGGCCTCTTGCAGCGCGGCCTCTGCAGCCGCGATAGGAATCTCCTTCACCCCCGCCGCCTTCGCCTTCGCGATCGCCTCCTGCAGCTCCGTGGGATTCGCCTTCTCCACAAACACGCCGGGCATTGCCGCCTTGAGCTCGAGCTCCGCGTCGCGGAGCCTCTTGGCCTCCGCTTTCGCCTTGGCCTTCTCCTGTGCGGCCGCCTTCTTCTCGCCGGTCTTTTCGGCCTTCCTCGCGGCCACCACCATTTCGTACTCCTTGTGCGCTGCTTCCGTCTCTTTGCGCTCCAAAGCCGCCTCCAGCGCGAGTTCTGCTGCTGCAATCTTGGACGGGTCCGCACCAATCTCCTTTGCCGCGTCGATGGCAGACTTCAGCTGATCAGGGTAGACCGGACTGAACACATTGGGCATCGCAGCTTTGAGCCCCTCTTCTGCCTGCTTCTTCACTGCCGCCTCCGCCTTCTTCTCCTGCTCCGGTGTCGGTTTCTTGACCTTAGATGCCGCCAGTTCTGCCTTGGCACGGCCATCCCGTAGAGCTTTCTCAGCGGCTTGCACACTCTTTGGGTTGGACACGTGCACGTCGTTTTCTTTGGCCACCTCGATGGCCTTCTCCAGGCGTTCGACGTTGAGAGCTGAAAAGGCACCGGGCATCGCAGCCTTCAGCTCCTTCTCCGCGTCCCAAAACGCCTGCATCTTATCCGCCACCGACTTCTTGGCCTGGACTTCCATTTCGAGTTTGTGCCGGTCATGTACCATCTCCGCCTCTCCGACACTCGGCTCGGTGTCGGGGGAGTCTCCCGCCGATTGAGTCATGACGATGGTGTGGGCCGACGCAGGATTCGGCGCGCCGCCGTCTTTGGGTCGCTATGTTTGGCGGCCCCTTTGATGACACCCGAGTAACAACCGAGCGAGAAGGGAAGACGCCCCAGGCCCGCCCAGAAACCCCGACCCACTCAATCACCACATCGCATGCCAAGAGGGCGCGCTGCAGCGAAAGTTCCGTGCTCATGCGCTTCTCGATGGTGCTCTTCAGCGTCAGCGTTAGCCGCGGCCTGATCATGATGAGTGTTAGCCGCGCGCCTGCACCTCGTGTAAGCCGCGCGCCTGCACCTTGTGCATGTGCACCGCCAGCACGTATCTTTGAACAAGAACTCAACCTCATCTACGACAGCAAATGCGGCGTCTGTCAGTTTGAGGTGGACTTCCTGCGCTCCCGCGACTCGGAGGGGCGACTTACCTACACAGACCTCGAGTCGGAGGACTTTGAGGAGGGCGTGCCAAGGAATGGCTACTTGACCTATGAGACCGCACTGGCCTCATTCCACGCCGTAAAGGCGGATGGCACCCTCCTCAAAGGCATGCCGGTGTTCCAGGAGGCCTACGCTGCCGTTGGCCTGGGCTGGGTATGGAACATATACAATAATCCGCTGGCCGCACGGTTTCTCGACTTCGGGTACAGCCTGTTTGCGCGGTACCGAACCGACCTGACGAGGGGCAGCAGTCTTGAGTCGCTGTACGCTGCGCGCCGCGTTGCGCGTGCGGGAGAGCCATGTCCACAGGTGTCTCAAGTGCCCGGCTCCATGTTGTGACGTGCGCGCTATGTACAGTCCAGTCTGCATGCCATGCCCCATCGTGAGGCCTGGAGATTAATCTGGAGATGCCGTGCGCTCTGCGGTATCCCATCCCACTCCGAAAACAAATCAAAAAAATAAAATCCCGGGACAATCCCGGTAAACATTCCACACTGCAAGCGACAGGCGTGTGCGGCGGCGGTGGGCGTCGCGTGGCCGGTGCGCGACAGGACTACGAAAGGTGCGATGCTGCGGGCTGATAAATAAGAGAGTGCATATCGTCGGACGTCGCTCGCTTGCTCCACGCTCGGGTCTTAGACTAAGTCGCGGGTCGTCGCGCAGCGGCGAGAGAGGGAGAGCGCGGCCCCGCCGCGCCCCGCCCCCGGAGACGAGAGCGCGGAGACGATCGAGCGAGAGACGGCTGGCACCGTTTTGGTTTAGCCCTTCCAGATGAAGCAGAAGCTAACTGACGCGAATATGTCTTATTATCGAATCGAAACAAACCGTCTGTGGCACTCTTCAGAGTGACTTCACGCCCTGTCTCACGTCTCACCCCTCACGAGCGACGCGAGGACGAGTCGTGCCCGCACGCCGGGCGCGGGCATGTGCACGGGCGCGAGCGCCGGCCTGATGTGCTCGTTGGTTGGTACGCTTGTACTTGCGCGTGCTGACGCGCACGCGCGTGCGCACCCGGCCTCGCAGACCAGGGGCAGATTGCAACACTTTTCGCCGCATTGCGTTGAGCTGCTGCTGCAGCCGCATGGCTCGCGCCTCGGCCACTCCCGCTTTCCTCTCCGCCGCTGCCGCTCGCTCCTCCGCCTTGCTGACCTCCACCTCCGCCTCGCACCTTGCCGCCTGAGCACCACGCCTTGTTGCACGCTCCTCGACCTGACGACGCACGCGCTGTTCCAGCTCGCCCAGCCTCTGATCCGCCGCGTCTTCTGCCTCACTCTGTAAATGCCGTGCTTTTTCGTCAGCTTGGCGCCGCAACTTTGCAGCGGCGCGCTTCTCGAGCTTTGCAACCACAGGTGTCTGCAGCTTTGCAACCGCAGGTGTGGTGGGCCGCGTGGTAGAAGAGCGGGCAGCCACGGTTGTAGTAGAACCTGGCGCGCCGCATTGTTGCAGAGCATGCAAGCGTGTCAAAGCGGTGGTGTCTGGAGGCGAGATCCGTTCTTGTATCAGCTGGTGCACCAACATGCCCTCGCGAACGAAGGGCATGTTGTTCCGTTCCAACAGCTTCGTTCGACGGATCTTGTTGGGATCCGGAATTCGAGCTCGAGCTTTGGGTCCATAAACAGCGAACCTCATACAGGGGGACTGATAAGATAAGATATAAGATAAGACTCTTGATCTCTTTAGGGACTGAGGATCCTCGCAGCGGCAGCCCACCCATCGGCATTGGCCACTGCGCTGCCAGAGGATGGTGTCGAGTCGGCGCGTCCCGCGCGTGCGCGTCCGCAAGATCACCGGCGCGCGGCGCGATATATAGAAAGATAAGATAAGATGAGCACAACCAGGCGGCGAGGGGGCGAGTTGCTGGCCGAGGGCGTGTGGTCGCCACACTCACACGACGTGTTGACGCCACACCGACAAAAAGCCGAGCGCACATGCGTTTTCATGAGAGAGTTACGGCAAGGACACCGACGCACACTGGGGGATTCATGGGGGGATTCCAAGGACACCCAAGGACACACACGACACGACACCCTGCACACCTTTCCCGGTATACGCCCGCACATCTTTCCGGGTCGTCCGACTCGTGTCGCAGGCGTGCTGCGAGAACAGGGAGCGCTGACGCACTGCCGAGCTGCCGCAGCGCAGCTCACATGGTGCTCCCAGCAGGGAGGAGCGCGCAGAGCGGCAGCAGGTGATGCAGCGCGTCATTAACCAGGGCGCGCACCTCGGCGGAGTGCGTCGCCAGCGCCGCCTCGAAGCCCTTGGCCGCCTCCTCGAGCGAGAGCAGCTGCGGCGCGAGCGTGGCGGCGGCGTCGGCATTCACTCCAAGCTGTTGCTGCTGCGCCAGGTCCGACAGGCGCAGTGCCTCTTGCACCGAGGCGTGGTAGGCGCCCGACAGCACCATGTGGTCCTGCAGCAGCGCCCCGCCGGCGTCACACACCGTGGCCCCCGGCGACAGCAGCATGCCGTCGGCCCAGCTGGCGTCGCGCGGGGTAGCCTCCTCCGCGGCGGCGGAAGGTGCCGCGGCCGCCGCGCTGTCAGCCAGCGCAATGCGCACCACCAAGCTCGAGCTGCCCGCAGCCACGCACGTCGTCACAGCCGCCGCCGCCGCCGCCACCGACTGCCCCGCCGTCGCCGGCTCTGGCGTCTCCTCCCGGGCGGCGGCTTCGAGGGCGTGACCCAGCGCCAGGAGACAGAGCAGCATACTCGCGCCGTTCTCGCCCATGGCTAAGAGCGCCTCCTCGCGCAACTGGTCAGGGTGAGGGCTAAGGCTAGGGCTGGGGCTAGGGTGCAGCGCCTCCTCGCGCAGCTGCGCAGCCGTGCACGCCACGCACGGCGTTCGAGCGCGAGAGGCAGACCACAAGGAGGCGGCAGGGGCGGATAAAGGCGGGGCGACACGGGGAGTGGCGCCACCTGTGCCACACACGACTCGGCGGCTCCGATGGCGGCGCGCGCGGCGTACACCTCCAGCTGCCGCCGCTGCGCCGTTCGCGACTCCTGTTCTTGCGCCTCCGCAGCCTCCGCACTCTCCACGCACGCAGGCCCAGGCGACGCGGGCTCGGGCTCGGCAGCGGCGGTGCCGTCGGCGGCGGGTGCGGCGGCGGCGGGCGCGGCGGACGTGACGGGTGCGGCGGCGGGCTCCGCGACGGCGGGCTCCCCCGCGGGCTCCGCCGCGCCAGCCTGCTGCAGCGCCGCCAGCCGCCTCTTGAGTCTTTCGAGCGCATGGGCACCCTCCTCAAGGCGGAAGCCCACTTGGCGCGCCGCCGCGCCGAAGGCCTCCGCCGCGGCCGGCGGCAGCGGCGGCGGCAGCGGCCGGTGCGGCGGCGGTGCGGCGCGCGGCGGCGCGGGGCGCGAGCTCGCCTCGTCGCACAGCTTGTACAGGTAGAGTGCAGAGCCCTCGGCGGCGGTGCGCTCCACATCGCTCAGCGCGGCGCTCGCAGCGCGTAGCCGCCCGCCCGCCCCAGCCGCGAGCTGCTCGAGGGCGGCGATGCTCTCGGCCGCGCCGCGCCGCTCGAGCACCTCCTGCAGCCCCACCTGCACTGCGATACGGTCCTGCACCTGCGCGTGCGCCACCTGCGCCGCCGCCGCGCCGGCCGCCGCGCACACCACCGTGCCCGTCGGGCCGACTCCCGCGCCTGCGGCCGCGCCGAGTACAGCGCCAGCCGCCGTGGCGACTGCCGGGTGCGCTCCCCGGAGGGTAGCAGCACCTGCGTCCGCGGCGGCCTCCATCGTCGACGCGCCGGACGCCTTCATTGCCTGCAGCCCCGTGGATGCGGCCTCTGTTCCTGTCTTCGCAGCGGACGCGGCCGACGAGGCGGCGGTGGCGGCGCCGGCCTTGAGACCCGCCACGAGGCCGGGCGCCTTTGCAGACGCCACTGCATACGTGGCGCTCGCCTTGGCCGAGGCCACCTCGTAAGTGGAGCTCGCTGCGCTCAGGCCAGAGCGCAGGAGGCCAGCACCGTAGGAAGACCAGGTGGAGCCGAGTTGCGGCGGCTGAGTTGTGGCGGCTATCGGGTCGGATCGGCCCGCCGGGTGCGCTATCGAATCGGGTAGATCGGCCGGTGGCGGCTCGCTGGCTTCGGAGGGAGCGGCGCTGTCGTTCTTGGCCACCTCCACCTCCGCCGCCACCGCTGAGGACCAGAAGGAGCCAGCCGAAGGTGGGGGGACCTGCGAGCCGTCAGTCGTCCCCTCCGCACCCTTGGGCTGGCTCCCTTTGCTAGTGCCGCCTTTTTGCTTTGAGTAGAGGCTGCCGGCGTATCCGTGCATGTGAGCGGTGTGATTTGGGCGGGTTTGGTGTTCAAAGTTGGCCGGCTTTCTCCCCTCCGCGCGGCGGCGGCGCGCTAAAAAAGTTGCCTCGTCGTTGGACGCCGTATGAGACGCCTTTTTTGGGTAAATCCTACTGTTCTCAAACACCTCACAACACACAAGTGACTTCCCCCGCTGGCCGCCGCATCGCTAAACCCCTGTTGTCGGGGCGTCTGCATGCGCATCAGATACACTAACACCACGTTTGTCTGTACGCTTACATGACGGCCGGCAGCATAGGGACCGAGTCGGGGTAGTAGTGGCCGCACACGAGCGACGCAACGCCAATCATCGCCAGGCGCCTGCACGGCAAGGGGCGCACGCGAGGGATGAGCCACCGGGCGCCTCGGTCGCGCTCTTGGGGTGCAGTCACGAGGGGGGGGGGGGAGGGTTGGCATGCGTGTCGGAAATGGGGCGGCGGCACACCCGTTCTTCAGCTCAGAGTTACGCTTGCGGGCGAGAGCCTCCGGCGACAGCTTGGAGGTGAAGCCGAGCGGGTCCCACAGGAGCGGGATCTTGCCCGGCGTGCCGCCGGACATGTAGTGAGGCTTCACGGAAGCCTCGCCCAGGAGCTCCAGGATGCCGATGACGCCGAGGATCTGGAACTTGCCGTTCTCCGGCGTGGCGTCCCACGCGGCGTAGCCCACGCGGCCCAAGCTCTCGAAGGTGATGCCCTCCGAGGCTGAGATGTAGCCCGGGAACAGGGGGCCGCCCGACGCCGTCCACGCCCAGCCGGTGACGGCCGCCTGGTTACAAAACAGCGTGCGTGCGACTGGTAGGTTACGGGCGGGCGGCCGCACCCCTCCTTGCTACTTACTGGGAGCAGTGGGTACGTGCATGGTGGTTTGTGCATCGTGGTGCGCACCATGGCAATGCGCGAGTGCTTGAGCTCAGCAGCGCGGTACCAGGCGAGGGTCTCCGCCGACGCGATCTTGGAGAAGCCCATCGGGTCGAAGACCTTGCCGCCGGTCTCGACACCCACACCCTCCCTGCACAAAAAAAGGGAGGCGGCCTGTCACAACACTGCGTCTCACACAACCCAGTCAGGCCTCCATACGGGCCACGGCGCACATGTCGGAGACGCCCATGCGCGGGGACGCCGTTGAGCGCGCGGCGCTGCTCACGATGCCCGCGGGCGCGGTGAACGAGGTGGTAAGGGCAGCAACGGAGGAGAGCATGGCGATAATGTGGCACGAGATTTAATGCAGGAAACGGGGGGGGGAAGGAAGGGGTGCCACAAATGAGAAGA
>Ga0209302_10001651_pt1 | contig 13076 bp, 15 predicted proteins | sample ArcOceMetagenome_2_FD_187445 | JGI IMG/M metagenome (GOLD analysis project Ga0209302, IMG submission 187445) | Marine eukaryotic phytoplankton communities from Arctic Ocean - Arctic Ocean ARC135M Metagenome (SPAdes) (version 2) | ecosystem: Environmental > Aquatic > Marine > Oceanic | place... | reverse complement strand
CAGGAGAATCCTGGTCTTCAACACAATTGCTCCTACTCGAGAGTTGAGAGTACGCACAAACACCTACACAAACACCCACAAACACAAACAAACACACAGCGCGGCCCGAAAAAGTACGGTGCGGGATCACGCCGTGGCGGCGCCCTCCTCATCAGAGGAGGGCGCCTCGCCTCCACCCCCCCACCCAGGCCCAGCCAGCGAGCTGCATCCCTCTGTCGCGATCTCCCACGCCGAAGCTATGTGCACCGCCACCGAGAGGCGCTGTGCCTGCAGCGCGAGCCACGTCGACGTCGACCCACCAGCTCACTTCGTTCTCGTACTGCGGCAGGGTTAGCTTGTTCCGCACCTTGTCCTGCATCCGTCGGACGGAACGAGAGCCGCACCAACCACCGTCTCGCTCCAGCCGCCGTACGGTAGGTCTCGAAGAGCAGCATCAGTAATTTTTGCCTCAAGTGAGAGAATGTATTTTAAAAGAACACACGCCTCTAACAAAGCCGATTATGTCCGCTTCGCCCATCCCTCTGTTTTGCGTGCAGCTGAAGGGGCTGTATTGTAAACGGGCTTAACGGTATTTGTATAAATACGTGCAGCCATGACGGACGCCCTCAACATCTACGACGGCATCCTGAACGCTGAAGCTCAAAAAGATGGTTCTGCAGCGCCGCGCGGCCTAGACGCGCGGCACCGGCTGGTAGGCCCTCGCCCGCACGGGGCGTTGACTGTTTGTGAGTCCGATAAGATAAGATAAGATTGGTGGGTTTCACAAACGACACGACTCGCATGCTACACGATTCCGCGATGCTATCTTATCTTATCGTATCTCTTTTGAGTCCTACCTTTGTGGTGTGTGTCTAACTCCTCAGTCTTTACTATTGCCCTTTACTCCTCATGCATGCAGCCATTGTGAGAGATAAGAGATAAGATAAGATTGTTGGGTTTCACGACGCCTTATCGTATCTCTTATATCTTATCTTATCCATTGTGAGTCCCTAGGAAATTGGGGTGTGTGTCTAACTCCTCATGCAGCCAATGGAGCCCAATGGGGCCCAGCGCGCGTCTTGATCGTCGAGCGGGTCCGTCTCCATGCGGCTTTTCGGCGCGCCCGCCACGATCAGGCAAGACCCATGGTTCATATGTCTGATCTCGAGCCTGGCTGTCGGCAAGCCTCTAAAAGGCTGCGGTCTGACGGAAGAAGTGCAGGCATTCGATCGCAAGGCATATGAGGCTGGCATACCCATCATCCCACCGGTCACAGGCAGCGAAGTATTGAGGGAGGATCTTCGCATTCCCATGGCCGACGGCCACCTCAACAGTGCACGGCTCTTCACACCAGCAGTCTTGGAGAGCGATGAGCAGCTCACGCCACTTATCATTTATATCCACGGTGGTGGCTGGTGTTTAGGCAGCGCGTTGACGCAGCCATACGACTCAATGTGCTCTAGCCTGAGCTGTCAGCTCAAATGGCGCGTGCTCAGCATCAACTATCGGCTGGCCCCGGAGCACCCCTTTCCTACGCCTGTGGAGGACGTGTTCAGCGTGCTAACGTGGCTCGCCGGCCCAGCGTCGCAAGCCGTTGTCCCCCCGAGTGCTGACCGACAGCGTGTGGTGCTCATGGGAGAGAGTGCTGGTGCCAACCTCGCCGCGTGCGCATCCCTCATGTGGCGAGACCGTCGGCCGCAAGGTGTCGCCGTGGCGCATCAGGTTCTCTTCTCGCCATGCCTGCCAACGCGACCGCTCCGACCCAGCCGCACAGACCCGCTGCGTGCCAACGGCGCCTTCCTCCCCGCGTGGCTGATGCTTTGGATGGAAGAACAGTATGCGGGCGATGGTATGAGTGTCGACGAGCTCAGCCGCAAAGCTTACGCGAATCCCCTTGCGGCCAGCACGCTCGCTGGCCTGCCACCGCTCACTGGAGTCGTAGGGGGCGCTGAGGGGCTTCTTGACGAAGGCGTCGAGCTCTTTGAAGCGGTCAAGGCGGCGGGCGTCGACACGGAGTGGCGAGAGTATGAGCACGGCTACCATGCGTTTGTGATCCTCCCATTTGGGCAGGCACCCGCCGCCTGGGCGTATGCGCGGGAGAGGTTACAGAAGAGCGTGGGGAGTGAAGGTGTTCAATGATGTCGACACACAGCCGTAAATTAGCCGTTGTTCGTTTAACCAGATGAAGGGAGGCAAAGGCGTTGGCGGGTTATTCCCAAACTTCAGGACACCCAATTGGCACCGCGCACACGAGACTCCATGGCCTCCCGTCGGGCTTGCCTGTGCACCCTGGTGACTCTCCTCTCCTCCACCGCCGCCATCGAGTTGCCGCTGCTGCCAACACCCGCAGCCTTCGTCATCTTGCCTGGAGAGCGCCGAAGGTTCGCAATCAACTCGGACAGGATGCGCAGCTTGCTCGCCCGAGACGCCTGTGTTGCCCAACTGCTCGAGCGACCAGAGGGCAACTTCGACGTGGCACCCATCCTCAAGGTCACCGACCTCTGCGAGGACACAGGGTGTGCCGAGCTAACCTGTGTCGGGCGTGGCCGCTTGTCAACTCTCCGGGTCGCCAACGCTGGTCCATGGGACGGCCACACTCTGGCCAAGACCGACCCGCTCTACGACGACGCTCCGTCGCAGCAGGTGGACGCGGTGTGCCTCTCGGTCCGCATGCTCTACCACTCCTGCCAGGCGCTGGCGGAGAGCGCTCGGAGCGGCCCATGCGAGCAGCAGTGCGAGCTCTCTGCCGCCGCCTCCGACGCCGTCGACCTATTCGAGCAACCGCTGGAGGCGCTGCTCAAGGAGAGGCACGCGAGCATCGACGCGGCTCTGAGCGGTGTGCATGAGTGCGAGCGCGACCTCCACACGATGGCCAGCGAGGCGCGGCTGCAGAGAACACTACTCTCGCTCACCACGGTACGCCAGCACATGGTCTGCGCAGTGCCCCAGCTCGGCTCCGGCGCCTCCTCAGGGCGCGCCTGGTGGCTCTGGGCACTTCGGCACTCCCAGGAAGAGGCCAGTCTACTGAGTCCCCAGCCACTACCTGTGGTGCTCGAGCCAGCCGTATTGAAAGTGGCCGATTTCACTGCCTTTGATTGACCATCCAGGTGCGCCTGCTGTCGCCAAAGGCTCGAGCCGGCTTGGTCGCGAGTCACGACACATGCTATCGGCTGCGCCAGGCGGAGGTAGCGTTGAGAGTGTTTGAGCAACAACTGCTCAGTTCACAGTTCACAATCTATTGAGCAACGCGGCTCTAGCGAGGTGGGTATTACGTACACGCATTTTAGGCGCCGCATTAACCATTACTTCATCCTTCGGCCACTATGGTCTATGCACTTAAAGTAGTGCGGCGGCGGCACCCCGCCGTGCGCGGGCGCGCCCGGTAAATTACTTACTTTACACTGAAGCGTGTGTAGAAAGGGTAGAAAGAAAAGCGTTGTAAAGGCGTACCGTAGGCCCCGTGTGCAATACGCTTTAACTATCGTATTAATTAACTAACTATTATGAAGAATCATAAGATGAACCGGCAACCGCCTACCGCGTGTCCGTGTAAGGCGGTGTGTATATGTTCTCTTCAAATAATTGCAAAAAAAACTTGAATAGCTCCCGGGTGTCACTCTCTCTGAGAACATTCTTGCACTTCGTGTGTGCGAAACACGGGAAGAAGGGACAATTGAGGACAATCAATACACCGGCACGCACTTACACGCAATTTAATGCTCTTTCACTCTGCCGTTGTGTTCTAGTTGCGGCTGGGAAGGCTACGGCTTTATGCTCCACCGAGCTGGCCGCCTGTCTCGTAGCCGCCGAGCGAGTCGCGGTCGAGCTGTCGGATGGTGTCCGAGAGCACCTCGAGCTCCTCGGGGCTGCCCCGCTTCCTGCTCTCGACGCGCGCCGGCCTCCACGCGTCGGCGGCCGCGCCGCGCCGCGCCAGCACGAAGACCGCATCCTCCGCGCGGCCCATCCAGGTCGGGAAGCGAGAGTGCTTCCAGTGCTTGGGTGGCGGCGTCTCCTCGTGCGCGGTGCAGCGCGCGATGAGCAGCTCGTCGTCGAGGTACGACAGCGCCAGCGTCGCCCGCACCGAGGGAGGGAGTGCGGCGCGGAGGCGCGCTTCGGTCTCCATCATCTCGCCGATATCTCCGACGTCGCGCACGAAGACCTCGCCCTCGCTTAGCTCAGCCCTCAGCTCCGGCACTCCCACCGCTCCCGCCCGCCCCGCCGCTCCCGCCACCCCCGCCGCTCCGCCGCTCGCGCCGCTCGCGCCGCTCGCGCCGCTCGTACTGCTCGCGACGGTCGCGACGGTGCCTCTCAGCATGAGGCCGACGTTATCGCCGCTGCGGTGCTGGACGTCGAGCTCGAGCTCGAGATGGCCCTCGGACAGGCGCGCCCGCCCCGAGAGCGGAGTGAGCCGCGCGTCCTCGAGCGAGCCGGCGAGCGCATCGTACGACACGAGGTCGAACTCACCACTCCAGAGCGGCCTCGCGTCGGCCTCGCCCGCGGCGTCCGCTGCCGAGAGTGGCGAGCCGGCACGCTCGAGCTGTGCGACTGCCGCCTTGGTCTTGTCAGTGAGCCGGCGATCCGCGAGAAGCCGCGCCACGAGGGCGGCCTTGTCCACAGCCTTGCCGTCAAACGCCTGCGCCCCAAACCTTAATCCTCACCCCTTATCCCAACCCTCACACGTAACCCTCACCCTCACCCTTACCCCCAACTACAGCCGTAACCTTAACCCTAACCCTAAACCATAGGCGTAACCCTAACCAGAGGACGACGCCTGTGCAGTGGCCGGCGGAGCATCGGCCGGTGTGGCATCCGCGGCCGTCGCAGTGGCTGGCGCAGCAGCCGTCGCAGTGGCATAGTACTCGACGACGCCCTCTGGCGTAGCGGCCGCCTCTGCGACCTCGCGTGGGCCCGCGAGGCGGCCGACGCCTTTGCGCTCTACCACGTTCCGGAACTCCGCAAGGCTCATTGGCATCACGGCACCGGCGCTGCCCAGCGCACAGTCCTTCAGCAGGAGCACCTGCACGTGTCCAAGCTTCCCGGTCCCTGTCTCCTCGGCCAGTGCCTGCTTGCCTGCGCCGCTCTTCGGCGCGGCTCGTCCGTAGCCTCCCTGGATGCTCAGCCCGTTGGCCTTGCTCGCCCTCGAGCTGACGCCCTTCCGCCGAGGAGTCCTGATCCGCATGGCGATGGCGAGGCTCGGTCTACGTTGCTGTACCGAGGACAGCAGCCCTGATTGCAGCGCGGTGGCGGCGACGAGAAACGTCAGCATGGCAAAACAACGACGCATGAGCTCAGCACGACAGCTCCGCGTGGACGCCAAGTTTTCTGGATTGGGGGTGGCTGCTTACCTCTCCGGGATGTGCGCTGCTTGTCGGGGCGCTACGCTCCTGCAGTGTGTGCCATTTAACAGAGAGCGGAGAAATAACGGGAACCCAAGAACACATATTGCGTTGTCCTCGGCGCATTAGGGCAGGAGGCTGGCTGGTCCTCGTCCTCACGGGGACGCAGTTCTTGCATCGTCCACACGGCTACAGGCTCACCCGATCGAGCCAGAGCCCCCGTCAGCCTTTGCAGCGCTGTCCGCAGCCGGGGCAGGCGCCTCCGCCTGGCCCGCCTCGAAGACGTCCGGGACGGGCGTGGCCGTCTTGGCGGCGAGTTCTATCATATTGAGGGCCGCCTCCATGCCCACACTGCCCAGGTCGAGCACGCCCTCGCCGTCGCCCCTGCGGTAGTTGAGCGAGAGCGTGCGCCCCTCCACCTCCTTGGAGCCAACGACCGCGTAGAGCGGGATCTTCTCCTGGTTGGCGATCTTGATCTGCTTGGAGAGCGAGCGGCCGCCCGGATCGAGCTCGACGCGCAGCCCCGCCTGGGTTAGTACGCGTGGAGTAATTCAAGGTTAGATCCCAGAAGGTGACGTAAGCTAGAAGGTAGAGGCAGGTATCACACGCTACGCCTAGCAGTTCTGCCATGTCGGTCCCACGACCCTTACTACCTTCCTACTCACTTACTATGACCTACCTTGTTCGCCATGGCCTTAACCTCTGCGCAGTAGGGCAGGAAGTCGTCGCTCACGGGCAGCAGCCGCAGCTGCGTCGGCGCGAGCCACAAGGGGAAGTCGCCGGCGGTGCTCTCGATGAGCACGCCGAAGAAGCGCTCAAGCGAGCCGAAGATGGCGCGGTGCAGCATGATGGGTTGCGCCTGCGAGGGGGTGCGAGGGGGTGCGAGGGGGTGCGAGGGGGTGCGAGGGGATGTGAGGGAGTGTCGGCGAGGACGTGTGAGGGGATGTGGGCTGTGCCTTGCTAAGGGGGTAGGCTTTAAGGGGGTAGGCATGCTAAGGGGGTAGGCATGCCTTGCTGCCGTCGGGCGCAGTGTATTCGAGCTCGAAGCGTTCAGGAAGGTTGAAGTCGGCTTGGATCGTAGAGCACTGCCACGTCCTGTGCCGAGTGAAGAAGGCCTCACCGCGGAATCGTGAGGAGCGTGCTAGCCGTGTATAGCCGTACAGCTCGTGGAACCATTCTACCCCCTTACTTACTCACTTACACTTACTCACTTACCGGCCGATGGCGTCCTTGATTTTCAGGTCGATCTTAGGCCCGTAGAAGGCGCCGCCGCCCTCATCCACCTCGTACTTCCAGCCCTTACGCTTGAGAGCTCCCTCGAGCGCAGCGGTCGCCTGCTCCCAGATCTCGTCCATAGGCAGAGCATGTGCATGCACGCACACTGCATGCATGCACACAGCATGTCTACATGCGCACAGCATGTGCATACATGCATGCCTGCTCCCAGATCTCATCCGATCCCACTGCCTTCTCTGGCCGTGTCGATAGCATTATCTCATACTTCATGAAGCCGAACTTGGTCAGGATACGCTCAGTCAGGTCGAGCACCTGAGTAAGTAGTGAGTAGTACGTGAGGAAAAGGGTGAGACGAGCTACACGGCTAACGCGCTGCAATTCCACGATCTAGGTTCCCACTTGCTTACCTACTGACTTACTTGCTTAATTACTTACTCTCGCACCCCTAGGATCTCGTCCGTGAGCTGCTCGGGCAGGCAGAAAATGTGCGCGTCGTCCTGCGTGAAGCCGCGCACGCGGAACAGACCGTTGAGCGCGCCCGAGCGCTCGTAGCGGTAGACGGTGCCGAGCTCGGCCCACCGGACGGGCAGGTCGCGGTACGAGCGCGGGGCGTCCTTGAAGACGAGCACGTGGAAGGGGCAGTTCATCGGCTTGATTTGGTAGTCGTCGCCCTCGACCTCCATCTGCGCGAACATGTCATCCTTGTAAAAGTCGAAGTGGCCCGACGTCTTCCACAGCTCAATGCTGGCCATGTGCGGCGTGTTGAGCAGCTCATACCCCCCCTCCAGGTGGGCGGACTTCCAGTAGTCCTCCATCGCCATGCGCATGCTCGCGCCCTTGGGGTGCCAGAAGACGAGGCCGCCGCCCGCCGCCTGCTGGATCGAGAAGAGGTTGAGGTCCTTGCCTATCTTGCGGTGGTCGCGCCGCTTGGCCTCCTTCTGCAGCCGCACGTGCTCGGCGAGCTGCTCCGGAGTCTCCCACGCCGTGCCTGCTTGGGGTCAGTGGTCAGGGTCAGGGGCAGTGGTCAGGGTTGGGGTTGGGGTTGGGGTCAGGGTTAGGGGTCAGGGGTCAGGGTTAGAGTGTCCCACGCCGTGCCGTAGATGCGCTGGAGCATGGGTCGGCTCTCATCGCCGAAGAAGTACGCGCCCGCGATGGACTCGAGCTGGATGGAATCCTTGGGCAGCATGCCCGTGTGCTCGACGTGCGGCCCCGCGCACAGGTCCCACCAGCCGTCCTGATATTGGGTCAGGGTCAGGGTCAGGGTCAGGGTTAGGGCTAGGGGTGGGGTTGGAGTGGTTAGAGCTGGGGTGGGGGCCAGGGCTAGGCCAGGGTCAGGGACAGGGTCAGGGTTAGAGGTCCCGCTAGCTTTCGTCCATCGTGCTGTGTGATCTATACTCACTTGCTATGTAGCTTGCTGTGTGGCAGCACCTGTTTCTTGGAGGTGTGCCAGATCGTGATGCGATCCGACTTGATGCGCTTTAGGATCTCCAGCTTGTACGGCTCGTCCTGCTCCAGGATGCGCCGCTCCGCCTCCTCGCGCGTCACCTGCTCAGGCCGAGGGCGAGGGGTGGGGCCAGTGCTAGGGGTTCGTACGCGACCCGCGCCCCTGTCGATCCGCCTCCACGCGCGTCTCACCTCCTCCTCGACAGACGGCCACGTGCACGTGTACGAGGTTAGGCTAGGGCTAGGGTCAGGGTGAGCACCTCCTCCTCTACGAAGGGCCACTTGTACGAGATGATCTTGTCCATCTCCTTCTTGATGCGCCGCAGGTCCTTCTCCTGGAAAGGCTCCACCGGGTCGAAGTCGTAGTAGAAGCCGTTCTCGATCCACGGGCCAATGCTCACCTGCCGAGGCACGGCGCCTCGTGCCGTATACGTGCCACGGGCGTGCTGTGGTTTGCCTGTGACAGGTGCGGGCCGCGGCGCACCTTGGTGCCTTTGAAGAGCTTCTGCACGGCCATGGCCATCACGTGAGCGGTGGAGTGCCGGATGCGAAGGAGGTTGCCGGCATTATCATCGTTGGTAGGAAGCGTGGCGTCCTTCCATGCAATGGGGCTGGACGCATCCGCACCAGCTTCTCCTGCGTGCTCGTCTGCGACTTGCGCCCGTGTCGCTGTGCTGCGGCTGCGCACCCCAGAGATAGAGGTGGCGGAGCGTGCTCCGTACCGGAGCAGCGGGTACAGCTGCAGACCTTGCGCAAGACCCACGACCGTGATCATCGAGATCCCGCGGCGCATGCACGGAGATAGTCCGCTGGTCCGCGAGCGCAAGACACCGCGAGCTGAGAGCACGCACCTGGAGCACCCTTCGACAACTGGCGGGGTAAATGGAAGCCAACGGAATGCAACGGAGTTGAATAAGCGCGTAATGGTAGAGTGTGGCGAGTTGCCAAAACAGGCACCCGTGCGCACTAGCGCCACGCGGCCTGCTCTCACGGCGCGGCTTATAAATGTGCTATGTGGCCGGCGGTTTTGGCGTGCTACCTTTTATCTGAAACCCCTTTACATTTCTGCCTCCTCTTCCAAATTATGTTTCCGAAAAGCGATTCAAACTAAGGGAGCCGGCCTCGAAGGCGCGCAGCGAATGCCTTTGCACAGAGCGAGCGACTGGGTGCCGTTTGGCGCCCTCAGGCGCTCGCCTACTCGTGCCCCTAATCTCGCATGCCAGAGGCTGTCTCGCTCCCCTACAGCGCACGCACCGGCTTCGCACCTACTCAGCGGCCGCAGGCACCTCGTGCGGCTCGAGCGTGGCCTTCTGCGCCGCCACCATCCTCGCGACCGCCTCGTCGACCGAGAGCGATCCGAGCTCGCCGCCCTTGTTAGGGTGAGGGTGAGGGTGCGGGTGTGGGTGAGGGTGTGGGTGTGGGTGAGGGTGAGGGTGAGGGTTAGCGTGAGGGTGAGGGTGAGGGTTAGCGTGAGGGTTAGGGTTACCTTGCGGCTCTTGAGCGAGAGCGTCGAGCCCTCGACCTCGTCCTTACCCACGACGCCGAAGACGGGGATCTTGTCGGCGCTCGCGATCTTGATCTGCTTGCCGAGCGAGCGGCCGCCCGGGTCGACCTCGGCCCGCAGCCCCGCTGCGCGCGCCTTGGCGACCACGTCGTTGCAAAACGGCAGGAAGTCGTCGCTCACGGGCAGCAGCCGCAGCTGCGTCGGCGCGAGCCAAAAGGGGAAGTCGCCGGCGGTGCTCTCGATGAGCACGCCGAAGAAGCGCTCGATGGAGCCTTGCGGGTTAGCGGGTTGGGGTGAGGAGGTTAGGGTGAGGAGGTTAGGGTTGTGACAGGTTGGGGTGAGGAGGTAAGGGTTCGAGAGGTCGGCCACCGAAGATGGCGCGGTGCAGCATGATGGGCTGCAGCTTCTCCCCACTGCTCGCCACGTACTTGAGGTCGAAGCGTTCGGGCAGGTTGAAGTCACACTGCACGGTCGAGCACTGCCACTTACCTGGTTAGGGTTAGGGTTAGGGTTAGGGTTGGGGCTGGGGTTGGGGTTGGGGTTAGGGTTAGGGTTAGGGCTGGGGGTCGGGGTTGGGGTTGGGGTTAGGGTTAGGGCTGGGGTTGGGGTTGGGGTTGGGGTTGGGGTTGGGGTTAGCTTGGGGTTAGCTCACGGCCGATGGCGTCGGTGATCTTGATGTCGATCTTGGGCCCGTAGAAGGCGCCGCCCCCCTCGTCCACCAGGTAGTCCCATCCCTTACGGTCGAGCGCGCTCACCAGCCCCGCCGTCGCCTTTTCCCAGATCTCATCCGTACCGACGGACTTGTCGGGCCGCGTCGAGAGATTGATCTCGTACTCGGTGAACCCAAACTTGGTCAGGATCTCCTCGGTGAGATCGAGCACCTGCGTGATCTCGTCCGTGAGCTGCTCGGGCAGGCAGAAGATGTGCGCGTCGTCCTGCGTGAAGCCGCGCACGCGGAAGAGGCCGTGCAGCGTGCCCGAGCGCTCGTAGCGGTAGACGGTGCCGAGCTCGGCCCACCGGATGGGCAGGTCGCGGTAGGACGGCTGCGAGTCCTTGAAGACGAGCACGTGGAAGGGGCAGTTCATCGGCTTGAGCTGGTAGTCGGCGCCCTCGACCTCCATCTGGTCGAACATGCCATCCTTGTAAAAGTCGAAGTGGCCCGACGTCTTCCACAGGTCGACAGACGCCATGTGCGGCGTGTAGAGCAGCTCGTAGCCGCCCTTGAGGTGCGCCTCCTTCCAGTAGCCCTCGAGCAGGCTGCGCACCTGCGCGCCCTTGGGGTGCCAGAAGACGAGGCCGCCGCCCGCCTCCTGCTGGATCGAGAAGAGGTTGAGATCCTTGCCTATCTTGCGGTGGTCGCGCCGCTTGGCCTCCTTCTGCATCTCCTCGTGCGCGGCGAGCTGCTCGGCCTGGGTTGGGGTTAGGGTGAGGGTGAGGGTTAGGGTGAGGGTGAGGGTGAGGGTGAGGGTGAGGGTGAGGGTGAGGGTTGGGGTCAGGGTTAGGGTTAGCTCGGCCTGACTGGTGAACGCCGCATCATCGGCGGCGTTGGCCTGGGCTCACGGCCGCACCGCAGCCTCCCACTGGACCGTGTACCGGCTCGGCCCGATGTGCGTAGCGCAGCCTGGAGAGTTCGCCCTAGGAGGCCAAGGCAGTGGCTGGGCTGTGGCACTACTGAGACGGCACTTGTAGCGCGCTGCGCCGCGTTCTGCCACGCCGTGCCGTAGACGCGCTGCAGCATGGGCCGCTTCTCGTCGCCGCGCCAGTACGCGCCTGCGATGGACTCGAGCGAGATCGCGTCCTTGGGCAGCAGGCCCGTGTGCTCGACGTGCGGCCCCGCGCACAGGTCCCACCACGGCTTGAGGCCGCCCTTTGGCTCCTCGCCCTCAACCGCGGGCTCGCCGATGTGGTAGATGGTGATCGGCGCGGTCGCGTCGCGCGCCACGATCGACTGTAGGATCTCGAGTTTGTACTCCTCACCCGCCGCACGGATGCGTCGCTCCGCCTCGGCCGCGTCGACCTCCTCGCGCACGAGCGGCAGCTTGCGCTGGATGATCTTGTCCATCTCCTTCTTGATCTTCTTGAGGTCCTTGTCCTCGAGCTGCGCGTCCAGCGGCATGTCGAAGTCGTAGTAGAAGCCCTTCTCGATCCACGGGCCAATGGTCACCTTGGCGTCCTTGAAGAGCCGCTGCACGGCCATCGCCATGACATGCGCGCTGGTGTGCCGGATGCGCAGCAGCTCGTCGCTCTCCTCGTTCGTCGGAAGGTGCACCCGCTGAACCACCTCCTCTGCTGCAGCTGGGCCGGCTGCCAACGCAGTGATCCTGCTGCTCGCATGTCGCCGCACGGCCGGCCCAATCGAGGCGCGGTGCAGCTGGCGCGGGGTTGACGGCGCAAGGTGGACGGCCACGGCCGCAGTGAGGAAGGCGCCGCAGCGCAACAGGCGTCTCATGGTCTCCTGCGAGAGCTTGTGCTCGTAGCACACTTGGAGAACTCCGAGAAGGGAGAAAACAGCGGCCACTCGACGTTGGACATGTTTCAGGCAATAGCGGGGGTGTTGGCGATCTTTCGCCGCGGGATGTTGGCGGTCTCTTGGTGCCGCTCGGGCCTGGTTGGCAACAGCACTGGTTGGAGGGTAGTGCCACAGGAAGGGACACCACGAGTCACTCCATACAACCCTCCGAACGAGTCCCTCGGAGCCTCTCCTGGCACTGGCAACAGGCCCGTCTGCTGCGCTGCCTCGTGTGGCCGGTACGGCGGGTCGGGTTGCGGCTTACTTGAAGGAGGCCCCTTCAACTGCTGCCCAAGCCAAATCGCCCGGGCCGAAGTCATGTGCTCCAGCACCGACTCCTCTGGGTGCTTGATTCCACTGACTGCAGTCGCCGCCGCTGCCGGCGCGCTGCTCATTTCATTGCCATGATAATCAGACCATCGAACGCATCCTGGTGAAGGGGCAATGGAGGTCCTGGTGCGCTGACCACGAGGTGCGGACTATGTGGCGGAACGAGAGTCTTCTGCAGGAAAGGGATGGATTCATGCCTCATGCGCAGCAGAGGCACCCCCTCGGCGAGACGGAGATAGTGCTCGCGTATTGCAACAAGTCGGTCGAGTGGCTTGGCGACGCCGTACGCGGATTGCAGGAGAAGGGAGCGAATGTGACGCTCGTGCACATTGTGAGCAAGTGCGGCTCCACGCCTGCCACAACCTCGCTCGGTGGCCTCGCGGACATCGTCATCAACGTAACGACGCGCCACAACGTCGGTCGCAATGTATGATGAGACCTTCGCGCGATTCCTCGTCGATCGATCGATCGGTACGAGACGCTGCCCACGTCACTCTTTTTCCTCAAATGCTCGAGCAGCGGGCAGATTAGGGCGCAGGAATCTGGCCTCAACATCAGCATTGGCCACTGGCTCGCCAACTCGCTGGCCACGTCGTCCGTTGGCTTTGCATGCCTCGTTCCATATGCTGAGCTTTATCACATGGGCGCAGAGGTGGACGGCTTCTCCATCTCTTCCCACAACACAAAACATGAGCAAAACAAGGCGGCAACCAACGCCAGCGGTGGCTTTAAGGCGAGC
>Ga0209302_10001649_pt1 | contig 13077 bp, 2 predicted proteins | sample ArcOceMetagenome_2_FD_187445 | JGI IMG/M metagenome (GOLD analysis project Ga0209302, IMG submission 187445) | Marine eukaryotic phytoplankton communities from Arctic Ocean - Arctic Ocean ARC135M Metagenome (SPAdes) (version 2) | ecosystem: Environmental > Aquatic > Marine > Oceanic | place... | reverse complement strand
GGGGGGCACGCACACAGCCTCCTTGGGCTTCTCCTGCTTCCACTTGTATATCTTGCCGTACATGGCGTACTCGTACTGGTCAAGCAGCGACGACTGATTACTCTGGTCGTAGGCGCCTGCGCGCGCGGAGGCAGGAGGGTGGCGATTGCGCTCCGGCGGAGCTAGGAGCATTGGGCGTGCCATGGGGAGCTAGAGCGTGCCACGGGCTGCCAGGGCCACTTCATCGCGCGGCTGCGGCGGTCGGGTGCCTAGTGCGCACCAGTGTCTGGCGCGCCATCAAGGCTCAGCGTGCTCGCCAGCGCAAAGGTGAACCGCTCGCCCAACTCAAGCGGCCACAAGTCTGTGTTCACGTCGAGGTCGAGGTGCATGTCGTAGCCTTCCTCGGTCAGGCGGCATTGCAAGCGTGTAACTGTGCGGAAGGGTCGCGCACGTGGTGAGGCGTACGAGGTCGGATATGGCGCGCGTCCGCAGACCGCGGGCTCGGGGACCGCGCACCTTTGTCGAACTTCTTGCTCGTATCCTTGACCTCAAACTGCGCAGGCGGCGGGGTGTGTGTTGGTAGCTGGCCTCAAGCCGAGTGTGGGCTGGCGTGTGCGCCCGACGCACGCTCGCCCGCGCCTGGTCCTGAAAGAGGATCTGCGTCGACATCGTCGGCGGTCGGTCGGCGGTCGGAGGCTAGCGCTCGTCCGACCGAGGACCCGCCGGGCTTGGCCGCCGCGCTCCGCGTGGTCTGTGTGCTTTACCAGAAGATAACGCGACAACGATTTAATAAGGAAGACACGAACCGCACGGGAGGGACATTCAGAGGTTTCCTTCGTTCCTTTTGATGTCGAGTAGGTGGTGCCGGCTCCTCACGCCGTGACCCCCCCCAACCAACCATCCCATCCCGGAACATCCGAGGGCATCCCGGACCATTGCTTCGAAACCTAACCCGAAAATGACCGCTCACTAACACCCCCCGCGGCGCGCCGCCCGCCGCGAAAGGGCTGCCCTAGCAACATATATACATTGCCCGCGAGCTGACCGTGTGGCATGCCTGGTCGCAGCGGCAGACTGCTGCTGCTCCTGGTGCGAACGCCCCACGCACACGCCCAACATTGCCCTGGGTTAGGCGTAGGGCTCGGGTCGATTTGCGGCGGCGCCCTGGCTGCCTCTGAGTTGACGCCTGCCGTGTTTCGGAGCAGGTCGGCTGTGTTGGTGCTGAGGAGGCACAGCACTGGCCAACGCAAGGCTTAGCAGCAAGCTCTGTGGTGCTCCTGCCAACCAGTGGCACTCAGCGATTGCTCGAGCTGCGCGAACTGGCAGCCTCACAGCCGCTCGCTGCAGAGACGCTGCTTGCAGGCGGTGTCGGCATTGCAAACCAAACACGGTCCGCTCGGAATGCGACGCACGATATGCTGAAGGTGCCTATTCTGCGCACCCCGTCCCGACTTGCTGGCCGCTGCTCACCTCTGCTACTCACCCCGAGCCCTTTTAGGCTGCGTCGTATGGAGCCGCTCTCACCCCATTGCGCAGGCACACGTGGCGCCGCCGCCATCGCGGCCGTCGCCGTTGCGGCCGTCACCCGTCGAGCTGCCGCCGCTACGGAGCGACGCACTGCCCAATTTGGGCGAGGGCGATGAGGAGGTGAGCTGTAGTGGAGGAATAGTGCATGCGTAGTAGGAGTGTCGCAAGGCGCGATGCCATGCTGCCAACGCCAGCCCGCTATCTCCACGTTCTCACCTCCAGGCGGAAGCGCTGCGTCTACTGGACGAGCTGCCCAGCATTGTCCGCGTGACAGACGAACCCAGCCCGCCCATCGACCCCGCCGCGGATTCGGCGAGTTCCGACGAGGCTGCGGCGTTTGGGCTCCTCGAGGAGCTGGGCGAGCTGGAGGGGCTACCCTCACTCCTCCGCGTCACCCACCCCGCCCCCTCCGCCGCACTCGCGCGCCCGCGCGTTCCCGCCTCGCCCGAGGCCCTGGCGGATCCGCTCCCAAAGGCGGTGGCGGTTGCAGCAGCAGCAGCGGCGGGGGCGGAGGAGTCGGATGAGGAAGAGGAGGCGGAGGAGGAGGCAGCGCTCACACTGCTGGACTCGCTGCCGAGCATCGCTGCGGTTCCGGCCATCGAGCAGCTGCCCCTGCAGGCAGCTCCGGCGGGACGGGGCGCCACCGCCGTGATAGCAGACGAGCTGGTGCCGCAAACTTCACTCTCTCCGCCGCCGCGGCCGATCGGCGCAATTGGCGCGATTGGCGCTGCGGAGGCAGAGGCGGAGGCGGAGGCGCTGCTGGTGGACCTCGACACCCAGACTGCGGCAGCAGATGGCGAGGGCGGGGACTTCTCGGCCGTCGCCCTGGAGGCTGCGCTGCAAGCTGAGGAGACGAAGGCGGAGGAGGGGGCGGCGGTGGAGGAGGAGGCGGCGGGGCTGAGCGAGCTGGAGACCGAGCTGGCGGCGGCGCAGAGGGAGCTACCACCCACTCCTCCAGCGGCGGATGAGCTGGGGCTGGTGGAGACCGAAGTGGCCGACGCGATGTCGCAGCTGGACGTGGGTGGTGAAGCCGTGCTGGCTGGGCTGGGGGAGCGCCTGGCGGAGCAGCAGGAGCAGGAGGACCTGCCGACGGCGGCGGCGCTGGGAGGCGCGGGCCTGGCGCTGCCCGATGAGGGCGAGGCGTTGGCGGAGGAGGCGGAGGCGGAGGGGCTGGCGGTTGAGAGTGAGCTGGCCGAGCTCGAGGAGCTCCTGCTCCACACCGCGTCAAACCCCGCAGCCGCGGCACAGCCGGCGGCGCAGGATGCGTTGCGGCTCCAGGAGGCGGGGGAGGGCGAGGAGGCGGGGGAGGCCGACCTGAGCTCGCTGGAAGAGCTGCTGCTCCTGGCCGAGGCGGGGGTGCCGCGCCTGCCCTTGGCGGAGGAGGCGCCCACCCTCGACGAGTCGGGCGCCGCCGAGCTGGCGGAGCTGCAGGCGCTGCAGGCGACGGCCGCCGGCGACGAGCTGGCCGAGCTCGAGCTGTTGCTCGGCCAGGCGGAGCCTGTTGCTGCGTGGGCCTCTGCCTCCGTGGGCCAGGCCGTCGCCGCGGCGGCCACGGCTGGCGAGGCGGCGGTGGGCGAGGAGGCGGTGGGCGAGGAGGCCGAGGAGGAGGGCGACCTGGTCGCCGCGCTCTCGAGGCTGCTGCCACCACGCGGGGAGGGAGAGGAGGCCGAGGACGCGGAGGAGGCGACGATGGTCAACGCCTACGCCGTGCCATCGCTGCCCACTCTGCTGGCCGACTTCGGGGCCGTGGCGCCTGAGTGGGCCTCTGCCGCCGTGCGCCGCGCTGCGCCTCTCGACCCCGCGGCCGCGCCGCCGGATAGCGTGGGCGGGGCGGAGGTGGCGGAGGCAGGCGTGGCGGAGGACGTGGTGGCGGCGCTCGCGCAGCTGCTGCGCGACGGCGACGAGTACGCCGCCGACGGAGGCACGGGGGGCGTGGCGGTGGTGGACCTGGGGAGCATCGACGCGGCAGAGGCGTTGGCGGTGGAGCTGGACGACGACTCGCTGCCGCAAGAGCTGATTGACATCCTGCAAGGCTCGGGCGAGGAGGGCCAGGTGCTCGTGGATGTGAGCGGTGTGCTCAGCATGCAGCGCGTTGGCTCGGCGGCTCTGCTGGCGGTGGGGGAGGACATGGATTTGCCCGCGGCACCGGAGGAGTGGGTGCTGCCGTTCACGGAGGAGGACGCGGCCGTGTTTGACGTCTCGGCTGAGGAGGCGGACGCGCTGGCAGTGGACATGGATGAGATGGTAGATCCTCTGGAGTTGAGCTCGGCAGCTCGCGTCGCCAGCCTGATGGTGCCACAGTACATGCTGGTCAACGAGCTCTCTGGATTTCACGAGCTCACCGAGGAGCTACTGGGCGAGGAGGGCGGGGACCTGGACGAGCTGGTTGCGCCGCTCCTCCGTGACCCCTTGGATGTCGGCCTCGTCTCCTCACTGCCGCGCGCGGCGCACGGCACCGCCCCTCCGCTTCTGATCGAGCCTCAAGTCGATGACGACGAGCTCGATCGGCTGGGCCTCGCCTTCCTTCGCGATGGCGAGGGCATCGCTGCACTCTTCCCCGGCCTGGCCGCCGGCGATGGCACACTCCCTTTGATGCTCGACGTGCCGCTGGCCCCACCGCCGCTGCCGCTGGCCAGCCGGTCGGCGCAGTTGCCTCCTACGCTTGCCTCCCCTCCGCCTCGAGTGCCGCCACCTCTGCACGCGCCTGCCACGGCCCCCGGACACGCAGCACCGGCCGACGGCCGCGCCGCCGCACCACCGCTGCCTGCGCCGCCGCCGCAGCTCACGACTGCCGCCGCCAGGACGGTTGCGCCGCCCGCCGCCGCGCCTCCGCACGTGCCGCCCACCGCGCTACCCGCCAAACTTACCACACTGGCAGCCCCGCTTCGGCGCGGGCTGCAGCACGCGTCCTTGGCTTCGTTGGGCTCGGTGCTGTGCGTGCCTCTCACCCTCGGCCTCGACGACCCGCTCGGTTTCCTATTCGATGGTACGGAGGCGCTGGGGCTAGGCCTCGAGGAGTTGCCCGCAGTGGCGACGCTGGACGCCGTCTCGCTCGGCGGCCTCTCCATGGGCTTCGGCTCCGCGTCCAGCGTCGCGGGCCTCCCGTTCGGCCCCACTTTTGATCATCTCTTTGAGGTGGCGCTCGATGAGGCAACCGGTGCCGCGGAAGACAGTTGGGGCAGGCTGGCAGGAGGGACACCTACCCTCTCCACTGGCAACCTCTTCGGCAGCATGACCGGCAGTTTGAGCTCGCTCCCTTTCGGCCCGACGCTCGCTTACGAGCCACTCCTGGATGGCCTCGAGACCCTCGCCTTGGGCGAGCTTGGTCTGGGCGTCGCCACCTCGCTGCTCTCTCTGCCAGCGCTCGGCTCGATGACCTCCGCCGCCATGGCGGCCGGGCAGCCGTTCGACCTCCTCGGGCTGGAGCCGCTCGAGGGCCTCGGAGGCCTGAGGGACATCGACCTCTTAACGGACGCGTGGATGCCGGCCGCGCTTCCCGGCCTCAGCCTCGCCACTGGCGCCTCCCTCGGTTTGTCGACGGCCTCGTTGCCTCCCACACTCGGAGGTCTCGACCTTGCGTTGCAACCGTTTCTAGACGCGGACCTGACGGGAGCTGAGATCCTGCTAGATCATGCCCCGATCGTCATGTCTACTGTGCGCCCCTCCCCCCCCCCCAACCCCATCTTCCCCCTCTTTGCCCTGCGCCACTCCGCCTCTCTGCCAAGAAAAAAGGGCCCTTGTGCGCTGACGGCTTCGTCGGACCCCTTGGCAGATGAGTCTTGCCGGCGGCTCCTTCACCTCGCTCACCCAAGGGTTCGTGTTCGGCGACGTGAATGCCCCTTTCAATGGCGCAGACGCCCTGGAAACTTTCGAGTTGCCGGCCGACCTCGGCAATCTTTTGGCCGACTGGCCGGCGAATGTTGGCATGCCGTCTGTCGGCGTGGGTTCTCTTGGGTCTCTTGGATTGGTCGCGTCGGTGCGTGCCGGAGCCCCCAAGGATGTGTTGCGCGCCTGCGTTCTTTGCTTGGCGCCACGCCCCATGCGCCCACGCACCGCACCCCTGTTGACGCGTGCGCTGTCGTTTTGGCCGCAGCTCACGGCGCCGCAGTTGGCGGGGATGGGCATGCCCGAGCTGATTGAATGGGACATTCCCGGCCAGCTCGCGACTTTCGACGCGTTAGGAGTGCTGGATGAGGTGTGCCAGCTTCTATAGGGGGTGGGTAGGTGGGGGCAGCTTGTTCACCGTGATTGATCTTAGCATCCACCCGTTCCCGTGTGCCTCGCTCGCAGTTTGGCGGCTCTCTTGTGATGAGTGTGATGCCCGCGGGCTCGTTCGCCTCGATCACCGACGAACCATTTGGGCTGCAAAGAGTTGGCGTTGGCGCCACCCAACCGCTCCTTGACGACCTGCTGGACTTTGGCCTGCCGGCGCCTCTCGATGCGCTCTCGCTTGCCGTCGGCGGCAGTCTCACCTCGCTGGCGGCGTCGTTGGGCTTCGCGTTGGCGGAGGCTGACCCGTTGGCCAACATAGTCGGAACGCTTGATTTTGGCGACATGGCGGCGCTGCCACCGTTCGCATCGCTTGCCGCGAGTCTCGCGTTTGGCTCCGCGGCTCTGTCTGTCGGGGCGGTCACGCAGCCAGACCTTTTCGAGCCTCTCGACATTCACTTCGGCCTCGGCGACCCCCTGACACAACTCGACGATTTTCTCCAGTTCGACACAATGCCCAACGGCTATCTATCCGTCGTGCATTCGCTCGCCTCCATGACCTTGTCCGTGGCCTTGCCCCGCTTGGCCGAAGACGACATCCTCACGGACTTCGAGTTGCCGGGGACGCTGCAGGACATCAACTTGCCCAATATGGGCTTCCTCTCGGCCTCCTCAATCTCGTCTGTGGCCACCTCGATGATGCCCGCAGTTCAAGCCCTTGGCAAAGCGGCGGATCGCCGTCGGGCCGCTGCCGCCGCGCCGCGCCCCTTCCTGTTCGATGATAGGCTCGTGGATGTGGAGGAGCCAATGGCGCTCGAGGCGTCGAATTTCCAGCGCGCGGACACCCAGCAAGGCATTACCCCAGTTGCCCTGCCGTTCGTCCAACCAGAGGACCTCTTGCTTGACTTGGACGCCATGGATGCGGAGAAAGACATCGAGAAGGTACTGCAGGAGACGCTGGCAGAGCTTGAACAGGCCAAGGGCTCGCCTTCCGAGGGCATGCTTGTGCTCGACATGATGGAACCGCAGCTGTCGGCGATGGGCCATGGGTCGCTTGGGCTTCCTCACCTCTCGGTGCCAACTCTTGCTGTGCTCTCCGGTCTGCCGGCTTGGCATCAGTTCAGCTCCTACGGCAGCTTGCCGCTGTTCTGCCGAGACTCGCACGCCCACCTCCTGGTGGAAAATGCACACGGCGAGATCGGCCAGCGGGACGACGGCGTCGGTTTCCCCGTCGCGGGCTCCGAGGCCGCGGCTCGCGACGAGCGCGAACGCCGCTTCAGCTTCATGCGCGCCCACCCGCCTGCGACGCGTTGGGATCTGAGCGGCACGTTGGAGGGGCGCACCGCCTACTCTGCCTACAACACAAGCGGAGCTGAGTTTGGCGTCATGCAACAGCCGCGCGCAACGACGATTGTGAGCACGGCGTTGCGCGCACCGTTGGTGGGCGGCGTGCCCTCCGTGAACGCCTTTCGCAGCACGGTGGTGGTGGCGTATCAGGTGCGCGACGCCTTTGGCAACACGCACGTCGACAGGTCAATGCTTGTGACCGCCGAGGTGCAGCACGAGGACGGCGTCATGACGACGACCGGCACGTGCACGTGGGTGTTCATCTCGGGCGGCATCGGCGAGTGCAACGTCTATCTGTCGGAGGCGTGGTTCGCGTCCCCAGGGACCGCGAGCGTGACCGTGTCGTTCAGCTACGACGGCGCCGAGGTGGCGAGAAGCAACACCCTTATGGTGGGGCTGCAGATGGCCACAGTTACGCACCCATTACTGGACGAGGTGGGCATGGTGGCGACGATGCCCACCGCGTCCGTGTGCGCTGGCGAGCGCTTCCCGATCGAGGTGCGCGCGCACACGGGCCCCGTCGCGGTGGCGGAGCTTACGGCCTGGCAGCTGACGATCTCGTTCGACACAAATGTGCTCGAGTTTGTGGGCGAGTCCTCCAGGTTGTACAAGCTCACCACCTTGCATGGTGCGGGCCTGGTGGTGATCAACACGGCCAGTGCGATCTTCGGGTTTACCGAGGCTGATACGCTCGAACATTGGCCTCGAAAACAGACCTATAGCGTGACCAGTGACCGGGTGAACATGTACCTGGCCACCTTGGAGTTCAGAGTGCTCGACACTCTCGCGGCCGGGACGCATGACGGCGTGCTTAGCATGAGGGTCGATGATATGACTAACCAGCAGGGCAATGCCATGATCGCAGCCGCCAAGCCCGGCCAGATCAATGACCTGCGCGGAGGGGCGCAGTCCAGCGGCCAGCTGGAGGTGGAGTATGCGCCCAAGGTGCTCACGGTGTTCGCGTTCCCTGCGACTGGGGAGCCGGCCAACACAGCTATGCTCAACGGCCTAGAGGTGGCGGTTGAGATCTTCGTGGTGGAGGTGACCGACCGGCCGTGCTTCCCCATGCACCTCACCACGTCAACGTCTGACTTTTCTTGCAGCATTGCTGACTTTGCAGCTGCAGCCGGGCTGTTCGTGCTGGGGGCGCCCTGCTCGGCGCTGCTCACAAGCAGCATGACACGAGGTGGCACCGCGTCCGTGCTGGTCAAGTCCAACCATTGTGACTCCAACATGTCGGTGCCGCTGACGGTGTGGTTCCCGCAGCAGCTGTCCGTGCAGGTGGCGGACGGCACGCTCAACCGCATTGACGGGTCGGAGCCGTGTGCGTCGTCGCTATACCAGCAGACGGAGGCGACTGCGGTCGCCGTCTTCGGCTCCCCGGGGCTTGGTAGCGTTTCCGACATTGACGTCACCGACCTGGTGACCTTTGAGGGAAAAGGCAGCAGCATCACCCTGTCAGAGCGCACGGTGTACGCCTCATATTCAGGCTACGCTCAGGTGACGATCTCGGGCGCCTCGATGTCGGTGATTCCCGCATCGGTGTCAGTGGTCGATACAGCGGTGACGGTGGTCGCATTGCAGTCCGCGGTGGTCACCGAGGTTGTCTGGTCGCAGCCGCCGCCCGCGACAGTGTCTTGGGCCGTGAGTGCGAGCTTCGCGGCTCGCGTGCGGCTGCGACAGCGCTTGCATAACGTGGGAGACCGCGGCACGGTTGAGGCGTCGGTGCTCTTCAGCGACGGCCAGACATGGCTGGTTCCGCCAGACGAGCTCTTCGTCACGTCGGGTACAGACAACTTGCTTGTGAATCGTACACTGCACACTCCGTCGCGGTGGGAGGTCGAGGTGCCGTTCGGAGCGTTGTACCAATGCGACTATCTCCTCCGTGTCGAATGGCGGCCCTGCTCGAATGTCCGCATGGCCGACGCCCTCACCCTCGTCGACGTGCGGATGCCCCGGGTGTCAGAGCTCATCGTGACCTTCGCCGATTCGCGGCTGACCGACCCTGACGATAGCGCCGCCGTGAGCCCAATCTCGGTGGCCAGCAGGACCCACGTGATTGTGGTGGTTCGTTACGTCGACAGTGATGGCGTCCGTTACGACAGTGAGGGCACCACCGACGTGGACTTCACCTACGACGATCGCACGGTAGTGACCCTCAATGGCGATCACACAGGCTGCGTCTCGTTCGACGCCGAACACCGTGAGCTGCAGGTGCTGGACGGCGCCACCTACCCGACCCAGCGGTGCACGCAGGCTAGCGTGACGGTCACTCTCTCTGCGTTCGGAGGACTTACCGCCACTGCCTCGATTCCAATCGTTGCCTTCGTGTCGTTGGAGCTGACGCTACTGCCCTTCCCGACCTTTCCCGGCGCAGACAAAATCGTCATGTCGACGCTTCGCCTCTTGGACTGCACCACTTGCCACCAGTTGGCGCGGGCGCACGTTGTTGCTGCTCTAAGCGATGGTACGGAGGTCAGGGTTTTTGGCGCGTCTACGACCGTGTCTGTGGTCGGTCTCGATGGCCAGGGCGAAGCAGGCTCGGACACCCCCGGCAGCATGACGAACAGCTCCAGCCACGCAACGGTCTCCTTCATCTGGGAACAGCACGTGCTCCGGCCCGCTTCCCCCGGGGCTGTGACGATCGAGGCGAGGTTTCACGATCGCAACGACGCCAGCTTCACGGTGCTTATCAGCGACGAGCACACCCAGATCACCGAGGTTTCGCTGAAGCTGCCGTTGCACAGTGCAACCTGGGGCTCGCCTGATGCTGCAGTTGGCTCGGGCGACGACTATCTGACCTTCAACCGATACAAGAACGAGGTGGTGAGCGGCGAGGTGCTGGTGAAGTTCGACGATGGCACGCAGCTGGGGGACGTGGCCCTTGTGGACTCGATCCCAGATTGGTGCCCTCTGTCTTCGTTCGTCCAAATCGCCAGCAGCGCACCCGATGCCGTGCCTCACATGGGCGGCGGCCGTTTCGCGTTCAACGAAAACCACTGGGATGTTGTGGAGCTCACCGCGTCAGCCGCGTGCAACGGCTCGCCGGCCGCGGAGTCTTCGCCGACGCAGTTCTACTCCAACCTGCTTGCCCCGCTCGACGACGTCGATCTCGGCCAGCGCACGGGCTTGCAGTTCCAGCAGTACGGCGACACGCTCGAGATTGCCGTGCGGGCCAACGTGCAGGCGAGCAACAGCAGACTCGTCACCTACCAGATCGACGTGTTCTTCGACACTGCCGCCTTTGAGTTTGTGAGCGACAGCTGCTCAGCGGGCGAACCGGGCGACTTTGACTGCGCTGGCGGCGCATATGATGGCGATGGTCGCGTGCGCATGCTTGGCACCGATTTCGACTCCACGTTGGTAGGCCCGGACGTGCTAATCGGCACGTTCACCCTGAGCGTGAAGGCAGCCGCCGTGTCGCTCATCGACGGCACGATCGAAGAGCTGGTCCGCTACCAGCCGGGAGGACACCCCTACCACCACCCGGGTGTCCGCCCGGGCGAAGACCCCTACCACTCTAGCTACGACTTCAGTGGCTACATCGGCGGTCAACCGGGCAATCAACCCCACGGACAAGGGCGAACACCCCCATGGGCAATGGGCCAACACCCCCACCATGGAGAACCTCTCGTCCTGGCGGGTCGAGCCACTGCAGTCCCTATCGAGGCCGGTCGGGGCTACGCAGCTTCCAGCGTTTCTGGGCGGCGCTTGGACACATCGACGATGTACCCCGTGTCTCCGCTTCCTGAGGTCGCGGCGGATCGCTTGCGTCGGCGCAATGATCGCCACCCAGCGAGGTGGCCCAATACTGTGGCGGAAGGCACGTGTGGAGAGGGCATGTACGGCGACTTGGCGGGCGGCAACCCAGGGGTTGAAGTTTGTATCGACTGTCCTGTGCAAGGGCCATTCTACAACGACAACAGGTTCACGCAGTTTGACGTGCAGACCATGCTGCAGCTGACTGCCCTGCAGACCACCAACGCAAGCCTCTTTGACGCAGCCTTCAAAGGCCTGTGCCCATGGTCCAAGACGCAGCTGAACCCGGACTTGCGCCCCAACGAAGGGACCACAAGAGACGCGAGCTACCTGAAGCTCGTGCTGCTTGAAAAGCGGCGCTTCCTCGTCGAGTATGGGTCTGATTCCTTGGCGAGAAGTGGCACCACGGATGACGTGCTCATCTCTGTGCGCTTGCTGAACGCTGAGAGCCAGCCGGCGGATCCGGCCTTGGTTGGCGTGCGGATGGAGCTGGGGGACAGCGGTGCAGTCACACCCGCCGTGGCCAGCACCGGTGCCATGAGTGGGTCGACGCCAATCGGCAACACACTGGCCACGGCTGAGAGTGTCGGCGAAGGCTATTGGCGCGTGGCGATGCATCCGTTGGCCGGCTGGGGTGCCTTGCCCATCGGCGTTGCGGTGCTGGTTGAGACCCTCGATGGCTCCAGCCCGCCCCGGGGTTACGCACAAAACGGGGATTACAAACACAACTACGCCTTCTTGGGCAGCAGTGACGAAGCATACGTCGAGCTAGCAGGCGTCGGCAGCACCACGGACTTCCAGCCGCTGTTTTACTTTCCGGCCTCCCCGCCGTTCTGCAAAGACGCGGGTGCCTACCAACTTGTGGAACACGCGATTGCCGACCTTGACCTGCGCGGCGACAGCGTTGGCTTCCCCGTCGTGGGCTCAGAGTCCTCGTTCCGCGACGAGCGCGAGCGCCGCTTCGGCTTCTTGCGCGCTCACCCCCCAGCGCAGGCCGCTCTGGGCGGCACGTTGGAGGGGAGCACCGCCTACTCTACTTACGTCACGAGCGATGGTTCGTACAGCATGGCGGGCCCGCGCGCGACGCTCGTGAGCGCGGTGGTGCGCACGCCGTTCGTGGGCGGTGTGCAGACGGTGAACGCCTTCCGCAGCACGGTGGCGGTGGCGTATCAGGTGCGCGACGACTATGGCAACACGAACGTCGACAAGTCGCTGATTGTGAGCGCCGAATTTCAGCACGAGGACGGCGTCATGACGACGACTGGCTCGTGCTCGTGGGTGTTCAGCACGGGCGGCATCGGCCAGTGCGCGGTCGCGCTGTCGGATGCGTGGTTCGCGTCCCCAGGGACCGCGAGCGTAACTGTGTCGATCAGCTACGACGGCGTCTCGGTGGCGAGCAGCATGACCCATATGGTTGCGCTGCAGCAGAAGCTCTTTCACCCATTGCTGGACGAGGTAGGCATGGTGGCAACGGTGCCCACTGGGCCCGTGTGCGCTGGTGAGCGCTTCGAGGTTGAGGTGCGCGCGCACACCGGCTCCGTCGCGGTGGCAGAGCTCACGGCGTGGCAGCTGACGATCTCGTACGACATAAACGTGCTCGAGTATTTGGACGAGTCCTCCAGTTCATTTTACACGCTCACCATCGTACAGGGCCCAGGGGTGCTGGTCGTCAACACGGCAAGTGCCATCTCCGGGATCGAGTCTAGCGTGATCAGCAACCAGGTGGATATGTTCGTGGCCTCCTTGAAGTTCAGAGTGCTCGACACTGTCGCAACAAACGGGGTGGTTGACGGCGTGCTTAGCATGAGGGTCGATGATATGACCAACCAGCAGGGTAACGGAATGATCGCAGCCGCCAAGCCCGGCCAGATCAATGACGTGCGCGGAGGGGCGCAGTCAAGCTGCCAGCTGGAGCTGGAACCTCCTGGGAAGATGCTTGCGGTGCTGGCGTACCCTGCGACCGCAGAGCCGGCCAACACTGCTCTGCTTGATGGCGCAGACGTGGCGGTTGAGATCACCGTGGTGCAGGTGACGGACCGGCCTTGGTGTCAGCCCATGGCCATCACTACCTCACCGTCCGAGTTTACTTGCAGCGCCTTGGAGGTTCCTGCCGGCCTTTTCGGGGTGGTATCGCCGTGCACGGTGCTGCTCACAAGCAGCATGACGCACGGTGGCACCGCATCCGTGCTCGTGGTATCCGAGGAGGGCGGTACCAGCACCACGGTGACGCTGACGGTGTGGTTCCCGCAGCAGCTG
>Ga0209302_10001648_pt1 | contig 13077 bp, 11 predicted proteins | sample ArcOceMetagenome_2_FD_187445 | JGI IMG/M metagenome (GOLD analysis project Ga0209302, IMG submission 187445) | Marine eukaryotic phytoplankton communities from Arctic Ocean - Arctic Ocean ARC135M Metagenome (SPAdes) (version 2) | ecosystem: Environmental > Aquatic > Marine > Oceanic | place... | reverse complement strand
CTTAGAGTGCCCCCTCCCCCCCTGGAAGCAAGGGGCCGATCTCCCAAAACACACGGTGACTAGGTGTAGGAGTAGGTACCTCCCCAAAAATTCTGAGACACTCCATGGGAGGTCTAAAAAAAGCCGCCAGGCCGGACGCGGCGCGCCCAACCAGATCGGCACAAGCACGTAAACGCCCCCAAACAGAGGGCGACGCTCTCGGGGGCGGCCCAACGAAGGTGTTCCGCCCAAACCCCGCCCCCCTCCGTGTCGTCACTCGAGCTGATCAGGAGGCTGTCGGACAAGGAGAGGAGGGCGTACTTCGACGTCGCCAAGCAATGCATAGTTGGGAAACAGACGCCAGGGCACTGGGCGGAGATGGTCTTTGTGTTACTAAAGAAGAAGCACGGCGACCAACGTAAAATTCGGAAAATGCGGGAGATCGCCCTGATGGACCAGACTTTGAAACTGATGCTGAAGTGTGTGAAGAAGCTGTCTTTCGACAGGTGCGTGGGCAAGACTGGGGAGGAGAACCATGGTTGGGTCCCAGGTCACGGGGCGCTCAATGCTGCCCTCATGATGGACGCCATACTCGGGCAAGCGCGTGAATTGCAGCATAGCATCTTTATTCTGTTTCTCGACTTGAAGCAGTTTTTTCCGGCGATCAAACGTGAGTCCCGTAAGGCTGCAGAGTATTTCATCGGACTGCCCGAGGAGGTGATCCTGCTTGCGACAGAGGTTTTCGCGAAGATGAAGGCGCGGTTTGACACAGCACATGGTCTCAGCGAAGACTTCGATATTCTCACAGGCGATCTAATGGGTTGCGTGCTTTCGCCCAGCCATGCTAGGTGTCTGCTTACTGCAATCTCCGTGGCGATAGCCGCGGTGTCTTCTGGGGTTAGGGTTTGGGGTTGTGAGCGGACTGCGAGGCACGTAGCACAGACGATGATGGCTGACGACTGGGCGGGGCTCAACACCACGGAAGAGTCGCTGCAGGCGCAGTGGAGCGTATGGATGGACTATGCTATGGCCACGGGCTCTCCGATTGGGGTCGATGGTCTGGAGAAAACCGTGGTCACTGCCGCCACCTATCGTGAAGGGAAATGGGTCGACGTGACGGTCAAGCTGCGTGTCTGCAGAGGGGAGGGGGGACTGTCTGATCTGCCGGAGTTTATTCCGCAGATGCCGTTTCAAGAGGCTTACCAGGGGGAAACTGTAACAAGGCGCACAAGAGCTACAACGAAACAACGTGAGTTTTCCAGCAGATATACGGGGTTCGCGGGCAGTAGCGCGTGAGCACCGGTGGTACGGCGGGTTTGCGAGGGATGCAATAACCCTCGACTGTGCCTTGGCACGGCACAGGATTCGTTTCTAGGGACCAGCTGGATAGTCGTACAGCCTATCGGTAGACGTAGACCGGCTCGAAGCTGCGTAGCAGCGGAAGGACAAAACCAGGTTGTTTGATGTCTATTCGAAGTTAATACAGATTAAAAAAAACAATAAAAAAATTATACGCTAATTAACACCCCTACCCTTCCAATGGGTGATAACCAGCCAACCTAAACATCTGTTTCTGCATGCGATGGGGCATGGGGGTGATTTTCGACGAGGATCACCATTCTAAGGATCCCAGAGCCCCCACAGCTCACCTTGATACTGACCAAACCTATCGCACCAAACCTCGGCACCCCCTTATTTAGAGTAAAGGCCCGTGACTGTGATTTATGCGCATCACCGATCAGCGGGGCGGCCACTCAGCGGCTCCCCGCACGGAGCGACAAACATCTGGCACACACCCGTGCCGAGCACGCCGCCCACGACGCCCACGGCACAGGCCAGGCGAGGCTCCGCAAGCTGCTCCGGCCAGTGCGGGATGCTAATCAGCCAACGGGGCGCCCGCGGCCATGCGGCGAGCAGGCCCCGCCACCTCTGGCTGAGTGGCGCGCCGGCTACGCCTGTGATGCGCAGCGGCAAGGGCGGCGACGGCGGCGGTAGGGGAGGGGCGAGTGCTACTGGTGTCTCCGACCCCACCTCCTCGCCCATTGCCACGACGGCGCGCAGCTCTAACAGTAGCGAGGCGCCCGCCTGTGACGAATGAGGGCGGGGCATTGTTGCAGCCTCATGGTCTACGGGTGCAGTTAGGCTGCAGTCTCTGTGTGTGAATAGGTAGCCTCTACGCGTAGAATGAATGGCCCGCCTCCTCAATCTCCCACGGCGTGCGATCGAGCATCGACCTCGGCCGCAACGGCCGCAACGGCCGCGGTGGCAGCGGCCGTGCCGGGGCGGCGCGCGGTGCGCGCTGCGCATCCATGGCGGCGACGGCAGCGACGGAGCCGACAGAGACGACGGAGGCGACGGAGGCGACAGAGGCGACGGAGGCTCGCTCTCTCTCTCGACTGCTGCGGCGGCGGCGGTGGCGGCCACCGCATTCAGCATCTCGCTCCGCTTGGCCTCTCTTCTCTCGACGACCAAAAGCTGGCCGAGTAGGAAGAGCCCGATGTTGACGCCGGTGAGGGTGAACCATGCGTAGGTGCTCAGTAGCCGCGTCTTCTCACCGAACAGGTGCTCCGCGCGGTACCGCTCGTGCATCGCACCGACGAAGGCACGCTGTGCCGTCTCGGCGCCCCGGTCCGCAGCCGCACGCTCCGTCAGCGCCGCCTCGATGGACCTGGCGAGCGTGTACTCCCGCGTGGTGAGGTCGGTGAAGCGCGCGACGTCAGCGGCCTCCCATGCGTCGCGCCGCTGCATCAGCGACGTCAGACCGCGATACGCTGTTGCGCTCTCGGCGGTGAGACTGTCGTGCGACGCCAGCGCTGCGGAACGTCGCAAGGCCGCCGCGTCGAGCGCCGCCTGAAGAGAGTGCACGGTCCGCTTGAGGGTCTCGATCTCGGCGATCCCGCTCGCGTGTGCGATCGACCGCCAGGCGCGCGTCGCGGCCATGCCCGCCGGCATCCATCAATGCTTCAAAATTGCGGAACAATCGGCAAAAACGCCTTTTGTTTGAGATAGATAAGATGATAAGATAAGATAGATGGAAGATTCGCGCGATGGCCGCTGTTGGTCTCTTCGCTCGCGCCGCCCGTGCAGGCGGCTGTGCGGGCTCGTGGACTCGACCGTGCTGCGTGCCGGACCTTCGCCGATAAGCCTCGGCGAGTAGTCGTTGCATTGACGCGTCCGCGTCCTCGTCCATTGTCTCGGATTGGATATCCGATCGCACATCCCATGCATTGCGCATTGCGATGACCGATGACGCGTTTTGCGCAGTGAGTCTGGACATTTCTGCTGAGCTTCGCACCCAATCGTATTCTGTGCTCATTTTTTGCTGGAAATTTCCGCTGGCGCTAGCGGGGGGGGGTCTCGTGCAACCACGATCTTTCCAGCCAACTTTCTAGCAAAATTTTTTCTCGGAGACCCCCATCTTTCCTTTTGTCTTTCTAGAAGTACAGGTCTGACCCAAAAGGAAGGCAGCAACCGCCGCACCACTCTTGGGTGCTGCACCACCCTTGTGCGGACGCTTCCTACATGTACCGCGGGAATGTCCCCGACGGGTTGTCCGCGGTCTAGGCCGCGCGTTTCTCTATCTATCTACGTATCTGTCACTTTTGTACTGCCGGCTATTTGTTGGCAACGGCATGTAGTAAACCTTCAGGGGAGGTCTAGTACCGTCAGACCTGGGTGTTCGTACAACCACACGAGTGAGCACACTCTGTGTTTATGGAACGAGAGAACGTTACCGGTTACAAGATTCCTAGGATTCACTATCCGCAGGAAACGAAGCAGTGCGTCAGCGTCTGCTTCGGGTAGCTGTTACAGCTTCATCAATCGAGAGTGTATCCATCGTACACTGATATCCCCACGTTGATGGAGCTTCAAGGTACTCGCAGTAGATGTTGTCATTCACGGTGCATGGTAGAGGGGATTCCAACCTCTATCTCATGTCGTACATGTATATATAGAAGAGAAACAAGATCGCGATGATCTTGGCCAGATGCGTCATACATCAGGAAGGTGTTGCGCATCGGGCAATGAACTTGGGTGGTCACGTAAGAGAGCCGAGGACCATGCTCTAGGAAGTAGGAGGTCGACTTCAGGGAATCGACGGTGGAGTAGCCTGCGGGGAAATCGAAGGGGACTCCGGCGGCGTAATCTGGGGCGAGTACGAAGTAGGTGATTCCGGGCGGCTCGATGGGGTCGGATCTGTGGATCCTTGGCCACCCCAGCTTCCCCAGGGGTTGCCCGTGGTAAGCTTGACGGCTGCCACGCGTGCTGCTGCCGCGGCCCATTCTGCCTCCTCTGCTACGGCAGCGTCGAGCTTTCGCTGGTTACGCACCCAGAAACCTGCATTCCCCCCTACAGTATGGCGTGAGGCGTGTGACTGCCGGGGCTGCTCCAGCGGTACGGCCGGTCCCCACCATAGCCGATGAGCTGGTACCCTCCTGATCCGTCACGCATCCAGAGCTTGATAGCACCCGGGTGCACCACGGGGAGGGTCCGATCACACCCCCAGCCTTGGGCTCTCCCCTCGAGGTCGGCGAGACTTTGCCAGTGTTTTGGCACGAGATCGGGCTGAGCGATCATGGGTGGGACGGACGAGGTCGCTGGCACGCGCTTGAACACGTCGTGCTCGAGCTCGTCTGCCGACATGAATCCCCCGGGCGCCACAGCTGGCTCGGGCTCTGGCACGGGCTCTGGTTCAGGCTCGGGCGCTGGCGGCGGCGAGCGGAGCGGGCATAGCGGATCGCGGTTGCACGTAGGGCAGCGGTAGCAGCAGACTTCGTCCCACTCCGAGTCCAGGGACTCGTACATGAACTGCCCCTGGCACAGGTCCTTCACAAGGACTCCTATCTCGCACCTCGGGCACTCGTAATGAGTTGGCGGCGACAGAGGAGGCGACGGCGGTGGAGAGTCGGACGGTGGATCGAACGAGACGGGCGAGAGCATCTGCGAAGGTTGCGTCCACCCCTGCAGCTTGCTCGAGATATCGCGCAGGATTCCCACGAGAAAGGACTTCGGGTTGATAACCTTGGGAGCGATGCGCACCTCGGAAATCTGCGACTTGTCGTTACCGGTTGTAGCAGACTTCGGTTGGAGAACAGCAGGGAGGGAAAGCGAGTAACCGTTTGAATAGTCGCTGCCGCAGTCATCGCCCTCGCCGTCGGGCTCGTAGTCGTCCTCGTCGCTGCTGTATATTCCGCGAGCAGGGGGGGCATGACGTGGTCTGCCGAGCGAGCAGGGCACTTGGGGGAGAGCTCGGCGAACTCGCGGTCGACACTGCCGGGCTCGTCCTGGAGGGCCATGACGTTCAGGTTGAAAGCATCCGCGCCGAGGTCTGTCTTACCGAAATCTCCGAGCTCGAAGCGCTCGTTCATGGGCTCCTCGAACTGCTCGGCGGTCTTCATGGTGCCGAGCCGCGTGCCTTCGGCGGAGTAGACGTGCTGCTCCCCCTCCTCGCAGTCCTCATCCTCGAGGAGGTTCACGTCGCTGTGACCGGGCGGCTGACGCTGGCTGCCGCGCGCGCTGCTGCCGCCGCGGCCCGAACTGCTACCCCTCCCACGGCCGCGGGCGGCGCCGCCGCCTGTGCCAGTCCGCGCCTGCTGCGACTTGGCCCGCATCTCAGAGATCTTGGCCGCCTCGTTGATGTTGCGGAAGGTCCTCGGGGAAGGGCACTCGGTCTTGGCATGACCGAAGCCGTGGCAGTTCCAATATTGCACCTCATGCTGCAGCGTTCGCCCACTTGCGACCTGGCTGGCTACGTAGTAGGACTGCTCGCCGTCGTCGCTGCACTCGCCGCATCCGAGGTTGAGGGCGAAGGCGTCGACCGAGCTAGAGCTGGAGGAGGCGCCGGCCACCTTGGTGGTTAGCTTGAGGTTGCCGCGCGTAACGGAGAGGTCCCACAGTTCCTGAATCTCGGCCACGAGCTTCTCGAAGTCGGGCTCGCCGTTGGCTTTCTCAAGATGCGTAGAGCACCGCTGCAGCTCGGTCACTGCCTTCGCCGCGATCTCGGGTGGGGAGACAAGGAGCGACAGGAACTTGATGCGCTGCTGCTGCTCGTTCGCCTCGTGCTCGAGAGCGACCTTCTTGATCAGGGTAGCGAGGTTGCGAGGCGTGGCACCGTCGATGGGGACGTGGCTCAACTTGAGGTTTGCCCACTTGTTCTCCGCCAGCATCTTCGTGATGCCCGCCTTCTGGTCCGGGCTCGCCTCCTCTCCGATGATGCGGATGATATGCCGGGCGAGCGAGTTCCCGCACTTCTGGTAGTTGTCCATATCGCGGGCGCTGAGGGCTTCGCCGTCGTTGAGATGACCTGCAGGGTACAGTAGCGTGCCGTTGGCGAAGCCCGCAACGTTGGCCGCGATAACGACGATAATGAGGGGAGCGCCTCCTTCGTAGTCGCCCTCCGCCGAGAGCCGCTTGATCTGGTCGATGCGATCGCGCCACGCCGTGCCAGGGATGTGGTTGCGGAGCTCGGCAATGATGCTAGCGTCGCGGTTCTTGAACTGCACCGCCGACTTGCGCTTGTCGTTGTTAGTGCCCTCATGCTCCAACTCGTCGTTGACAGCGAGGTTGTTGGCACGCCGCTGTGCAGGTGTGGTGATAGGAATGCCGCCGGGCACGTTTCCAGTTAGATGTTCTTGTTTGTTTGCGAAGTCGTCGCCCCTTAAGCCCCATGAAGAAGCGATGTTGGGTATGAAGGTCTCGTAGTATGATTTGCCACGCTGGCCGTCCCACGGGGCGCAGAGGGGAAACTTCTTCGCGTCATATTGTTCACTTGTCGAGGACATCATCCTCGTACTCCTCTCGTTCTTGACGACGAGGACCCGCTCTTGGCCTGAGCGTACGCACAACCGGCGTAGACGTACACCCCTCAGAAGGCTCCACTTCAGGGGAGGTCTAGTACCGTCAGACCTGGGTGTTCGTACAACCACACGAGTGAGCACACTCTGTGTTTATGGAACGAGAGAACGTTACCGGTTACAAGATTCCTAGGATTCACTATCCGCAGGAAACGAAGCAGTGCGTCAGCGTCTGCTTCGGGTAGCTGTTACAGCTTCATCAATCGAGAGTGTATCCATCGTACACTGATATAAACAGTCCCCTTTCAGATCTTTGCGTATCCGCCCTCCGCGAGCCGCGTCGTGGCCCAACCAAAGGTTCTATGCTGGCCAGCTTGGCAGGCCTCTTCTCCAGCGGCGCCATCGTGACGCTGCTCGTCACGCAGGACGTGCGCGGCGCCGCATTTCCGGCGAGCGAGTACGGCACCGAGTGCAGCGTGGCTGCCGTCAGCGACTTCAGCTGCACCTGCTACGGTGGCGCTGACCGACGCAAAGCCTTCCTCGCAGCCGGCAAGCTCGATCCCAACACCGTCGCGCTAGACATGGGCTCCTACTTCAACGGCGGTGGCCTCTTCTTCCCGATCCTGAGGGGCAACGCCTCCGCCGAGTTCTTTGCCGGTGCGGGTTACGAGGCATCCGGCCTCGCCTACCGCGACTATGCGGCCTTTGCCGGCACGGAGGGCGACGCCGACGGCACGCACTCGCTTGCAGCGCACCTCGCACGCCGCCGTGAGCTCGACCCGTCGCTGCCGCTTGCGGCCGTGTCCAACCTCGACCTGAGCGGCACGGCGCTCGAGCCGCACGTAGCGCCGTATACCGTGCTGCCGCTGTCAGGAGGGACGGAACTCGCGGTCATCACGCTGGTCGACCGGACCAACCTCATGGCGGTCAACCTGGCGCTCGCCAAGCGCGTCGTCGGCTTCCGCCGCGCGCTACACGTCGCGCTGGCCGAGCTGCGCCGCCGACCGGGTGGGATGCCGGCGGTGGTGGTGCTCTGCCTCGAGTCCCACCACCGGCTGGAGCTTGACTACGCCTCGAGGCCTGACTTTAGCCCCCCCACCGGCGAGGGGTCAGGGGGCAATGCAGAAAAGTTAGATGGCACCGGCTCGATCTCGGAGGACTCATGGGCAGTGCTGCGCCAACTGGTGGTCGAGTCGGACGCTATCGACGTCGTGCTGCTCTCGTCGGTGCCGATTCCGGAGCGGTTCACGCAGCCGACGACGGTGCAGGCGTGGGCTGGCCACCACACGCTGATCGTCCCTGGAAAGTCAATGGGCGGCGCGTTTCTCCCGTACTCAAAGGGCGGAGGAGGCTTCTATGCCCTCAACGTGACCCTCGCCCTCGGCGCTAACGGCCGTCTACTGCCAGACGGCAGCACTGCCGCTGCCGTGCTGCTCGACTGCGACGCGCCGAGCGACACTGTCGCTCGCAGCCGGCTACTCCAGTGGCACGGCCTCATGGATGCACAGCTCGGTGTGGTGGGCTATCTGGACGCCAATGGCGCTCGAGCTGGTGATGCAGACCCCACGGGCAGCTGCGTCTCACTGCCCGCGGGAGACGCGTGCGGCTGCTACGTGGCCGAATGCGCGGCTGGCAACCTGGTGGCGGATGCAGTCCGCGTTCACTCCGGGAGCGACGTGGCACTCATCAATGGCGGATCCTTTCGTCAGCACATCCCCGGTGGCGCGGTCGAGCGGCGCGCACTGCTGCAGACCCTGCCGTTTCTCAACGAGCTGCAGACCTTCGTCGTCAGCGGCGCGACGTTACGCGCGGCGCTCGTGAACGGCCTGTCCAACCTCGCAAACCACGACGCAATCACCAATCCCCAGGGCAAGTTCCTGCAGCTCTCGGGTGTGCGAGTTGAATGGCGTATTGAGGATGGCGCTGTGCAGCTCGTCCGCGCCGAGGTGCAGGCAGCGGACGGTAGTCTTGCACTCCTCAAGGCAGGAGACACATGTGCGCCGCACCCCGCACCAGCCCTGCGGCCCCCGGTGCCCAATGCCTGACGGTGTCTGCTGTGCTACGGCGCGCTACAGACACCGTTGCGACCAACTCGTTCCTTGCGGGCAACGGCGACGGCTTCAGGTTCATGCCTCTCGGTAGCATCACGGGGCTTGGCGTGACCATCGCCGACGCAGTCGCCGAGTACCTTGGCGAGATTGCGCCAGATGCCGCCTCCGCGCTAAGCGTGAGCGTCGGGGAGCGCACCGTGCAGCTAGCGGATCGGGTGCGGCTCCGTCTCGGCCTCTTCTGTGCGTTTGACGAAGGGCGTGTTGGCGAGAGGGAAAATTGCGACCACGTGCACCACGTCATCGCAGCGATCAACGACAAGGCCGATGGCTTCCTCGACCACCTGCTGCCGGTGCACGCACCGCCCGCCACTCCGAGCCGCCTCCCAATGGACACTTGACGGGTGCTTGTGCCTTGCGGCAGTACGGGATCATCGAGGTCAACGAGACAGTAGTCGGTTGCAACGACCCGTTGCTTCCAAGGAGCGGGCTGGCGCACCTGCGAGCATGGGCGCCTGATATGGTCGCAGCCGTCGGGCCGCAGTGCTCCGCTGACCTCGCAAGCGTTTCCAGTCGTGTTGTCCGCGATGCCCTCGGTCATGTGCGCCCAACCCGATAGGCGGCGTATCCCCGAATACACTGGCGGTTGGTCATCGCCCGATGCGCATGACCCTGTACATGACCCCCTTTGCATTGACGGCCGACTGACTGAGCACAAACCCTCCGTCTACGCATCAGGAAACGGTCTTCATCAGTCCTGACTCAACGGCCGACTCGATCTCAGACGATGACGCTTTCCCGCGCGTCGTGCGTCTCTCTCCGCCCGAACGGCTTGTGGGCGAAGCGCTTGCGGCGCTCGTCACTTATTACAACTGGCAGCGCGTTGCGCTGCTGCATGATGACAGCGTGTGGGGTAGCGACTCGGGCGCTGCTTTCCGAGCCGCCTTCCTTGGGCAGGCTGAGAACGGAGATCTGATTACCCGTTGGGGTCAGGGTAATGGGACGCACGGCGCCAAGATTGCACTCGCACAGTGCCAGGCTGGCGGCGAGGTGGCGAGGTCGGCGGCAAGTGAGTGGCTCGACCGGCTCCAGCATGTACAAGCACGGGTGATCGTTCTCGCAATGCACCCTGAGTGTCAGCGCGTTATCTTTGAGGAGGCGTACGAATCTGGACGCTTCATGAAAGATGTGGCGTGGCTCTCCACGTGGGTGGACGAAATGACCCTGGTTGGCTCAGATGGTCTTCCCTCAGCAAGCGCCATACGCGGCGCTGTCGGCATTATCAGCGTACGCCCAGTGAGCGGGGCGGACGAGTGGGTTGCAGGCAGTGACTCACTCTACGGCCAGTATATGAAGCTGTGGGCCGAGGCCAGCACGACGAACATGGACGCTAGTATGCGCATTGAACGATGCACAAGATCTGACACATCGGCGCCTTCGGGGGGCAGACGCTTCCCACCGTTTTGTGATGCAGATGGAGATGCTTCTACCTTCTCTACTATCTATGGCATGCTGGGCGCTGACGCGGTCATCATGTTTGCCGAGGCGATGCATCAGCTCACAGTCTTTGGTGGCTCGAGCGACTTCCGCAGTCCCGCAATGCTCTACGAGCAGCTACTCACACTACAAAGCAGCCGCTCCTATGAGAACAGAGGCAGCGCCCAAACCAAGGTCGTTGAGCTGCCAGTGGAAGGCCTGAGCGGTCGCATTAGGCTGTCCGAAGCAGGAGACCGCCTCAGTACGTTCACTGTGATCAATTTGCAGCTTATCGGCGACTCGGACGGCGCACCGCTCGCTGCGAGCACAGGCCGCAGGCTAGAAGGTGAGGAGCAGCACGGCACAGAGGGGCGGGGGCTCTCCGTGTCTGTGCCGGTGTCTAGTGTGCCGGGCTTGCAAGCAGCGTTTGTCTCCATCGGCAAGCGCGAAGTCGAGGGGCTCAGGTTCGAACAGTCCGCTATCTTCCACGGCAACACCAAGACAGTTCCTCCCGACCGCACCAAGCCGCCCACTTGCGGCGTTGACGGCCTTGAGGAGGTCGGCTTCTGGCACGTGAACAAATCGGAGGGCTGCGGCACGTCGACAGGGCACACGCTGCACTTTGAATGGCGCGGCACTGTGCCTGGCTTGGCGTGCGAGCTCCCTGCGGACATCCATATGGACTGTGAATATGTGCCAAGACAAAGCGCCATCGTGCTGAGCCTCTCCATCATTGGCCTTTCTGTGCCGATCATTGCCCTACTCTGGTGCGCTTGGCGGCGCTCGCTTGAGTTCGGCGCACGTAAGCACAGGCGCACCCCACCGAAGACGGGGCAGCTAGCAGTCAACCACCTGCCTGCTTCGTGGAAGGATGTGGCGGTGTCGGTGACCGATGTCTGGTCCGGTATAGGCGCCGCAGCCCTCCTAGTGGGTTCGCTCGCGCTGTCCGCCTTGCCGAGTGTGCTGGGGGGGCGCAACACAGCCGCACGGTGCACCACTGTCGAGGTGGTTGAGGTGATCGGACCAGCACTTGTGCTCTTCGGCGTCGCGGCGTGTTCGCCTCGACATGTGCATGCATTGACGGGGCAGGAGGACGCTCCGCAAAAAGAGAACGATAGCTTGCGCAACAAGAAGCTAGAGACTTTGCTGAGACGCATGTGGGCCGTTACGCAGCTCATGACGACCTCGTTGCTGATTCTACTCTGCCAGTTGATGGCCGAATGGGCAGACGACGCCCAGACGACCGAGGTTTACGAGACGGAGGCTTTTGTGCTCGTGCGCGCTACCCAGCAAGTGCGCATTCCCGTTAACACGACTCGCTGCGTGATGCGACCATTGCAAAACGACGGGATCACAGGGCCACACGCTCTGTCGCTTGAGCTGGCGATGCTCGCTCTGGCGCTGCTCGCTCTGGCGCTGCTGGTGCAATCTGCGCGCCTCTCGGCGTCCAGAACGGATCCGACTGCCTCTCTCTTCACCCTGTGCCTTCACTCGATCTGTGCGCCCCTCCAGCGCCGCCCCTTCTCTCACGCCTCACGCCGCTTCCACCTTTAGCTGCATGCACAGTGGTTGCTCTTCCGCGGCAGGCACGCCCTAAGTAACCCTAATCCTAACCCTAACCACCAGACGTCATCTACTTCTGGATTTCGACGAGAGACTTTGACTACATTGTGCGCGGCATCATCAACTGCATTGTGGGCTGGGCAGGACTCATCTTCCAGTTTGGACTACCACTCTACTACTCGTACCGCTCAGCTCGTGAGGAGCTCTTGGTGAGGCTACCCCTAACCAAAATCCCAACTGTAACCCCAACCGCAACCACAACCCCAACCCCAACCCCAACTCCAACCCAGAACCTAAGCCTAAGCCTAACCCTAACCCTAACCCCCACCAGGTAAGGCTACGCAGGGAAAACGAGCAGGGCACGGAGCGAGTAGAGCAGGTGGAGAAGGCGCGCGGCTTCGACCGCGAGCTGATGATGGCGATGACCTTCCACGAGGTCCGCAACCCGCTGAATGGGACGGTGGGCCACTTGAGGTTGGCCAAGCGACTTGTCGCCGGCATGCGCAGGGGCGATGCCGTCGGCGACGGCGGCGGCGCCACGGAGGCGCCAGAAGCGAGTGGTGATGGTGGCGGTGGTGAAGCCGGGGGCGTGTATGGTGAGGGAGGGGGGGCTGGCAGCGGCGCTCTAAGAGCACTCGAGGAGGAGGTCGACCTCTCGATCGTTGCCACGGAGCTTGCAGTGCAGTACCTTGGCACGCTGGCCCCGAACCCTAGCCCTAGCCCTAGCCCTAGCCCTAGCCTAACCCCAACCCTAACCCTAATCAGGTACGCTGGCCACGCTGCATGGTGCGCTCACCGGAAGCCGCGAGCTGGCGCTAGCACCTACCGAGCTGACAGGGCTGGTCCGCTCGGCCGCCTCTAACCCTACCCTAGCCCTAGCCCTAGCCCCACATTGCCCTTACCTCTACCCTTAGCCCTAAACCTAGCCCCTAGCCCTAGCCCTGAGCCCAACCCGTAACCAGGTCCGCTCAGTGGCAGCGGTCGTGCGGCCGCAGCTGCAACCGGGCGTGGAGCTGCGGGTGGAGGTGCCCGACGCCGATAAGCCTAAGCCTAAGCCTAAGCCTAAGCCTAAGCCTAAGCCTAAGCCTAAGCCTAAGCCTACGCCTACGCCTAAGCCTAAGCCTAAGCCTAAGCCTAAGCCTAAGCCTAAGCCTAAGCCTAAGCCTAAGCCTAAGCCTAAGCCTAAGCCTAAGCCTAAGCCTAAGCCTAAGCCTAAG
>Ga0209302_10001646_pt1 | contig 13096 bp, 7 predicted proteins | sample ArcOceMetagenome_2_FD_187445 | JGI IMG/M metagenome (GOLD analysis project Ga0209302, IMG submission 187445) | Marine eukaryotic phytoplankton communities from Arctic Ocean - Arctic Ocean ARC135M Metagenome (SPAdes) (version 2) | ecosystem: Environmental > Aquatic > Marine > Oceanic | place... | reverse complement strand
TAGGCAGACAGAAGACCTGTCGACCCGCCCCGCCGCCCACCGGCTGTCTATCTTGTCCGATGTAGGCTGTTCCTCGAGGCCAGTGAGTTCGCTCAGAATTCACCTGCGGACGTACCGTCAACCGAAGAATGAGGAGCACAACGCAAGGGTCGACGGCTGAGCTCTGCGCGAGACGCCGAACAGGAAAGCACGGCGCCACTTTCCGGCCCGCCAGCGCCGCCGCGGGTGCCTCTGCGCTTCTCGGGAGGGTGCAACCCAGTGCAGAGGGCCACGCAGCGCGAGCGAACTTTCCGGCAACCGGGGGCAGTACAGGCACTGTTCCAATGGCGCCAAAGCGTGGAATTGAGTCAGCGTTGATGCCAGCAAAGGCAGCAGCTTCGGACGCGACGCGGAGCATGAGGTCGAGGCGTGGCGGAACGGCGACGTCTCAGGCCCCCCGCAGGTCACCATTGTAGCGGCGCCGGCCGTGACCAATCAGAGCTCCAGATGCGCCGCCTCAGACGCGTCGCCGGCCAGTGGTCAGCCGGCTGCCCAACCAGTGCACCAGCCCTAATCCATCTCGTGCGCGCTCGGCCGCATCCACTGCGGCGGGGAACCACCGGCCAATCGCCCCGTGCGTCGCAAACCGCCACCACAGGCTGGGTTTAGTCGAAGGGAGAGAATTATCTCTCTTATCTTATCTGATTTCGAAGGGGTGTTAAACAGGACAACTCCTGTTTAGACCAGCAGAGACTTGACACACACGACTGCTTAGTACTTTTTACACAGGCGTCCCCGAGACAACCGGAGATTCTACATTTCCTCCTTCTAGGTCGTCGCGCTCCCCCTTATGTGCCTTTGGCGCGAAAACTATGGCCCGCCGAGAGCGCGCAAGCGCAGCGGCGCGACGCTCGGCAGTCCGCTCAGCAGGCGTCGTTTCCTTGCGGATCGCCTCGTGTACTTTGTTGAGCTCCGCACGCAGCCCGGCCTGCAGGGCCAGAGGTGATCACATCGGCGACTTGGGGCACGCACCAGAGCGCCGCCGCAGCCTCTCCTCGGTACCCAAGAGATCAGGCCGCTCCTCTCGGGCCCAGGGGGCAGCCCCGAGCAGGAGGGCTTCTCGAGCGGAGGGCGGCGCCGCCCGTGGGCTGCTGCGAGCCTGTTGATTGTGCAGCCCGGGCCAGCTCGGTCTCATCTACTCTGCCTACTCCACCTACTCTACCTACTCTACCGACTCTACCGACTCTACCGACTCTACCGATTCTACCGACTCTACCGACTCTACCTACGCTCACTATGCGCACTGCGCTTACCAGCTCGGTCTCGAGACGCGCGGAGACTGCGCTGCTGTGTGCGGCCTCGGCCTCGAGCGCACGCCGCGCCTTGACGAGCTCGTGCTGCCGCCGGCGCGCCTGCTCGAGCAGGGCGAGGTCACGCGCCTCCTGCTCGTGCAGCTCACGCTCTTGCCGCTGCCGCTCTGCGCACTGCTCTGCTGCGCCGCGCCGCCGCGCCTCCTCGCCCGCCCGCTCGTCCGCGCCCGTCGCGCCCTGCAGCTGTGCGATCGCGGCCCGGCAGCTTTCGACCTCTGCCAGCGAGGCCATCACCTCGGGCAGCAGCAGCTCCATCCGCTTGCGCAGCAGCTCGTTCTCCTCGCGCAGCTCCTTGGGCGACGCCGGCGCCTGCCGCTTCAGCGAAAATGCTGCGCCGCCCACGCCAGCACCAGCACGCAATGGGCTAGGCCGCGAGAAGTCCGGGCCCGCGGGCCTGGTGTTTGCCACGTGCCGCGCGGTGCGGGCTGCTTCCTGCCGCTCAATCCACGCTTGGAGATTACGCTTGGCCTGCGCTTCGCGCCCCGTGGCCGCGGCTGCGCGCACCTGGGGCGAGGCCGCTGCCGCTCGGGCCTGGGCGGCCACGACGTCGTCGCGCAGGTGCGCAACCTCCCGCTTCAGATTTTGGAGCGTCTGCTGCATAACGTCGCGGTAACGGTTGAAGCCACGGCTCTCGCCGCGCTTAGCAGCCACCTCGCGCTGAAGTTGCCGGAGCTCATCCTCCTCGAGCGACAGCATCGCACGAGCCTCAGTTAGCACCGGATCTTCGGCGATGACGTCGTGTGAGCTGCTCGCGGCGTGCGGGCTGCCCAGTTTGAGCGGGGAATCCGCCAGCCCCTCGAGCAGGCGGAGCCGGCTCGTGTCCATTTGGTTCTTGAGCGCCGGGGGGGGGTCGCAAACCAGCGTGCGAATTTAGCATGGTCGGCCTCAGCCGGATCCGCCAGTTCGTTGCGCAACAAAACCCCTGCCGCGTGCCGCCGCGCGTGCCCCACGCACGACGCCGGGGTGGAAGTCTCGTCCCGCTTTTCCATCCCGCCAAACTTTTCACACATGCCGCTCGGCAGCTGTCGAGCGGGCTGGGTCGTCCCGCTCGCCTTTGCCGTCGGGCTGGCCTGCTACCTCAACTGCATCGCGTGCGACTTTGTGTTCGATGACCGGTTGGCCATCTTGAACAACAAGGACGTGCAGCACGGCGCTGCCCTCGCGCCCGTGTGGACCAACGACTTTTGGGGAAAGGGCCTGCAGATGCATGACTCTCACAAGAGCTATCGGCCGCTCACGATCCTCAGTTTCCGCTTCCACACATGGTGGCGCCAGGGCGAGCCGCGGCCAGCTGACTTTCACGCTGCCAACGCGCTGCTGCACGCGCTAGTGTGCGGCTGCGTTGCTGAGCTCGCCGCCCGCACGTGCGGCGTGCGGAGCGGCGGCCGGCGCATCGCGCTGCTCTCCTCACTGCTGTTTGCTGTGCATCCAATCCACGTCGAGGCAGTGACGGGGACGGTCGGCCGCGCCGAGCTGCTGTGCGCGCTGGCGTGCTTGGCTGGCTTTGCGAGCCATGGAGTGGCGGCAGGGATGGCGTCACCGGGTGGCGGCGCGCGCGGCGGCCGTGTGCGCGCGTGCGCGGGCTCCGCCGCGATGGTGGCGAGCATCGCCGCGGCCGTGCTCACCAAGGAGACTGGCGTGACTCTTATTCCCATGCTGGCGGCACAGGAGCTCCCGCCCTCAAGGCCCCAACCCTGACCCCGGCCCTGCACCTCCACCCTTCCACCCTGCACCCTTCAAACCCTCCACGCTGCCAACCTACTTCGACACCATCTTCGTCGTCACTCTCACCGCACCTTCCGCTCGACCCAGGAGCTCCTCCTCGTGCTACCGGCACGAGGCCTGCGCGCGGGCCGCGCGGGCACGGCGGCACGGCTCACATTGCTCGCGCTCAGCGGGGTGGCCTACATGGCGGTAAGAGTGCTGCTCACGACGCCGGCCGGTGCACCGCTCTCGCTCCGCACTGCCTCGTTGCGGACCTCTCAGCTCGTGCGCCGCGCCGAGAACCCGCTGACGTTCGTGCGTGGGCGCGTGCCGCGGCTGCTTTCCACGGCATGGATCCAGGTGGTCTACGCCGGTCTGCTGCTCGCCCCGCGCCACTTTTGCGTCGAGTACTCGTACGACTGCATCCCGATGGTCACGCGGCTGAGCGACCCGCGCAACGCCCTCTCGCTGCTGCTGCTGCTGCTGCTCTTTTGCTTCGCCGCCCACTTGCTCCGCGCCGCGCGCGCGCCGCACGCGCGTGCCACGATGGCGGTCTCGGCTTGGATGCTCTTCCCGTGGTTCCTCGCCTCGCACATCCCGCTGCGCCTCGGCACCCTCATCGCCGAGCGAACGATGTACTTGCCCTCGGTCGGCGTCATCTTACTCGTCGCCCACATCCTCCGCCCGCTGCCGTCGCGCGCGCGTGCGCGCGGCGCGCGACATGCGTGGTGGTGGCGCCGCTCCGGCGCGCTGCCAGTGGGAGTGGCGGTGGGCTACTTGGCGGCACTCAGCTTGCGGCGCACCCTCGATTGGACGAGCGACGAGACGGCCTTCGTCTCGGCCGTGGAGGTCTGCCCTCGATCGGCCAAGCTCAACAACCAGCTCTGCACGCTGCGCTCCAACCAGCACAGGCACGCGGAGGCACTCGCTCACTGCGAGGCCGCCCACGCCATCGACCCGCAGTTCTGCGACGTGCACAGTAACTTCGCCTTCATCTACATCGCGCGTGACGACTTCGCACGCGCGGTGCACCACCTCAACGCCTCGCTGCCGTGCCCGTGGACTAACGTCAAGGCGTATAAGACACTGCTCACCCTCTACGACCTTTACCTGCGGCGCGACCCGCAGAACGCCACCACATACGGCCAGCTCGCCTCGTCGCACGCCGTCATCGGCAACCTGCGCGAGGCCGTGCTCTTCCACCGCGAGGCCGCGGCGCTGCACCTGCGCGCGGACCGCCCCGCGCGCGCGCTCGCCGCGCTCGCCGAGGCGGAGCGCGCACAGCTGCAGGTGGGCCCGCTCGTGCCGCCGTCGCTTCCCTTGGCCGACTCCGAGTATGAGGATGACGCGGCGGCGGCGGGGGAGGAGGTGGTGCCGCCGCCGGTGCCAGCGCTGTCGTCGTCGCCGCGCGACTGCACGCTCGGGTATTGGCGGGGCCGCGCTCTGCTGGCGCTGCAGAGGCCAGACGAGGCGCGTGTCGCCTTCGCGGCCGTCGGAGGCTGCGAGGCGGAGGGGGGCGTATCCACCCCCGCCATCGCCGCCGCGGCTAGCGCCGAGCGCGCAGCGGCGGAGCGCGCAGCGGCGGAGCGCGCGCTGCTTAGCAGCGACGCGGCCACAGCGGGCGCCGCCAACGCCGCAGCCGCATCCGCATCCGCAGCCGCGACTGTTACTGCAGGTGCGCGGCAGCCGCGCGTCCTCGGCCTCTCCTTCCATGCCGGCGTGAGTGCGTCGCTGCGCTGGGCGGCAGTGCGGCAGGGGTGGCACCTGGAGCTGCCCGAGGTCGATGGTTTCATGTGGCGCGGCTGCGACGCCGCGACGGGCGGCGAGGGCGGCGACGACGCGGTGGCGACGGCGGCGGCGGATGGCTTCGTGCAGGCAAGTGCGCGCTATGTCTTCTCGCACGCGCGCGCGGCCTGCGTGTGGCGCGACGGCTCGCTACAGGCGAGCCCTGCCCAAGCACATGACATGTCATGCATAATATGCCCATGTCCATGCCCATGTTCCATGTCCATGTCCATGTCCATGTCCATATCCATGTTCCATGTGTACTCGCATGGCACGTGCTCGCAACATGTGCATGCACATGCATATGTTGACATGTAATGTTGTGCATGTGCATGTGCATGTTGTGCATGCAATGTGTGGGTGTCTGCATCACGACCTCTGTCCATCCGCCCGTCCACCCCTCAGGCGGCGCTCGAGCAGCACGACCTGGTCATAGTCGCGGACACCACGCCGATCGCGCGCCCAATGCTGCAGCACGGCTGGCCAGGCGCAGGCAGCCGCTCGAGGCTACTGCTGTGGGTGTGCAACCGCTTCGATTACGGCGTGGTGGGTGACGAGGAGTACTACGCGCTGCTGCGCGCCGCCGCGGCCAACCCACGCGTCACGCTCGTTGCGTACACTCCGTTCGAGCACTCCTATGCGCGCGAGGTGCGAGGCGTCGCATGGGGCTCGGTCGCGCTGCTGCGACCGATCGGCCTCTTCGCCGACCAAGCAGGCCCCGCCGCCCTCGCGCGACTCGAGGGGGCGCCGCGCGGTACCGAGCGCGGCCGCAGCTTCTTCGTCGCGCCCAAGGTCAACGAGGCGCGCCTCGGGCTAGCGGCGGCGCTGCGTGCCCTCGGGGTGCCCGTGTGGACGCCGGGCACCTGGCCGCACACCGCGGAGCGCTGGGCGGGCGCGAATTGCGACGCGCGCTGCGCGGCGGCCGCGGTCGCGTCGTTCCGCGCCACCATCCACGTGCCGTACGCGCCGTCGACCTTTGCGCTCTTCGAGCAGGCGCAGGCGGGCCGGCTCACGTTTGTGCCATCGGTGCCGCTGATGCTGCAGTGGGCAGCGCACGAGCAGCTCTTCTTCCAGGCGACGCCGACTGACTTCGTCTCGACCGGCCGCGGCACCGCGCCACTAAGCCGGCAGCACCTGGAGGCCACCGAGTACTACGACCCGCTCAACGCGGAGCTCTTCGTCTTTTTTGACTCTTTGGCCGACCTGCAGCGCAAGCTCGCCGAGACCGACTACGCGGTGCGCGAGGTGCGACTGCGCGCGTGGACGGAGCGGCACACCAACACCACATCTCAGCGCTGGCAGACCCTGAGCACCTTTCTTATCGGAGAGCGGACGGGAGGGCCATCTGAGGTCGAGGGGAGTGGTCAAGGTGGGGACCGGGCGGATTAGCCGTTCGGTTGTCAGTCATCCCTGCATGCATAATCGCAAAACGAAGTCGAAAGCCGTATAATAGCATAGTAAGTAAATCGTCTCTCTGACGCACTGAAGAGGCACATATCTCATATGTGCGTTTATTACTTCCGTCCCCTCTCCGAACGGTTCTCCACAACCCCTTAAAACGGTTCCCAACCAAAAACTCCAACACACACAGCACCACCATCACCATCAGCATCACGCAATAATGGTTTAATGGGCCAAAAAAGCGAGGAAGTTTCGCTAAACAAATGCAATGTTGTCCCGTCGCTCTCACTTCAGGCGAGAAACACGTCGCGTGCAAACTGCTCCGGACTCTTTGACTCATCCGACGACGAGGAGGACGCGCCAGCTCCCAAGCCGGCGCCAAAGGTTCTGCCACAATGCATGCACAAGGTAAGACGCTGAGTCAGGACGTGACATGAGGGAAGTTGGGGGCTGCAGGACGCGCACTTGCTTTTGGTCACGTCAGATCCGGTTGACGATATTGGCGACACGGGGGCGTCGGAGGTGTCGGCATCGGAAGGCTGCGTGCAGACCTCGTCTCCAGGCCCGTTGGCGACGCCGGTTGCGCTTGCTGACGACCCGTCAAGATTGTTCTGTGCGGAACGCGCTTTGGGACCCTGCAGTAGCATGCCAGGGGAGCATGCCGCCAATGGAGCAGGCCTCTCGCGCAAGACGAAGCCGCCGCTTGGCATCGGGACATGCACCGGTGTCGGGACATGCACCACTTGAGCGAGGATTGGGGGCTCGCTTGTCGCTAGCATTGGGTGCTGCATCCGGGGGCTCGAGGTAAGCATCAGCGTAGGCGTGTGAGTTTTCGCGTTGTTAAAAGACGGCGCATTCCGGCCCTCTCCAACCGCGTCCTCCTCGTCGACCCCACGTTCTTCCTCGTGCATTTCCTCGCTCTCTGACGACTCGGCTAGGACAGTGACGCCAGGCAGGCATTGCAGCTGCAGCTGCACGGAGCCGATCGAGCAGCTGCTGGACAAGGTATCGGTGGGGTCCTGCGACCCAGGAGCGCGCACGGCAGGGGGCCTGACACAAATCGGGCGGGGCGGCACAGTCAGCATCTGGAAGGCGTCGTCTCCCAAGTAGTGCACAAGGACGATGCACGGCAGGTGGGAAGGTGAGGTCTGCGACGGCTCGTCGACTGCGGCCCTTTGCAGCCACATCTCGTGCCGCACCAGCAGTTGCTCGGGGTTAGCGCTCGACATGCGTTGACGAAGCTTTCGATTGGTACGCTGAGCCTCCACTTTGAAGGGGTGCTTCTGGGCCTCTGTCATTGATCGCCAACGGCTGCCCACGATCGACTTTAGTAATGTGAGCATTGATGCGACGGTTCAAGCGCAAGGACGGTTCAAGGCTGGGCGCAAGAGTGTGTTGTGGGCAGCACCTTAATATCGTACGTTGTCGCGCGCGGGCTGCTCGCTTTGATCGTGTTGTACACGGAGCGCTGGAAGACGACGTACGGCTTCGCGTGCGGCCTCGCCACGTCAGCCTTGGTCCGACGTGCGCAGTAGTACCGGACGAGTTCGGTCACGCCATCCTGCAGTAGGCGCGTCGAGGCGTTGGCAGCTGAGCTTGGCACCCAGTCCAAACCGTCCACAAGCTTTGGTCGCCGCTGGCTGGCGGGTCTCTTCTCCAAGTAGATGTAGCCGTATTGCGGGGCACGGACAAGCCCTGCGTTGATCACGGGGTAGCCAAACCGTTCGGGCTCGCGGTAGATGTTGGCATCTGCGGGTGCATTGAACGCTCAGCTGTGGAGCGAATGTGGCGAGTGGGAAGAGTGGGTCAAGGCAACAGCGTACACATCTCGTCGGAGAGCTGAAATGGAACAAACCCAGCTCCCTGCGGCACCGGCTGCGGTGCAGGAAATCTCATGACTTCGTCCGGAACGCAGTTGAGAGCAAGCTGCTGTTGCTGCTGTGGCGGCGGCGGTGGCTCGTTAGCCAGCCCTGCCGTCTCGTGCTGCTCCTCGCGCGGCATGTCTGTCATTCACGCACGCGTTATGGCGTCAGGCGTCGCCTAGGCGGTCGAGAGCAAGTTTCCCAAAGTTGACGAATCCTTGTAAGTTCGTCATCGCCTTTTCTCAATCTCTCACTTCAGGCAAAAACAAGACGAAGGGCGGCTCCGAGTCATGTCCGCTCAGATGCAAATAACCCACTTGTCCACACCAGGAATAGAGTGTGCACACAGACCGAGTGACCGGACACAGTCACCAACACAGACGACAGAATATATGCACCGCGGCCCTTTTAGGTACACCAAATTCGACCGCCATTCTTGAAACAAGCCCAGCGAAAAAATCATGCGTCAAGCCCACGTCATAATGGCCTGAAGGGGCGATGCACGTGATGGAGGGCGCATCTCAAAACAGCACGAGCGCCGTCAACATCGTGACGGACAGTAGCCCCGCTCGCCGCCGCCGCCCTCTCCGCCCTCTCCGCCCTCTCCGCCCTCCCCGCCCTCCCCGCCCTCCCCGCCGCCTTCTCCACCCTCCCCGCTGCCCCCCTCTCCGTCTGAACCGTCGCCACCCCCGATGAGTAGGGCCATCCGCTCTTGGCGTTCCACCGACTTGCCAAGCACCTTTTGTGCGCCCTCCACTGTGAGCTCGCCGTTGAGCAGCATCGCGATGAGCTGCAGGCATGCGTCGGCCTCGAAGTGCCTTGCGTGGAAGTCGACCATGTGCGGGAGGGCCGCGGCGGTCGCCTTCTGCAGCGCCTCGGTTGCGCCGCTCTCGCTGCGCGCCACCATGCGTGCCGCCTCCTGCAGGTTCTCCCTCGCCTCGAGATCGTGCACACCCACAAGTAGCTTCAGCAGCTTATACTCGAGGGACGGGACGGCCATCTGCTGGTCCGCTCGGCAAAATGGGCAGCGGTACATCCGCTCCGCTTGGCATTTCTGCACGCACCCCTCGCACAGCACGTGGTCGCAAGGGTAGGGTGCGACCCCCTTATCCTCCTCGCAAAGCATGCAAATAGATGCGCTCGGCTCTTCCCCACACGGCTCCACACAGGCTTGCGCCATTGCCATTGAGACGTTTGGGGCGGAGCAAGTCTGTGTTGCTCCGCCTGGGTTCTCCTCGCCTCGCCTTGGTCCTCGTTCGTTTCACACGCAAGTCTCGAGGGGATGATAAGATAAGATTGAAGAAAATCAAGTGGGCAACTTCTTTGACCCTGCTCATGAAGCTTTGATGGGAGAGAGGGAACATGCCTGCACGCGCACTCTCTCGAGTCGAGCATGCGGCGCGGCCCGCGCGTGCGCACCGGCACCGCGCCGCCGCGCCCTCGACGCGCGCAGCTCTACATGGTCGAGAGCACGCTGCCCACCTGCGCAGTGCCCACCGGCATGCCCTTCGAGTCGAGCGCCTCGCCCTCAACCTCCCAGCCGCCAGCCGAGCCGAAGTTGACGCAGTAGGTGAAGTTGCTCACGTAGGCCGCGCCGGGGTACTGCTCCACCGCTCCGGGCTGCCAGCGTAGGCTGAGCCACAGGTAGCCGTTACGCTGCCGGCGGTAGAAGACCTCCTTGGCGCCCTTGACCGCCTTCTTGGTGGCTTTCTGCGCCTTGCGGTGCGCGCCCACCCACGCCGCGATCTTCTTGGCACTCTTGCCCAGCCGCACCTCGGCCGTCAGGTGGCACGCGGGTGCCGCCTCCGTCGTCGCCGCCGCCGCCGCGTTCGGCGCGAGCCGCGCCGCGCCGAAGCCGCCGCCCTCGCCGCCCTCGCCGCCCTCGCCGCCCTCGCCGCTCTCGCCGCCGCCGCCTGCCGCGCCGCCGCGCTCGTCATCGGCGGGGTCGGCGCTCAGCGCGTCGGCGCACATGAGGGAGACCCGCGTCTGCACGCCAGCCTGCGTGAGCACCGACGACACGAGCAGCGCGAATGCGTCCTCGGCGTCGTCGGAATAGGCCGAGGCAGGCACGTCCTTGCCGCTCACGAGGGCGGAGGCCGAGAGCACGCGCAGCGATGGCAGCAGCAGCTTCACTTGCCGCTTGCCGTCCGCGGCAATCTCGACGGTCGCGTTGGAGGCCGCCTCCTCGCTGCCGCCCGCCTCGGCCGCCGCCGCCGAGTCGGCGGCGCGCGCGGCGCGGTGCGAGACGACGGCCGCCGAGAGCCAGTAGAGCGCATCGACGGCGAGGCTGTCTTGCGCGATGGTGCCGAGGCGCAGGATCTCGAGCACGACGTCGTCGTCCTTCATGGCGGGGGCGATCTCATAGTTGGTCAGCACGCCGCCCACCAAGGTGGGAATATCCTCCATCGGCGCGGCCATCGTCGCGCCGCCGCGCCGCTTGCCCTCCTGTGCGCCGAGCGAGTCGAGCTGCTCCTGGAGCAGCTGCGCGCGCAGCGAGTGCAGCGCCGCCTCCGAGGCCTTGTTGCGCCGCCACTCAGCCGCCGCCTCGAGCAGCACGCCGTGCGCGCCCGTGACGAGCTGCACGTCGGTCCCGTTGAGCTCGAGGGTGATCACGAGGTTCTGCGCGATGCTCGTGTCGTTCTCCGCCTCGTCCATCTCGTGCTGCATGAGCAGCTCCACCGCCAGGTCGAAGGCCTGTGTCGCGTTGGGTAGCCCCGCCCATGCAGGCGCGCCCGGCACCGCGGCGGCGGCGGCGGCGGCGGCGGCGGCGACGGCGGCGGCGGTGGTGGTGTCGGTCGCGTTGGCCTTGAGCAAGACGCGCAACTCCTTGATGCCTGCGGCGATGAAGTCCTCCATGATGCGGGCGCGCACGATCTCGATCTGGCTGAGGACGGGAGGGTGCAGCGAGGCCGGGAAGGCCTCGAGGCTGCTCGACGCCCCCTGGAGCAGCTCACTCATGACCTCCTGGTGGCTCATCTCGGTGGGGATCGAGAAGGCGCCCAGGGTCTCGAAGAGGCCAAACACCAGCCTACGCGTCGTCGCCTCGCCCCCCACCTCCAGCTCCGCCGCCCCCTCCTCCGCCTCCGTGCCCTGCGCCGCCTTCGCGTCCTCGGTCGCCTCTGCCAGCTCGTCTACCTCCGCCTCCGCCTCCGCCTCCGCTCCCTCCGCCCCCGCTGCCTCTGCAGCCTCCTTGGCCGCCGCCTCCTTGGCCGTTTTCGCCTCCGCCTCTGCCGCCTTGGCCGCGGACGCTTCCGCCGCCAGCTCCGCCACCCTCTCCGCGCTGACGTCGCCCAGGTTCTCTGGGCTGTCGATGAGCTCGGCGAAGACCGCGCCGAGCCGCGCCAGCGCCGCGTGAGCGACCACATGGCTCTCGCGGTGCGTGGCGATCGTCGCGAGCATCTGGTCGCGGTACGACTGCTGTCGCTCCTTAGGGAGCGCCGCCATGATCTCCGCCTGCGGCAGGTCGGGCAGCAGCTCCTTGAGCACGACCTTGTTGTCGCGCTCCGGCGTGAACTCAACACGGCTCAGCGCGTCGGCCAGGTCGCGGTCGAGCTCCGCCAGCAGCAGCTCGTTCGCCGCCAGGGCGCTGCCCGCGCCGCCGCTCGCCGCCGCCACCGCCGCCGCCGCCGCCGTTGCCGCGCCCGCCGCGCCGCCGACGTTTGTTGCGGCGGCGATGGCGTCGCGTCTCGAGATGGGACGCATCGTCGACGGCGCCGACACGGCGCTCAGCCGACCCGCCTGCGCCAGCTTGCGACGCCAGTGGTCCGAGCACTCTCCGAAGAGGCTGAGCACTTGCGTCGCCGAGAGCGGCGGCGGGCGCTTGGCCGCTCCCTGGTTGTCCGCGTGGCTGGGCGTCAGGATCGGAGCGAAGCTCGCGTTAGCGACGCCCGCCTTGGTGCCGAGCCTGAACAGGCCCTCCTCGACGGCGGTGTCGCCCATGTCGAGGTGCAGCGCCTGCTCGACCAGCTGGCTCTGCAGCTGGTGCATCGCCTGGTGCGCCGACATCGGCGGCGACGCCTCCAGCCCGAGAAGGCGCGAGATCGCCGCCGCCACCAGCAGCGCCGCCAGCAGCCCGTTCTGCCGCCGCGCATCGGCGTTCCGCTGCTGCAGCCGCTTCTCGCGCTTGCCATCAGCCGCCACGGCAGCGGGCGCCGCGCCCTTGCCCCCGCCCTTACCCGAGGCGGCGGGCGCGGCCGCCTCGGGCGGGAGCGCCACACCCTCTGGTGGCGCCATGTTCTCTTCGAGCGGCATCACCTCGAGCAGCTCCACCAGCAAGGCCGCCCTGCAGCGGTGCAGGGGCGCAATGTAGCGGTGCAGAGGTGCAGGGGGTAGGGGCGCGGGGACGTGGGGGCGCAGGGATGGCGCAGGGGCGGCGGGGTGGCGCAGGGGCGGCGCAGGGGCGGCGCAGGGGCGCACCCTACGCCCACCAACTGGGCGAGTGCGGCCGCGGCGCCCGAGACGCCTGCCATCACGATGAGGACGGCCCAGAAGCCGTGGCGGCCGGGCGGCTTCTCCCACGGCAGACGCTTCGCCAGGTACGCCATGAAGAAGCATAGCGCGGTGAGCAGGTACGGTTGCGCCAGCTCGGCCGGCCGATGCGCCATGCCGCCGATCATCAATGCGACACCTAGGCAGACCACGCCGAAGTAGTGCAGCCTGGAGCTCGCGAAGGCGGTGGTCTCGAGCGTCGATGAATACCGCGCGAGCAGGATGAGCCGGATCGCGAATCCAAGCGTGAAACCATCGGAGTAGAGGAGGCAGCTGAGTGGCCGCCACAGGTCTTGCTCCCACGGCAGGCCAGGGCTAAGCGCGAGCGTAGCAGGGGAGATGCGCTGGGTCTGGACGAGCAGCGTGGCCGTTATCGCGGCGGCGATCAGCCCGCAGGTCACGAATGGCGTGCGAGCGGAGTCGTCTGGCGGAGCGACGTCGGGCGGCGACGCGGCCATCACGCTCGCGATCTGGGCGGTGGCAAAGACGCCGACTGTGCCCCCCCCC
>Ga0209302_10001644_pt1 | contig 13103 bp, 11 predicted proteins | sample ArcOceMetagenome_2_FD_187445 | JGI IMG/M metagenome (GOLD analysis project Ga0209302, IMG submission 187445) | Marine eukaryotic phytoplankton communities from Arctic Ocean - Arctic Ocean ARC135M Metagenome (SPAdes) (version 2) | ecosystem: Environmental > Aquatic > Marine > Oceanic | place... | reverse complement strand
TAAGCCGGCATCATTGGTGTGCGCATTTCGATATTTAATTCGTCTTTGTTCTCATTTATGTATTTATTGATCAACTTATATAATTTGTAATAATCACAGTACATACGATTTTTCATCATAGAAGCAAATTTATTCAGATTTTCCAGTTCCATCGAAAACGTTTTATATTGAAAAAAAAAAGAGTCCAAGCAAAATAGAAAGATTTGCTTACTGTTTGTTTTACTCATAATTGTATGCATTTCCTTGAGCTTCGATAATTTAGTTTTCATCAACTCTTTCTCACGGTCTATCTTTTCATTTAAAATTAAAATATTATCAAAATTTTTCAATAATTTGTCTAATTTATAAGGGGAGTCGTCCGTTCATTTTAGTTATATAATAGTGTTATATAAAATTGATAAAACAGACCCAATCTAAATTTATATTAACTCACTGCGTAATAATAAATATGGCGATTTTTATAAATACATATGACAAGTTAGATAAATTTCTGGATACTAGATACGATTATGTGTATGTATCTATTGGTTCTAAATTAAATCAATCTTATATAAACAAGCATGCGCGGACAACGAATGCACGAGAACAAATGCTCCCGCAATTTCTGCAGGGGAACATTGATGTCCGTATTTTATCAATTGTTGTGGATGTATTCCCTGATATGGATTCCGTTATTCAAAGCACACGTTTATTAGATGACGCCATAACCGATAATATCACCTGTATAGTATTGAATAAATTTTGCAACCACGCATTTATAACATCCTTTGTAGAGAAAATGACTGATTATTTTCAATGTAATCAGATGTCGCCGTCGAATTGTATGATTTGTAATTATGTCCGACATATAAACACTCCTAATCCTATCGAACAAGAGAGTGAAGATGGTATTCCTTCCACCATACAGAAGTGCTTGAATATTTGTAATAATGGGAAATATGATAAATGCTTTTACCAATGGTTTGGGTATAGGACCAACTTTAATAATTATATTTACAACTATAAAAATATGAGAATGTATGAATTTCACCCCGCTCATATGAATACGGTAGAAGAACTATTGAAACTGATACCAGGCGTTCGCAATAACAGTTCGACTGTTGTCCAAAATCATTCTGTTATTCATATATTTAAAAATATAGTCAATATCACCCTTCCTAATAATTTGGCTGATGCTATTTGCATATCGAGTTTCCAATATTTTACTTCTACCGCACAGCTTACATTTGTCTTATAGACAAATATGATCGTCATTTTTTGATGTATTGGTTAAGAGAGTCGTCTTTTTATTCGCGAGATTTTGCCAAACAAGTTGTGAATAAATAATCCAAATCATTCTTATCAGTTCCACTTATGAATTCATCGGGTGCATAATGGGTATTTTCTTGGTAATACACTAATATTGCTGGAATTCCCTTCACCATTTTTTTGGTCTTCAAAAATCCATACAAGTCAATGTTTTCATCTATATCGATCATCGCACATTGTATATTATCCGGCATTTTTTGAAAATACTCTTCTACATCTTTTTCAATTACTTTACAAGGACCACACCAGGTCGCACCAAATTTAATAATCAATACTCCGGGATTAGACTCTAACAACTCTTGGAAATGCTTTCGTCCATTAATTCTAGTAATGATAGGTAATCCCATTATATATATTTGATATTGTTTATATTTATATTGTTTGATTTTCCATTCGTTTTTCTGCATAACTTCTATATACCAATGAACCAAACCCATAATTTAGACATACATATGTATAAGCTAAACGATCTGCTGAAATTATTTGAATTAACCTACGATATTTCCATTGATGATTTAAAACGAGCTAAAAAAAAGGTTTTGATGACTCACCCAGATAAATCGAAATTAGATGCAAAATATTTCTTGTTTTATAAAAGCGCTTTTGATATTATTGTTAAATTTTACGAAGAACAAAATAAACATAATAAAACGACAACGAAAGAAGACTTAGCTTATAATGCTGGCGCACATAACACATTGAACAAGTCTTCTTCGAAACAAGTGTCGTCGGTTCTCGATAAGATGACTACGAATGATTTTCAGAATAAATTCAATGAATTATTCGATAAAAATATGACGAATAAACCCGACGCTAGTCGTAATGCTTGGTTCGAAAATCACGACAATGAATTTGAAATTACGGAGAATGTGAATGCGAAAAATATGGGCGAGGTTTTGAACAAAATTAAGGATACGCAGTCCAGTATGACCCGATACAAAGGAGTTGAACATTTATATATGAATAGCAATTCGGGGAATAAATTATACGAAGACGAGAACGATGACGAGTATGTTTCGACAGACCCTTTTAGTAAGTTGAAATTTGAGGACCTGCGAAAAGTGCATAAAGATCAGACCGTATTTGCAGTTAGTGAAAGAGACATAGACAAAGTGCCACAATACGGATCTGTTGATCAATATATGCGAACAAGAGGGAAGCAAGATATGAATCCACTTGAAAAAACAGAGGCAGAACGGATATTAGCCGAAGAGAACAAGGTATATCAGCAACAAATGATGCAGAAAGAATACGATTCTCAATTGAAATCGATGGAAAATGTTGAAAAAAACAAAGGCTTTCTGTCTAATTTTTTAAGATTGACATAATATTATAAATTTATTTGTATAATATTATTTTTGTTTGATAATTATCTACAGTTGCATTTTCATCGCTTTCTGTTGTTTTGTATACCATTCTTTATCCGTATCTAACAATAGTCGGTCATAACTCATGTTGCGATCTTCAATATCACTATAGTTCTCATATTGAGTAACGGTTGCCGGCATAATCATATACCAATAATATTGCATCTGCAGCCGTTTCCAATACATATCGATTGCAAATTCCCGTTTATTAGCCGGGTTTTTCATCAACTTTTGAACGCCTTCCTTGAAGTTATCAATCAATACGTCATAAAAATCACTTTTTACAATGTATCCAGTTGTAGTCTGACAATTTAATACTCTCGCACAATAGGGCTGCACTTTTTGATAAGGTGGTACATTGTTTCCTCCTATGATGAGAACATCCCAATTAATATCTTTGTTCTCGTGAAATTTCTTGATATTTTCTAAAAACAATGATGGGTTCGTGAATGTAATATCATCTTCGCAAATAAATACGTGAGGCCAATTGCGTGTCTTAGCCAGTTCAATGCATTTAATATGACTCATTGTGCAACCAATCGCTCCTTGCGCCAATTTTACAGCATTTACTCGCTCACCTTCGACTCCTATTTTTTTCAATTCTTCTTTTACGTGTTCGAGGCGGTCTGAACGATGCTCCAAATTAATAAATAAAGTATGTTTGAATAGTTCCATATAACTGTTTATTGAGAACAACTTTATATTATTTATTTTATTCAATAGTTTGGGTTTCATTTTCCACACACACAAAATCTAATCTTCATCATCATCTTCTTCATCACAAGCATTTCCACAAAGAAATTCGCCAGTCCCTTTCATTTGAACTATATCATTATCCTTTCCACATAAATCACATTGAGCAGTTTTATTATTTGGTTCTTCTTCAATAAATAAAATATCTCCCATTCCATCATCATTAAAATATCCAATACATATTGAGCACTTTTGCCACTGTCCTCCTCCTTGATAATCTTCTTCTGTATCTTCGTCAGAATCCCAATCAGGCGGGAATCTTTCACAATCCACATTTTTACATAATGTATGGTCTTCAGTTTGATTCATTTCTTCGTTCTCCATTATGTTATTATGTATAGTAAAAATATATTTATACTCTTTTTCCAGATGATCCCTTCCGTTTTGTTATTATTTTTGTCCCGTTTTACACATTTCCATTGTGTCATTTGTTCTCTATTTCTGCTATATTTTCATCTTTTTTGACAATATTTATTTGTAGGTTCTCAATAATACTTTTAATATCTTTTAATTGGTTTGTTAAGTTTTCGTGTTCTTCTGTAATGTTCGATAGTTTCATCGTTGCAAGTTTTAATGATTGTTCTGTAATTATCTGTTTTTCCGATAACTCTGTATTGAATATAGTCATTTCTTTAAAATTATCGTGAATAACGTTAAAACTTGCATCAAATCTTTTCATAAAGTCGTCTTTGTTCTCAAAAATACTATTTTCATCTTTCCAAGAAACAGATTTCTTCGAATGGACATCTACTGTTTCTACTTCTATCTGGATATTATTTGATGAATTGTCTATTTTCAAAATTGGGTTAATAGGAGGCTGTGGTGAATTAGTAGTATTATAATATTCCAGTTCTTGTTTCCGTTCATTTAAATGTTGTTGCATTAACTCATCCATATTTCCGATTGCCTCATCTGCTTGCGAATTTTCCCGAAAGTCTATTTCCGCCGGCGCTTTCTTTTCTAGCATATTTTGATATTCTTTTTGTCTCATATCAAATTGTTGATTTGAATCAGTTTGCCTCGTATCTTGGACAACGGGAGGTGTATAAATCTGGTTAGACTGTAAATGGCTAGAACTAGAGTCTTTATAAATAGGTGGTGTATCTTGTTTTTGCTCTCGAATATTAGTAATCATATATTTGACAGTTTCTCTATTAATCGTATGTAGTTCGGCTACGGTTATAGATTGGTTCTCATATTTTTCATATATTTGCTTCATAATTTTTCGAAACCAAATAGGTTTTTGTTCGGTATCATTATTTGTAAAATGCTGCTGAATAAATGTATTATTTGTGATTACATTCCACAGCAGTTCTTGATTTTCTTTACTTACAAACAAAGCCATAATACTATAAATATACATATAAAACAGCTATTTTTATATATATCAAGTTATTTATTATTTTTGCGGGTCTGGGTTCTCGATTTTTTCGATTTTGTTCGATTGCTTTTTTTTATTTTCGTTTTTCGTTGCTTACCGCCCTTCACCTCGTCTTTATCATTTATCTTATCTGGATTACGTTTGATTGTATGAAAGGACATAGGTATTTCCTTTTCAAAATAACTATTATAAACGTTTGATTTCATTTTGAGAGGGTTTCCGTCAAGCAGTTGCTCATTTTCAGCTAAACCAACCAGATTCGCTAAAAAATAATCTACCTGATCTAAACTAGAAAACGGCACTTGTTTATTATTCACGATAACATCAAAATCAGATACATAACTGCCTTTATTATTAGGTCTGGCTGTAGTATAATAACGTATTTTAGTATTGATAGCATTCGAATTTTCTTTTTTATCAGGAGTAAATATATCTATCATCCATTCATTCAATGACGATTTTATTTTCTCCATGGAATTGGTGTTATCTTTCATCTTACATTTTAGCTGGTCTGCATCTTGTTGTGTTATCTTTTCGTTTTTAAGTAGTGTTGCAATAATTCCGCATTTTTCAGGCATAATATAGTGTAGTTATAATAGGGACATATTTTTTAACTATTGAAATATATTTTTCGATATTTGAACATATCATCATCTTTTATACGTTTCGTTTTAAAATATTCAACGCGTTTATCCATTTTATTTAACATTTTATTACCAATTTGCCCTGTTAGCATAGTAATGATGAAATATAGTGAATACATACCACATTCGTTGTTTTCGAATTGATGTTCGATTGGATGATTTTCGTGAAAAATTAATTTTTTCGGAGAATTTAATTGAAGACCTTGTTTTATCACTCTTTTTGCAAATTTGAATACTTCATTGGGTATTTTTGATCCGGCACTATCAAAATAAAAGATGATATTATTTTCTAAATCTATAAACATTGAGGTCCAATGAGAACCGGATTGGTTATGTTTGTCTAGATTGAATACTATACCAAACTTAGTATAATTTTTATTAATTTGTTTCTGTAAATCGAAACTACATAAATCTTTCCATACACAAGTGTCATCCTCATATGGACGACTATCAAAATCAATGGGAGTAGGTCCGATAAAATGAAACTCTGGATGAGCGTCATCGTATTGTTTCAATACCTTCAATATATCAAAATTAGTTAGCCATTGGGAAGGATTTTTGTGCCATTCTGCTGGTTGGTCGGGTGCGAATATGTTTTCCTCTATTGTAGCCCGCACTTTATCATCTTTTATCGTCTTTAACCAGCATTTCTCATTTTCACAAACCGCCAATTTATTTTTCAACTCTTTCCATATTTTGATAGGCGTATTTGATGCAATAATATTATCACTATGTGATGCATTCCAAGATTCTTTTAGTTTATCAATAACAGACGGTGTCAGGCAACTCTTGCTAGATATCTTGGATTTTTTAACAAGTGGATTGCAATTTAAATCTTTAATTTTATTTTTTCTTGTCCCTTGCTTACCTTTATTCTTTTTTGTAGGCATAGACTTTAGATACGTATTATATAATACATATCTATAAAATTACATACTAAAATGTTTATTTCTTTGTGGATTTTTCGAAAAAATTATTTTTAAGATACCCTTGTTTTACCACTGTATGTTTCCCCCAATATGATTTATTCAATGTGGGGCTGGGTTCGTCGATTACGTTGCCAAACATTGTATCTTCATCTTGGCTGAAGGTATTGAATTTATTCGCCTGCTCCGTTTCTTTTTGTTCCAGATGCTGGATAATTGCTTTTACATATCCTTCAAATACGTCATCGATGGTATTTGTAATCTGCAACTCTGGGTCGGCCAATTTATCTTTGGTAATCTCTATTATTTGATGTCTAAACTTTTCTACTTTTTCTCGATATTCTTTCAGTTCGTGATTTTTACCAGGGTCTTGTTTTGAGAATATTTTGTTGTATGAATGCTTATTCATTAACAAAGATAACGTCATCTGGTCAATATCACTTCTGGATTGAAGACACTCCTCTGATATAATAGGATTCGATGAGAGATCCATTACAATAAAAAAGTATTTTATTTTTCAAATTTATACCCATATTGCTTTTATTTTCAATGTTTCAGAGTAATCATTCAAATTTGAATTATTCAAATTTGTATCCTGAAGTTTAGTCATGCTAGGTTCGTATAGATTTTTATCCTGAAGTTTAGTCGTGCTAGGTTCGTATGGATTTGTATCCTGAATTTTAGTCGTGCTAGGTTCGTATGGATTCATACCTGAATTATTTTTTCTATAATCATTCAAACTTGAATTATTTTTTCCATCATAATTATTCAAACCTGAATTAATTTTTCTATAATGATTCAAACCTGAATCCTGAAGTTTAGTCGTGCTAGGTTCGTTTGGATTTGTATCCTGAATTTTAGTCGTGCTAGGTTCGTTTGGATTTGAGAATACAGGAGCAGTTTCTATGAATGTATCATTATGTGATGTAAAATTTGTCTCCTCTGCTTCTCTATTTGGATTATCTGTTATATAAGATGAATTTAAAATTGGATTTTGTTCTAATTTTTCAATAACATTCAAATAATTATCTATATGCTCAAACATTAATTTCCCCATTTCTGCAGGAGAAAGAATCTCTTCATTTAAACTATTTATTCTTATTCTATCTTCATTATTGGTTTTTATATCATAAAAAAATTCAATCATTTCTATTAAAGTTTGATTTAAACATTTCTTAAAATCAGCAATAACATCAATACGACCTGGACGAATAAGGGCATGGTCTAACATTTTTATGTGATTACTTGTCATTATTACAATTCTTCCAGGTATTTCTAACACACCATCTAATAAATTCAATAAAAAAGACAAGTCTAAATGAAGAGGATCATCAACAATAAGTTCATTTGGTTTCTTTAAACCACGCTCCATTACCAAATCACCCTGACAATCAATATCTTCTAATACATATATTCTTTGATCTAAAGGAATACAATATTTTTGTGTTTGTCCTGTTGATACATTAATAACACTAATTTCTTCATTGTAAAATAAATTCTCCATTTGTACTTTTGTAATATCATTATTTAAATTAATGTTTATAATATGACGTGTTGTTTCATTTGCTAAACATTTTATTGTTGATGTTTTTCCAGCACCAGCTTGTCCAGATAAAAGTAAGCCTAACGTATAAGGAATACCTTTTAAATCATACCATTTTCTATTTTTAATAAAAAATTCTACTCTATTTTTAACAGCAGTAATTTCAGGACCAAACAGATTTGTAAATTGTCGGTTTGTTTGAAATTTTTTCATTGTGAAGATACTATTATTTGGCAATTTGGTATAATCTTTACCGCCCTCTAGCGTTTTAGGAGCATTCATTGGAACTTGATTAAAATAAAATATATCATCACCTAATTTATTTTTAATTTTAATTTCATAGTTATGTGATATTTTATTTAAAAACAATCGTAGCTCGTTCATTGTCTTTTTATATGAGAATAATTCAATCGTTTGTTTTATTCCAACACCATTGCTTGAACTTTCATCTGTCTCAGTTATTTCAGTTAATGAGACAAATAATTCATCACCTATTTCAATAACATCTGTTTGATTTAATATAAAATTTTGTTTATTGAAAGTTACGTGTTTGGTATTAATGTTATTTGTTATAAAATCTAACAATGCTTGACCAATTTTATTTTCGTGATCTGAAATATTAATATGAATAGTAATAGATGCTGATTTTATAATGGCCGTTTTTGAAGTTATTTCTTTCAACAATGTATTCTTTATGTTAGATCTGTAAAATTTTTTAAATTCACTAATAGCATTAGGTAATACTGATTTACAAATAAAATCTATAATTGCAGTGGCGAAAAAAATATATATCATATTTATCATTCCATTATCCTTACCCGAATTATTGTTATTTCCATTCATAGAATTCATCATTGTCATCGTCATTAATTGTTGTTTGATCGTTTCCATCATGTTATTTCCAGTCAGTTGACCTGTTTGGTTAGGTATATTCATTTATACATTATGCGTTCAATCCTTTATATTTATTGTATAATATTATTTTACGTATTCAAGTGCCTGGAATAAACCAACTTTTATCTATTTACAAAGAACGACGTGATTGTCTGAATACCATTACGTTCGTTATAAATCTTTGCTAACGTTTTATCAAACAACAATACTTTTACTTTCGCAGAACAGTATTTTTCCTTTCGTTTCATAAAGATTTCTATATCAGGATATTCTTGTTGGAGTTTTACCATTTCTGTGCGATAGGTTTTGATAGCCGCTTTTTTATTTTGCATTTCCCATAAATTTTCTAAAGAAAGTCCAAACAACTGCTGCAATGGTTTCATAATTTGATTTGTAATATAATGTGTATAATCAATCTTCAAATTATTTTCGATAATGAAATCAGTTGTTTCTATTTTATCTCCCATCAATACTTTTGGTTTATCATTCACAATAAATACAAACTTCATTCTATCGCCAGGTTTAGGTTTGTTTCCTGGGTCCCGTTGTCCAATTCTATCCGCCAATACTTTATGGCCAATTTGTAATGGTTTTTTATAATATCCTCTTAATGCCTTTGTAATAGCCAATTTATCCATACTCACATTTCCCTGAATTAAACTATCAAGCGATTGTTGCAAGAACTCTACTGCTCGCTCAATATTGTTATCTTTCATTAATATATTCAATATACCACCATATACATCTTTCAAATAATCACAAGAATCACGACGTTTCAAAGATAACCCCATAAATTTCATATATCCTTTGTTCGGGTCTTCTTCATATAACATACCAACATATCGCTTTTTAGATAGCAAGATGAAGGGCATCAATGTTTTTTCATACTCCAGCCCCATTGGGGCTTTCAAAAACTTGGTGCATAGTTTGGCTGCATCTTGTGCAATCTCAATCGTTGTTTCAAGAGCTTTTTGACCACGAATCTTCTCACCAGTTTTCGGATCCTCCAAGTTGAATGTAAAGAATACACTATCTGTATCGCCATAAACATATTCAGCTCGTGTTCTTACTATGCCATTGGTTTGGCTATCATATACCATATCTCCATACACTTCTTCTATCATCCTTCTTGCATAAATAATCATCATTCTACCAGTAGCAGTTGTTGAAGCAGCTACGTCTTTCTCATAGAAAGTTGATGTTCTTGACCCACATTGCCCATACAACGAATTTGCGGTCACCTTATAACCTAACTGTCTTTTATCCAATATATTCTGAATAAACGGGTCTTTTTCAGTCTTTATCATGTTTCGGGTGTCTTTTCTTGCTTTCAATAATTCTTCCAAAATAGAGGGCATAATACCTTTTTTATCGTCAGGAAATTGTGCCCATCTACATATCATCTTACCTACTTTTGTTTTAACCGCTTTGGACGCTGGTCTAGACGGGTCTCGTAAATATTTATAAGTGTCAAAATCGATATCAATATACTGATATCCTGGCAAATTATCATAGATAAAGTTGCCGTGTTCATCTCGATCACCAGTAATACGAATTATATTACCTTGTAAGTCAGACTCTTTAGACCATACTTTACTATCGTGTGAGTAATTCTGACTGATCATCGACGATGGATACAATGATGAATAATCTACACACGCTACAGGATTATCCATATACATTGCACATTTTGGTGGCAAAACTATTGCTCCTTCATAGCCTTCTGCATCTATCGGCTTTTCTACATCAGGCATCAATGTATTCTTTTCTCTGCATTTTTTTGCCACGAAACTAGTGAGTTTAATTCCCTGTCCGCGGAATACCAAGAAGTTGATGGGCACACTGCAAATACGGGACATCTCTACATAACCTGTAATCACATCTATCTTATTCATCAAATGATGAACCAAGTTGCAATCTTGAATACAATATTTTGCAACAATTGCTCTATCCGAGGATGTCCCTTTCGATAATCTGAAAATATCTTGGGGAGATACGTCGTCCTTTGCCATACCCCACTTTATCGATTTTCCGCCTTCAATCTCGTGATGACCGCCAATTTTTATAACATTATAGTTCGACACTTTCTCTTCGCCATTCTTCATTTCAACAATATCGCGATCATAATCAATATCTAATACTATGAATTTTTGACCGTCATTATAGTAGTCAGTAGTAAATCCGGTTATCTCAATATGGATGAAATCGCCTTTATGGAGACCCATTAGATTGCTACTACATAACTCGGTTATTTCTCCTAACTCTGGGTCATCGACATATTGAACCTTTTTTACGCTATCACTAATATATTGACCGGCAACATCATCTAATTTATACGAAGAGAGATTGAAATCACGCCTAAAATATGCATACATATCTATTTGCAATCTACCTGACATTTTTGCATATCGTAGGTCATATTCTCCACTCGCAATATGCAACTTCGTATGTTCCAAATTATAGCTGCCCAATTTTTCTCGATCCGGATTTGCACATATTTCATTTATTTTTCTAGATAACATTAAGAATTCTTTGTCGCAGTGATTTTCCACTGCACGTCTGAACATAAACTCATAATCAAAACCAAAGATATTATACCCGATAATGATGTCTGGATCTTGTTCTTGTATGACACCTGCCCACCTTGTTAGTAGATCACGTTCAGTTTTGACGGTTTCGATAACAGCGCCATCTACATCATCGCAGGAACCTACCACCAAACAATGATTCAAATATGGTTCTGTCGTTCCATAATTCATAAAAGTAGATCCAATGAAGGTTACCTCATCACCCTTTAGTCGGGGAAATAGAGTGGTGAGCGTTTCATCTAGGATTTTGATTTGTTCATCACGTTCATATTGGTCGCCATACATTATATCCATAATCGTTGTATTTTTCTTCATTTTTAGTTTTTTTTGGTAGTTGTTTCCATAAGTTTTGTGCTCTTGGCTGTTATCGATTGTCTCGCCGTTTGCATCTGATGAACCCTCTACGTTATTTTGATGTGAATCTTTCATTGCTTCCATTATTTTATCAATTCTCAACAAATCACTATTATCTTCGTCTGCCTCCTTTTTTGCGTTTTCTAAAGACTTGCTTAGCAACTTTTTTATAGTATTTACTACCTTCTCTTTTGATGGTTTTAGTTTTGGATATACCGCATCGACATCTTCCACTTTTCCAAAACCAAATGCTGCCAACACCATCTTTTCAAATAACATACCTCCCATCTCTTCGTCTATATGTTTTTTTTGTTTCAAAAAGACATCTACCATATTGGCTGATAGACGCTTATATGTTTTCACTGGAATAGGGAAATCTCCATGGCTACTGCTCGCCTCAATATCGAAACTACATATTTTATAGGGCACCGAAACCTCTTTTTCGGGTTGTGGCACCACGTGTTTTAATGATGAGATATATTCATATTTACAAGTTGTTGTTTTTGCATCTTCTGGAACTTTCCCTACTTTTGATGTGCTAAGTGAAACCCATCCAGAAGGACTTATGTTGTTGATGTGGAAATATCTCAATAAGGGGGGAATATTACTCTCGTATAATTCTAATTCGACATCCATCATTTCGATATTTGTTCGAATTCGCCGTTTTCCGAACTCTGCTGATTTGTCTTCAATATATGAATACCACAAATTCTTGTATTTATTCATTGCTGCACTATTTTTAAAGGAAATTTGCACAAACTTATGGGTTCTACCACCTGAGAAACCATATAGCTTATGATGATCGACCAGTTTATACGAGACAATGGATTCTTGAAACATCTTTGGCACTCGGGTTTTTAAATCTCTTATCATAGAATTGACTGCATATTGTGTCCAATCGTCCCCCACACGAATATAAAAGAACGGGTTGAAATCATTTATATATATACAATACGTTTCTCCCTTTTCGTCTATGCCAAACATTTGAATTATAAAGTTCTTATCGTCTATTTTTGGTCCCTTTCGTTTTTCTTCATCTGAACTAGAACCTTCGTCGTTCGTAGGTGGGGATTCGTCATAAATCTGAATATCAATTAAACGACACGAACGCACAATCGTCGGTTTCGACTTTTTCTTGACAACTAATTTCTTATTAGCAGGTTGTTCCATTCTAGATTATATCTTGAAAACTGTTTAGATTATTTTAGCTAATTATGTTGAATTCATTCAAATCAATTTTATTGACTATACCCCTGCATTATGCCAACGATTTTATTATACATTTGAATTTATAGCATTATGGTCATAGTCATCAACTAAATATGTAAGCTCAGGTTCGTTGTGG
>Ga0209302_10001642_pt1 | contig 13104 bp, 11 predicted proteins | sample ArcOceMetagenome_2_FD_187445 | JGI IMG/M metagenome (GOLD analysis project Ga0209302, IMG submission 187445) | Marine eukaryotic phytoplankton communities from Arctic Ocean - Arctic Ocean ARC135M Metagenome (SPAdes) (version 2) | ecosystem: Environmental > Aquatic > Marine > Oceanic | place... | reverse complement strand
AACATCAGCCTCGTCACTTGCCACCTCAACACTTGCTACCTCAATACTTTCTGCTGCAGACTTATCATCTGCCTCGTCATCACCGTTTTCTTCATCATTTTTTACTTCATCGCTTTTGACTTCATCATCGGCATCTTTATATTTATCATCAACCACCGGCGGCTTAGCTTTATCTTCATTTTCAATAGCGCTTTCGGGCAACCCTTTCTCAACTGGCGAGTTCTCTTCAGGGCTATCTTCAGGGCTCGCTGCAGGGCTCTTTTCCGTGCTTTCTTCCGTGCTTTCTTCAGGGCTCGGTTCTGAGCCAATAGTAGACCTATTAGATGAGTTGCCAGACATCATTTTTTTATAGATAAAAAACAACAATCCTATTAATAATAAATTGCCACCAATTAAAGCGACATAAGGCAGCCAGCTATTTTTTTCTTCAACCGGTTCGACCTCATCAACCTGCTCTTCAATTTTTTCATCAACGGGTTCATCTACTTGGACATCAGCCTTAATATCAACCTTAACATCAACAATAGGCTCTGATAATCGTATTGGCTCAGGAATACCTGGCACATTCAAATACAATGCTTGCTCAGCCAACGCATAATCAACAACATTATTATTCGTATTACGTCCCGATGCCGTTAAGTTAATCGTATATGATCCTGTGCCCTGCTCTACGGCTTGATAAACCCAAACACCGGCTTGCTGACTATCGAGCTCTAGCGCTTGCTCACTGCCATCAGGTAAAAGAATCACAGCACTCAATATGACATCGGTAGTCCGTAAGCGTTTATCATCGGCAACTACTGTTATCGTAAACTCGCCCTCTAATTCATTGGCGGCTAGCTCTACACGAAAAGGATCCCTAACGGTAAACTTCAGTGTCTTTTCTCGCTTAAAGGTTTTTCCATCTACCTTTACCGTAAGCGCGTAGTCACCTGAGTTCCGCAACATATCTAACTCACGGACATAAATACCCACGCCGTTGTTTTCGTCTTCACTAATTCCGCTAGCTTTTTCACCACTACCACGCACTAATGTCTGACGCCAAAACGTTGTATTAGATCGAGACATGCTGGCATCAACAGTAAACAAATCTAAAAACTCATCGCGACTCACCACTTCTCCGCCTTCTAACATACTGGCCGTGAGCGTGGCGGTTTCACCGTGATAAAGATTGTTCGCAATAGGCGCTATAGCAAGCGTTAAATCACTCACAATCGTCACTCGATTTTCAGGATCTATATCGGCATTGATTGTCCACTCACCCTCTTCTGGCTGCTGAATGGTAATCAGATCATAAGCATCACTGGCAAACCAACGTAAGCTAGCGCCATCAAAGTCAGCATTAAACACTTGGCCACTTGGGCTTTTTATTTGCGTGGCTTCGCTGCCCGCTTGCCTAAAGACTAAAGCGGTAAACTCTTCTACGCTAGAATCAATTAAAAAGCGGTTATCCTTTAAGGGCGCACGATCACTCGGTGAAGACTGATCAAAGGCACGTAAAAAAATACGATTCAAATCTTCAGCATCTTCTGCCACAGCGAAAACACCGTCAGTCTCTATCGCTAAACGCTCAAGCAATTCCACATCGGCATTGGTCGACAAGGCAACTGCATGAATCGCAATACCCGCGGCTTGATACTTAGGCAATATCGTTTCGAGTATACGTTCACGCTCTTGCTCATTCACTAAGGGGTCTTTGTTAATATCGACCACACCGTCGGTCAGTAATATCACCGAGGTATTAAAATTTTGTGTATCAGAATATTTTTTTTGGCCACCATCATAAATGGCTTTCTCTAATGCTAAACCAATGTTGGTATGCAAGGCTACCGAGTTGATTAGTCGAGATTTATTGGAAGATTGATCACGCCAGCGTGTCGATACGGTGTCATGAGGCATTAGCATATTAACGTATTTGCCAAAGGTCCAAACGCCTGCTCGGCTGTCGGTAGGAAAAAGCTGGACTAACAAATCTAGAGCAGGACGACGTAAATTATGAGGATCGTTTTGCTTCATGCTGCCAGACACATCAATCAACACACGAATATCTGCATTCGATTCAACAGTCATGGCGGTTTGTGCAAAGGTATAAGGTATGGCTAACGTCGTAGTCATGATCACGATCGTTACGACCGCCACGACCGTCACAAGCCTTAAAAAAGCGGCATGACAATATGAAGAAAACAAAGAAAATAATAAAGCGGTTCGAGAGGAAATTATCATGGGTTGTTTCTCGCTATGCGGTCTGGATACATGCGTACTGGACGACAAGGAAACATATCTAGCAAAAAACAAGCTTTGCCAAACAAGATAAGCGCCAGCACCTGTATTGAATCACCCTCTACAACTGCGCCTAAACGAGCACTTTAAAACAGCGCTACAACCCTGTATGGCAGTAATAGAAAAACGATGAATTACAATTAGTTATAGCAGTGATTAGCGCTATTTCAAGCACTTAGGGACGGGACTTTTACCAGAAGCTGAACAGGTCATGGAGCTAGCCGCTTGATCAGCGTCTGCGAAGAATAGAAATCAGCAATATAATTGCATAAGCAATCACTAATAAGGCCAGCATTGGCAGCACAGCGGCCTCTGCGGTTTCAGTGTTGCCTAGCGCGAACTCAAACATGCCAACTAGCCAAGCGGGAGCCATCGATTGCGTATCGGGCACTGCCACTGGCGTCGCTAAAACAATAAACAACGTGCTCATTAATAATAAAAGCGGTATGTATGAAACGTATAAACGTAAAACACGCCAGAAAATAGCGAGCACCGCTACTGATGTAGCCGCATATAACACCCAGATATTAAGTGCGCCACTAAACTCCGACATAAGCTACTCCTTAACCACTAATAGACTATTTTTAAATAATTTAACTAGACACTAACCCAAGTAATAATGTGCTCATCTAGGCCATCGGGATGAACGTATTCTTCACTCAATACTCGACCCGCTACCGACTCGCCCGCTGCTACGGTTGAATTAACATCGCCAGTAAGCAGTGGATGCCATGATGGTAAATCAAGACCTTGAGCAACAAGACGATAAGCGCAGCTGCTGGGTAACCATTGCGCACTACGCGCCATAGCAGGCGTTACCTGAATACAATTAGGTGCAGAGCTATGACGTTTATCGTAGTCTGTGCAGCTGCAGCTATCACCGTCTAACAGACGACAAGCAACTCGCGTAAAAACCACTTCTTCTGTATCTTCATCTTCAAGCTTATTGAGACAACACTTTGCACAACCATCGCAAAGCTGCTCCCATTCTGACGAAGAAAAATCTTCTAACTCACGTCCTTGCCAAAACATGGACTAGCTGAGCTTCTGCTTAGCAGAAGGATTAGCCACTAACGCAGCCAGCGATGCTTCAAAAGAAGCCGCATGGCCCGGGGGCATTTGTAAATAGAAGCCGTCATCGCGTAAAGCCGCTATCACTACTTCTGTATCAGCATTGGCGAGCTTACGGTTTGGCTCTAACAGCATAGACATTGCTTCTGTCAGGTCGCCGAGCTTAGATAATAACAAACCGGGTACTGGCTCAAGGCCTTGATCCAAAGTGGTATAAAGATAAGCGCCTTGCTGACGCTCACTTCGAAAAATCTTGCACAGCACTTTTCCATCTAAACCGCTCGAGCCACCTTGGTCATTACTCTCTTGGCTCATGACTTTGAAGGCGCCTGATAAATCGACACAATAGGATCTAATACAGGCGCTAAAATACGTGCTCGCCAACCTTGACCCAACAACTGTGATGTAGATTCAGTGGCAAATAAATAAGCCTCTAAATCACGACGACGGCCAAGTAAGGCCTCAGGAATTTTTAAGTTTTTAGCCGCGTTATCAACCGCCTGCTTCATAGATTTAAGCGCCGTTCTTGCTTCAAGGTTACCCGTTGGCAGCATTGCAGGTGGATAATCCCCACTATCAACCGCTTCGGCAGTAGCAATGGCTTCAAGAATAGCGTCGCCATGCGTTCGTACAGTGGCAAAACGAATTTCTGGAATTTCACTAAGCGAAATTTTATTGTCTGGACGCTGACGAGACAGCTCTAACAATATTGCATCAGCCACCACACGACTACGCGGAACATCTTCTTCTCGCGCCACTTCTTCACGCCATGCACATAATGAGCGAAGGCTATTTAACGATTGCGGATCTAAACGCCAAGCCGCTTTAATTTTTAAGTAGTACTGATCAAAAGGCATAGGATGCTCAGCACGAGAGATTAACCCATCACACTCTTCAGTCATCCAAGGCTCACGGCCTAAAACATTTAACTGCTCAACCAAATGATCATGCACATCTAACAACCACAAAACATCATCGGCTGCATAGGCTAATTGCTTATCAGTTAATGGTCGCTGTAACCAATCTGATCGCGTTTCAGCTTTATCCAATTGCTTATCGAGAATCGATTCAACTAAGCGTTGATAGCTCATCGAAAAATCCATACCAACAATACTGGCTGCCACTTGGGTATCCATTAATGGCTTGGGATAACAACCTAACATACGAGAGAAAACGTCCATATCTTCACTGCAACTGTGCATTACTTTCACGGTTGTCGGTGAATTAAAGAGGGTTTTTAAAGGCTCTAAGTCAGTAATTTTCAGCGGGTCTACTAAATAGATTTGACGTCTATCGTAAATTTGCAGCAGCGCTGGCTTAGGGTAAAAAGTATCCGTACGTATAAACTCAGTATCCAAAGCAATGACTGGCTGCTCAAGACAAGCTGTAACCATTTCGGCTAAGGCGCTATCGCTATCAATAAAAACAAAATCAGTGTTATTCAAAATTTAATCTACCTGTTAATGCGCGTGCAATCGTACCACCGTCAACAAACTCTAATTCGCCACCCAACGGTACACCATGCGCAATACGACTAACGATAATATCCTGTTTCGCTAGCTGATTAGCTATATAAAATGCCGTCGCTTCTCCTTCGACGGTTGTACTTGTTGCTAAAATAACTTCTTTGACTGGCTCATCCGCAATGCGGTTTAACAAGTCTGTAATACCAATATCATCAGGACCAACACCATCTATCGGCGACAAATGCCCTAATAAAACAAAATAACGCCCTTTAAATTCAGCACTTTGCTCAATCGCAAAAACGTCCGTTGGATTCTCTACAATACATAAAATAGAATCATCACGACGTGTCGACAAACAAATACTGCAGGTCTTATCTTCAGTGAGTATTCGACAACGACTACAACGGCCTACTCTCTCAACAGCCTCGGCTAATACCTTTGACAATTTCATACCAGCGGCACGTTGTTTTTCGAGCATATGCAAAGCCATTCGCTGAGCTGACTTAGGTCCGACACCTGGCAAACTGCAAAAAGAATCAATTAACTGCTGTATTAAAGGACTATGTGACAATTCTCAAACCTATTCATTTAAAAAATTTATTAAAAATATATTCAAACTAAACAACGTTCTATAAACTATAAAGACCGAACCGTATCAGTATCTAGTTCGCCATCAAAAGCATCAATAATCGACTTAACATTATCGTCACTTTGAATAGAGGCCAACGCCTCTCCTTGAACTTCTGCCTTCATACGCACACGATAATCAGCAGGCGTTTCAACATTACTAGGCAAGGCTAAGCTTGACCAATCTTGAACAATCTGAATTTTAATGGTGAGCGGTTTACCATAATAAATAGATAAGCCCTTAGCTAATCTTGCTGGGTGCTCATCGTTAAACAAGGTTGCGTTATCATCGGCTAGTGCAAATACCACTTGGCCGGTTGCCCCATCATCCGAGTTTTCAATGGGTACGCAATAAGAAGCCACCGTTCGAACCACACCACTTAAGGGTAACGCAGCAAACATTTCACACCATGACAATGGTGTTAGTGTATCTAACGCAGGATTTGTACCTTCATCAAAAGCCGGACTCTGAGCATTAACTGCTGGCTCATTAACATTTACAGGTTCATTAACTTTAATAGGTTCATGAACAATGGCAGCGTGTGCATCTTCTGTTTGTGCGGCCTCGACTTCAGGCGGCGCAGAATAAGCTGGCGTTGCATCAAAATTATCACGCATAGATGCAGCAGGTGATTGTACAGGCGGAGCAACATGCTGAGGCTCGGCTACAACAGGCGCAGTTATGATTTTTTCACTGGCAACTGGCTCACTGACTCCTGACTGACTTAATACAGGCTCTGACAGTTGAGTACTCTGCACAGTTAAATTATTAGCCAATACAGCATCCGCCGTTGGCTCGGCGACGGTTTCAGCTACTAACTTTTTTGCGGATGTAACCTCTTCATTTTGAGAGCTGCTTTGCGCATTCTCTTGAGGCGCAGATTGAGATATAGGCTGAGAGCCCTCTTGTTCAAGGTGAACATCTGCAGGCGCAATACGAAACGCGAACAAACGTAGCACTATCATCTCAATACCCGTTATCGGGTCAGGCGCCAACGCTAAATCACGCTTGCCTACCAATAAACTTTGATAGAACAGCTGTAAATCTTCGGGACTAATTAAACCGGCATAATCATGAATAAAGGTGCGATAAAGCTGCCCTTCACTGCCCGCGCCTGGCACAGCTTGCTCGACAGCAATTCGATGAATCAATTTAAGAAGCTCATCAACCAAGCCGACAAAATCAGGCGCTCGTTCAGCATAGGCACCAATAACAGCCAATGCTTTATCGGCATTACCCGCCACAATCGCAGCCAGTAATTGCGTAAGCACATCGTGATCGACCGTGCCCAGCATCTCATTAACCGCATCACCCATTACCGATCCGCCACCAAAGGCAATCGCTTGGTCGGCCAAACTCAAGGCATCTCGCATGCTGCCAGAGGCTGCTCGCGCAATAATCCAAAGACCATCTTCGTCAAAACTGACACTTTCAGCGTCAAAAACCGTTTTTAAATGGTTAACAATAAGCTGTGGCGTAAGGTTTTTTAAATGAAACTGCAAACAACGCGACAATACCGTTGGCGGTAACTTCTGCGGATGCGTAGTTGCGAATAGAAATACAGCGTGTGGAGGTGGTTCTTCTAGCGTTTTCAATAAAGCATTAAAACTGTGATTAGACAGCATATGCACTTCATCGATAAGGTATATTTTATAACGACATTGAGAAGGCGCGTATTGAACGTTGTCCAACAACTCACGCGTATCTTCAACTTTTGTTCGCGAGGCAGCATCTACCTCAATTAAATCAACACTGCGCCCTTCGGTAATCTCTTTACAGGTAGAACATTCGCCACAAGGTGTTGCAGATACACCTTTATCGCAATTAAGGCAGCGAGCTAAAATTCTTGCGATAGTGGTCTTACCCACCCCGCGCGTACCGGTAAGCAAATAAGCATGATGCAAACGGCCCTGTTCCAGCGCATTCGACAACGCCTTAAGAACGTGGGACTGCCCCACCATGGTTTCAAAGGATTGCGGACGCCATTTACGCGCCAGCACTTGATATGACATAAGTGAATCCAACTAGCTAAAAAATGAGCTATCTGCCTCAGGACACACCTGAAATATTGAGTAGCACATAAAGGCCGCAAGTATACACCGTTCGGGCCTCAAAACGGAGCGTGATAAAGACGCTTAACGGGCAAAAAAGGTCTAATTAAAGAGAAAATCAAGAAGGTGCACTTGAATAAAAGCAATAAACAGCAAAAAAGGCTGCGGATGGTAGGATATAGGGCAAATAAAAGGATAAAAATAGGAAAAGAGCAAAGAAGAAATTGGTGGTGAACCCCAACCAGCCACACCCCGGCACACGAGTCGATAGCTACCGTTGCTCCCTTCCAGGCCTGGCGGAATTTACCATCTATCGTTGCGAGGGGACCCATTGAGGCCACCATAACGTTCTGCTCACCTTGACGCAGGGCGCGGATTATGGCGAATGTCTCAAGCGCTTGCAAGTGGTGAAAGGAATGACTAATAAAATTTTACTAAATAGCAAAGCAGCCAAGGGCATATTTTGGGTGCTAAGATCGAATTCCAACAAAAAGAAGTGACATGAAACTAGTATCGACGCAGGTCAATTAGCTTGTTATTGGCGTCGATGACCAAAGCAAACTGCCCTTGCACGCCATTATGGCTAACAAACGGTTTAAGAGCCTCGGCAGGAAAACGGATTTTCTGTCCATCCAGCGATGTAGCCGCTACCTCACGAGCACTGCCACGATAGAGCTTCAACAACTCTGCACTAGCAATATTTAAACCGATAACAATGATGCGATTTGACGCTGCCTGTGCTGATACCATGTAATAAGCCTCCTGGTAGGCCTCAATATAACTTGGGAACTTTCAACTCTTAGACGGTCTTAATTTCTAGCGCTTTTTTTTGCACATTCTTTTTGCAAAAACATTGAGTATCTATACAATATCCACTTTCGATATTCGCCGCCAGATTATAGTAAATGGCAATTAGTAAATGGCAATAACAATAACAACGACAATTATAATGATAATAATTTTTTAGTAGGTAAACACCTGCTAATACCTAAAAGCATCAAGAAGACCAAGAATATATTGAGCAACGACAGTTAATAGCCATACACAGTACATACAACTACAAACGGTTAGCACAAGACACTATGACAGCAGAAACAGTAGATACCATTCATCCTATCCAACAACTGCGCACGCAATTATCAGCGAGCATTTTAGGCCAGCCTAAATTAGTTGACCGCTTAATTATGGCACTCTTAGCCGATGGTCATCTACTCGTAGAAGGCGCGCCAGGATTAGCTAAAACACGTGCCATACGCAGTCTTGCCGATGAAATTCATGGTAGCTTTCAACGCATCCAATTTACACCCGATTTATTGCCTGGCGATGTTACTGGTACCGATATCTTTAGACCACAAACTGGAGAATTTGAGTTTCAGCCAGGACCTATCTTTCATAACCTTGTATTAGCCGATGAAATTAATCGTGCACCGGCTAAAGTTCAAGCCGCACTGCTTGAGGCAATGGCTGAACGACAAGTCAGCGTAGGCAAAACCACCTATACGCTTCCACCACTTTTCTTAGTAATGGCAACACAAAACCCTATAGAGCAAGAAGGCACATATCCACTGCCCGAAGCTCAGCTTGATCGGTTCTTGCTGCATGTCGTTGTCGACTACCCCAGTGCCGAAGCTGAACGCGCTATTTTAAAACTTGTCAGAAAAGAGATGATGGCGCTGAATGCTAGCGACGCTAAAAGTAATGATGGCACCAGCGAAAACGAAGTGCAGAGTTCAAAAAAGCTTATTGATAACGAAAGTATTTTTGACGCGCGACAAGCATCCCTCGGTCTCTTTATGTCCGAAGCGGTAGAAGAATATATTGTGCAGCTAGTTATCGCCACTCGCTCACCCGAGCAATACGATACATCGCTGTCTAACTTACTAGACTACGGCGCTAGCCCAAGAGCAACTCTAGCGCTTGATCGCTGCGCGCGAGCCAATGCTTGGTTACGCGGTTCTGAATTCGTAACGCCCGATGATGTTCAAGCCGTTGCGCACGATGTATTGCGCCATAGAATTATTGTTAGCTTTGAAGCCGAAGCCAACGGCATTAGCGCCGACCAAGTTATTAGCATCTTAATATCAAAAGTACCGGTAAGCTAAGGCCTACTTCAACCCTTTTTAATAGTTCTATGACACGATAATTAATTCATGGCTAGCGGCGCAAAAACCAATCTCAAACAGCTTATTGATCTGCGTTATCGCGCAGGTGAGTTAAATCTGTTTGCCCGCAATAAAGCACAAAGTCAATTAGCCGGCAGTGTAAAAACGAGCTTTCGTGGCCGAGGCATAGACTTTGAAGAGATTCGTCACTACCAACCTGGCGATGACATTCGCTCTATAGACTGGCGTGTTACTGCTAGAACCGGCGAAGCACATACCAAACTCTATCAAGAAGAACGCGAACGCCCAGTACTCGTGGTATCAGACCAAAGACCGAGTATGATTTTTGGCACGCAATGTTGCTTTAAATCAGTTCAAGCCGCAGAAGTCGCCAGCCTTCTTTGCTGGGCCGCACTCGGCCAAAATGATCGTGTCGGCGGACTAGTCTTTAATGGCAAACAACATCAAGAAGTTCGCCCTGCTCGCAGTAAATCATCGGTACTGAAATTACTAAGCGCTATTCATAAATACAATACTAATGAACAGAATAGCCACTACGATAATGATACTGCTAACGCGGATGCAGCTAACATTAATGAAGTCATTAAAGAGCTGCGACGCATTACCAAACCGGGTAGCGCTTTATTTATTATTAGTGATTTTATCGGCTTGAATGATGATGGTATAAAACAACTTCACCTACTTAAAAAACACTGCGATGTTACCGCTATTTTTATTAGTGACCCAATGGAAAAACAACTGCCTGCACGTGGCGGCTATCAATTTACTGATGGCTCAAAGCGGCAATGGTTTAATACCGATAATCAGCAGTTAGTAGCCGCATTTAAGCAGCGCTTTACGGAAAGGTCGACGCATCTCACTCAACAGTTAGCCGCACATGGCATACCCACATTAGCGATTAGCACACATGATGATGCGCTAACCGTATTGCGCAGCCAGTATCGTAGCCAGCATAAGAAAAAATCTACCGCACCCAATGTTAATGACAGCATTAATGGCAATATCAATAACAAGCTAAAAGCGAAAGGCGGTTCAGCATGAACCAGCAAGCCAACCCGCTCGATCAACTACCTTCGGTAGCAATGCCTGAGGCCATAAGCGCTTGGCCGGCAACGCCTGCTTGGTGGCTGCTTATTGTCATGAGCATATTGGCGCTTGCAGCGTTAATCACTTACTGTATCTCTCGCTATAAAGCCAAAGCTCTAAAACGGGCAGCAATAGCCGAAGGCGAACAACTGTATCAAAACTATTTGCTGCATAAAAATAGTCTCAGCTACCTTACAGAATATAACCAGCTCCTCCGCCGTTTTTGTCTTCAACAATTTCCCCACATACCCTGTGCGGCTTTATCAGGCGATGCTTGGTTACAGCAGCTAGACGTACTCGCGAATAAAACTTTATTTCAATCCGAATGCGGCAAACAGTTACTCAGCATTTATCAATCTAACACTTCCGAAAATATTGATATAGCAGCATTAGATGCGCTATTAAAAGACTGGTTTAAACAGGTAAAGATAAGCAGCAAGCGCGAGGTCAATCAGTTAAAGCATGATTAGCTTCGAAACCTATTGGTTCTTTTTGCTCACTCCATTGCCATGGCTTATTTATGCATGGCTGCCGGCCGTGGGCGATCAGTCGCCAGCCCTTCGCGTGCCCTTTACGGCCGACCTCGAGAGCCTTGCGCAACAAGGACAACTCAGCAGCGGCAGATCATCAATCAATATGCTGTTACTCACACTTATATGGTTGTGCCTTTTAGTTGCCGTTAACCGTCCTATAGCAATAGGCGACGCCATTCAACTGCCTACAGAAGCGCGCGATATGATGCTAGCCGTTGATATTTCTGGCAGCATGGAAGAGCGAGACATGACGCTCAACGGTAGAAAAGTTAGGCGCATTGATACAGTTAAACATGTATTAAGTGATTTTACCGATAGACGAAGCGGTGACCGGGTTGGATTAATATTATTTGCCGACCAAGCTTATTTGCAGGTGCCTCTTACCTATGATTTAACCACCGTTAAACAATTACTCAATGAGGCGCAACTTGGCTTTGCCGGTCAAAAAACGGCTATAGGTGATGCCATTGGTTTATCGATAAAGCGTTTAATTGAACGCCCTAATGAATCAAGAACATTAATTTTACTCACCGATGGTGCGAATAATTCTGGCAATGTGGCACCACTGGATGCCGCAAAATTAGCGGCAGAAAATGATATTAAAATATATACCGTAGCCATAGGTGCCGACACTATTGTCGAGCGCTCTATTTTCGGCAACCGCACACGTAACCCTTCTCGCGGCCTTGATGAAACGACACTCAAAAGTATTGCCAAACAAACCGGCGGGCAATTTTTTCGCGCTAAAAACACCGAAGATCTTAAAGGCATTTATAGTGAACTTGATAAACTCGAACCCGTTGATCAAGAAGCGCAATTTTACAGACCCATACAACAACTTTTTTATATTCCGTTAGGCATTGCTTTTGGAACAACTATTTTACTTTTATTCATGAATATTATTATTCAACTAAAACGTAAATGGCTCGACAGTAAAACGTTGAATGAGCAATCGCTATGATGGACACCATTCAACAGCTACACTTTTTACGCCCCGAGCTTTTCTGGTTGCTAGCACTAGTATTTGGTGCTTTTATTTGCCAGCATTTATTACGCAGTAAAAGTAGCCAGTGGTATGACGTTGTCGACCCATTACTTATAGAGCACCTTCTCGATAACCCTGCTAACAACCAAGCTAGCCGACGCAGCAGCATACCGTTAATAGCTGCGGCACTGGCTTGCTGCATAGCGGTTATCGCCATGGCCGGGCCCAGCTGGGAGCGCCTGCCCAGTGTGGTAGAACAAAAAACAGATGCGATGATTATCATTACTGATCTCACGCTATCGATGCATGCCACTGATATTAAGCCTTCGCGATTAATTCGTACTCGCTATAAATTGCTAGAATTACTTAAGCAAAGAAAAGAGGGGCAAACAGCATTAATCGCTTATTCAGGTGATGCGCATGTTGTGTCACCGCTCACCGATGATGCAAGTACTATTGCAGCGCTTATCCCTTCACTGTCGCCAGAGATTATGCCGAGCATTGGCAGCAATGCCGTGGCTGCATTTAATAGCGCCACTCAACTATTAAAAAACAGCGGCATTAGCCGCGCCAAAATTATTTGGTTTACCGACGAAGCATTACCCAGCGACATTAAAACCATAGATAATATTCTTAATGACAAAAACAGCATAGATGCAGGCCGGCAATATGAATTAATGATTGTTGGTGTAGGCAGTAAAACCGGCAGTCCTATCCCCCTACCCTCAGGGAAATTTATTAAAGACTCGAGTGGCCGCATTGTTAATGCTCCCTTAAACCGTGGACGACTCAAAGATATTGCCGCCAATGCCAATGGCGTTTATTTCGACTTGCAATCTGACAATAGTGATATCAATGCTATTTTATCGGAGAGTCTCTTC
>Ga0209302_10001641_pt1 | contig 13106 bp, 15 predicted proteins | sample ArcOceMetagenome_2_FD_187445 | JGI IMG/M metagenome (GOLD analysis project Ga0209302, IMG submission 187445) | Marine eukaryotic phytoplankton communities from Arctic Ocean - Arctic Ocean ARC135M Metagenome (SPAdes) (version 2) | ecosystem: Environmental > Aquatic > Marine > Oceanic | place... | reverse complement strand
GCAGAGCAATCGTGGACGTCATGGAGCCGTCCCGACGCACCGTCAGCGAGTTCGTGGCGTGCATCCGTCGTGCCACACGCGATGGGCGCCAGAGGCCGCCGCCCGCATCGCGAGCGCGCTGTTTTTTTTGCGGGCGGTTTCCATTTTTCGATAATAGGCGGAAAATTGAAAGCAGAAAAACACGCCTTGTGGCCCGCCCTCCGCTCAGCCGCCTGCGGCGGCGCTTCGCGCCGCTGCGCGGCACCCATCGCCGCTGCGCGGGCGCTTCGCGCCACCCCTCCGGGGCGCTACGCGCCCAGCGCGCTGCGCGCGCACCCCTTTTACAACATGAAAAAAAAGCCGATTTAAACATGGATGCAAATAAAGGGCTAAGGCGTAAGGGGTGGATTGTGGAAACTTTTTATTATGCTTGAATGCCAAAGGGGTTTATTCTTTATATTAAAAACACGCGCCTCGTTTAAACCCATCCGGCCGCAGGACGCGCAGGAGGGTCAGTGAATGGAGTCGCCGACGTCTCGACAATGTCGAGCAGGTTCTTTAAACTCCCCCCGCTTTCGAGCTTCTCGAAGTAGGTTTCGACCATCTGGTCGACCGTGGGCGGCTGCCCGGAGGAGGTCGACCGTTGGTGTCTCATGTCGAGCACGAAGGCCGCCGCCTGTGCTTGCGAGAGCTGTGTCACCAGCTGGAAGTACTCCACGTCCTCCTGCGCGGGGTCGCAGGGCGTGCGTACGGGGGAGATGGTGGGCGGGGAGCGGGCGGGGGGCGCTGGGCGCAGGGCAAGCTTTCAGGCTTGGTTCTCGCGATGCGGTGACCACCCTCAGGGCCAATGTGGTGGCACGAGGTAGGCTAGGAGTAGGCACCACCTGGTCTCTGCGGTGCGTGTCGGCGCAGCTGTCAGGGGTCGGCGGCAGCTCGAGATACCGTCCGAGCTCCGGATCCACTGGATCTGCCGTAACTGGGTGTCCTCGCCTGCCGCCGCCGCCGCCGCCGCCGCCGCCGTCGCCGCCGCCGCCGCCGCTTTTGCAGGAGCTCGCCGCCTCGATGTCGCAGTAGGCGTTGACAATCTCCTCGACACTCGTGGCGCCCTCCCTCCAGCGAGGCGCCACGAAGGCGCGCGCCATCTCGGCGCTCAGACCCGTGACGTTGACCAAGGCCGCCACCGCGTCCCCCTGTGTCGCCGCATTCAGACTGCGCCGCACCGACTGCGCCTCGTTCAAAGCGACGCCGAAGGCCTCCATGCGGCTCACGGTGATGGTGCACTCCACCCCGGGCTGTAGGTAGTTGAGCAGCTCTCGCATGTGCTCGCGGTTCTTGACCTTGACAGCGATGACGCCCAGTCGCGGTGCCTCGACGGTGCCGATGCAATCGCCAACCTGGAGGCCCGCAGCCTCGGCGATCCCGCCCGGCTCGACGCTGCTGACCGCCAGCACCGTTGCCGTGCCGGTGAGCCCGAAGCCAAAGGAGCCAGGCGTGTCGACGACCGTGATCCCAAAGGACTGGCCTGGCTGTGTGCGCACGAGCTTGGCGCGCACTTGCAAAGGCTCCGCCGCGGCGGCTGCGTCTACACTCACCCCCCTCACCACCACGGGCGAGGCGGAGACGGGGGCCTCTCCTCGCGCCTCTCGCTGCCGCGCATCTCTGCCGTGGCGTGGCGAGGCCTTGGAGGAGGCGGCCGCGGAGGCCATCGAGCCCATCGATGCTGCGTCCCACGGGGCCATCGCGATGCGCTCGAGGTCCTTCAGCATCATGCGCCACGTGCGCTGCTGCCCGTCGCCTCCAGAGGACTCGGCACCCGCCGCCGCCGCCGCCGCCGCCGCCGCCGCCGTCCCGCCGCTCGGCCCGCCCTCGTCGCCGGAGGGCTCGGCGCGAGGCTGCAGCTCAGCGGCACCCATGCCACCGCCCGAGCTGCTGCGTCGGTGGAAGATCTTCGCGACCAGCGTGCTTCGTCGCTTGAGCTCTGCGCTTGCGCCGCCGCCTGCACCGCCGCCTGCCCCACCGGTAGCGGCGCCGCCTGCAGCGGCCGATGCACGTTCCGTGCCGCGGAGCAAGGCGGTGCGTGGGCTGGCGGGGAGGCGGGAAGGCGAGGAGCTGAGCAGCTCGTCCGAGTCATAGTCGGAGTCCCCTGGCTGGGCAGGCGGCGCGGCGAGGGCGGGGCCGGCCGGGGCGACGGGGAGTGAGCCGGAGGCCGGGTGCGTGGCGCTCTCCGCCGCTCGCAGCAGCTCGCTCACCTGGTTAGGGAAACGTGAAGGTGGGGGGTGGCGGGTGGGGGGTCCAGGGTTAGGTCCAGGGTGAAGGTGAGGGCGAGAGTGCGGGCGCGGGTGCGGGCGCGGGTGCGGGCGCGGGTGAGGGCGCGGGCGCGGGTGAGGGCGCGGGCGGGGAGCATTCAGCCCACCCACTCGTCGCGCTCGCGCTCGCTCTGCGCGCGCAGCAGGATCTGGTTGCCGTCGCCCGCCACAGCCACCACGAGTGCTGCCGCGAGGTCCTCAGCTGAGAGCAGCCCAGGCTCGATGCCGAGGGCCGCCAGTGTCAGGTCGAAAGGCGAGACGTCCTCTGCCTCGGACGAGCGGCCGTGGCCGAGGCCGCGGCCGAGGACGTCCTCCGCGGCGGCGGCGGTGGCATCAGCGAGGCCGCCGGCGGAGTGCGCGGTGGGTGCGCGAGGGCTCAACCCGAGGCCTTCGTCGCCGAAGGCCTCGCTCATTTCCGAGGGGATGGCGAGCGAGGCATTCCGCGATATACTAGGGAGCGAGGTGGCGGCGCTCAACCCCTCGGCCTGCGTGGTGGCGGCGGCGGCGGCGGCGGCGGCGGTGGCGGCGGCCGGGGTAAAAAGAGAGGAGAGCGAGGTGGTGGACAAGAGCGTCGAGCAGGCCTCAGGGCCGGCGCTGCGGCGGCGCAAGCTGACGGCGCGCGTGCCGCTCACTGGCGAGTGGAGCACGCCGTTTGTGATGAGGATGAGAGCGTCGAGCGGCAGCACGCGCGCCTGCTCAAGGGTTAGGGTTAGGGTTAGGGTAAGGGTTGGGGTCGAGGTCGGGGTCGGGCTAGGGTTCGGGTCGGGCTCGGGGGCGGGATTAGGGTTCGCAGCACGCGCGCCCGCTGCCCCTCGGTGTGCAGCACGAGCAGGTCGCTGAACAGAAAGACCTGCCGCGCCGAGCGGTGACACTGCGAGGCCCACTTGTGCCGGCGCAGCTTGGTGAGCGAACCCTCCTTGAGCATCGCACGCGATGGCGCCACAAGGTCGTCCCGCTTGAGCACGTCACGCGCCACCGCCATCGCACGCTGCCGTCGCTCCGCGTCGCCCACGCGGCTGTTCATGCGTGCCTGGTCAAGGGGGTGGGGCAGGCCGGGGGCGGGGCCGGGGTGGGGGGCGGGGTCGGGGCAACAGGGGCAGAAGGGGACATCTCGCTGGCCCACGCTGCGGTGCACGCGTGCGGCTGTAAGGCAGTACCGTCACGTCGCGTAGCTTCTCGAGCGCCGCCTCCACCGCATGCACCGTCCCCGTGCTGCTCGCCACGGCCGCACCCGGCTCGCCCTCGGGGCGCGCGGTCTCGGGAGGGCTGCCGCTCGGGAGGGTTGCCACCCCGGGGACGGTGGCGTGCTGTAGCAGTTCACGCAGCAGCAGCACGTACCGCGGCAGCCGCTGCACTGTGGTCACTAAGAGCCCCTGCAGCGAGAGGCCCTTGCTGCGCGGCTGCAGCTCGAGCACACGCGCCGCCGCAGCGAAGCGCGGCCGCTCGGTCAGCAGCCGGCGTAGCAGCGCGCACACCTCGGTGAAGGACTGCACGTGCGGGGCGTCTGCCGGGAGGCGATGCAAACCTGGGTCAGCTCATTTGCAGAATGGCGAGCGTGGGTTCGAGTGGCGGCCAGTGACAGAAGCGGAGTGGGCCTGCGGCCGCAGTTGCGAGCGTCTTGGCGAGAGCTGCCGCCCGCGCCGCCGGGTCGTTAGGCGCCACCAGGTCGGCGGTAGTGCGCAGCTTGTCCAAGAGCTCGTGGTTGATGCTCAACAGCGTCTCGACCGAGCCAAAGAGCCGTTCGACCTCGGCTGGCGTGATCGAGTCCAATTTGTTTGCGCTGGTGCTCCTGGACGCATCCTCCTGAGCCCACGTGCGCAGCGGCACAAGATACACGTCCACGATTGTCTCCAGCATAGAAACGTAAGTGGATTCCGTCTCAATAAGCTCGTCGCAGGTGCGGTTGAGCTGAGTCATGGCCTTCGCCACTTTCCTGTCCTCTGGAGGAGGTGTTGACTGTTTCTTCTCCAGAGTCGGTGCTGGGGCTGCATCGGGAGCTGAGACACTACCAACGCTGCCGTTTTCGGCGCGGGATGGGGCCGTCACCGGCGGCACACGGAACATCGCGGCGCGATGATACCAACGAACAAATCGACTCGCCAGCAGGACGCGCGCGAGGTCCCCCTCGCCGCGAAGCGGGCATTTTGCAGCGGATTGCAGCGATGTCGTGTTATATTTCGAGGGCGTTGGCACTTCGGGTTCAGGTTCAGACTTCACGTGGCCAATCGCCGAAGCTACTTGTAAGAGCGCACCACGTCGTGCCCCTGCCGCGCGCGACTCGCAGCCAGCAATCATGCTCTGCGTCGCGTCCATCGTGCCCTGGGCCGAGACCGTGGACGTGCGGTACCCGCATCGGCAATGTACGGAAGACAGATTCTCGCCCGAGGACCCTCACACGTGCCATCACTTCATTCTGCGGGGTCAAAGCTGTGAGAGCTTGTACGATCTAGGGTTCAAGTGCTGTTTGGATTGCGACGAGTGCGGCCAAGATAACACGCTGTGCGACTACCCGCCGCCATCACCGCCACCACCGCAGCCCCCGCCACCGCCACCACCGCTGCCACCGCCACCGCCACTACCGCTGCCACCGCCACCGCCACCACCACCGCCGCCGCTCCCACCCGCCTCCCCGCCTCCACCGCCGTCTCCTCCACCACCAGGTGGCCCACCGCCACCGGCGCCACCGCCCTCTCCGCCACACCCACCACACACGCCCATCTGCGACCCCGATGCCGAAAGCGAAGACGGCTGTCCACCACCGCCGCCGCCGCCGCCGCCGCCGCCGCCGCCACGGCATTCACCACAACCTCCACCGGCCCCGCCCAGTCCACCACCACCGCCGTCGCCACCATTGCCGCCGTCGCCACCAGCGCCTCCTCTTGCACCACCCCCGCCACCATCGCCATCGCCATCACCCGAGTATCCACCACCGCCGCCGCCGCCGCCGTTTCCCTCACCTCCCCCGCCAACTTCGCCCTCGCCGCCACCGCCATCTACCCCTTCAGCACCACCACCGCCAAGGCCGCCCGCTCCACTTGCACCACCCGACATCCCGCCGCCGCCGCCACCGCCACCACCGCCACCACCTCCACCGCCCAGCACCCCGCTGCAGCCTCCACCTCCGCCGCCGCCGCCGCCGCCGCCACCGCCACCGCCGCCACCTCCGCCGCCATCACCCGGGCGGCCCCCGCGACCGCCACCACAACCGCCGCCGCCACGCCCTTTCCCATCGCCGCCTTCTCCCCCACCGCCCTCGCCGCGGCTGCGAACGCCTCCACCCTCACCGCCACCTCCAGCACGGTTACCACCACCCGCGCGCAAGCCGGCGAAGCATGCAACAAAGCATGCACCTTCGCCGTCCGACCCGCTGCCGCCGCCGCCGCCGCCGCCGCCGCCGCCGCCGCCGCCGCCGCCATCTGAGCCGCGATCCGCAGGGGCCGTCTCGAACATGGCATCTGCGGCTCGAGGGGCGGCAGGCAAGGTTGGGACCGCGATGCATGGGACCGCGATTGGCAACGCAATGGATCGGGCGGTCGACAAGATCGAGCCGAACATCCCGCAGGACATGAAGCAGCTGGTGACGCGCGAAGCCATCGCTGAAATCATCGTCGCGGCATTCGCGCTGACGTTCCTGTTGATTTGCTGCTGCTGCATCTGCCTGCGGTGCCGCAGGCACGCGAGGCATACGGCGCCACGCCGACGATCACGCAGGGAAGTGGCTCGAGAGCAGAAGACCTCACTCGTGGACGCAGGCAACTTTGCCTTTGAGGATGACTTCGACGATGACGATGACGATCCTGGGAACGGGCGACTCACAATGCGCTTGTGAGTGCTAGAAGCGGTGTGCACTCGACACCCCCAACGACATTTGTTCAAAGTCGCGTTGCTCTGCTCTCGTTGCGCCGGCTCGCCGGCGCGCGTAGTTGCCTCAATAGTAGTGGAATCCGTGTTTTGGATAAAGATGCGTCATCGTATCTGCCTCGAGAGGGCGTTCTTGGAAGATATGCGTTTGTGAGTGCTAGAAGCGGTGTGCACTCGACACAGGCTACTGAACAAGAGTTCCGCACCTTTTTCTGACCGTTTGTAAACACGTGAAGCATTCATAGAGAATCGCAACGCGTGTTGGCTGAAGTGCAGCCCCCCTTGCAAGTCAACGAGCCAAATCCAAACCGCCCGCGAACGCCGCGCATGTGGTTGGCTCGCGCGCTGCAGGCCACGGCCTCCGCCAGCATCGAAACCTCGTGCGAGCTCGGCAATGGGGCCGATCAGGTCGAGTCACCGTGGATCATGTACAACGACTTGAGATGTGTCGGGGACAACGGGCTAGTCGATGACCAGGCCGTCTTCGAGGCCCGCACGCAGACGACCATGGAAGTAATTGACAATGCGACCGTCGCCGTCGAGAGGTACCATGCGGCCAAGGTGGTCGGCAAGCTTGAGCGCCCGGCTGGCGCGGTACTGGGCGGCGGCGAGCTGATGTGGATGGAGCAGGATCTGGGTGTCGTGCGCAAGTGCACCCTGAGTGACGAGACTGGAAAGTGCTCAGGCGACGCGACGATGGTGCTCGACGGGCTGCACTGCCCGGAGGACTTCGCCGTGGACTTTCACCGCGGCCGCATCTACGTCATCCAGCAGGAGGGCAAGTCGGCAGCGGACCAGTCGACGCGCTGCTTCGGCACGCCGCGCATCATCCGCGCCGCGCTCTCCCGCGGCGCCGACGGCGACGATGGGCTGACGACGCTCGTGTCGGAGGGAATGGGCAAGCCCACCATGCTGGCGCTCGACCCGCTGGGCGGCCCGGGCCAGGCGGGCTACCTCTTTTGGACGGACGTCGAGCTGTTCTCGGTGATGCGTTCCAACCTCGACGGCGACGAGAAGGTGGAGGCCCCTACAGATGAGTGAGTGGTAATAGGTCTATGAGTGACCTGTGCCGCGCGCTAGCCGTGGCCGTAGCTCGAGGCACCTTTCTACTGACGTGCCCACCCGCCTGCCCGCCCGCCCGCTTGCAGGTGGAGGTGGTGCACGACGCGAGCCCCTCGGGCATCGCGGTAGACCCGTCACGCGCGTCGATCTACTACACCTCGGCGGAGCGCGGCGCGGGGCTGACGTGGAGCAACTACGACGGCCGCTACCCGCCGCCCAAGCAAGTCATCCCGCAGGGTGAGATGATCTTCTTCGAGCCCGTGGCCGTGGCGCTCAACCCTGTCGACGGCTCGGTGTACGTGGTGCAGTCCAACACGTACGTGGAAGGCTGCGACCCCACAAGTGACGCGGGCCTCGGCGCGGTCGTGTGCGACGAGCGCGAGCAGGGCCGCATCTCGCGCGTGAGCCTCGCGCCTAAGATGGATGCGCACTGCATGCGCACTGCGTGTGCACTGCGTGTGCACTGCGTGTGCACTGCGTGTGCACTGCATGCGCACTGCATGTGTAGCACACTGTGTGCAGACTGCATGCACGCAGCGTGCATCCATCCCCTTTAGGTGAGCTGCGCGTGGCTTACCCTACCCCTACCCCTACCCCTACCCCTACCCCTACCCCTACCCCTACCCCTACCCCTACCCCTACCCCCTTTAGGTGAGCTGCGCGTGGCCGGCCGACCTCACGGTAGACGGCACGCTCGCGGCGCCGCACGAGTGCTGCTGCCACGACCCCACGGCGCCCACCTCGCCATGCAAGCTCTTCTGCTCGCCGCCCTCGCCGTCGCTGCCGCCGTCGGCGCCGCCCAACGACGAGCCCGAAGCCTTGCCCCCCCCCCCCTCGCAACCCCCGAGCAGGGTGGGCGACTACTCTCGGATGGTGATCACCGACGAGGCCGTTCTCGACGTGGGCGGGCTTGTCTACGTAGGGACGCAGTCTACCCCATGGGGAGAGCCCAGGCACATCACGCTGCAGCCCGCGGTGCGCCCACTCGTCAGCCTAACCCCAAGCCCGGCCCTAGCCTCGACCCTAACCCTAACCCTAACCGCAACCCTAAAACCCCCCTAAACTGGACCCCGAACTCGACGCTGACCCCAAGCCTAACCCACCCCCTCACCCGCGCCCGAACCAGGTGCGGCTGCTCGCCAGCCCGGCGGGCGGGCCGCGCGCGCTCGCCTACGGCAACTGCTCGAACGGTTGCGGCCGCCCCTCGGGCAGCGACGGCTGCCGCATTTGCCTGCCGGGCAGCTACGGCACCGGCGAGGGCGTGTGCCGCCTCTGCGTGGCGGGCAAGTACGGCAACGCCTCGATCTCGCGCGCGAGCTCGGCCACCGAGGCCTGCATCAAGTGCGACCAAGGTAAGTTCGTCGCCGCCTACGGCGCCGCGGTGTGTGCCGCCTGCCCGATCGGGCACGTCTGCACGGACGCCTACGTGCTCGCTGCAGACCTCACGCTGCAGCCCGTGCCGCCGACCGGCGCCATCCCTCTGCCCACCGCGTGCCCGCGAGGCACGTACAACCCGTCGGAGGGCGCGGCCGAGCCCGCCGCCTGCCTCCTCTGCGCCACGGGGCGCTACCGCAACGCCTCGGGCGGCACCGCCAATTCGAGCTGCGAGCCGTGCCTACCCGGCTACTTCGCGAGCACCGCGGGCGCGTTCCTGTGTGACGCCTGCGCCCCTTCGACGTACCAGCCCGCGGCGGCCAGCGCCCGCTGCAAGCAATGCCCGGCTGGCTACTTTTCCTTATCCGAGGCCGCGACGGCCTGCGAGGGCTGCCCATGGGGCAAGTTTGGCGAGGCCGACGCTGCGGGCTCGCGCTGCGTCGACTGCCCGATGGGCACGTACAACCCCATCAACACGAGCACCGAGTGCCTGCCCTGCCCGGTCAACACGCTCGGGGCGACGCTTGGCGCCGCGAGCCTAGAAGGGTGCGACCCGTGCCCCGAGGGCTTCTTCAACCTGGAAGAGGGCAGCACGGAGTGCGGTGCGTGCCCAACCAAGCCCGTCTTCAACGAGACCACGTTCGAAAACGACCCGCCCCCCAACGGGTGCGTCTTCGACAGCGCAGCCCCGCACTCGCGGCGCCTAGTAGGGTGGCTGCCGGTGCTTGCTGCGCTTGGCGCGAGCCTGCTCTGCACGGCCGGTGCTCAACTACACGTTCGGGTCAGGTCAGTAGCACTATTTTAAGACGCAGAAGAGATTTTGTTGCACCCTTCGTTCCCTCGTTATTTGGTTACATCAGATCTTCGCAGGAGATCGGTTTTGACTCGTCATTGTACTTTTCGCTCAGTACATCGCTCGCAGGCATGGCGTCCACAGTGCTGTCGTGGCACTCCCCCTCTCCCTCACCTCGGAAGCCAGCTCCGACGGCATAAACTAGCACATTCGCACGCGCGTTCAGAGCAGACCGCCGCGGTTCCCTTTGACAGCATGCCCAGGCATGCCTGCAGGCTCCACAGCGACTCATGCGTCGTGTGCGTGTACCTTGGCAGATCTCTTACTAACCAAAGCAAGAATCGTTGAGCCATGGTTAACTGTGCGCTGCTGCCCGCCTCCGCTGTTAAGACACCCTCCGCCTATCGGTACTGCCGCCTGGGCTGGTCCTCACCCCACCCTTGCACTGTGCGCAGTCACTATCGAGGAGCTGCAGGTTATCCAAAAGAAGCCGCACAACATCCGTAACATGTCTGTGATTGCGCACGTCGATCACGGCAAGTCGACCCTCACCGACTCGCTGGTGGCGGCTGCCGGTATCATTGCCGCGTCGGCCGCTGGCGACACTCGCCTTACCGACACTCGCCAGGATGAGCAGGACCGCTGCATTACCATCAAGTCCACTGGCATCTCGCTGTTCTTCAAGATGGAGCCGCACGTCAAGCTCCCCGAGGCCTCGCAGGGTGACGAGTTCCTGATCAACCTGATCGGTGCGCACTGCCGATAGATCCGCTTGCCCTATCGCCGCAGCGTGTGACCCCAGCTAGTAGCGGCGCACCGGTGTAGCACCCACGCGAAAGCTGCGAGGTTTAACTGGGTCCTCCCTCGGCTTGCAGACTCGCCCGGTCACGTTGACTTCTCGTCTGAGGTCACCGCCGCTCTCCGCGTCACCGACGGCGCGCTCGTCGTCGTCGACTGCGTCGAGGGTGTGTGCGTGCAGACTGAGACCGTGCTGCGCCAGGCTATGGGCGAGCGCATCAAGTGAGCCGCGCCCTCCTTCCCCCTTAGTTAGTACGACACGGCAGGCTGCACGCAAGGGCTCACTAGAGAAAAGAGAGCACGATCCACCCCACGTAACGCCGCGGCAAAAGGTTGATCGCAGCAGGGGTTGGGCGCGGCGCGCGCCACGGTCTCACTGGGTCGTGAAGATCTGGCTTTGCTAGTGCTCACCAGCGCTTCTCCCCTGGCGCGTTCAGGCCCGTCATCACGATCAACAAGCTGGACCGCGCCTTCCTGGAGCTGCAGCTGCCGTCGGATGACATGTACACCGCCTTCGTCAAGCACGTCGAGAACGTCAACGTGCTCGTCTCGACCTACCACGACGAGGCCCTCGGTGACGTGCAGGTGGACCCCACCCGTGGCACCGTCGCCTTCTCGGCCGGCCTGCACGGCTGGGCCTTCACCCTGACCAAGTTCGCGCGCATGTACGCCAAGAAGTTCGGCGTCGACCTCGAGAAGATGATGCAGCGCCTGTGGGGTGACAACTTCTTCAACCCGAAGGAGAAGAAGTGGATCAAGACCACCGACGGCACCAAGCCCACCGGCCTCGAGCGCGCTTTCTGCATGTTCTGCCTCACGCCCATCGGCAAGGTCTTCACGAACTGCATGGACGAGAAGTACGACGCCGTCACCAAGATGCTCGGCGCCGTGGGCGTCACGCTCACCAAGGACGACCTCGAGCTCCGCCAGAAGCCGCTCCTCAAGCGCTGCATGCAGAAGTGGCTGCCGGCGCACGACGCCCTCCTCGAGATGCTTGTGCAGCACCTGCCCTCGCCGGCGGCGGCGCAGAAGTACCGTGTCGACTCGCTCTACACCGGCCCCCTCGACGACCAGTGGGCCAACAGCATCCGCACCTGCGACCCTAACGGCCCGCTGATGATGTACATCTCCAAGATGATCCCCACCCCGGACAAGGGCCGCTTCTACGCCTTCGGCCGCGTCTTCGCCGGCACCGTCAAGACGGGCCAGAAGGTCAAGATCATGGGCCCCAACTACGTCAACGGCAAGAAGGAGGACCTGTACGTCAAGAACGTGCAGCGCACCATCCTCATGATGGGCCGCAAGACCGAGGCCGTCGATTCGTGCTCGGCGGGCAACACGTGCGGCGTGGTCGGCATCGACCAGTACATCGTCAAGTCGGGCACCCTGGCCGACGCCGACGCGACGGACGCGCACCCGATCATCACCATGAAGTACTCCGTCTCGCCCGTCGTGCGCGTCGCCGTCGCCGCCAAGCACCCCAACGACCTGCCCAAGCTGGTCGAGGGCCTCAAGCGTCTCTCCAAGTCGGACCCGCTCGTGCAGTGCTCCATGGAGGAGTCGGGCGAGCACATCATCGCCGGCTGCGGCGAGCTGCACATCGAGATCTGCCTCAAGGACCTGCAGGAGGACTTCATGAACGGCGCGCCCATCACCATCTCCGACCCCGTCGTCTCGTACCGCGAGACTGTCAACGCCGAGTCGTCGCGCACCGTGCTCTCCAAGTCGCCCAACAAGCACAACCGCCTCTTCTGCCAGGCGTGCCCGCTCGGCTACGGCATCGACGACGCGCAGACGCCGCTCGCCGACGACATCGAGGCGGGCGAGGTCTTCCCCGACATGGACCAGAAGGCCAAGACGCGCTTCCTCGTCGACAAGTACGGCTGGGAGAAGTCGGAGACGCAGAAGATCTGGGCGTGGGGCCCGGATAACAACGGCCCCAACATCGTCGTCGACAAGACCGTCGGCGTGCAGTACCTGCTCGAGATCAAGGACTCGATTGTCGCCGGCTGGCAGTGGGTGTGCAAGGAGGGGCCCCTCTGCGACGAGACCCTCCGCGACGTGCGGATTAACATTCTGGACGTCGTCCTGCACGCGGACACCATCCACCGCGGCGGTGGCCAGCTCATCCCCACGGCCCGCCGCGTCTTCCTCGCCTCCATGCTCGTCGCGCAGCCGCGCCTGCAGGAGCCTATCTTCCTCGTCGAGATCCAGTGTCCTGAGAACGCCATGGGCGGCGTCTACTCTTGCCTGAACCGCAAGCGCGGCACGGTCGTCGAGGAGACCAACCGGCCGGGTACCCCCATGTACAACGTCAAGGCCTACCTGCCCGTCGCCGAGTCCTTCGGCTTCACCAGCTTCCTGCGCCAGAACACCGCCGGCCAGGCCTTCCCGCAGATGGTCTTCCATCACTGGGAGACCGTCAACGCCGACCCGTTCTCCGACGACAAGATGATGGCCATCATCCTGGACATCCGCAAGCGCAAGGGTCTCAAGGAGACCATCCCGCCCATCTCCGAGTTCGAGGACAAGTTGTAGAGCGCTTTGCTTGCAGCTGTTCGCACCAAGGCCCGCGGTGCACGCGCCGGCGCAGAAGCTTCTGTCCGCTTGAAACACGACATTTGTGTCTAGGAGTGTGTGTTTAAGCGTGGTGTTACTAGTTTAAGAAGTACACGGTTCACCGACCCGCAGCGTGCAGGTAGTGTAACCCCGGAGAACACAGCATGTACGATGTAGAGCAGCCCGTACCGCGGTTCTTTTTGGATTTTGCGCTGCCATAAAGGGTATGGATTAAAGTCTCCTGGTGGGTGGGAGTGTAGCTTAGCCGCTATCAGCCAAACGACCGCCCACATGCACGGGCATCATGAGGCGACTATGGGGCTGGCTGGGGTGAGCTTGGGTCGCGAGCTCAGAGCTCTAGCTCTGAGCCATAC
>Ga0209302_10001635_pt1 | contig 13136 bp, 12 predicted proteins | sample ArcOceMetagenome_2_FD_187445 | JGI IMG/M metagenome (GOLD analysis project Ga0209302, IMG submission 187445) | Marine eukaryotic phytoplankton communities from Arctic Ocean - Arctic Ocean ARC135M Metagenome (SPAdes) (version 2) | ecosystem: Environmental > Aquatic > Marine > Oceanic | place... | reverse complement strand
CCCAAACCCCAAACCCCAAACCCCAAACCCCAAACCCCATACAAAAAAAATAATTTATAGTATTGTAAGTTTAGTATTGGTTTCCTGTTCTTCTGATTCTGTTGAAGCACAAGTAATTCATAATGTTAGTGTAGTGGAATTTGATAAACTAATTAAATCTGATGAAGGAATTGTTTTGGATGTTAGAACTATTGATGAGGTAAATGAAGGGCATATTAAAGATGCAACAAATATTGATTTTTATGCGTCTGACTTTACTGCTAAATTGGACCTGATAAGAAAAGATGTGCCTATTTATGTATATTGTAGGAGTGGAGGTAGAAGCTCTAAAACTGTTGCAATTATGCAGGGCTTAGGTTTTAAAAAAGTATATAATCTTTTAGGTGGTTTTGGTGAGTGGAAGTTAGATGGGTTTAAAGTAGTTGTTACTAAAGAGCCTGTTCTTAAAAAGCAAAAAATAATTTCAATTATTGAATTTTCTGATATCATACAAAGTAATGATATTGTATTAGTTGATTTTAGTACACAATGGTGTGTTCCGTGTAAAAAAATACATGACTATTGCTTAAATCAATTTAATAGTTTTGATGATAAAAAGGTTATGTGTATTGAAATTGATATAGACGAATCAACTGATATTTTTTCATTTCTAAAACAGAAGAAAATGATTCGAGGTGTCCCGACATTGTTTTTATATAGACAGGGGAAAGACAATTATATACCAGACGAATCCGTTTCTGGGACGAACAATGTAGAATTGGATTATTTTTTTAGTAATATATAAAAATAACAATTTAATAATAAATATATATATATTATTAAATTACGATGGACGATTTGGATTTGAATATATCAAATTACAATTTTCAAGACTTGCTTAGTCTATTTAAAATGGAGTCGGATTTCACAACACAAGAATTAAAGTCTGCCAAGGCAATTGTATATAAAGTGCATCCAGATAAGTCGGGATTAGACAAGTCATATTTTTTATTTTTTTCAAAAGCGTATAAAATGCTTTATCAGATACATCAATTTCGCGAAGGATCCTCGAATGAACACGACGAAGATGCTGAGTATACAATAATAACAAGTGGCGAAAACAGTTCATCGCGTAAAATATTAGAACAGCATAAAGAGTATGCCGAGATAAAAACGAATCCCGATGCATTCAATAGTTGGTTCAATGAACTTTTCAATAAAACGATTGATAGTAATTCTACTGAAAACGGTTATGGTGAGTGGCTTTCATCAATTGACGAGAATGTGCAGCAAGCAAAAAACCCTACAGAAATGGTACAATTAATTGATGAAAGAAAGAAGAAAATCCGCAATCAGCAATTGGCCGTCTATAAAACCTTTGAACCAATTCATGGTGGAAATGAAGGAGAGAATTTAATAAAAAGTGAAGGTCCTCAGCATTATCAATCAGGTTTATTTAGCAAGCTTCAATATGACGATTTAAAGGATGCTCATGAAAACAGTGTTATACCAATAACCAACGAAGATTATAAAAACCGTAAAACATTTAGTAATATAGATGAGATGAATCGCCATCGAAAGATGGATGAAATCGGTGCAAGCGATCAATTAAAAAATCACAATGAAATTTTGAAGAATATGGAGGTGGAAGATAAAAATATTAGTTCGAATAGATTTTATGAACTTATGAAGCAAGAAGAGGCTCAAAAATTAAGAAATAATACCACCTGGAGTAAATTAAAACGCCTTACATAATTCGATATTTTAATTAGCACATAACTCATAAAAATATTGTTTGTAGAATATATATTATGAATGCTGCATTAAATTATGGTGTTGGATTAGCAATTATACTTACATCTGGAGCATTATATAAACGTTGGCGCGTGAAGGATGCTCATCAAAAACAGATTGATGATTACGATATTATAAAAAAATACTTGCTTACTGAATCTACCCTGGCCAAGGCCGAAAAACCTATATTATGGGTTCCACTACAATTCGAATATAATTCTCGTGATTGGCAGTCATTCGGTTCAAGAAATAGTTATTGTATGAATAAACCCTATATCTCTCTATGTGTGAGAAGTATAATTGAAAGATGTGGTGATGAGTTCCAAGTGTGTCTCGTTGATGATGCTGCATTCAATAAGATACTACCTGGTTGGAATGTGCGCATTCAAAACTTGCCCAATCCCCTGAAACAACATATGCGTTATTTAGCCATGTCCAAATTACTGTATTCGTATGGTGGTATGATAGTGCCCCCATCATTTATCTGCTTGCGCAGTTTATATTCAGTGTATAGTGTTGGTTTATCTAATATGAGCATGTTTTCCGGGGAATTGGTTTCCACAAGTAATACGAGTGTCATCACCACTTTTTTCCCATCTATGAAAATTATGGGTTGCGAGAAGGAATCGGAAGTAATGGGTAATTTTGTGAATTATTTAGAGCAAGCCATTTCGGGGGATTACACAAATGAATTGGAATTTAATGGTGGGCCACAGCGTTGGTTATATGAGCGGGCCATGGAAAATAGGATATTGATTATTAATGGCGACGTTTTTGGTGTGAAGGATCGAAAGGGAAATCAAGTCGCATTAGAGTCTTTAATTGGTGATATAGATATTAACTTTGATAAAAAAATGTGTGGCATATACATTCCGGAAGAGATGTTGGAAAAGCGCACAGCGTTAAATTGGTTCGAAAGATTATCACCTAAGCAAGTATTGGAGTCGGATACATTAATTGGTTCCTATTTACTTGCTTCGAATTCTGGGCGTCTATAAAAATGCATATATAAAAATGCATATATGAAAATGCATATGAAAATGCATATATTAAAAATGGCATATAAATATATATACCTTAAAAAAATACATATAAATAAATAGTCTTATTATTTATCTATATGGATACGACGGTGATCTGCGATAAAAATGATATTCTATTGGTAAAATCTTTCACAGAGGATGAAGATGAAAAATTTACGATTAGTTTTGACTGTGATTATGATGCTGGTGCGAATATTATAAAAATTATGCAAAAGGGAAAATTCTATGAACTATTATTCAAATTAAATGGTGATTTAGTGGAAGAATTATCATATGCTAAGAATTCTCAGGGAAACGGAGGGCAGGTTTTGTTTTATTTCAAGGAAAAATATGAGGGCGAATATATGTGTATGAGTTTCAACGATACTATTAAACAACCTTCCGAAAGTCATGTTATTATTGAAGGTCTAAAAAACGACTTTAATAATTTCAAGGAAGGCTATAAGAAATTCGAGGTTTCTCATATTTATACCGATATAAAAGTGGAAAATGCAAGAATAACGTTTCTGTTTAGTACAGTTATTACGTCCGACGATTTAGTAAACGACATTATTGCCATGATGATTAAGAAGCAGATGTTCCGACTGCGAAAATACATGGAAAGGGAATAAACAGATAAACATAAATAAAAAATTCTAAAACTATATAATATATGCATTGGGTACTTGCATCTATTATAGCAACATTAGGGGGTGCGTCATATGTGTCTTTTTTGAAATTAGCGCAAGGATTTTATGATCCGAAAACGGTCATCAGTTTCATCATGTTTTGCGCATTCATGTTTTACTATATTACCAGTAATCATAAAAATATATTTTCGGCATTTGAATTGAATGCATTTATAGCAGGAATTCTATTCGGTTTAATGACGATATGTTTCAATGAAGCCATTAATTTATCAAACAATCCGGGAATACCGAGTAGTTTAGTAAGATCGAATGTATTAGTTACTTATGTAATATCTCTCTTTGTTTTCGGATTGAAGTTCTCTTGGACCAAGTTCATAACCATCATGACGATTATTGCAGGGTGTTTAATAACCATCATACCCAATATGAAGGATTTTGCGTCGTCCAATAATAAATGGATATTGATGACTATTTTAGCCGGATTGTTGTCATCGGGTAATGATGTATTTTCGAAATTGTCATTGAATAAAATACCGACAGACCAATATTTAGTGGTTCAAATGTTAGCAGCGGTATTGACAACCTTAGGTATTCAATATGTGCGTACAAAAACATTTACTTTGCAGAAATTAAAGAAAACAAAACAAAAAATGGAGAGTAAGATTCATATATTGAATAAATATCCTCCACTGTTGATGGGGGTTGCTGTAGCAAGTGTAATTATTTTTAGACAATTCTTGGGGATAGCTGTGAAAAATTCAGACAATCCCTCCTATCCGCGCGCATTATTTAATAGTCAATTCTTCGTATCTCTCTTATTAAGTTTATTGATTCAGAAAAATTCATCCATTACAAAGTATCAGGGAGTTGGTTCAACTGTAATATTAGGAGGAGTTGTAGCAATGGCTTTGCAAAAGTAGATTCCAATTGTATATGCAAAAGTAATATTATAATAATGGAATATTACTTTTACATCTTTGAATATAAATAGTATTATTTTATAATCTGCAATGGGGTATTTTTTGATATTTCGATAAAGGCTCTTTTCATTTGGTTGCCTTCATATTGGGTTTTATGAGTGAGTTTTAGTAGTTTTTCCCCATTACGAATAATAAAAGCATCTCTTTTAGTACCAAATATTTTGACAGATAAAACAAGTTGTTCTTCTATTTTGTTAATAAATTCATGACATGTATTTGAATTTTTTGGATTAGTTTCAAAACTATCTCCATGCGTTATAAGTGAGTCAGGTATAGAAACTGTAAGTATGCGTTTTTCCATCCAAGCCAATCTAATATTATCTATAATATTGTCGTCGTCAATATTAACAATGATAGAATTATCTAAAGGATCTATAATATCAGAAGATGGTTCGTTAACTATTACCACATCTGGTTCTGGCGTAATTAATCTTCCCAAGACAATTCCTACTCCCAAAAGTGTTGTAGCAGCGGCAGTATTTTTAAGGAATCTTGATGTTTTTACCATTATAATATAATATAATATAATATAATATAATATAATGGTAAAAAATTGCGACGATGCATTTTCAAAAACTTTTTTAGCGAAGGATAAACTTTCACGATTGGACGATATCATAAATTTAGATACTTATACACTAAAACAACACACTCTATCTCTGACAAAAGAATATGACGATTTAGAAAAAATTAAATATACATGCACTTTACCATTTGAAGATATTGAAGTTATCGATATTACTTCATATATCAAAGAACACTATAGTGAAGTCAAATTTTCACAAGAAAGTATTAACAAAGAAATTAAACTTATAATAGATTGCGTAAAAAGTGATAGCTATAACAGTGGATTTGTAGTATTTAATTCAACAATGAAAAAAACAGATGACAACTTTTCCTTTACTATAGAATTAAATCATTTATCGAATTAAATATACAACAATATCATATTATTATATAACATAATAGTATAATGCCATCTTGTCCATGTGGTGCGGGATTAGACGGATCTGTTAACGAATCTATATCACTTAAAAACGTATTGTATACAAAGTTTTTTAGTATACCTTTAACAAGATCTATTGATAATGCGGTAAAACAAGTTTGTCAAAGTATTACGCCATGTAAAGAATATGGATGTAGTAAATATAAACAGAAATCGGTTGAGTCAAGGACGTGTAGTAAAGTATGTAGTGTTTTAGGTGATATTGGCTTAGGCAGCGTATGTAAGGATGTATGCAAAACTGTAACAAAATGGGTAGATAGTACCACATGCGAAACAAGAAATGATGTATGCGTGGCTGAAGGAGTAGTTGAAAATGATTGCAAAAATTTTTCAGAAACAATATCAGAACTTAGTATAACATTAAATGGATCATTTACATTGGGAACATCAACTTCAATTGGTGGTGGTGTTAGTAGTAATGGTGTAGGTGTAAGTGAAAGCGAAACATACTATCTTTCTGTAAACATTGGAGGATTTGTTATAATATGTGGTAATGAAAAGATTATATTAGAACCAGAAGGTGGACTAATAACAATTATAATAGATTGTAAAATACGTATTTCAGAAAAACCCGGAAAGGGTAAATGGCCTAAAATAAAAGTAGCGGGAGAATGTGGGGCCTGTATAGCCATTCCCAAATTAACAATAACTTCTAAGAATGATGTTTTTACAGCAACTATAGGAAACATAGTACTTGGGGTATGTAGTAATACAGATGATGGTATAACTTGTAATTTAGAAGGCAGTACAGATATATCAGTTGACCTCGGTGATGGTGTAAGTGGATCAACAACTGGGTCTTTAAGCTTTGGTTTACCATTAGTAGAATAAAAAATATAATAAAAAATAATATAATTTTTATTATAATCATTCTTCCGAAGCAATAACTAATTCAGAATTCAATATATTTTCAAAATCGTTATTTTCTAACATATCATAATAGTCTTCATTAAAATTAATTTCATAAATATTACTATTACCATATTGTATATTATTAATAGAATCTTTATCGGATATATGCAATAATATAATACGTAATTTTTCGGTATAAGGAGTCTTATTTATATAGGATGCATAATCAGAGACATTATTAAATTCAAGAGCATCCGGAAAAAACTTCATATAATTAATTTTGGGGGTTTTATTTGTTTTCATCCATGGACCAGGTGGATCAGATTTTTTATAATTTTCAGGTATTTTCTTTTTGATAATATAGCTTGTCACTACAGCCGAATAATAACTATCAATTGTAATATGAATGGTTAACGGCAAGTCAGAACAATTTTCGTATAAATAAACAAGTGCATTAAATGAAAATGCGGATCCACCATCGCCTTCAAAAATCCATATAGGTCGTTTTTGAGCCAAGTACATTCCATAGCCATTCGTAAAGCCTACACCAATAGAAGATAATGTAGTAGGTGAATGCCATGAATTGACTATTGTAGTATCAAAGTATTTATTACACGAATACCAATGATTTCCTACTCCTGTAGTTACTGCTATATCCAATTTTTTTGAACGATAAACTTCTGCTGCCGAAGAAATATATTGTTCCAATTTACTCTTTGATGCCAAAGGAACAAGCAATTTATTCGTAGCGTGTTTTAATGACCTATTCCATAATGGATTATTAACCACTTTTAATTGATGAAAAACTGGACTAAAATCGTCTATAATATAACTTGAAATATTGTTATTGTCTTTGTCAATAATGAAAGTACTATCATCTATTGATAATTGTAAAAGTGTCTTTTTGTGGTTTAAATTACTCATGTTCCCACCTCGTTTCCGTCGGGTGTGCGCGCAGTTTCTTCCTATGCGGCATATGTGATTGCGTTTGGTGCGATTATCTTGGTTTTGACTAACGAAGTAATTTAATCCAATTGAAAATCTATTTTCATAAAATTGGGAAACTTCATTTGTTAGTCCACCAGAAAGATTTCCTATAACGATTAATGATTCTGCTTTATAAAGAGCATAATTTGCCGAATGATTTCCAATTGAACCAAGTCTACCACAATAATGAGGATAATTATTTATTATCATTCGTCCCTTTGATGTAGTTACATATGGCAACTCATTTTTTACAATAAAATCCTTTATAATATTAAAATTGGTAAAATTACCTTTTCCAAGCACAATAAGAGTTTTGTCGAAATTTTTAAAGTTATGAACAATCTTTTTTCGAATTTTATTGATAGCATTAGAAGATAATTCAGATTTATATGTAATGTGGCGCATATTGATATTTTGAATAGTTGATGATAATATATCTATATTAATCATTAATGCAACACCTGTGTTTTTATTTTTTGATGTATTATATGCCATGGCGAGATTTTTTGCAAATTCAGAAGCCTTATTTATTTCAAAACAATATTTCGTCGCCCCTTGTAAAATTTTTCGGAAATCAGTATTTTGAAAATCGTTAACACTTGCGTTCGGGTTAAAGGTACTTATTAAAATCAATGGATTATTTTCTTTGACAGCATTTACAAGAGGATTAATACTATTGCAAATACCTGGTCCATATGTTACAATAAGTATACCGACATTATTCGTATATTGTCCATATACTTGTGCTAAAAAACCATTTTGTTCTTCATTTCCCATATTAATCCAATTCATGTTAGAAGGAAAATCTTGTAATAATGGAACGACACCACCACCTGGTAGGCCAAAAATTGTTTCTACCATATTGTGTTTAAGATATTTCCAGAAGTATTTCGATGCAGTCAATAATTCATTTTCATCATTATTGTTATCAGGTTTTAATTGCATAGTTAACGCTTGTACATATTTCATTGTAGAATTTATCATATAATATATTATTATATATTAATATATTATTAACATTATGCCAAACACGCGAAGAAAGAGACAATCCAATCATAAAACAAAAAGAAAATCTTTTATGAAACATCATGCAACTAAAAAAAGGCATAGTTATACAAAAAAGAAGTGTGATTATGTTACGACGGCCGATCCGCGTGTATTTGGGCCGGAATTATGGCGATCACTACATCGAATCGCTCAAAATTATCCAGATCACCCATCCGAAGATACAATAAAACATGCAGTTGCATTTTTAGAAGCAATGCCATATATGATTCCTTGCTCACATTGTGGATGTGATTTTTTAATGTATTTAGAAGAGCATAATCTTAAGAAGGTATGTGCATCGAAGGAAGATTTAGTAAAGTTTTTCGTGGATGCTCATAATCGCGTTTCAGAAAACTTAGATCCGGCAAAGAAGCAATGGACAGTAAAAGACTCTAATAAAACCTATGCGAAGGAGAGAGTATGTATAGGTAATAAACCAATATGGAAGATGTGTAAAATGGAAAAGGAGACATATGCTAAATATAGTTAAGAGCATAGCAGAGGTCAATATTTCAAAGGAATAAATGAATTAATGAAAATAATGATAAAATTATTATTATATTCATGTATTGGTAGAAATTTCTATTTCTTCATTCGACGAAGGTATTGCATGTTTTTTATTGTAAACTTCAACTAATTGTGAAGCCATTTGAGTACACATATCTATTTTATGTTTATCAATCGTTTTTATAAGAAGTTCTTTTACAATGGATGCATTGGTCATGATACTTTTTTTTAGATCACCCTTCTTGCCTTTAAATTTATTAGTGATGGACGAAATTTTGGACATATTAATAGACATCATATCGTCATCATCATTGGAAGCAAGATCAGCAGCGGCAGCGGAAACATCGGACGAAACCTCGGAAGCAACATCGACAGCAACATCGGCAATATCAGTAACAACATCGACTGCGTCAGTAACAACACTTGCAACATCATTCGTAATCTTGGCATCAGCACTTGCATCAACACTTGCATCATCATCAACCTCGTCGTCAATTATGCGTATCGCAGGTTTATTAAAGTATGCTAATATACGAGATGTGCGACTATGTTTTCGTTTTTTGAGAAATGTAATCATGCTTAACTATACTTAAACAAACCTGTGATTAAATAATCATCCAATTGAACTAACCTAAACTACTTATAATAAAAAATACCTAAATATTATTTAAATATATATATAATGATTGAATATCTGTTAACAACTGCAAATAATATATTAACAACTATAAAAATAGTGAGCATAATATCTTATTCATATATAGTAAATGTTCTATACTACAATGATGTAGTAAAACATTACAAGTATATTATACAGAATCTTACCTCTTCGAATATGCTTTTTATAAAATTCATGCAATGGTTTTCGTCAAATAATATGAATGTTGAAATAAAAGAAGTAATACGAGGTTTTGCAGATAATGTTCCATACACATCGTCGGATATTGAATATGCCCAATTAGAAGAATTAATACAGGTTGCCGAATCGAATAATCAGACATTAATTCTGAATACAACACCGATTAATTCTGGCACAATTGCTATTGTATATGAAGGCACATTAGACGATAAACCGGTTATATTGAAACAATTGCGCAAGAACATTAATGTCGAATTGAAAAAATCGATTGAATTGTTGAAATTTATAGGCGAGATAACCAAATATATACCCTATTTATATTTAATTCGATTAAGTGAAATTATTAGCATAAATGAACCGTCGTTATTGGAGCAAGTAAATTTTAAGAAAGAAATCGTGAATGGGAAAAAGTTTTGCGAAACATTCAAGGACAATAAAGATATAATTATACCACAATTTTACACCACAATAACTGAGATGCATCCGAATTTTATTTTAATGGAAAAGATAATTGGGCGCAAAGCACAAGAGTTGAGTGATGAGGAATTACCCAACTATTGTAAAACATATAATAAACTGTTATTGGAATCATTAATAAGCAAGGGTGTTATCCACGCAGATCTTCATATAGGAAATGTTTTTTTTATGGAAAATAATAAGATTGGGGTTATTGATTTTGGACACGTATTATTTATTGACAAAGAATTGTCAAAAAAAATCAGTCATTTCTATAAATTTCTTTTCAATCGACAAGTGAAAAAGTTGGCAAAGTTTTGTATTGATCAATCAGTATATGCGCCCGGAAATCGTATATGTAATAAATCCATGAAGAAGAATACCAGTATAATGACCGAATCATTGGCTGGTCTATTCGGTGAGGATAAGTTATTGAGTGGAAAAAAACCAATCAATATATATAATATTTTAGATATAAATGCAGTTTTACAAAAAATAAATGCTCGCATGAGTGATGATTTTATGAATGTAATATTGGCTATTGGACCTATGTCATCAGTTGTCAGTATTTTAAAACGCAATGATCAAGATAATGGTTTAAAAGACGTATTCTTTAATTACGTACAAGATAAGGTCCCTGATAAATTAAAAAATTATAATGAATAAAACTATAATTGCGTTCAGATTAAAGCAATTTTAATTTTTTATATAATATTTTTATATAGTAATATTATATAATGAGAAGCAGTTCTGGTAGGACCATTTGTAAATTACTCCATTGTGAGGAAAAGCCATGCGAGGAAAAGCCATGTGAGGAAAAACCATGTCAGGAAAAGCCATGTCAGCAAAAGCCATGTAAGCCAATTGCGTCTTTCAATAAACTATTTAAAGATTTTAGGAAAGAAACGCGTGAGTTGTATGGAAACAGGGATTATCAATATACAACAAAAGATGATTCTGGTGAATCACCACATCGTGCGACCTTAGAGTTTTATGATGGCAAAAACGTCAATTCAGATGTTAGTGGTGTATTTTTTATGGTATTGGTTGATAAGAATGAAATAAAAATTGATCTTATAGTTGGAGAATATGAATTAGTCGCCGAAGATATCATATTATTAAACGGGTATAGTCACGGAACCATACACCATCATATTTATGCATTAGAATTTGATGATTCAGATGAATGTGATATTCATTTAATCAAGACTGCGCCTGTAAAGGGTGATAAACGACTTCCAATAAAATCTGAATCTAATAAAGAATCTGATGAATCTGAACCTGCATCTGTACCTGAACCTGAATATGGGAACAGAACTAAGAGTCGGTGGGGTGGGTTTATAAACGCCGTCGACAAGGCGGCGGATAGTGTTGCCAAAGTTGCCAAAAGTGTCGCAAAAACGGTAGAAAAGGTAGCTGATGATATAGCTGATTTAGTAGAAGATGCTTGGAAGGCTATTGTAAACTCAGTGTTAAACCCACTTTTAGAAGATGCCGTGAGTGTATTTACATTATGTAATTCATCTGACCTTGATATTTTAGCTAATGCCACAACTATTGCTGCATATCTTAAGACAGGCACTCCGCTGGGTTTAGAAGTCGCATTGGCAGAATGTTTGACTGATTATATGATTGGGAATCACTCAGAACTCCAAGCCGTAAATGAAACAATTCAAACCTTTATAGCAGTAGCTATGACCGCAGCAGACTTTCAAGGAGGTTTCCTCGCGATTACGGCAATAGCTGATGCAGTAAGTATTACTGCAGCCATAGTATCAACAATAGATTCAGTCAACGCATCCGAAAAGCAATAAAACATCAAAAATAATAATATTTACACAATAACGTGATTAATAATATCATGAGTCATTAAAGATAATTCAATTTCATCTTCATGAATATTGTGAAAAATGGTAATATAATTACAAAGCCATTTAATAATTTCGTATCTCATATTATCACAATCCAACAATGAGGATGTCTTCTGTAGTAAGTATATTAAAACGTGATGATGCTCAAAACAGTTTACGTGATGTATTTTTAAATTACATCCATAAAAAAATACCAACTAAGTTGCAAAACTATGATGAATAGAAAATTAGAATTGACTATAGTATTCGTGCGTTTATTTATTATATAATATTTTTATATAGTAATATTATATAATGAGTAGTAGTTCTGGTACGACAATTTGTAAATTGCTTAATTGTGCACCTGCATCTGCCCCTGCCCCTGCCCCTGCCGTTGTAGAAAAAAAACAAGTTTCATTTAAGGATCAATTTAGGAAACTTAGACAACAACCCAATAATTTAGATGGAGACGTCAATAGTAAATTTACACAAAAGGGAAATTTCGGAAAATGTATACCACTATACGAAGCTACGTTAGAGTTTCATAAACACACAAATGAAAACACTGACGAAGCTGGTGCTTTTTTATTCATGGTAGCTCATAATGATGTAAAAAAAGTTAATATTATAGTTGGAGAATATATATTAATTAACAAAGACCTCATTTTATTAAAAGGGATAAGCCGTACATCTAAGGTACATATGTTCTATACACTAACGTTCGATAAGTCTGGCAATTGGATTATTCAATTAATTCAAGTTTCAAGTATAAAGGAAGATAAACCAAAGGGTGTGGCCAAAACTCGTGAATTGCGGGATGTTAACAATGTCAAAACGCGGGATTGGTTTACAGATATTGGTGATGATATTAGTAGTGTCGCTACGGTGGTTAGTAGCTCTGTTAAAACAGCTGTTTCTACGGTTAGTAGCGCTGTTACAACAGCTGCTTCTGAATCAGGTTTAGACAATACAGTTGATTCCATTGGTAACGATGTTTCTACTGTTGCGAATGCTGTTGCAGCGGTTGCTTCAAAGGCTGCTGATTCAATTAGTTCTATTGTGGTTAGTAATGTGGAAACATTTGCCTCAACAGTTTCTAAAGATGCCACAGTTTTCGGCAACGCAATAGTGCAAGCAGCAGATGATG
>Ga0209302_10001633_pt1 | contig 13146 bp, 12 predicted proteins | sample ArcOceMetagenome_2_FD_187445 | JGI IMG/M metagenome (GOLD analysis project Ga0209302, IMG submission 187445) | Marine eukaryotic phytoplankton communities from Arctic Ocean - Arctic Ocean ARC135M Metagenome (SPAdes) (version 2) | ecosystem: Environmental > Aquatic > Marine > Oceanic | place... | reverse complement strand
AGAGGGTTGAGGTCGAGACCGAGAAGGCCGAGACAACGAAGGTCGAGGTTGAGACACCGACGGAGGAACCCGAGACCGGCAAGGTCGAGGTCGAGCCCAAGAAGGAAAAGGTCGAACCCAAACCGGTTCCGACCGAGACGGAGGAAAAGGTCGAACCCACACCGGCTCCCGGCAAAAAGAAAAAGGGAAAAAAGAAGAAAGGACAGGGCGGTAAGACACAAAAGGATTTTAGCGAGGCTCCATCGACGGCTGTGACGGCATCGGTGGAGCCCGAATCCAGGGTTCAGACAGGGGAAAACGAAGCTGGCGCGATTGAGATTGAAGAAATTGAAATCGCGGAAACTTCGGAAGTCGCCGAGCCCGCCGTCACAGCGAATTCTTTGTCGAGCGAAGAAAAAGAAGAGGACACGTCCAACGAGTCCTCTTCTTTTGACCCTTCACAAACACGAAAAGAAAAGGAACTTGAGATCGCCACTGTTTTACGCGAGAAGAAGAAACAAATTGCAGAGGTTTTAGCGGAGAAGAAGGCTGCTATCGACGCGATTTTCGAAGCGCGCAAGGTTTCGATCGAGCGCGTCGCGAACAAGAAGAAGTCGCGAGCCGAGTTGGCGACGCAAAAGGAGGCGCAGACACGTGTGGCGGAGGAGGCGCTTTCGAAACAGATCGAGGAGGAGAAGGCAAGGGCGATAGCTGAGGCTCAGGCTGAAAAGCGGAAAGCGGAGGATGAGGCGAGGGCGGGTAAGGCGAAGGAGACGGCGAACAAGCTGCGCGAGAGTCAAATTGCGATTGAGCAGATGCAAACCGAAAAGCAAAAGCTCATAGACGACGTCGCGCACATGGAGCAAAGCGCGAAGGCGGTTGCAGTTGCTGAAATTCAGGCTGAAATACAGAAAGCGCTTGACGAGGTTCAAAAAGAAGAGGAGGAACAAAAGAACGCGGTAGTTGCGGAGATTACGGCTATGAAGCAAAGCGCAATCGCGGAAATCGCGGAGCGCCGGGAACGGGAAGAGCAAAGAACAATCGCGCAGATGATGCAGACGCACGCACGGGAAGCTGAAAAGGCGGAGGCTGAAAAAGAAGCGGCTGAAAAGGCGGCAGCAGAAGCAGTGGCTGTGGAAGCGGCGGAAGCGGAAGCGGCGGCTGCGGAAGCTGCAGCGGCCGAAGCAGCAGCGGCCGAAGCGGCAGCGGCGGCTGCGGATGCGGCGGCTCAACAAGCGTCCGCGCACCCCGCGGCGAGTTCCGAAAGCGACATGGACGAGATAATCATCCACGAGGACGTTTCCGACGAAGCCGCGCGACCCGATATGCTTCTTGTGTTAGCGCCGGTTGATGATATGGTGCTGCAGAGCGCGCCACAAGTATTACTTCCGCACATACCGGTGGTCACGTCCATTCCAAGCGTCGCGGATGAGCCCGACGCGATGGATCCCAAAAAGGCGGACGAAATGATTTCCCAACACGTTTCCCGCGTCGCGTTTGCCACTCGACAAATGGAAAAGGAGCAGCAGGCGCTTATGGCGATCATCGACGCCGCGCCGGCGGCGGGGACGAAAACCGCGCCCCCGCAGGGCGCTGTTCCGAACGCGTCGCCGCGCGTGATGAAGGATTCCGTGGCTAAAACCGCCGCCGCAGAAGAAGCCAAAGAAAGACTCGTGGAAGTGCGGGCGGCGGCGTGTGCGACCGCCGCGGACGCGGCGCGAGCCGTGGCGCGCGCCGCGAACGCGCCCCCTTTCCTCACGGAGAGCGACAAGACCGAGTGGCTGGCGAAGCACCCGCACCAGCCTATCGCGCGGGCGCCTTACGCGCTGAGCAGGCACGCGAGTCACGACGCCGAGCTTTTCGACGCCGCGGAGGAGGCGGTTGTGGCGTACTTAGAGGAACAGGTTACGAATCAGTTAGTCAACGTTGGGGTGGCGGTTACCGAAACGAATTTGGACGACACCCGGTACATCCGGATGATGCACGAGTTCCGGCAAAAACGGAACCTTGAGGTTGACGATTTATCAACACTGGACAAAAAGAAGTACCAGGTGGAACGCGCGTGTATTCTGAACCACGTCGCGCGCGCGTCGCGGGCGGTGATGGCGACGCGAAATAGGAATAGCGCGACGGACGAAACCGAAACCGAAGCCGACGACGCCACCGCGAAGTTTTTGTTCCCCGAAACCCTCACGGACGATAAACTCGCCGCCGCCGTGCCGAAAGTCATGCAAGGCAAGTCCGTGAGGGAATCCCTGGAGTGACCATAACGGGTACTTGTTAATACAAGTACGTGCAGATGTTTTGTTCACATACTTTCACTCTAACAGAGGAAGGTATTGCCTCTCTACTCTATAACTAGGGGACTATTTGCTATTTTGTTTCCCTAGCTGACATTGCTATTGAATCTAATGAAAATACCCCCCGTCCAGGTCCACCAGCGCCTGCCTCGAGTTGCCACCCCGAATTTGGGAGTTGAAGCTGTTCCTTCCGCTGTTCCTTCCACTTGCGTTGTGGCTGAACCTCGGCGTGCCTTGCGGCGAGATTTCGAACTGTGTCTCCGCGGGGGTTTCGGGTGGGTTGAACACGTTGAATAACGTTTCGCACTTTTTCTCAGCCAGCAGCGCCTCGGCCAACGCATCACGGACTATGGGGGACAAACTCGCCGCGGCGTCGTTGTCGTTGTACGCACTCCCAATCGCAATTCGTTGTCCCCACCGCGCCAGCTGCGCCATCTCACTCACCAGCCGAGAGTTCATCTCGTCTTCCTCAGTTACGCCGGGAGCGCCGGAGCCAACCATGGTTAGCGTTTTCGCACAGATTGTCGCGGGCGATGGCGGGTCGCGCAAATCAAGCCACCGCCAAGCTCTCGTCGCGCGGTCCCGGTCCAATTCAACCTCACGATGTGACCTTCGTAACGCGTTCGTCCGCGCCGCCGATTCCGCGAAGTGCTCCGCGTGGCTCTCGGCCATCCCACGCGCCGGGCGGAGTGGCCAGGCGCCGGCCGTCGCGGCAACCGGAAACGCAACTGAACGGTCAAAAGCTGACTCGACCTGCTCGGTTCCAGATTCGCGGATGAAGTCGGCGTGCTAAAAAGCGACTGATCACTCGTGTCGGCGCAGGTGACCTGGTAGGCGCCTGCACGGCGGGCGCGAGACCTCGCGTGCGTGGAGACCTGGTGACTGGCTCAAGCTCGTCAGACGCGGGGGCGTTTTTAGGTCACCACCGCGTCCGGCGTGTCCCGGAACCCCGGAGCGGGCGGCGGAGGTTTTAGATAAAAAAAGGTCCCGGCGGAAATAGGGCTGGTGACGAGATCGAGTGCGACGCCTGTGGGCCGTGACCGCCAATAGATAGGTAGACCCGGCCACCCCACTGCAACAAAAATGCCCCGCTCCGATTACATCGAGATCCTGGATGAAGCCGAGTCCATGGAGACTCGAAACGAGGTGTGGGATCTTGTGGTGGAGGCGGGGAGGCTGGGACTGGAGTTGCTTGATTTGCCTCTTGACGAAAAAGGATGGGACCGGGCGGTGAACGTGGGGTACCGCCGAGCGGCGTTGCGAGGCCATCCCGATAAAGTGCCCGCGAGTGAAAGAGTTGTAGCAGAGGCTAACTTCAAGAAGCTCAATGATTCGCACAAGCTATTGCTACGGGTAGGCAAGGCGGTACGACAAGAAGCTGAGTCGGGCGACGCCGCTGATTCAATAGCGGCGGCTAAAAAAACGGAACTCGAAGCTGCGGAGGAAAAAAAAAGAGCATTATCAAAACGCCTCGCCGATGTCATGTCCCTGAACGGCGTCGCCACGGGGTTCGGGATGGGGTCGCGAAACGACAAGGACGCGGGTGTGGGTTCGATTCCTGGAGAAGCCCAAAAACAACGCACCAAAGGCGACCTGCAGCGGCAAATGGCCGCGTTGCTTAGTAAGTGCGGGGATGAATTCGAGAAGAGAGCGAGACGAAAAAGGCGAATAAAAATTCTAAAAAGAATCTTGGCGGGTGCGTTGGGCGTCGCGTTCCTTCTGTTCGTGCGTAAAAACGCACCTCCTGATGACGGTAATGATGCGCGGTCCGAGCTCCGGGAAATCGCGGAGGGTTTAAGAGCCGCGATTCGGTTCATGGGCGCGGAGTTAGCCGCCGCGGTCGGCCGACCGGAGGATTCGGACGAGATGGCGGATGACTTGGAGGAGGCGTTTTTGGAAGGTCCGTATTTCCCATTTATCACATTGGCCCGATTACCAAGACTGTTTACTCTTTGACACAGTACTAGTACTGTGTCAATTTACCAGAGGTCACAACACTATACCCTTCCCAATCCCTCATACACATCACGAGAGACTGACACTTTCTTGTTTATCGTGTCAGGCCGCATGAGCGTCAACGAATCTGGCGGGTTACAAGTCCTGATTCCGGACGACGACGCCCCGGGGATGTTTTACAAGCTGAACATGAGCTCGAAAAGTGACGGGGGCATGGCGGTTTGGACGGAAGGGACGAACGGCGAACGGGTGGAGGTTGAGTTGGGGGATTTGGAGTGGGACGACGACGACGCGCGAAAAGAAAAGCCGCCTGGCGTTTTCGGCCTCCCGGCGGAGCGAAGCGGGGCCGGGAAAGGGACCGTCAATTGGGACGTGGAACCGGGGGGAAACGATTCATCACCGGGAGGAAGTGGTTCCGAAAAGAAGAAGAAGAAGAAGGAGAGGAATAAGGAGAAACCGCAGGCGGAAAAAGAACCGACGAAAGGGGGACGGTGGGGACGGCCGAGGTGACGCGATGAAACCGCGAGCTCCTTTTGCGCTTTGTTTGCTTTCTCTTCGTCTTTGCGCCTTCCCTTCTTCGTAAAAAGTTGAGTGCGGCTATCAAGTCTCTTTCTTACTCGCCGATGCCGAAGTAGCCGCGGATGGTGAACGGCTCTTGCTTGATCTAAGGCTCCTGCTTGACCGCGGGTTCGAGTTTGATCTTGGGCGAACGCTCCGGCTCGCGCTTGACCCGCTTTGAACTCGGTGCAGGTGCGTGCCGTTTTGCACGCTGCACAGTATCTTTTCTCCTTGCCGTGCGGACAGGGGGTGCATGTCGTGCATTCCTGTTTCAGCTTCCCATGAGGACATGGGTTGCACTTCACGCACATGTTTTTCCGCTTGCCGTGAGGGCAGGGGGTGCACACAGCGCACTTGTTTTTTATCTTCCCGTGCGGACAGGGGCTGCACTTTACGCAGCTGTCTTTCCGATTGCCGTGAGGGCAGGGGTTGCACATCACGCACATGTTTTTCCGCTTGCCGTGGGGGCAGGGGTTGCACGCCGCGCAGCTGGCTTTCTGCTTGCCGTGAGGGCAGGGGTTGCACTGCGCACAGTGCTTTTTCAGCTTGCCGTGCGGGCAAGGGTTGCATATCGCACAGTCGTACTTCACCTTGCCGTGGGGGCAGGGGCTGCACTGCGCCGCAGTGGCTTTTCTCCCTCCTGTGCGAGCATCGTTTCTTTCCCATTCTTCGCGCGCCAAGAAACCGAACGCGCACGCGCTTCTGCGGCCACCGCAAACGTCGTGGTCGGAGTCGTGGTTTTTTTTCGTCCTCTCACAATATCGGATTATCGGAAGTGCAAAAATCCAGTTGGCAGTTTTGTGGCCACCGATCGTCGTCCAACACCCGTCCCCTCACAACTCCTCACGCGTCCACGCCGAAAAAGCGCACCTTTGGCGTTTCAAACGCACACCCTATGGTCGTCTTCAACGCCTCCGCGGTCGCGGTGCGAACCAATTGGTGCACGACGCGCGCGTCAAAGAAGAGCGCCTCGACACATCAACATTTGGTCAGTCGTCAGTTCCAACGCCCGCAGATGTCGGCACTGACGCTCGGTCCACGGTCTAATAACTCAAGAAGCCGCGCCTCCTCACTCACCACGAAATGCGCGTCTTCCGTGCGCGACCTTCCCGACGACCAAAGGGTGGTGATCACGGGCGCCGGCGTGGTTAGCACCGCGGGCAACGACCGGGCCACGTTTTTCGGGAACCTGTGTTCTGGGAAATCGGGTGTCATCGATTTGACGAAATGGAAACCGGGCCTGTTCGACCAATTGCCCACGAGGATCGGCGCGCCTATTTTGGACCTGGACGCGCAAGGCGACCTCACCCTAAAGGAAATAAGAAGGATGGACAAGGTTCACCAGTATGCGGTGGTGGCGGGGAAACGGGCGCTGCGGGACGCGGGGTTGTGGGGTGACACACTTGACGGGATGGATAAAACCAAGTGCGGTGTTTTGGTGGGCAGCGCCATGGGGGGTTTGCAAGTATTCGAAGACAACGTCCTCGCGTTGCACGAAAAAGGCATAAAAAAAGTATCCCCGTTCACGGTGCCTTACATGCTCACGAACATGTCCGGGGCTATTCTGGGTATGCAACCCGAACTGCAGTTCCGGGGACCCAACTACGCCTTGAACACGGCGTGCGCCACGAGTAACTACCAGGTACGCGTCGGGGCTTTCCCAAATCCAGGCACCGGCCGTTTTGATGCCCCACTTTGGCGGTTCGAGTACACGGCCGTCATTTATAGAAGTGAACTACGCACACTCCAAGTGCACTGTTTTACCGACGCTGGTGACTGTTCAGACCGATTACGGTGACTGTTGTCCATACATTGTCCAATACATCGCGATATACGGTACACCCGTACTCGCGACGGAAACGACTGACCCTTTTCGCGTACCAATCGCAGTTCATCAACGCGGCGCAGCACATTAAAAACGGCCAGGCGGATGTCATCCTGGCAGGCGGAACCGAAGCGTCCGTCACCCCGATGGGTTTAGCTGGGTTCATCGCGTGCAAGGCGCTGAGTAAACGGAACGACGACCCGCAAGGTGCGAGCCGGCCGTGGGACAAAGGACGGGACGGGTTCGTGATGGGCGAAGGCGCCGGGGTTTTGGTGATGGAGAGTTTAGGTACGTATCGGGGCTTTCCCAAATCCAGACACTGTTTGATGCCCTGTACGGAGTGCAGTTACGCAAGTCTTACCACTGCAATAAGTGCAACAGAGTCTGCCGACTGTTGCCCACTGTGCATAAATCGCCCACTTCAAGACTCAGGACTGACCCTTTCTTTCATAAATCTCAGCACACGCGAAGAAACGAGGCGCCGTCATTCTGTGCGAGTACATGGGCGGCGGCATGAGCACTGACGCGTACGACCTGACGAGCCCGCGGGCGGATGGAAGGGACGTTATTCTTTGCATGGAAAGCGCTCTTAGGGAGGCTTTGATTAAGGCGGATGATGTGGATTTAGTAAACGCGCACGTACGTGTCGCGCGTTTCCCAAATCCGACACACGCTGTTTTACCTCTAACGCGCCTGTGACTGTTCAGACCGATGGCCGGTGACTGTTGACCAGGCCATCGTCCAATACACATACCGATTGCCCCTCCCTGTTGTCCACACATCGTCCAATACACGTCCAACACACGCCCAACAGACGGACTGACACTTTTCGTGTAACAATCACAGGGCACGTCCACGCCGGTTGGGGATTTGTGCGAGGTCGCGGCGGTGAACGCGGTTTTCGGAGGAAGAGGTACGGAACTTCCCAATCACCACTCTCCGCCTTCGCGATTGCCCATACGAGATGTTAACCACTTTCTTTTTTATCGGGCCAGGGAAGAAGGATTTCAAACTGAACTCCACGAAAAGTATGCTCGGCCACCAGCTCGGGGCGTCAGGCGCGCTTGAAGCGATCGCGTGCATCGAGAGCATTCGCACGAGTAAAGTGCACCCCACCATCAACCACGACGACCCGGAAGAAGGCGTTTTGTTCGACGTCGTGCCGAATGAAGCGCAGGACTTCAAAGTGACCATCGCGCTTTCCAACTCGTTCGGGTTCGGGGGACACAACAGCTCGGTGGTGTTCGGGGCGTTCAAGCAGTAGATTTGGTTAGGTAAGAGTGTATTCCTACCTTTGAAAGTAACTCGCATCTTTTCCTAACGGGCCTTACACGACTCACTCACATCAAAAGACTTAATAACATGCTCAGTCCCCCGCGTCTAATCCATCAAAAGAATGGTAAGTCTCATCACGCACCACTAAAAAGTGGAGGCGCAGGGTATCGATCCCCGTACCTCTCGCATGCTAAGCGAGCGCTCTGCCATCTGAGCTACGCCCCCTGGGTATTTAGTCATCGACTTCCGTCAATGACCAGATACTACTCCTCAGATGAAGAGTAAAATCGTTGTGGCATTTCATCGGTTTTAGAGAATAATAATGTCAGTTTATTTCCCATCTTTACCCCTTATATATACATGCTGTGACTGAATACCCATACGGCATTTTTTGCTTTTTCAGTTGTCCTCCGATAGGTGTCGGCACTCGCCCCGACACCCGTGCCCTCCTCCTGCATGCCCGCGCCGGCCGAGGTCATTCCGGTCGGCGCGAAGCGACCCGTGCCTGTGTGTAAGGGCGGTAGTCTCGGTGGTGCCGCGGTTCCCCCTCCAACGGACGCGCATTGTTCGGGTTCCACGGCGAAGAAACCGCGACAGGAGGTCCGAAAGGAGGTCGGCGGCGAGCCTTCAGTCGCATCCGCGGCAGGGGTGGCTTCACCCCACGCAGCAATGCCCTCCCCGAAGTCCCTGGTTCCCCGGTATTTACTCCGCGTGCAGTACGACGGCTCGAACTTCCACGGGTTCCAACGACAAGCCAAGGCACGAACCGTGCAGGGGTGCGTGGAGGATGCGCTTACCAAATTCATGGGAAGAGGCGGTGACACGAAGAAAAAAGGCGAAGCAGGGAAAACACCGGGCGATGCGTATGAAAAAGACGATGACCACCACCAACCCGTAATCAGCCACGGGTCGTCTCGCACGGACGCGGGGGTGCACGCCCTTGACGCGACGCTTCACGTCGACCTCGAAAGGGTTTCCAAGCGACACCCGAATACATTACAAAAACCTTGGACTGCGAACACTGTGATGTGCGCGGTGAACCACTTTTTGAAACGCGGCGGGTGTTTGGACGCCAAGATATCGCAATGCATCCGGGTCGACCCAGCCAAGTTTCACGCCCGCTACAGCGCCACCGCGCGGACGTACCGGTACCGGATACGGGTTTGCGATGCTCAGACGCCTCCTTCGATTTTCGAGCACAAAAAGGTGTGGCACGTGGTCCGGAACGAGCCGCTCGACGTCGGCGCTATGCGGTTAGCGGCGGCGAAACTAATAGGCACGCACGACTTTTCATCCTTTCGCGCCGCGCATTGCCAAGCCAGCGGCCCGATTCGTTCCGTGGATTTCATCGGCGTGGAGGTCGAGAATAAGAATGGCGGGGTGTCGAATGGTTGGGCCTTGTGGGATTCGTTTGGAGGGCCTGCTGATGACTTTTTCGAGGTGCGGGTGGAGGAGGAAGAGGAGGATGGGAAAGGAAAAGGCGTGAAAGCAAAACAGCAGAACTCGTCTAGTCTGGTGATCACCACAAGGGCGCCTTCGTTCCTGTACCATCAAGTCCGCCTAATTGTTGGCACTTTAAAAGCAGTGGGGTGCGGTGACATGAGTCCTAGCGACGTCGAGGTGTTACTCGCGAAAAAAGACCCCATGCAAACGCCGACGATGGCCCCGGCGTGCGGACTGTACCTGGCGCGCGTGCACTACGACGGGAGCCGGAAATGGGACGCGGCGCGAACGGCGGGCGAAGCGAAAGAGGAGCATGAATTGAATGAATCGAGCGAATGATGAGAAGGAGACTAAGTACAATACCTGGCCTTTGTTTCGAAGAGACTCAGGTAGACTGACATTCTAAATTTCATTACATTCCTATCCTATCCTAATCCCAATTTCAAAGTATCCAGGCTTTCCTTTGCGTCAGCGTGAGTTCGGGGCACATCGCGGCGAGCGCGGGGTCGCTTGATTTCAGGATCATGCAGTTGATTTGCGCTGTGGCGTATTTCTCGGGAGGACATTTTTGTTTTCTCCATTGATTCGAATCGCCGCCCAGCCTTCCAAGCGCCTGCACGACCCCAACAGGCGTCGCCACCGCGACGTCTTTCGAGCCTCCAAAGAACGCATCCCCGAACGAGTGCACGCCCACCACGTGCCCGTTCTCGGAAACCAACGGGCCGCCTGACGCGCCGGACGCGACGGCTGCGGTGTGCAGAATAAAAGCGGTTATCTTTTCGTTTTCGTTTTCGTTTTTCGAAAGATAAGCGTTTGTCGCTTCGTACGTCGCCAACGTCTCGCCTCTGGTTTCCGTCGCGAAACGCTTTTCTTTGTTACCTTTACCACCACCCAAACTCCGGACTAAACTCGAAACCAAGGAACTCCAGCCCATGGCGTACCCAAACGCGGTGACCCTGGTTCCGGGAGGCAAGGGGAAGCCCGGACCGGCGAGCCGAGCGTACGCTGACGGAAACTTTTCTTTTTGCGTTTCGGTATTTTTTTCGGTCGCATTCCCGAAACTCACCGTCCCTTCCCCCGAAACCGCCTCCTCCTCGTCCAACGCGATGAGCGCCAGGTCCACGGATGGGTGCACGGCGACTACGTATCCAGTTCGCGTGCGCGCGCCGAACTCTGGGCTGGCGCGAACATCAACCATGTTGTGCTGGCCTGCCAGGCACGCGACGTGCGCGCAGGTAAGCACGCGAAGCTCGCCACCTTTCCCGTCAAGCGAAACCACGACCCCGGAGCCCCTGCGGGATGATGCAAGGAACGGAATTTTTGACGTGACGTGCGGCGCCACCACCACCGTCGCGGCGCGGGCGTTTTCCATGACCGTTGCGAAGGACACGTCACAACACGCACCCGCGCCAGGTCGGGCGAGTGCGCAACTTCGATGGCGCGACCGAAACCCGACCGAATCAACATGTTTTTTGCTTTTTTTCCAACCATCGGCACCGGCACAGTTCCCACGCGTCGCCCGCGCGAACGGCACATGAAGCGCGCTCGTAGTGGACATCGCGAAATGCCACCAACACCGCGTGCGCGAAACCCACCACTCTTCCGAGCACACCGGCAAGGTCGCGCGCACAGAGACTGCGCGCACTAGCTAGGTGCGTCCCAGGTGTCCTGAAGTTTAATGAGTCCCGAGGTCCAAAAAAAACTGCTGACGTAGCTGGTGTCTGGTCGTTCGTTTCGTGACTCTCACGTCCCGAGGAGTGCCACCAGCTCCGCTATCACTCCGCTTCACACGACCCCTCGCAAAAGTTCGCCTCACCGAACACGATGTACGCCGTCGCGCAAACCTCCGTCGTGACTTCCCTCCGCGCGCGCGTTCAGGGACCAAGACGTTCCAACGCGATCGCCCCCCCGACGCGCGCCTCAGCGTCCGATGCCGGTGTGACTCGCCGTGACGCGATGCTCGGCTCTGTCGCGACCGCGGTGCTTCTCGGCGCCCCAGCCCCAGCGCGCGCGCTGGATATCGGCGCCACCGCGCCTGTGTTCACGCTCCCTGCCACGGGCGGAGGGGTCGTGTCCTTGGCGGACGTCGTGAAGTCAAGCAAGTACACGGTGTTGTACTTCTACAACCAGGACTTCAGCCAAGGGTGCAGCATCGAAGCCGAGAGGTTCAACCAGGCGCTTCCCGATTTCGCATCCAATAACGCAACCGTCATCGGCGTGAGCATGGACGCCATGGAGAAGCACGAGGAGTTCTGCACGGCGAAGGGTTTGGGGTTCAAACTTCTTTCCGACGCCGACGGAGCGGTCAGCGCGGCGTACGGCGCCGATTTGAAAATTCCAATCCTCGGAAAATTCTCCGACCGCCAGACGTTTTTAATAAACGACAAAGGCGTGGTGGTCGGGCACTGGCTCGAGAAAGACGGGAGCATGGCCAAGGTTAAGACTCCGGCGCACACCACGCAGATTCTGGAAGCCATCGCGGCGCTGTGAGGGGAGGCATAATTGGAGTGGAGTGCTTTATTGTTACTCCGTCACTACGTCCGTCAATCTACCGGTGTCATGCTTTATTGGTACTCCAAAACTAACTGCAATCTACCTATGTCTACTCCCGGTACATCTGTTATAATCATACTCCAATACTACCTGTCACTTCTACCTATTGTCTACTCCCGGTTCGTCTGTTGCTACTCATCGCGCCCTCTCGCCTTCCTCACGCCTCGTCCCTCTTTTTCGAACCCGTTTTCGTTCGAATGAACCTTCCAATCGCCTTTGCTCGCGCCCATCGCGGGGGTGCGTTTTCCAACGCGAGCCGCTTAGCGTCAGCCACGGCGACCGCTTTGCGAAGCGCCACGGATTCCGCCTTGGCTTGCTTTTTCAAAAACACCTTCTCCGCGTACCGATCGTCTCGTCGCCGTATCTTCGCCCGCGCCGCGTCCCTCGCGAGTCGTGTCTCCCTGTTTCGGTAATTCAAATCGCGCACGTCTCGTAGCGCGGTTGCGACGACCCGCGACGGCTCCAAACCTCCTTTTTTCAACGCCGTGTGGTAGGCAGGCGAGTTCGCGATGTGGTTTGGAGACGGGTAATTGTCAAGCATACGCACCGGGTTATCATCCACGATTTCGTCACCGCCGCGCGTTAACCCGTCCCGCGCGTCCACGATACTTCTGCCGTTCCCGTCGCCCCACATCTTATCACAAGCCTCAATTGTGCGTATACGCCGGTCCACCACGGTTTGTCTCAACTCAACCGAAGCGCGCCAGCTAAGCACTTTGTCGCGAAGCCCTTTGTGCATTGCGCCAAGCGCTTTTCTGCGAAGTTTGTTTTTGTTTTTAGCGTTCGTCGAGCGCGTTCCGTCGCGTTCGTCGTCTCCGTCGAAATCGTCAGCCGTCTCGGTTTTGCGAAAACGGTCGACTCGCCACGGCGCGTGTTTTTTCGTCCACTCCGGGTCGTCCGGTTTTGTGAGCCACGTTGGCAGGGGAGGCGGGACGTATTTATCTTCGCCCCCCGCCCCGAGCGTCTCCCTGTAATGCGCGCGCATCATCTCGTCCTTCAGCTCGCGCTCCGCCAGAAAGAAAACCGCGAGGTGGCCAATCTTCTCCTCCTCCTCCACGCAATACGCGCGCCATCTGGTCAGACCGCGTCCTTCGGGTTACGACAAAGGCGTGCCGTCGATATCGAGACGTATCCGGGCCAGGGTTTTGGGGGAGGGAGGTTCAACGCGAGGGGTTGTTTTTTCGGCGGCGGCGGCGAAATCGTGTTCGGCGAATTCGTCCTCGCTGTCGCTCGTCGTGTCCGCCGAAACCCGGAACC
>Ga0209302_10001631_pt1 | contig 13147 bp, 9 predicted proteins | sample ArcOceMetagenome_2_FD_187445 | JGI IMG/M metagenome (GOLD analysis project Ga0209302, IMG submission 187445) | Marine eukaryotic phytoplankton communities from Arctic Ocean - Arctic Ocean ARC135M Metagenome (SPAdes) (version 2) | ecosystem: Environmental > Aquatic > Marine > Oceanic | place... | reverse complement strand
AGTGAGACGCTGCTCAAACACATGGGCAACAACAACAACAACAACAACAGGGCTGCAAGAGGGAAAATGGGCCACCAGTCCATAGCTGGCTAGTGGGGCACCTCGTACCAGAAGGCACCACCACGATGGATGAGGAGATAAACCAGGCGGATAATCTCGCGGCGGCGCGCCCGCCCACCGCCCGCTTCGCCCGCCGCACGCGCCTGCCTTGCCGCCCCTCGCGCCTCCGTCGCTGCCGGCCTCCGGCCGCCAGAGCCGGCCATCCGCTGCAGCACTGCCTCCACCGGCCCGTCGAAGAAATCCTTGACGATCAGGCCGACCTCCATCTCCTCCTGCGCCAGCACCGCCGCCTCAGCCTTGCGCATCGCCGCCTCCAGCCGCGCCACAGCCGGTTCGCCGCCGCTGCCGCCGCCGCGGCCCGCGCGCGCGCAGCCGTCGCCCGTCCATGTGCATGTCGCTCTCTATTAATCTGATCTTATCTTATCTTATCGATAAGATAGATAAGATCACATCTAGAACCTGGACAATTAGCTACGCAGACACCCACACGACACGACTCTCACTCGTCACCGTCCCACTCGTCGCTGTCTTCGCCGCCGGTGAGACCGCTCCGTGTCACGATCGAGTTGCGGCGCCGGCCGACCTCGGCCATGATCTGCGACATGACGTCCATGCCCGCCCCAACTTGCGTGCCGCTAGAGCTGGCCGCATACGTGTCTGTGCCCGAGGCCCCACCTTGGCGGCACCACCCTGCCGGGGTCTGGAAGGAGTCCGAAGGCGGCGCCTTCCTCAGCGAGCCGCCGCCTCGGATTGCGGCGAGGAGCTCGCTGCGCTCCCCGCCGCCGCCACTCACACGCGCCGCGCCGCCTGCTGGCACTGGCGGCGACAGTGGCGGCGGCGGCGGCGGCGGCTGTGGTGGCACTGGCGGCACTGGCGGCGCTGGCGGCGCTGGCGCTAGCGGCGGCGGCGGCAACGGCGGCAACGGCGCTGACGGTGGTCTTGACAGCGATTGTGCCGTCGGACGCTGCACCGATGCAGGCGCCGCGGGGGGCGGCGGCTGCGGGGGCCGCGCAGCAGGTGGGGTCTCGAGCTGCCACCCAAGCTGCGTGGCCGCTGAGTCGGGCGGCGTGCGCAGGCAGCGTGCGGGTGGCCCCATACCCCCCATGCTCTTGGGGAAGGAACTCCAGTCCACAGACTCGCCCAGGCCGAAGCCGAGGGAGGCGAGCGACGCAATGGGCGGCAGCGGCGTCTCGGCCGGTGGTGGGGCCGGCGGCGCGGCTGACGGTGCGGCGGCAGGCGCGGCGGCCGACACCACTGCCGCACCGCGGCGAAAGAGCGCTGCGCGTTGGTCGTCCTCCGAGGCGGCTGACGCAGCTCGGGGCGGGGAGGCGGGTGGGGCCGAGTGGCTGCTCGCACCCTCCTTGACGCCGCTGAGCTGCTCCGCGTTGGTCACCTGGCGGTGTAAGGGGTGGGGGTGGGGAGGAAGGCGCGAGAGGGGCGGCTTGGCGGTGTGTGTGTGCGTGTGTGCGTGTCAGGTGGTGGGGGTGGTGGGTGGTAGGCAAGTGGCGGCCGCGCCTGCCTCCAGTCGACGCTCTCGAGCGGCGCGGCGGCCGGCCAGCGCTGCAGCACGGCGTCGAGCAGCATTGGCAGCAGCTTGGGGTCAGGCACCTCGACCAGGGACCTGCCGCACTCTTGCACCAACAGACGCACCTGCTCGAGGTGACCCGCACGGGCGGCGAGGGCCAGGGGCGTGCGTCCGCTGCGGTCCTTGGCCGCGAGGAGCTGCGGCGCGGCGCAGCGCGAGAGCACCCACCGGAGCGTCTGCCGCAAGGCCGAGGGAGGGACGTTGCCGGTAAGTCAGGCGCGCAAGTGGGCTGTGGGGCAGAGGGCGTCGTCACCTCGTGAGAGCCAGAGTGCACCGCCATGTGTGCGAAGGTCCAACCGTTTGGATCCTTGCCGTACGGCCAGAACCGGCCCTGCAGCCCCGTGTCGCTATCGAGGTACCGTTCGGCCTCCATCGGAGCGCCGAACCGCAGCGCCGCGCAGAAGCCAGCGAGGGCCTCGTCGCACCCGAGGCAGAGTCGCACCACGGACTGCTCTCGCAGGTCAGATCTGAACTCGCGGCGGCGGTGCCGGGGCGGAAGCAGCTCGCCGTGCGCAGTGCAGGCCGCACACTTGACGCAGAAGACGAGGCCGCAGTGCCGGCAGTGGTGACGGCGAAGCGTGAACCCAAACTCGGCATTGCAGCGCAGGCACGTCCTAGCCGCCTCGTCTGGCTGCCAGAGTGCCATGAGCAGTTCCTCACGCCCCTTTTGCGCAGCGGTCGGCCCCGTACAGCTCATCTTGCACCTCGTGCTCAACGATCGTGCGGGCGTGAGAGTTTGCAATTGGAGTTTGCGCTTTTCGCGTCGCCCACTTGAAAACGAGTCACCCTTCAAATTTCAACATACAGTTTGCCTCGACCTTCACCGCCGAGTCGGTCGCATCAACCAGCGGCGCGGGCAGCTCCTCGGACGCGCTGCCGCCATCGTCTCCGCAACCTCCACCACCTCCGCCTCCGCCGCAGCCTCCGCCGCCGCCGCCGCCGCCGCCGAACAACAACACAGCCTCCGTCATACTGCCGCCGATTCCCGTGGCAACGATGAAGGCGCAGCTTGGCGATGTTGGCATCACAAAGTCAAAGGCCGAAGGTGCAGGCGATTGCTACCCCCTCAGCGTGATGGCAGGCTTCGAGATCGCGGCAACTCTCGTAGAAAGCCCCTTAGTTAAAGGCGCTAACCTAACGGAAACAATGCGTTGTAACCGCTGCCGACGATCCAGCGCCGCTCTTGTTCGTGCACCATGTCACAGAATGCCCCCATGACGGCGCCACGCCCGCAGAACATGCAGCGCACCCTCGGCACGGACAACGGCCACGCGCTGTGGCTTGAGCAAACGCCGATCATGACGCTGACAAACCCGTCCAAGTGCCAGTGCATGTCAGGCAAGGACCATCTGCTGTCCCCGCTCCCCACGGCAGCGGAGCTCGCCGCCGCGCTCGCACCCGCCAACGAAAAGGCTGCGCTCGAGCGCGGCCTCGTGCAGCCGCTGCGCGACTTCGAGGTCGACTTCGAGGCGCTGGTTGGACCGAAGCGCAAGGCGCTTCAAAGTGCTGGACCTCTCTGGTGTGGTGGCATGCTGCTGTCCTGCGCGGCACCACCCGTGATCGGTACGCATCTCTCTTTCCACTCTGCCTTCCACGCCTTTTTGCTGACTGATCGCCTCGCATCGGCGTTGCGCGCGCGCAGGTATCGTTTGCTGCGCCTTGTGCATTGCGCCTTGTGCCTTGTGTGCGAAACAACTCTCTACGTCAACCCCATCAAGAAGAATCTGCCGGGCATTGTTACTCAGCATCAGGCTGCCTTCGCTGCCGCCGGTGTCGAGCTCAACTACGCGACTGACGTCAAGGCGCACAGCGACGAGGTCCAGGTCGATAAGAAGATGTTCAGGGACATGAAGTACGACGACTACTACTCGTCGCCCGCCGTCACCTTCAAGCTGTCGTCACCTTCAGCAGCGAGCGGCCAGTAGGTAGCCCGTCACCGTTCTTCGCATTGATGACTTCGATTAGTGATTAGGGTCAGGGTTAGGGTTAGGGGTAGGGTAACTAAGGCAGACAATGTCGGGTGCGGGTGTCGGTTCTTGTACATAGCATCTAGGTCGCGTGGGTGTTGTGGGACAGTGTGGATCTGTCAAGTAGGTGCCAGGACCTGTCTAAGGAGCCATCAAGCTCGCCCTGAGGAGAGGCTCTTGCCTCTCAACGTTCACTTAACAGGAGATCTTAGTGGGACCAACCCAATGTGATTTGTGCGGGGCAGCGGAGTCATCACAGCTCGGTCACAGAGAGCGCGCCCAGATGGGGGGGCGGCGGAAGCAGCCAAACGAAAACAGCACGCTTGTATAATGTGAGAGTGCAGATCAGTGCAGTGGAGCCAAAGGAAGGCTTGTCGTTTCTACGGATGCTCGCGGAGCCAAGCGGCAGCCCTCTCGCGATTTCCCTCGCCCCGGGGCATCAGCCATCAGAGATCATCAGGCACCGCGGGGCGTCACGCCGAAAGAACACGGCCCGCGCACCGCCTCAGGCCGAGAACATGATGGTGCGCTCGTCGACGCGGAAGAAGCCGGCGGTGAGCAGTTGGTGGAAGGCGAGGCGCATGCTCTGGTCGAGAGCCTCCTGCTCGCCCTCCGCCTCCTCCGCCTCCTCCACGCCCTCCCTCTCCTTCTCCATGGCGGCGAGGCTTCGCGCACGCTGCAGCCGCAACGCCCGCTGCGCCGCCGCGCCGCCCGGCTGCGCGTCGAGCGCCCTGCTTGCCGCATGCTGGTCCTCAAGCAGTGCGCGGTGCGCGTCGTAGGCGGGCGCCCTCCACCGACTCTCGCCCGACTCAGTGTGGTAGAAGTAGCCGCGGCCTCGGGCGTCGGTTTGCTTGCTCCACCCCTCGGCCAGCGGCTCGAGCGCGTAGAGCAGCGCGACCCAGAGGTGGCGCCTCTCGCTACGCACCTGTGAGGAAAAGGGGGTGTACTCGAGGCGGCGGGTGAGGCGGTGGACTATAGGAGCCGCTCGCCGCCTCTCGCCGCGCGCCTACATGCCGTGCACATGCATGCCGTGCGCATGCCGTGCGCATGCCGTGCGCATGCCGTGCGCATGCCGTGCGCATGCCGTGCGCATGCCGTGCGCATGCCGTGCGCATGCCGTGCGCATGCCGTGCGCATGCCGTGCGCATGCCGTGCGCATGCCGTGCGCATGCCGTGCGCATGCCGTGCGCATGCCGTGCGCATGTCGTGCGCATGCCGCACGCCTCGAGCCGGATGCCGAGCTCGCGCGCCGCCTCGAGCACCTCGGGCTCCACTTCGGACAGCCAGGTCTCCTCCAGCCAGGCCTCCTCCTCCGCCTCCTCCAGCTCCTGCGCCCCCGAGTCCTCCTCCTCCGCCCGCCCCTCCGCCCAATCCGCGCTGCCGCCCGCCGCGCCGCCACGCCCGCCCGCCTCGCCTAGCCTGTGCGCCGCGCTTGCCGGTCCGGCACTCCGCGGCACCGGAGGCACCGCAGCAGGCGGCGCGGCCTCGGCCACGCCAGCCGGCAGCCAGCCTGCGGCGCCACGAGGCGGCGCTGCCTGGCGGTAGGCTGGCGCGGTGGGCGGCGCCAACGCCGCGCCATCCTGGTAGCCCAAGCTCGCCGCCGCGTAGGCGGGTGGCGGCGGCTGAGCCGAGTTGTAGCCCGCAACCGCCCTCGCCGCCGCCCCACCGCCCCCGCCGCCGCCACCAATGACGGGGTACCGTGACGGGGGTGGCCGTGCGCCGGGGGAAATTGGCGACCGCACGGCTAGGTTGGTGGCTGCCTGATACGCAGGCGGGGCCGTCGGGCGGGGTGGGGCAGCGGTGGAGCCGCTGTACGCCGGAGGCGGCAGATTTGGCGCGGCCGCAGCCGGTGCGACCTGACCCCCGATGGCAGGCGGGCTGGCGTGGGACAGCGGTCGCTGCAGGGTGCTCGACGGATGCGCTGGCGGCATCGCCTCAGACAGGCCGCCCGCAAATGTGCTCCCATCTGTCGCCTCGATCATCGTAAACTCGACGTCAGGCATGCCCAGCACCGCTCGGAGCCCGTTGACCCACTGTGCAAACTCGGAGCGGGACTCCACGCGTAGTAGTAGTCTGGTGGACGTCATGCCTCCCGCTTCAACAAAGAACTCGTACGTCTGCTCGTCCACCACATCAACCTTCTCGAGCGAGGCCAGCAGCAGCTTGTTGTCGACCTTTCCTTCGCGTGTCTTGATCCGCCCAACCAAGCAGAGCTCGCCGTTCTCGTCCTCCTCCACGCAAAAGTGGCGCTTCTCGTAAGATAGCCGGCCCTTCTGCCAAAGCGTGCCCTCCATCTACTCTTCGCTCGCTTTGGCAGAAGCGGGCACGGCCGGGTCGCTGGCGGTCGCGAGACACGCAGGCAGGCCGCGTCGCCCGAGCCGGTCGCGGACAAAGTTGCGCGTCCGCCAAAAGGGGAGGGAGACCAAGGGGTAGTAGGATCCGGACGACTGCCGTGCGGCACCCAATAGTGGTCACGCGGTTATCACGCGCGGTAACCGCCCCCGGCGTGCGGGGGCGCGGTTACCGCGCGCGGTAACCGCGTGCGGGGACAAGGTTCACGCGTCGGGTCGCCCTGCCTGACCGCTGGCGGTTACCGCGGGCGGGGGCCGCGGTTCACGCGGGCGGGGGCCGCGGTTCCGCACGCGGTGACCGTGTCCCCCCGCACGCGGTCACCGCGCCCCCGCCACGCGGTAACCGCACGCGGTTACCGCGCCCCCGCACCAACCACTCCGACACATAATTGGAAAACTCTCGCATTTGCCGCAATTTCAATATTTTTGCACGAGACGCTTTTTGCAGCGCTGAAAAGCGGCTGACCATACGGACCCATACGTGCCGCGGCCGGGCGCCAGAAGCGGCGCCAGACCGCCGCACCTGAAAAAATCGCACCACTTCCGTGCGGGCGCTTCCTGGATAGGCAGATGGCGCAAGAGATACGAAACTTATCTTATCCTATCTTGTCTCTTATCGATAGGCAGCCAACAGAACCACCCAACTAACTAACTAGATTTGAGCCCTCTAAGTCCGCCAGCTGCACGCCCTTTTACTGGTCTTTTCCGGGCGACCACCATGCTTCCTAGTAGGCGCGACAGTCGCGAATCGACCGGTGGCGGATTCGAACTTGGCCCAGTTCAGAAATGCCTGCTGACTGTATGCTTATTTCCGGACCTGTATTGCTGCTGAAGGCCCTCAAATTTCCGGGAAATGTTCCCCAGGAAAAAGAAATCTTATGTTTTAGAACCCAGTGCCCACAATTTTACACACACCCCTATTGAGCTCAGAACAGGGTGCATGCGCATGTTCACGTGAGCGCTTGGCATGCGGGCCCAAAGCGACGTGTCTCAGCGCTTGCCCTGTTCCCTCGCACTGAATCAAAGGATGCGACCAGTTCCGATCCGATCGCGTCCTGCGCAGCAACGCCGCAGGCAAGAAAGCTTGACGTCGGAGCGGGGCTAGCTCATCCCCCCCAGAGCTATCAGCATTTTCCGGCTAATGCAAAATGAATGACACCATCTAATTTCCTAAATAATTCCCGGAATTTCTTAACTGGGCCAAATTCGAACCGACGACGTCTTCGTTCACGGAAATTCTAGGGATGAAGGGAAACGCCTTAACCGCTCGGCCAAGGCTTACGCCGGTGCACACAGGCCAGAAGAAGGAGGATCCATAGGCTGGGAACTAACTCAGTAGATCTGGCGGTCCGAAACGTCCTCCAGCGCCAGCAGGGTGAGCGGTGCCCGTACTCCTAAATCGACCCCTTGCGTCCGTGCGCGGTTTCGCAACCCACCCATCACTCTTGCTAAGCTGTCAGCGTGTTCCAGACTTGTCGAGTTTATCTGTCTGCCCAGCTTGACCGAAGGGGGTTAAATCCGCCTGGGTACTGACAAAAAACTGCACTTGCAAAGGATGGCGTGCCCTTCGCCCACTCCGTGTCGTGTTTGTTACAGGCTGTGTGTCCTGTAATAAATTCTCTCACTTCAGGCAAAATTTGTTATAGGCTGTGTGTCTTGTAATAAATTCTCTCACTTCAGGCAAAAATACTATCTGATCTTATCTTAGCTCCTTAAGGGTTTGTCTGTCTCCCTTCATGCGCTCGTCCCGAGTATCCCAGCCACGAGGTGTCGCCCACAGCGCCACCCCTCTAATCACGCAGACGGATAGAGTGCTGCACTCTGCTGTACGAGTCACCGACGATCCACGCAAGGGCCGCAAGCTCACAGCGACCCGCGCGCTTGAGCCCGGCGACCTAGTGCTGGGCGAGCTGCCGTCGCTGAGCTGGCCAGTGGACCAGGTGGACCAGATGGTTCGCAGCTTTCTGTCCTCCGGGGCCGCCGACCAGCTCGCGATCCTCAACATGGTCTCGCCCTCGGTCAACGCTGACCTGGAGATCATTCCTGACCGGGCGTGGCGCAACACCGTCACGACAGCGCGGCTGCAGCGGGCGATCGACCGGCATGCGCTGGCTCGCGCCTTGGCTGAGGAGTATGACGGGCCACGCGTCCTCGAGCTAATCGACAAGCTGCTGCTCATCGGCGACACCAACTGCCAAGCCTTCGAAAGCTGCGTGGCCCTGTTCCCTCTAGCGGCGATGGCCAACCACTCCTGCAATCCCAACTGCGGGCACAGCACGCGGCAGGGCGGCGCGATGCGATACTACGCCCAGCGTGCTATTGCCGCCGGCGAGGAGGTGACGATCTCGTACCTTGGCGGGCTGTGGGCGAAGAGCAGTCGGGAGCGGCGGTCGGCACTTCTTCTGGAGAAGTGCTTCTTCTGTAACTGCGACCGCTGCCGCGCGCCGGACACATGCCGAGGCCTGCGCTGCCTCGCGGCGGTGTGCGGCGGTGTGGCGCTTCCGCAGGACGAGGCGGGCGACTCTGCGGGCGAGTGGCGCTGCCAGCGCTGCGGTGCGCGGCATCAGGACGACCTCATGCCCGAGGCCGAGGCCGAGGCAGCCACGCCTGCCGAGGTGGCCATCCTGTGGCGCGCGGCGCGGGGCCGCCACGCCGAGCGGCTCGCCCTCGAGGAGCTCTTGCTACGCGAAGCGGCGGCGGCGGGCTCGGCGGCGGCGGCGGCGGGCTCGGCGGCGGCGGCGGCGGGCTCGGCGGCGGCGGCGGGCTCGGCGGCGGCGGCGGGCTCGGCGGCGGCGGCGGCGGCGGGCTCGGCGGCGGCGGCGGCGGGCCCGGCGGCGGCAGCGGCGGCGGCGGGCTCGGCGGGCTCGGTGGCGGCGGCGGGCTCCGCGGCGGCGGCGGGCTCGGCGGCAACGGCAGCGGTGGTGGCGGCGGCGGTGGCGGCAGTCGATTCGGCCGTGTTGGCCGTGCGAGAGCAGCTCTCGCCCACGCACTACCTGGCGGCGCGGCTGCTCGACTCTGCGGGCACGGGATGCAGTGGCGTGCTGCAGAGGCTGGCGACCCTCGAGTGCGCCGCCGCCGGCTGCTGCTCCATGGACTGCGCACGGCGAAGCGGTGTCACCGGCCACCCGCCCTGCCCCGAGCTTGTGGGCGACGCCGTGTCGGCGGTCGTGTGGTGCCGTACCGACGGGGGGCCGTCGTCCGTTGAGGCCGCGCGCCTCATCAGTGCGAGGTACATCAGCTGGGCCACCGTGCACTTTGGCGCGCAGAATGCATTCGTGCTCGCGATGGAGAAGGCGATGCAGCAACGCTGACAGCCTGACACTGACGCTTTCGAATCAAAGTTGCACACGCCTTGAGATGTCGTCCGTTTCGTGGAGCCGCCGCCGCCGTCGTGGAGCTGTAGGAAAATAGCGCGTTAACTCCCCCAGGCAAGTCAGCATCGCGCTGTCTGTCTATTGCTCTTGAAAAACGATTGTGTGTGCGGAGGCGCTACCTGTTCGCCTCCTTTGAGGGAGGGCGGACAGAGTTCACCAGGTCATACTGCACGCCGGTATGATGCGCCAACAGTGCATGAAGGCGGGGGCCAAAGCCGGCGGCAGCGCCTCTGGAGGGGGGGGCGTCACCAGCAAAAAGCCGTACAAGCCGAAAGCGCATGGCGCCAAGAAGCCCGGCTCAGGAAGCATGAAGTCAGAGAAGAGCGCATCTGGTGGGGGCACACCTGACGGCCGCAACTCCCCGGTGAGCTCACCGTCAACGCCGCCCCCATTGCCGGTCGCAACTCCGGCGAAAGCAGTGACAGGAACGTCGGTGAGAAGCCTTTCGAGACGCTTAACCATGAAGAATTTCGACCGAGCTCCGAAAAAAGAGGCAATTTCCACTGTTGACCCGGACGACGTCGAAGAGGATCCGACAAAGGGCAGATGCATGCTCACACCGACGGCACCGATCAAAATGAAGTGGGACATCGTAATGCTGTTCCTCATCCTGTACAACGTCATCATGGTCCCCGTCCGGATTTGCTTCGAGGTCGAGGCTCCCGCAGGCAGCATAGAGTTTTGGTTAGAGACGTTCTTCGACATGCTCTTCATTGTAGACATCGTGCTCAACTTCAACTCGGCGTACGTAAACGACGAGGGGTCTCTGGAGACGAACCGATCGAAAATCGCCAGCACTTACTTGAGGGGGTGGTTCCTCATCGACGGGCCCTCCTCACTGCCGACGGAGCCTGTGATGGAGCTCATCGGGCTCGCCATCCCCGATCTCGGCATCGGTTCGACGGCGCCAGAGCCGGAGGGGTGCGTTAGTGAGGGTGGTGGCGATACGGCGATGATGATGCCCAAGCTGCTGCGCTTCCTGCGCATGATCCGCTTCATGAAGCTCATTCGGCTGCTGAAGGCCGCCAAGATCTTCAAGGTGATGGAGGAGGAGCTCGACGTCAACATGAGCGTGCTCAAGCTCTTCAAGCTCGTCTTCATCGTGGTCTTCCTCGGCCACCTGATCGCGTGCTTCGTCTTCCTGGCCAACAAGGCGGCGCAGGACGATAACTTCTTCGGCATGTTCCGCCTGCCGCAGTTTTACGGCTGCCAAAACACAACCACCTTGGAATGGGTCGAGCTGTTGCCCGACGACTGGTCGCCCTCAATCGGCAACGCATACCCCGAATGGCCGACGAAGGACGACTGCTCGTGCGAGAAGCAAGGCATCTGGAGGTGGAAGATCGTGCCGGGCGAGCAGTATGTCTGGGTGCTCTACTGGACGCTGACCACCATGACCACCATCGGCTATGGCGACGTCTCGCCTCTCACGCAGGGCCGCATGGGACATAAGACCCCCCCCCCCCCCCCCCCCCCCGCCCCGCCCCCCCGTCATGGCTGCTGCATGGGCCGCTCGGGCCGCACCCGGCACCGCGCCTGCACGGCTCTCTGGAGCCTCGCGCGGCGCGCTACAGCCTGCAGCCTGCGCCCGGACGTTGCTGGACACCGCCTGCACGCGCACCCGTGTGCCTGCCGCCGCACCGCACCCACACCTCTCGCACGCATGCGCCTGCGCCTCTCAGGTACGTCGAGGCGATCATCACCGTCATCGTGGAGGTGGCCGGTGCGTCCATCTTCGGCTACATGATCGGCAACATCGCCTCGGTCATCGCCGACTTTGACAAGTTCAGCTCGGTGCAGAAGGAGCGCATGGAAGAGATCAAGAGCTATCTCACCTTCAAGCGTGTGCCCAGGCAACTCTCCAAGTCCGTGCGCAAGTACTACGGCCACTACTACGACAAACGCGGCGTCGACGCGCTCAAGCAGGACTGGGGCGCGCTGCCCAACATTATCAAGGCGGAGCTGGTCAAGTTCATGAACAAGGAGTTTGTCGACGCCTTCAAATGTTTTCTGCCCGTGGCCGGCTACGACTTCATCGAGGTGCTCGTGGAGCAGCTGCGCCCCTTACTGGTCGAACTCGGCACCTGCATCGCGGGCCCGGACAAGCAGCCTCCGGCCCCGTCGCCGCCGTCGTGCGACTTCTTCCTCATCTGCAGCGGGGAGGTCCACAAGCTGGCGATCCTCGACCCCGCAATGGAGGTGCCGTTCAAGGAGGGCGACGAGGACGACACCACACAACTGTCACCTGGCGGCTCCGTGCAGCTCGTGTCGCTCGACAGCAGAAATTTGGGTAGCAGCAGCAGGCTGGAGCGGGTCATGAAGCCGGGCGAGTGGTTTGGTCACATAGAGCTGCTCGCCGCCTTCGATGAGATCCAGATCGAGGAGGAACTTTTGAGCCCGCTCCAGTGGCGGCACGAGTACAAGGCGAAGCGCATCTGTGAGCTGCTCTACTTGATCGATTCGGACTTTTACGAGAACGTCGAGAATTACAGAATGTTTCGCGCGGTGCTGGAGGCGCAGGACGCGGTGCAGGAGGAGGAGGACGACTGCGAGACCGAGACCGACGTGGGTCTCAAGGCAGCGCCCGCCGCCTCGGACGGCAGCACTGTGCTGGCCGCATCATCGAGCACGGCCGGAGATTATGGCGCCCCGCCGCCGGTGTCCGTGCCCGAGGGCGACGTGCTCGACAACCGGAGCTCTTCCGACCAGCAGAGCTCGGACCCAAAGCGCGACTTGCTCAGCCCCACCTTAAATATGGCAAGCGTTGTGGCAGCCGCGGGTAAGAAAGCCGCAAAGTCCGTGTCCCTCACTGGCAAACAGGGTGCGGGAGCCAACAAAGACGCTGCGTCGATTGCTGATAAGTGGGGGGGGAAGAAGCCGGGCTCCAAGGCAACTGCCGGCGCCAAGGTACCACAGGCGCAACTCGACGAGCAGTTGTTGCGACAGAAAATCGAGACTGAGGCACGCCCCGCCCGCCCCACACTTCCACGGGATGCTGCCGCCGCAACCCCAGGCCCGACCCGCAAGCTTACGCGCCGTGGCTCCGCGCTTTGCCTTGGCAGGTGTTTGGGCTGCCGCTGCGCCGCGCGGACCAGATCACGGACCTCGACATACTCGCACTCATCCGCTCGCGAGCTGAGAGCGCCCTGCCCGCTCGCGCCTCCGCCCCTTCCGCCGCCGCCTCTGGTCCGGGCACGCCCGCGAAAGCGCCCATATCGGCGTCTCCGTCGCGGACGCCGAGGCCGAGTTCAGACTTCAGTCTGAGCGACTGAGACGCCAGGCATGCCCAAGCCGTTTGCCTAGGAGCTCGGCAAGCCTCTTCGTCGACTTGGGTCTCTTGAGGAATACAGCGCCGCGCGCGAAGGGCGTGTGTTGCTCATCGGCCATCGAAACGTTTTTGTACCAGAATCGTGTTCGTGTCGGTGTGTGTGTGTATGTGTGCGTGCGTGTGTGTGTGCGTGTGTGCGTGCGTGCGTGCGTCAGGCTTTGTTTACGCGGCCTGTGCAGGTGCCTCACCCTCAGTGGCTACTGCGTGGCAAATCTGCGGCAAATATATTTCTATTTTCCGTCATTCCGCTAAGCCTAAGGGTCGCGGTCCTCAGCGCTGGCGGTGAACTTGCTGTCTTGTCTTATCTCTTTGCTGTCTTATGACTTATCTCTTTGCTGCGTCGCTGTTCTCTATCTTCTCGGTAAGCGGCGGTCTCCGAGAGTAGGTAGGGATGATAATCTTTATGTAGAGGGAGCCCACGAGCGCACGCGACAGCGAAGCACTCCCCTCTAATACACACTATATGGGATGGCGGGCGGGTC
>Ga0209302_10001627_pt1 | contig 13156 bp, 9 predicted proteins | sample ArcOceMetagenome_2_FD_187445 | JGI IMG/M metagenome (GOLD analysis project Ga0209302, IMG submission 187445) | Marine eukaryotic phytoplankton communities from Arctic Ocean - Arctic Ocean ARC135M Metagenome (SPAdes) (version 2) | ecosystem: Environmental > Aquatic > Marine > Oceanic | place... | reverse complement strand
GCACTCGCGACTTGCCTCATTTCTGCACTCGCTCAAGCCGAAGACAGATCCATCGCTGCTGGCGGCGACCAAGATGGCCAACGCAAAGACCGACCTAACCATGCGGAACGCGGCGAGCGCTTCGCCAACACTGACTTGAACGGCGACGAGCAGCTCTCGCTCGAAGAAGTCGAAAGCGCTGGTGCGAAACGACTCGTCGAGCACTTTGACATGATCGATTCCAACGACGACGGGCAACTGACCAAAGACGAGCTCAAAGCCGCACATAAGAAACGCGGCAAGGGTGGCAAAGGAAAGGGCGGCGGCAAAGGCAGCGCCAAGGGCGCCGGCCAGTGCTCCAATTGCGATACAGAAGCCGCATAAAGAGGTTCCAGGCCGATCATAGCATACTTCACTCAGCCCGAGCGCTTTAAGCGCCTCGGGCTTTTTTGTGGCTGGATCAAATTTGTCACGGGAGGATCCACCTCCGCGTGGACCGATTCAGATTGGCACGCGCTCTAGTTAGTCCCAGCGCGGACGACACAGAGGTCATCCCTCCCGCGAGAAAAGCATCAATTCCCTAAAACCACCACACTCCTTTTCCTTTGCCATCCAGAGACGACCTGCTTACATCCTCCGCCTTTCGACACTTTTTTTCACCTTCCCACTTTCCCACTTTCCCAAAATGATCACGATCAATCAAATCTCTCACCACTTCGGCAAGAAGACACTTTTCAGCAAGATCAACACCGTCATCGGCGCCCGTGATCGCATCGCTCTAGTCGGCTCAAACGGCTCCGGCAAGACCACCCTGCTACGCATGTTTATGGGCGAACTTGAGGCCGAATCCGGCTCCGTCGATAAACCAGACTACGTCAGTATCGGCTACCTGCCGCAGGACGGCATCTCCGTCTCTGGAAACACTCTATTTAAGGAAGCTGAAAGTGCCTTTGGCGATGTACTCGAACTCAAGAAGAAGATTGATCAGGCTGAAGAACAGATGGCGGAGATGGACACCTCCGAAGATGCCTACTACGACCTCATCGACCAGATGGGCGAATGGGAGCAGCAACTCGAAGACCACGAGCCACACAAAATGAAGTCCCGCGTCGAGCGGATCCTGATGGGCATGGGCTTCAAGGCAACCGACTTTGACCGCGATACCAGCGAGTTCTCTGGTGGTTGGCAGATGCGTATCGCGCTGGCGAAACTCCTCCTGCAAAACCCTAGCCTCATCATTCTCGATGAACCGACCAATCACTTGGACATCATCTCCCAGCACTGGGTCGAGCAATACCTCAAGCACTACCAAGGTGCACTCATCGTGATCTCTCACGACCGTGCCTTCCTCGACGAAGTCACCGATCGCACGCTCGAACTCAAAATGGGCGATCTCAACAGCTTCAAGGGCAACTACAGCTACTACGTCACCGAGACTGACAAGCGCCTTGAAATTCTGCGTAAAGCCTACTCCAATCAGCAAAAAGAAATCAAGGAGGTCAAAGACTGGATCACCCGTTTCCGCTCCAACGTCAAAAAGGCGAGCATGGTGCAGAGCCGGATCAAATCGCTCAACAAGATGGAGCTCATCACCATCCCACGCGATGAGAAGAAGATGTTCTTCCGCTTCCCAAAGTCACCCCCTGCCAGCGCCAAGGTGATCACTATCACCGGTCTGGAAAAAGCCTACGGCGAAAATGTTATTTTCGACGGCCTCAACCTGCGCATCGACAAGGGCGACCGCATCGCCGTGGTCGGAGTCAACGGTGCTGGTAAGTCCACCCTCGCCCGCATCATGGCTGGCACCGAAGTGTTCCAAGGCGGCACCGTCGATAAGGGCATCAACACCGTGCTCGGCTACTTCGCGCAGTCACAAGCCGAAGAACTCAACCCGGCCAACACCGTGCTCGAAGAAGTCGAAACGGCCGCGATCGGCAACGACGACGCGAACCCACGCGGCGCACTCGGTGCACTGCTCTTCAGTGGCGATGAAGCACTCAAGAAAACCTCTGTACTCTCCGGTGGTGAGAAGAATCGCGTCGCTCTGGCCAAGATGCTCATGCACCCGGCGAATTGCATGATTTTGGACGAACCGACCAATCACCTTGATATTAAATCCAAGGAAGTGCTGCAGGAAGCGATCAACCTCTTCGAAGGCACCGTCATTCTTGTCAGTCACGACCGTTACTTCCTCGACGGTGTCGTCAACAAGGTGCTCGAAGTCTCACCCGGCAGCACACGTATGCTCACCTGTAATGTTTCTGAATATATCGCTCGCCTCGAACAAGAGACCGCCGAAAAGTTGGGCAAGTAAACTTCGCCAACGTAACTGACATTTAAAATGAAACAGATTTATCAGATCCTTTCGACCTTCGCAATCTGCGCGCTCAGCATTCAAGCAGCCAACGCGCTAGACCTCGGTAAATATACCAATAAAGCCACCGAAGCCATCAGTGGCGGCAGCGAGCTGTTGTCGATGGGCAAGGATCTACTCAAATCGTTCAATGGTAACGAACCCGCGACGAATGCAGCCAAGGGCCTACTGAAGAGCTTTAATACAGAGAACTACTTGGGCGCATTTGATTATTATAATCAGATCAAAGCCGCAGGTCTCAAGCCCTCTCAACTGCAGACCTGGAACGACGTCAAAAATCCGCTTTCCGCAATAATTCTGGAGCGCAATTTTGATTTTAAAAAATCTGCTTTGTCCGACCTCACTCGCAAAGCCAGCACCGCGCTACAAAACAACGACAGCAAGGGTGCCAGCAATTATCTAGATCAATTGCAGGACGCTGCCTCCTTGACCAGCGGCCAGAAGTCGCTGTTGCAAAAGATTCAGTCCAACCTGTTGCCGGTCAAATAACACGCAGGCGCTCAATCCACGCGGCTCACGATCAACCCGAATGGCAGCTATGGATCTCCGCTCTCATACCGCGTTACTACTTAAAAACTACTACCGTTGCTTTGCAGCCGAGCTGATCGAACCAGGGAATCATCAGGCGGATCGATTGATGGTCGCCCCCATCGTGGTGCTCTCCCACGGCACGCAGACCGACCCGATCTTCAACTACGGTAACAGCGCTGCGCAGGCACTGTTTGAAATGGACTGGGCCACCTTAACTGCCCTGCCCTCTCGCTATTCCGCCGAGGCGATGCACCGCGACGAGCGCCAACAGCTGTTATCAGCAGTCGCCACTTTTGGCTACTCGGAAAACTACCGCGGCATTCGTGTCAGTGCCACGGGCAAGCGTTTCTACATTGATTCCGCCCGGGTCTGGTCGTTAATCGATGAAACTGGGCACCACGTTGGTCAAGCCGCCACTTTCGCCGAATGGAAAATGCTGTAGAGGCTCGCTAACGCAGTCGCTGCTCGATTCTTCGCCATATTCAAAACGGCGACAGAGCGCCGTTGCTAAAATCCATCAACTATAGTGCCTAACGCAGCTGATCTCAAATAAATAAAGGTTGCTCTAAAAATGAAAGGGGCCATTCCCCCTTGTTTGCTTTTGGTTTCGCCTAAAGCAGTTCACCGCACATACCTCGCTCCCGGCGAGACCACATAGAATGACTTTTATACTCGCCCTCTACATCCTCGCGGCTGCCGGCCTCTTCATTTACGGCACGAATTGCTACGTGATGGTCGGCTTGTTCCTGCGTCGCCACAAAGCCGAGCGTGCCAAAGCAAGCGCGCTGATCGAAGCTGGACAGGTGATTTTTGAAACGCCCGAGACGCTCCCACACGTCACCACACAAATCCCACTCTATAACGAGGCCAACGTCGTCGAGCGTGTGATCCGTGCCTGCGTCGCCATGGACTACCCAGCTGATAAGCATCAGATTCAGATCCTCGACGACTCGACCGACGAGACGTGCGACATCGTCGATGCACTGGCCCGCGAACTACAAATCGCAGGCCACGACATCGAAGTCGTCCGCCGCACCGACCGCATCGGTTACAAAGCAGGCGCCCTCCGCGTCGGCATGGACATCTGCAAGGGTGAATACATTTCGATCTTCGATGCCGACTTCGTGCCACCCGTCGATTTCCTCCGCAAGCTGGTGCCGGCGCTCAAGAGCGACGACAAGATCGCCTTCGTGCAGGCACGCTGGGGTCACCTCAACTCGCAGAAATCGCTCCTCACCCGTGCACAAACGATCGGTATCGACGGACACTTCATGATCGAGCAGTGCGCCCGCGGCTACAATAAGCTCTTCCTTAATTTCAACGGCACCGCAGGTCTTTGGCGCAAAGCAGCAATCTATGACGGCGGCAATTGGCAGGATGATACTTTAACCGAAGATATGGACCTCTCCTACCGCTGCCAACTCGCAGGTTGGACCGCCGGCTACTTCCCAGACGTGGTGGTGCCCGCCGAGCTGCCAGAAAGCTACACCGCTTTTAAGAGCCAACAATTTCGCTGGGCCAAAGGCTCGGTGCAGACCGCGCTCAAAATCATGCCACGCGTGATGCGCTCCGACGCCTCGCGGTTTGCCAAGGTGCAAGCCTTTCTGCACATGACGCACTACTGCATCCACCCGCTGATGGCGTTGATGGCGATTCTAGCGCTGCCCGTATTGCTTAGCACCAACATCACACTGTCGGCGTGGCAATTCATGCCCTTCGCATTGGCCATCCTGATCGCTATGACAGGCCCGAGTGCGCTCTACTGCGTCAGCCAATTCTCACAAGGCCGTTCGAAAGGCTGGAGCCTGTTACACCTTCCAGGCTTGGTCTGCATCGGCGTCGGCATTGCCTTATCCAATACACGCGCGGTCTTTGAGGCCTTTGCAGGCATCACCAGTCCCTTCGTGCGCACCCCGAAGAGCGGCGACAAGAAAAAGACCTACCGCACCAAAGCCAACTGGTTCCCCGCGCTCGAACTATTGATGGCCGCTTACTGTGCATTCAGCTTCGCTCACTATCTACAGGCCGGAAAATACATAATCGGCCCGTTTCTACTGATTTATACACTCGGCTTTCTAATTATCGGCACCCGCAGTCTATTGGAACAATTCGATTCGGGGACACGCTTCTTTGCACGTCAGCCACAGCCAGTGAAGGTATAAACAGGTAGCGCGCTTTGGCCCAAAGCGCATCATCAACAAACAGACCGACGGCAAAACTAAGCACCAGCGATCACCTGACGATCACAGCGTCAGCCGATCGATCATTGCCACGGAAATGCCGCGTGGGCCACGCAGCGCTACCCATGGAACGGTCCCGCAACCGAAATGCCGCGTGGGCCACGCAGCGCTACCCATGGAACGGTCCCGCAACCGAAATGCCGCGTGGGCCACGCAGCGCTACCCATGAACGGTCCCGCAACCAGATGCCGCGTGAGCCACGCAGCGCTACCTGTTCACTGATTCCTCGATTTTCGTCGCATCCCACAGATAAGGCCAATCTGCTTCAGTTTCACAGAGTCCCGCTCGAATCGGGTTATGGCGGATATACGCGCCTTTTTCGCGATATGCATCAGCACTACGCAATCGATGATCAAAGAATCCACGTTGCCACTGAATGCCCGAAAACCGAGCCAAATAACGTTTCCAATTCTGAATCACTTTAGAGATTTCATGTTCCCGCGTGTTAAATGAAATCAACGCATGCAGATGATCTGGCATAAGTAACAATAAAGATACCGCCCATTCAGCCCGAGCCTGTCGAACCGTAACAGATTCCAGAACCTGCTCCGCCAACTCAGGGGAACACAGATGGTCTGAGCCACGCGGGCTACAGCAGACCGTAATGAAAAAAGTAGAACCATCATCCACCCAATCTGGCGGTTGATGCCCCAATGTCTTTCGAATAAAATCAGCCATCTCAAATTCGAAAGATACGTACAAACAGTAAAATCACAAGAGCGCCGCTAACGAAACAGGTAGCGCGCTTTGGCCCAAAGCGCATCATCGACAAACAGACCGACGGCAAAACTAAGTACCAGCGATCACCTCACGATCACAGCGTCAGCCGATCGATCATTGCAATCGAAATGCCGCGTGAGCCACGCAGCGCTACCCATGGAACGGTCCCGCAACCGAAATGCCGCGTGGGCCACGCAGCGCTACCCATGAACGGTCCCGCAACCGAAATGCCGCGTGGGCCACGCAGCGCTACCCATGAGCGGTCCCGCAGCCGAAAATGCCGCGTGGGCCACGCAGCGCTACCCATGAAACGGTTCCGCAACCGAAATGCCGCGTGAGCCACGCAGCGCTACCCTACAACAAATCCGCAGCCAGGTCGGCTAGTTCCGAGCGCACGCCTGTGGTCAACTCCAAGTGGGCGGTAATTTCGGTTCCCTTCAGGCGCTGCGCAGTGTGCACCAGTCCATTCGACATCGCATCGAGAAACATGTTATCCACCTGATACGGATCACCGAGTAAAATCACTTTTGACCCCTCAGCCATGCGACTCACGACAGTCTTTGCTTCGTGTGGCGTGAGATTCTGCGCCTCATCGATGATAAAAATCGTATCGGCGAGCGAACGTCCACGGATGTACGTCATCGCCTCCACTTCGACCATGCCATAGTCGAACAGAAATTGATACGGCTTGCGCGCTTGCTTGGAATCATCTTCTTCCTTGTCTGCATGCGCGGGTTGCTTCGCCATTTTCGTCATCGCCTTCTTACGCTTACGATTCGAGGTGATACGCTCTAACTTGGCTTGAGCTGGATCTGCTGGCGGACGTTTAATCACTTTCCGATTACTAAAGAGCACTTCCAGATTATCATAAAATGGCGCAATATATGGCGCCATTTTCTCTTCCAAGGTGCCGGGCAGCGCACCGGTGTCTTTACCGATATGCACCAACGGTCGGGTAATAAAGACGCGCTCGTACAGGTTATCTTCGCCGATCGCCTGATACAGTGCCATTGCAATCGAAACCAAGGTCTTACCCGTGCCAGCCTTGCCCATACAAGTGACCAGCTTAATGTCTTCGTCGAGTAAAGCATCCATCAACATACGCTGCTCCTCGTTGAGCGGATTGATCCGAATGCCCTTCGGAATCTTAATCCCCACCCCACTACCTAGGATCAAACCGTCTATTTGCCCGTCTCCACGGTAGCGTGCGGGTTCGCGAAACTCACCGTTGCTCAGATAAATATATTCGTTGATATAAAGATGACTAGTTAGCTCCGGCGTTAGATCGACTCCATGTTCTTCAATGAAGCGCGCATACTCAGCGTCCTCGATGACAACTGTCTTGATGCCGCCGCCGATATTGGCCGTCTTGATCTTATCGTTCATGTAATCCTGCACTTCGAGACCCAGCGCGATGCCCTTGAGCGCCATATTGGCGTCTTTAGTGACTAAGATCACACGGCACTCCGTGCACACTTCCTTGAGAAAAAAGCAAGACGCCAAAATACGGCTGTCCATTTTCTCCATATCAACCAGCGTTGCACGCAGGCGATTCATGCCCTCGCTCTGAGTATCGCCAGAAACAAAATAGTCGTTGATCACCACAATCAAGCGACCACCATTTGGTAAATCGCAACTGAGCGCGGAATTCCCCTGCCCCTTCATTTCAGGCGGGATGGCGAGCTCCTCGTCAAATAGCGCTCGCAGATCTCGATGGATCTTACGGGCAGAAAACCCTAACTCCCCTGGAGCGGATTTCTTGCGGTCGAGTTCTTCAAGGACTTCGACTGGGATGGCAACTGTGTTGTCTTCAAACTTCTGTAGACACTGGGGGTCATGAAGGAGAACGTTGGTGTCGAGGACAAATATTTTGGCCCCGTTTTTTTTAGTTTTTTGTTTAGGCAAAGGTAGTTTATTAATAGCTGCTGACTCTATTTTCGGCATTGTATAGCCGTTGCTTTAGACAATCATAGAGTAATTCCAAAATAACATTTCGTGCAAGCGGAAAGCCACGATACCTGAATAAATTGCCCATGACGCACCGATTGAACCTCTTCGAACAACAGCTCGGCTACCACTTCGCTGATATTACTTTGCTGGAACTTGCTCTCACCCACCCAAGCTGTGACCTCGAACTGGGCGATAACCAGCGCCTTGAATTCCTCGGCGATGCCGTGCTCGACCTAGTCGTCGCAGAAACACTTTACCAAAACAAACCCGACTTCGACGAAGGTGCGCTCGACCACAGCCGTGCCAGCCTCGTCAATGGCAAGGCGCTCACCGCCCACGCACAGAGGCTCGGGCTCGGCTCACTCTTGCAAGTTAGCGAAGCACAGCGCCAACACCACCCCGAGCCAAGCGCCAGCATGCTGGAAGATGCCTTTGAAGCCCTGATTGGTGCGATTCATCTCGACGGCGGCATCCAAGCCGCCCGCACCTTCATCCTGCAAGCCCTCGGCGACGCCATACAGAAAGCTCAAAGCAACGGCGCATTAGGCAATCCGAAAGGACGCCTGCAAGAATGGACGCAATTACATCATAGCGGTGCGGTACCAGACTATAGAGCACTGCCAGAGGAAGGCCCCGAGCATGCACGCACCTACAGTGCGGTCGTGCAACTTGCCGGCCAAGAACTAGGACGCGGCTGCGGTCGCTCCAAAAAGTCCGCCGAATCCGCCGCCGCCGAGCACGCGCTGCAACAACTCAACGGTTAATGCCTGACCTACTCACAAACAGCGGCGCGGCCACTCTCTTTCACGGAGTCAGCGCCGAGGCCCGAGCGGCACTGGTCACCACCCTCGCCAAGCAACAGGCCAAGCGCACCTGCGTGCTGCTCGTCACCGATCCACGCCGCGCACAAGAATTAGCGACCGAGGCCGAAACCTATGCGCAGTGGCTTACACCGAAGGTCGTACTGGAGGTGCTGCACTTTCCAGAAGTGCCGCCACCAGACATCGACGCCACTCGTCGCGCAGACCGCATCTGCGAGCGCCTATCCGTGCTCAGCACCTTGCTGCGCTCCAGTAATAACGCCCGCCTAATCGTCGCCACGCCTGAAGCGATCCTGGGCAGCTGCCCGGAGCGCACTCAATTTGAAAGCCGCCAACTCAAACTACGCACTGGCGAAGCGCATTCCTTCAAACAACTGGTCGACACACTCACTGGCGAGCTCGACTACGACTCCGAAGCGCTCTGCGAACATCCCGGCCAGATCGCCACACGCGGCGGCCTGATTGATGTCTATCCCTACGATGCCAATCAGCCTTACCGGCTCGACTTCTTTGGCGACGAGATTGAGAGCATTCGCAGCTTTGACCCCAGCTCTCAACGCACACTAGAAAAGGTTGGCAAGATTACGATCTCGGCCGCCGAAAGTGCTAAAGAAACCAACGCAGCAGATGGACAGTTGATCGATTATTTAACCGATCAGCCGATTACATGGATTCTTGAAGAACCCTCGCAACTTGTCCGCGAGCATCCTTATCGCTTTGAAAAGTTGACGGCTAGCAGCAGCAAGACCCGTAGCTTCGAGCAAGTCTTTGCACACCGCGCACGAGCCAACGACCTGCGCCTAGGTATTTGCTCAGTGGATACAGATCCCGCACTGTTTGACCAAGCCCAACGCGTCGAACTCGCCACCGAACCAACAGCCAATTACCGCCATCACACAGACGCGGTGCAGGTCGGATTCGATCGCTTCGAGTCCGAGCAAAGTGCGCGCACCAAGTTTGAAAGCAGTATCGCCGACTGGTCGAAAAAAGAGAAGCGCACACTCTACTTCGTCACTGCCAGCGAGAGTGAGGCCGCGCGTATCGCAGAGCTACTGGCCGAGAATCCACTCACCGCGAAGCTCAAGCCCAAGTATCTGCACGGCACCATCTCTGGCGGATTCATCTGTCAAGGGTCGCCAACATGGCTGCCACTCAAGCAGACGAAGGCCTCCTCGGGCATCGTTCTAATTACCGACACTGAATACTTCGGACGTCAGCGGCGCAAAATCAGCCGTACTCAGGAACGCGCACGGCCGACCATTTCGCAAGTCGATCAATTGCTCGATTTCACAGAGCTCGCGGACGGCGATCCACTGGTCCACCTGCAACATGGCGTGTGCCGATTTCGTGGACTCAGTAAGTTAGAGATTCAAGGCGGCAGCAAAGAAGTGATCACCGTCGAATTTGCGGATCAAATGACGGTGCATGTACCACTGCACGAGTCGCACCTGCTGACGCGCTACGTCGGCCTGACCAAATCGAGCCCTAAGCTCGGCAAGATCGGCGGAGCCGCATGGGATAAGACGCGCGCCGCCGCCGAGGTCGCCACGCTCGATTATGCCGCCGAGCTACTCACCCTGCACGCCGAGCGCAGTCAACACGGCGGCTACACCTTTCCGCCAGATCACCCTTGGCAAGCGACCTTCGAAGGGGCCTTCCCGTTCACCGAAACACCCGATCAGCTCACTGCCATCGAAGCCACCAAATCGGACATGGAGGCAGCATTGCCGATGGACCGTCTGATTTGCGGTGACGTGGGCTTTGGCAAAACCGAAGTCGCAATCCGTGCTGCGCTCAAAGCCGTGCTCGCGGGCAAACAAGTCGCCCTGCTGGTACCAACCACCGTGCTTTGCCAACAGCACCTCAACACCTTTCGCGAGCGCATGGCCGAATACCCAATCATTATTGATATGGTCAGTCGCTTCCGCAGCGCGAAGCAGAACAAAGAAATTATCGCTAACCTTGCCGAAGGCCGAATCGACATCGTGATCGGCACGCACCGACTGCTGAGCAAAGATGTCCACTTCCAGGACCTTGGGCTACTGGTCGTCGATGAGGAGCAGCGCTTTGGCGTCAAGCAGAAGGAAAGCATCAAACAACTGCGCGCCAACGTCGACATCCTCACACTCAGCGCCACGCCAATCCCGCGCACACTGTACATGGCGCTCGCAGGAGCCCGAGCAATGAGTGTGATCGAGACCCCGCCCGTCAATCGACGCCCGATCGAGACTATCGTTAAAAGTTACTCGGCCGATCTCATCAAAAGTGCGATTCAGGCCGAGACAGATCGCGGCGGCCAAGTCTTCTACCTGCACAACCGCGTCTCGACCATCGAAGGCGTGGCGCACCAAGTCCGCGAAATGCACCCGAAGTTGCGCGTCGCCGTCGGCCACGGGCAAATGGATGAAGGCCAGCTGGAAAAAATCATGACCCAGTTCGTCGCTGGTGCGTTCGATGTATTGGTCTGCACCACGATCATCGAGTCAGGCATCGACATCCCCAATTGTAATACGCTGATCATCGAAGGCGCCGACCGTTTTGGGCTGGCCCAGCTCTACCAGATTCGTGGCCGCGTCGGTCGCTTCAAACGACAAGCCTACGCCTACCTGCTACTGCATCGCCACGCCGCACTGGTTGATAGCGCGCAAAAGCGCCTGAACGCGCTCAAGCAGCACAATCAGCTCGGCGCAGGCTTTCGCATTGCGATGCGCGACCTCGAACTTCGCGGTGCAGGCAATCTGCTCGGCTCGCAACAAAGTGGCCACATCGCTGGTGTCGGCTTCGAGCTCTATTGCCAATTGCTCAAACAAAGCGTCGCCCGCCTCAAGGGTGAGCCCGGCGCCGATCGTATTCGTGCCGAAGTGAAGCTCGACTTCATCGCTACCGGTGAAGGTGGTTCGCGCTCGCGCCGCACCACGGGCAGCTTCGCCTTCGCCGCGATCAAAGACGCCGAATATACCGACCATTCGGATCAACTGATCGAAGCCGCCCTGCCCGCCGACTACGTCGCCGAACCGCGCCTCAGGATCGACCTCTATCGCCGCCTGGCATTGGCCAACTCCGACGCAATCATTCAAGAAATCGCCGCAGAAATGGCTGACCGCTTTGGACCATTGCCCCGCGCCACTCAAGCGCTGATCGAAGTAAGCCGCGTGCGCGTGTTTGCCGAGGGCGCTGGTGTGCGCCGCGTCGAAAGCGAGAGCGAACGCCTAATTTGCCGACTCGCACAACCCGGCAAAAGTGGCGAATTCCTAAAGACCGGAGCACGCTTCCCAAGACTCACGGCCAAAGATCCACTGAAGAGGCTGCGAGAGATTCAGAAATACTTAATCCGCAACCGGCAGGCGCCTGCCTGATAAGCGCCACTTTCGCCGCTTGACCACACCAGATCCCTTTCTACTGTTAATTTTCAGTCCAAAATTCACTCATCTGCCACGTGCATCATGTCGCTTAAACGCTCTCTTTCCTTCCTCTTCGCTTTCTTCGCTTTTCTCGGCTTAGCGCAACATGCGTACAGCCAGCAAGATGCCACTCTGATCCGCATGGGTAACGGCATCGCCGCCATCGCAGAAGGTGAAATCATCACCATCGAGCAACTCCGCAGAGAGCTCGAACCGATCATTCCACGCCTGCGCGCCGAAGCCCGCACCGAAACAGAATTCTCCGAGAGCATCGACCGCATGAGCCGTGAAGTGCTGCAAAACTTGATCGACCGTATTTTGATCGTCCAAGCTGCCAAAGAAAAAGGCTTACTACTACCACAGTCATACATTGACCAGGAATACGACGAAGTCCTCAACCGCGACTTTAGCGGTGACCGTGGTCGCTTCTTAGAATATCTACGTGCGCAAGGACTCACCGCCCGCGAGTTCCGCGAAGACATCCGCAAGCGGGTAGTGGTCAACGTCATGCGCCAACAAAACCGCAAGTCACAGTCCGAGATCAGCCCTGAGCGCATCCAAGCCTTCTACATCCAAAACAAAATCCGCTTTTACCAGGAAGAGGCTATGCATCTGCGCCAGATCATTCTGACTCCAATCGCAGACGAAGGTACCGCCCTGCTCAGGCAAACAGCCAAGACGATTATTCAAGAGCTCGCTGAAGGCGACAACTTCGGCGACCTGGCGCGCAAATACAGTCAGGACGAAATGAGCCGCAAAGGTGGTGACTGGGGTTGGATCGAACGCCAAGACATTCGTAAGGAACTCAGCTCTGTCGCCTTCGACCTTCAGCCTGGCGGCTACAGCCAACCCGTGGAGCTCAATAACACCATATTCATTCTTTACTGCGAAGCTAAGCGCGAGGAAATGATCCAGCCCGTAACCGAAGTACGCGATGCAATTGAAAACGTACTCGTCGGCGAAATCGCCCGTGAGACCCAAGAGCGCTGGCTGCAACAAGTGCGCGAAGACGGTTACGTGCGCTACTTCCTGTAACTATTGCTTCATCCCAACCCGCATGCGGGCAATGGATACAAAAAATCCCGGCGAGCGTGACTCGACGGGATTTTTTTGTAAAAGGAGATGGAGGCGCGGGTCGGA
>Ga0209302_10001626_pt1 | contig 13157 bp, 11 predicted proteins | sample ArcOceMetagenome_2_FD_187445 | JGI IMG/M metagenome (GOLD analysis project Ga0209302, IMG submission 187445) | Marine eukaryotic phytoplankton communities from Arctic Ocean - Arctic Ocean ARC135M Metagenome (SPAdes) (version 2) | ecosystem: Environmental > Aquatic > Marine > Oceanic | place... | reverse complement strand
TAGATTGTTGGTCCGATCCAATGGCGCTCGTTGCGCTGACGCTCTGGGGTTCCGGCGCGTCTCGACGTCGTCAGAGTCTACCGGACGACTTGCACGGCTGCCAGTCGTGTCCGGGCGACTCCGAACACTAACCCTCTAACCCTAACCCTAACCCTAACCCTCAGGCACGCGCTGCAGCGCTCGCTCGCGCTGGGGCAGCACGAGCTGGCAGAGGCAGACAAGGAGACGCTCGTCCGGCAGGCGCTCATGTGCTTCCGCGCAGGGCAGACGATGCGCGACGCGGGCTGAGCAATGGGCGCGTTGTGCACCCTCGGCTTGTGCACCCTCGGCCCTAGGGCGAGTTTACTCACGTATATTTTGGCATAGGAACTGAGTGGGCTGATTGGCAATATTTTTGGATCGTATCGCTAGCGTGCTTTGCTATCACCCCGACTTCTGGATTCATTCCCTGAATATCACCCTTATCGACGCGTTCTTTTGGCGCCATGCGGATATCGCCCGCCATCGACCAAATGCAGCGCACCCGCGTGCTTTTCGTCGCAATGCTCTTCATCGAGCAGGCATCTGCGGCGTTCACCGCGCGGCCGGCGTTGCTGCGGCCATCGCTCCGGCCTCGATCTGCCGTTCGTGCATCGCTGGCCGATGTTGAACGGCTCCGTAGCCTCGTGCTGCCTCGTTCCTCTGCAGCCAGCAAGACGACAGACCAGCTCGAGCAGATCAGCACGCTCCACGAGCAGCTATCCGCATCGGGGGGCGATCGGTACCTTACTGACGGCAGCCTCTACGGCAACTACGAGGTGGCTTTCTTCGACCGCTCAGTCGACGGCAACCGCAGCAACCAGGGTCGCGACTACGCGGCGCGGCAGTCCAGCGGGTATGCGAATGCCACGCGCCCATTCGGGCTGAAGTCCAAATTCCTAGGCTTGCTCTTCGGCCTGCGCCACTCGTTCCAGCACATCGTCGAACCCAACACGGTGGTCAACTTTGTGGGCTTCCGCTTCCTGTGCTTCCCCGCCTCGGTGACCGCGCGCGGCTCCTTCACCCCCCTCAACGACACGGCCCTCGCCGCGATCAAGGCGGAGCACGGCACGGCCCTGCGGCCAGGCACCAGCGTGCGCATCGACTTTGAGCCACCGCGGCTCTCTGCGGGTCCGCTGCAATTCGACCTTAAAGGATCCGCCGCGCAACCGCCCGTCGACATCTGCTTCACTTACGTCGATTCCTCGATCCGCCTCGGCCTGGCAGCACGCGGCGGCAAGTTCGTCTTCACGCGAGGTGGCCTCGCGGACGAGCCGTTCGCTGACGACTGGAAGGCGCTCCTGGCGCGGCCGCCGACGAGCGGACGCGCTGTGGCCACGGCGGCGGCCGCGCTCGGGGCGTTGCTTGCGGCGGCGCTTCCTGCCGCGCGACGGCCGCTCACCTATGCTGCGCTAGCCACCGGCGCGCTCGCGGCAGTCAGGGCGGCCGACAAGAAACGGCGTGGCCGGGACGCGGGACGGAAGGCGTGAGGAGCTGAGTGTAATGAGGATGTAAGCGACTTGTGAGCCGAGATTGGATGTGTCAGCGACGAGGGCACACATGCACACATATGTGTGGACATGTACATGCACATGTGCGTGTGCATGGTCTGAAGGTGGGGTCGCCCTGAGAGCCTCCAAAGAGCCCACGACAGTCTTTACGGCGTTAACCTCCATCTGTGGCTGGTTAAGTGGCTGGCTGCAGGTGGTCTTGTCTCTTCTCTCTTGATCTTATAGATAGTACCGACTACCGTACGGTACACACACGCACAGCTCCGTCACAGAGGGTGGACTGCTCGACAACGACATGTCGACGAACCGAAAAGTGAGAAATAAAGGCTGGGGACCATTTCGAATCCAGGGGCTTGAGTCTGTCCTCACTCGAACGTCGAACCCCGCCACACGGACTACTTATCATGCGCGGCCAATACCTGACACACAAAGACTCAGAACCGCGGGGTCTACGCTCTACGGTAATATTAAACTACCTTCGCCAAAAAGGCGAGCATAAAGGGGACCAAGGTCACAACGTTTTCGATGTGCCCGCAGCCACACACGGCCTCGGCACGAGGCGCACTTCTTGCACCGCCGACGACAGAAGCGACCTTAGTATGCGCGACTGGTACTCGTCGCGTAGCCGCAGCACCAGCAGCGCGTCCTCTTCCAGCTCGATCAGACCCGCGTGCTGCGGCCGGGGCGGTGGCCGATGGTGGGGTGGGCGCTGCTGCCGTGCTTTCCAGCGCGGGGAGAGTAGGCTGTCGAGACGGGGCTGCCGCAAGAGGTCATGCGTATTGTGCAGATCGTTCAGGTCGCGCAGACGCTCGAGGCGGGGCTGCAGACTCACCAAGGCCGCGCCTCTGGGCCTCCAGGACGTGGGAGGCGTCGTCGTCCCCGAGGAGCAGCGAGGAGCGGCGCGGGTGCGAGGCGTGATGGCGAAGTTTGGAAGGGGAAGACGACGCCTCCCACGTCCTGGAGGGGGCGTCCTGGAAGGGGGATAACCACTCTGCAAGTTGGTCGAGGTGTTTGACGATCGCAACGCGGCAACTCGCGCAGAAAAGATCACTCGTTACAAGGCGGTCGGCGTCACCGGGGAAGGGCGCTCGAAGCGTAAGCGCTGAGTGGTCTTTTCTGTGCATCGGAGACGGTTCCGGTGGCAGGAGCGGCGATGGCCCCCCACCCCCACGTGAGACGCGTGCTCTCTCAACCCCGTGAGAGAAAAAGAAAATAAGACTTTCTTGTCAGCCGGAGGAAGGAAAAAAAGTCTACGAGCTTTCCAGCTGGTCCCAGACTCTGGTCTCCAGTGTCACATCCCCCGCCTCACACCCCTGCTCCGCGAGCCGCGCGGCGCTGGGCCCTCCCACCTTCACACTTTTTGGAAAGGTGGGAAGCAGGATTGCCACCTGTCCACTTTTGTGGCAGGAATTCCCACCTTTCCACTGCGGGACACACAACACGCGTGGCCGCGACACCGCTGCGGCCGCGACACCGCTGCGAGGCGCACACCAACCCTCACCACAGGGTCTCAGATGGTGCAACTGGGGGCTTCCAGGCGCGTCACCCTCTATTCTGTCGCCATCACTGCGCCCACGCGCCCAACCGCGCGTCCGGGGCATTGGTGGAGGAGGCGAGGAGCTGTGGATGGGCGTAGTGGAAATCGCGGCACTCCAATGGTTCCGGGTAGCCTGCCCGGGCGCGTTGCAACGTCTCGGACGGCACAACTGGGAGATTAGGGTTAGGATCAGCACCAGAACCCGCTCCAAAGGTAGCCCAAAAATGGCAACCTGTGTGTTTCGACCCAGATGATCCGCGCATGGCCGCCTCGCGCCATACGAGGCACTTTCCGGGCCCCGGCCAACGCCCGTGGTGCGCTGAGACACTCTAAGATTGCGCTACGGCGCGGGGACGAGTGCGCTGGGGCTCGCGGGGCTCGATTGAGGGGCGCCAAGGCCAGGGGGCAAAATCCATAAACTGGGCGAAATCGGCGTTGCCAAGTCTGAGAGCAAGGGGGAAACTAGCAACGTAATACAATACGAGTGCACAAAGTCAGACCCCGCAATACGTGAGCGGTGGCCTTCCCGCGAGCACAGCCTCCAGGGGTGCTAGGGAGAGTCACGCTCGGTACAGACAGACGCACCGCGCGCGCCGGCCCAAAACCGAATCCGCGATGTCGCGGATGTCCACCTCCCTGTCCGGATTGTTCCCGGTCACGCCCCGCAAAGCGTACCGAGCGGCGATCGGCGCGCCGCCGGAGAGGCGATCTACGCCGAAATCGCCGCTATGGACGCCCCAGATATCGCACGTGGTGCCGGAGCCACTCGGCGGCGCCGGTCGCCCCATATCGGCGGTCTGGAGACAGTGGCAATCCGACGGGCGCAACCAGCGGGTCAATGGCCAGTCGATCGGCTATGGTCAGCAGCAGTACGGTCGGCAGCAGCATGGCCAGCAGGCGAGTAGGTACGAGCCTGCGCTCGCGACACGCGGCCGCCGGGGCACAGCCTATGGCACCGGGACGGCGTACGGCACCGGGAGGCCGGTCCAGCCACCGATCCACAGTTCGGTCCGCGCGTGTTTCGATAAGTTCGACCGCAACGGCAGCGGGCGTCTCGACTACCGCGAGCTGAGGATCGCGCTCCAGCACCTGGGGCTTGACCTGAGCCAGGCGGAGGCTGCCGAGGTGCTGGCTGAGTACGACGCTGACGGCAACGGGCTGATGGAGTTGGAAGAGTTCGCTCGGCTCGTACGCATATGCACGCCCTCGCCTGATAGTGCACGGCTCGGTCACGGCGCGGTGGACGACAGCCGCGACCACAGCCGCGACCACAGCCGAGATTACAGCAGCGAGCACAGCGCCGGCTACTACTACCTGCCGCCCGAGCCGCACCTGCCGCCGCGCGCGCTGGCTGCGACCGAGCTGCTGGGCGAGCTACTGGGTGAGCTGCAGGTGTGGGTTAGCTCAAGCGCGTGCCGCTGGATCGCCTCGCAGCACTCCGACCAGCCAGCGGGCGGTGCGTACGTGGTGCTCGAGCTGGCGGGGCACAAGGCTCAGTCCGTGCTGCTGCCGCCCAGCGGCTCGGTCGGCGCCACGCCAAGCGGCGAGGGCAACCTCTTCCGCCTGCCCGTAGACGCGCGCCTTGCTGCGGCCGAGCTGAGGCTCGAGACGGTCGCGTGGTGGCCGGGCATGGGGGAGCGCTCGCTCGGCAGCACCGACGTGCCGCTCCAGGAGGTCATCGAGCTCAGCCGCCTCGAGCTGCGCACGCCTCTCGACGCCGTGGTCGAGCTGGTCTGGCAGTGGCAGGCCCCCGACGATTTGGGTGGAGGCTGGGCGCAGCGCTACGGTGGGGATTACCGGGATGCCGAGCGGCCGAGTGCGGCTGGTGGGGTGGGGTGGGCTTGACGAGGTCGGAGGGCCGCTCAGAAGCGGGTGACCGGAGGGTGATGGCGCAGGATTGAGCTCTCGTCCAGGATTGAGCGTTTGTGCTGCGTGATTGTCCGCTGAGATAAGATAAGATAAGATAAGATTGTTGGGTTTCACGACGCTACACGACACACGACGCTACACAATTCCGCAATATCTGGGCCCCTCACACCCAGACACTATCTTATCGATAGATAGATAGATATCTATCTATCTATCTATCTATCTATCTATCTATCTATCTATCTATCTCTTATCTTATCGAGATAAGAAGAGATGAAAATTGTTCACTTCTTTTTCCTCCACTCTCAGTGAAAATCGCAATGGCGCGATCAAGCAGCGGAACACAGCGCTGTCTTCTGATGCGGAACGGCCGCCTCTGCGCTGCCATCTCGATGCTGTGCACCCTCCCGCTCGTCACCGCGTACCAGCCGCGACTGGCCGCGCTGCCGGCGCTGCGCACTCCGGTCGCGGCCTCTCCCGCCCACTCCCACTCCCACGCTGCAGAGGCAAGCAGGCGTGCTCTCGGATTGCGCGAGAGCAGCCCGCGCATGGAGGAGGAGGAGCCGACGAGTGACGATGCCCCGCTCCTGCTAAGCGCCGCCGTCGTGGGCGGGCTGCTCGGCCTCCAGCTCACAGGTGGCTAGTAGACATGCGTCGTAGTACTTCTCTCTCTCAAACCCGATCCAAATCCGACCCCTGCCGCCCGGCCGCCATATGACCCTAACTCTGGCCCAACGCCAGCCCGCACCCTGCCCCTACCCCACACCTCTCGCTCTGAGCAGGTGATCTCTTGTCATCGCTCTTCCTCTCCGCCGTCGTCGTGCTCAGCGCCACGGGAGCCTTCTCAGAAGACATCGCAGCCGAGGGCGCCGTCGGCTCGCAACCGGCGCCGCGCTCGAAACCGGCACCGCGCTCGAAACCGGCACCGCGCTCGAAATCGGCACCGCCGGCACCGCCGGCACCGCCGGCGCCGACCTCCGGCGCGTTTGGCGTGGGTCAGGCGGCCCTACTGTTGGTAGGTGTGGTGCTCACACTGCTGCTCACCACGCCGCTCGATACGCCGCTCGAGGACAGCTACGGCTACGCCTCCACCGCCACGGTGGCCCCCGCCGTCTCCGTCGCGCCCGCGCCCGCGCCCGCGCCCGCGCCCGCGCCCGCGCCCGCGCCCGCGCCCGCGCCCGCGCCCGCGCCCGCGCCCGCGCCCGCGCCCGTGCCTGCGCCCGTGCCCGCACCGGTGCGGGCGCCCGCGCCAGCGCCAGCGCCCGCACCGGCGCCCGCACCGGCGCCCGCACCCTCCCCGCCTTCCTCCGGTTTCGACGTCAGTTCCGTTGCCGCCGCCGCCATCGTGCCGATAGCCGCAGTGGGCGGCTTCTTTTACCAGAAGCGTGTCGATGCGGAGGAGGCCAAGGAGGCGGCGGCGGGCGGCACACCAAGCCAACCGCCGCCTGCGCCCAACCCCGCCGCCGCCGTCGACCTACGCGACGCCGCCACCAACGCCGTACGCGACGTCGCCACCCCCGCCGCACCCGTCATCACCATTGCGCCAGTGAACGCGCCCCCGCGCCCGCCCGCTCCTACACCCGCACCCGCGCCGACGCCCACACCCGCGTCGCCTCTGCCGGTGGTGAAGGCAGCGGCTGGTGGTGTGGCCGAGTCGCCCCCCCCCAACCGCGCGCCGCGCCTGGCGCGATTGCTGCTCATCGCGCTCGCTGGCTGCGCCCTCGGCACCGTCGCCCGCTCGGCGCCGCGCTTCGCCGCCGCCGCCGCCCCTGCCGCCGCCTCCGCTGCAGGCACCGCCCTCGCCGCCGCCGCCTCCTTCGCCGCCACCGCCACCAGCTCGCTCGGATCGGGCGGCGCCTACCTCCTCACTACAGCCCAGCTACTTGCCGCCTACTTGCGGCTGCTGGTCTCCACCGCCCTCATCCTAGCCACCGAGAGCTTCGCCGCTTTCTTCGGCGGCGCGCGCGTTGCCGCGAGTGCCGCCGCCGGCACCCTCGCCTCCCTCGGCGGCGCCACCGCCGGCACCCTTACCTCCGTCAGCGGCGCCACCGCTGGCGGCGCTAGCGTCGCCGTGAATGCCGCCGGCGGTACCCTCGCCACCCTCGGCGGCGCCACCGCAGCCGCCGCCACCGCCGCCGCCACCCAGGGTGCCGCCGCCGCCGCCGCCACCGCGGCCGCCCTCGCCTCAGTGGCAAATGCGCTTGGCGGGCTCGCCGCCGGCCTCGCCCTCGCCCTCGCCGCTGCCCTCACCACTGCCGTGAAGGCCATCGCCGCCGTCTTCGCCGCCGCCCTCGCCGCCGCCCTCCGCGCCGTCGCCACTGCCTCCAACGTCGCCTCCACCGCCTGGACGTCGCCACCTCCGCTCGTCTGGCAGCGTGGACATGGCATTGTGGGGGGAGGCGCGGTGGCCACCTCCGCCGCCGCCACCGCGAAGGCGGCTACAGCTGCCAAGGCGGCTACAGCTGCCAAGGCGGCTACAGCTGCCAAGACAGCGGCCGCGGCGAAGGCGGCGGCCGCGGCGAAGGCGGGTGTAGCTGCCAAGGCGGCTACAGCCGCCAAGACGGCTACAGCCGCCAAGACAGCGGCTGCCGCCAAGACAGCTTCCGCCTTCGCCGCGAAGGCGGCGGCCACGGCGAAAGCGAGTGTAGCTGCCGAGACGGCGGCCGCCGCCAAGACGGTGGCGGCCGCAAAGGCCGCCTCGGCGGCCGCCGCCGCGCAGCCCGCCGCGCCTGGCTGGTTGGCCACGTCCTCCGCCTCCGCCGCCTCCGCCGCCGCCTCCGCCGCCGCCACGTGGGGTGGCCGTGCTGGCGACGCCGCCGGATTCGCCGCCGCCTCCGTCGCCGCCAACCTCGACGCCACCGTCATGGATTTCGCCGCCGCGGGCAGCAGCGCCGCCGCTGGCGCCGTCACCGTTGCCGCGCTCTGCATGAGCTCCGTGCAACGCGTGCTGGCCTTTATCTTGGTGCAGCTCCAGATAGTGGGCGCTGCCGCCGCGAGCGATGTCCAGCGCGCCGCCAACGTTGCCGCGCCCTGCGTGAGCTCCGTGCAACGCGTGCTGGCCTTTATCTTGGCACAGCTCCAGACAGTGGGCGCTGCCGCCGCGAGCGATGTCCAGCGCGCTGCCGCCGCCGTCCTCGCCGCCCTCCGGCTCGCGGGCGGCGCCGCCGGCCCCGCCGCGGGCGCCGTCGGCAACGGTGCCGCCGCCACTGTGACGGACGTCGCCGCCGCGGGGAGTAGCGCCGTCGCTGGTGCCGCCGCCGCCGCCGCCACCGCGGGCAATCTGGCGCGCAGCGCCATACTCGCGGCGGTCGCGCTGCTCGGCGGCTCCGTCCAGGGGCTGTTGCAGGCGTGCGCTGCCGCCGCCGACGCCGCGCAGGTGGGCGTGGCGTGGCTGTCGGCGTCGGCGGGGCCGGTGGTGGCTCAATCCGTGGCGGCAGTGGCGGCAGTGGCACAGGGCGTGGTGGCGGGCGTGACTGCGGGTCCGGCAGGGCTGCGCGCCTTCCTCCTGGGGGCGGGCCACGCGGCGGTGGTGACCCTACTGTGGCTCAGGGCGGTGGCGTGGCTCATCGTGGCCTCGCTGCGGCTGCTCGCCGCCAAACTCCTCGTGCTCGTCATCGCGCTGCTCGTCGGGGCGCGCGAGCAGGCCACGCAGCTCGTGCTTGCCTTCAAGTGAGAGCACGCCACCACACAGGTCAGCAGGTCAGCATGCCACCACACATGCCAGTGGGCAGCACCGGCAGCGAGCGGACGAGACGAGCGCTGGTTGCAGAGGGGGAGAGGAGGGCGTGGCGAGCGTGCTGGTATCGGCGCTTTCTAGAGCGCGGCGGCACACGTGGCCGACAGTCATACAATGTTAGAAGGCGCGCCGTCGAGGAGGGTACGCCGTGGGGGCGTTTCAGGCGGTTGTCAGTGCGAGTGGGTTCAGCGGGTGGTATTGTGCAGCGCAAAACGGAAGCTGCACGGGAGATGTGTGGGTGACCCAATACAACATACATGCACATGCACATGCACATGCAGTGGCGAGTGGGCGGCTACATGCAGTGGGCGAGTCAACATTCCCTCCACAAAGTGTGCAAAAGCCCCGCCTTCCTCCCCTTTCGAAGTAGTTTTGGAGGTAGTTTTCGGAGCGATGTCCGGCAAGACGGTGGTGGCCGGCGGCTCAGCGGGGCCGTCGTCCTCTAGCGCGTTGCAGCCAACAGTGCCTCGTCGTCCGGTCGTTCCGTCGTCCTCGCGCGCGTCGGCGCGCGCGCAGCGGCGCATCCAGGCCTCGGCCGCCCGCCGGAAGACGTCAAGCGAGGTGCTGCTGCTCACGTCCAAGGCGTTCCCGCCAGAGCAGTACCAGGAGCTGCTGACATTCCTCAAGGGCCTACATCTCCCGCCCGACGCCACCTCGCTCTTCACTACCGTGCGCAACGACCAATTCGCCAACAAGAAAGCGCTCGTGTCGAGCAGCTCCAAGGAGGTCGACGAGGTGCTCGGCCGGTACGGCGGCGACTGGGCGCTGCTCTCGCTCTGCGCGGACGAGCTCGGCCTCGGCGGCGCGCGCCAGGGCCCAGGCTCACCCAGCTCGGGGCAGCGATCCCGAGAGGGCAGCGGCCCGTCGGCCGGTGTGGAGGCCAGCCGGCCAGGCAGCTCCGGCCAGGCGCCGCCGCGCTTCTCCGGAGCCGAGTGGAGGTTCTCTGGCGACTTCGACGTGCCGGCGCTCTCGCAAAAGTGGGCCGAGCGGCCGCCACGCACTGACGGCGTCGTGCGGCGTGCGGGCGGCGGCGGCTACTCGCTGAGCGTCGAGGCGCTGGGCGTGCCGGTCTGCAACCCTACTTAACCACGCTGCAACCCAATGTGCCCATGCTGCAACCAACCCAATGCACCCAGGCTGCAACCCTACACGTGCAGGTCTTCGTGTGCGACGCCGAAGGCAGGGTGGCCGAGTGGAACCCTTGCCTCGCGACACTCACCGGGACAGAGGCGGACGAGTGCCTGGGCAAGCCGCTCGCTGGCCGTGTGGCTGAGGACCAGGCCGACCTGGTGCGGCAGCTCTTCGCCTCGCCAGCGGAGTCGGAGGCGGTGCTGCGCATGCTCTGCGCCGACGGCTCGCAGCTCAGCATCTCCTTCGCCCTCGCCCACTACGACGTCGACGCCGCCACCGCGACGGCCGCCACCGCCGCCGCCGCGCCCGCCGCCGCTACCGCCACCGCCGCCGCCACCACCGCCGCCGCCGCCGCCGCCGCCGCCGCCGCCGTCTCCGCCGCCGCCGCCGCCGCCACCGCCGCCGCCAGGGCCAGGGGAGGAGCCGCCGCCGCCGCCGGGCCCTCGCCGCCCCGCCGTGGCGTCTTGGGCGTGGGCAAGGATGTCTCGACACTCGCGACGGCGGTGGCGGCCGCGACGCAGGAGGTGCACGACCTGAAGCGATTGATTGACGGCGCCAACGCGCCCATCTTCGGCATCAACGCGGCGTCTCTCATCACCGAGTGGAACCGCAAGGCCACCGCCATCACGGGGCGTTCCAAGTGGGAGGTGGTCGGTCGGCGTCTCGAGGAGTTCATCAACCCCGAGGACCGAGAGAGCGTGGTCGAGGTCCTGGAGAACGCGCTCAGGGGCAAGGAGACGGCCAACTTCGGCTTCCCGCTCTACACCAAGGCGGGAGATCGCGTCGAGATCCTGCTCAACGCCTCGACCCGGCGCGACGCCAAGGGCAACATCTGCGGCGTCATCAGTGTGGGGCAGGACATCACCGAGCTGATGCGCGGCAAGAAGGAGCTTGCGTCCGTCGCCAACGACCTGCGCATGCTCATCGAGAGCGCCAACGCGCCCATCTTCGGCGTCGACAACGCGGGCAGGGTGACCGAGTGGAACTCCAAGGCGAGCCATCGTAAGGAGTAGGAGTAGTAGTAAGTAGTAGTAGTAGTGGTAAGTGGTAAGTGGTAAGTAGTAGTAAGTAGTAAGTAGTAAGTCGGGTGGCCGGCTGGTTCTCCAGGGCGAGCATCATAGCATCGCCTACCACCCATGCCACCCATGCCACCCATGCCACCCATGCCACCCATGCCACCCATGCCACCCATGCCACCCATGCCACCCATGCCACCCAACCAATGCGAGCACTATCACGGGCCACCCACCACGGTTATACGTCCCAACTTACTCTGGCCCTACGGACTTACGAAGGCGAGCGCGATCACGGGCTACTCTGGCGAAGAGATGCTCGGCAGCTTGCTCGTCGAGGCGGAGGTCGTGCTGCCCGAGTTCAAGCCCGCCATGCAGCAGGTCATCTCCAACGCCATGTCGGGAATCAACACGGAGAACTTCGAGCTGCCCCTGTACTCACGCCTCGGGCAGCGGGTCGAGCTGCTGCTCAATGCGACCTCGCGGCACTCGGCGGGCGACGCCGTCGTCGGCGTGGTTATGGTTGGCCAGGTGAGGATGTCTACATTGCAGTAGGCACAGGAGCAGTAGGCCACCTGGTTATGGTAGGCCAGGTGAGGCGCCACAGGTTATGGTAGCCACAGGTTATGGTAGCCACAGGTTATGGTAGCCACAGGTTATGGTAGGCCAGGTGAGGCGCCTGTGGCTACTGCTCCATGCACGTACTGCGCCATGGCTGTAGTACTTGATATGGCTGTAGTACTTGATATGGCTGTAGTACTTGATATGGCTGTAGTACTTGATATGGCTGCGCTTGCTGCGGCCATGCTTAGTACGGTTACGCTTGCTTGCTGCGGCTATGCTTACTGTGGCGCCCCTCACTATGGTAACAGGACATCACACAGAAGAAGGACATGGAGAAGGCGCAGATCGCCGCCGCCAAGGCGCGCGCCACTTGCTACTACATGCACATGCTACACATGCACATGCCGCCTGCTGCCCGCTGCCTACTGCAATGTAGACTTCCTAACGCGTACCGCTTACCTACCCCCCCCGCCAAGGCGCGTGCCGCCTCTGACGCCAAGGGGAAGTTCCTCGCCTCGATGTCTCACGAGATGCGCACGCCGCTCAATGGTGTGCTGCGACATCTAACCCTAACCCTAACCCTAGCCCTAGCCCCAGCCCTAGCCCTAGCCGTAGCCCTAACCCTAATCCTTACCCTAACCAGGCGTGCTGGGCATGCTGCAGCTGGCGATGGAGCTCGAGCTAGTACCGCGCGCGCTGCAGTACTGCCAGAACGCCATGATGTCGGCGCAGCACCTAACCCTAGCCCTAGCCCTAGCCCTAGCCCTAGCCCTAGCCCTAGCCCTAGCCCTAGCCCTAGCCCTAGCCCTAGCCCTGGCCCTAACCCTAACCAGGTCGGCGCAGCACCTGATGAATCTCGTCAATGACATCCTGGACATCTCGAAGATCGAGGCGGGAAAGCTCGAGCTCGAGCAGCGCGTCTTCCACCTGCCCGACGTGCTGCGCGCCGCGGTTGAGATCGTGCAGGTCAACCTCGACGCCGTGCACAAGAACCCCTTACTGCACCCCTTACTGCATCCTTCACTACACCCTTCACTACACCCCTCACTGCACCCCTCACTGCACCCCTCACTACACCCCTTACTAGGTCAACGCCGTGCACAAGAATCTCTCGATCGAGCTCGAGATCTCGCCCGAGCTGCCCGAATGGGTCGTGGGCGACCAGCAGCGACTGCGGCAGGTGCTGCTCCACCTGCTCTTTCACGCCGTCGATGACTACTTACAACCTACTAGCGACAACGCACTACTACCGATTACAGGTGCTGCTCAACCTGCTCTTCAACGCGGTCAAGTTCACGCCGCAGGGCAGCATCGTCGTCACCGCCGCCGTGCAGCAAGAGTTTGCCAACCACCTACGCATCAACTTCTCCGTGGAGGACACTGGCATCGGCATCATGCAGGAGGGCTAGGCATACCTACTAGGGCTCTGCTTACGAGCTGCCTGCTAGAGTATGTGCTCACCGTGTGCTCACCACGTGATGCGCTCACGATGTGCTCCCCATGGCAGGAGGACATGGCGAAGCTCTTCGGTCTCTTCTCGAAGATCCGGGACAAGCGCGTCGAGAACCCGCTCGGGGTGGGCCTCGGCCTCGCCATCAGCAAGCAGCTCGTCGAGCTCATGCGCGGCCAGATCCACGTGACGAGCGTCTACGGCCGCGGCATCAAGCTCTTCTCCAACCCTAGCCCCAGCCCTAGCCCCAGCCCTAGCCCTAGCCCCAGCCCTAGCCCTAGCCCTAGCCCTAGCCCTAGCCCTAGCCCTAGCCCTAGCCCCAGCCCCA
>Ga0209302_10001625_pt1 | contig 13160 bp, 14 predicted proteins | sample ArcOceMetagenome_2_FD_187445 | JGI IMG/M metagenome (GOLD analysis project Ga0209302, IMG submission 187445) | Marine eukaryotic phytoplankton communities from Arctic Ocean - Arctic Ocean ARC135M Metagenome (SPAdes) (version 2) | ecosystem: Environmental > Aquatic > Marine > Oceanic | place... | reverse complement strand
CACTACCAGTTTATCTACTCACTACCAGAACTACTCCGCGACATCCATCAAACACGAGCACCATATGTTACGATGGGGCGGTCAAATGACCTACCACGGCCAGAGCCAAGAGCTAAGAGCCCCGAGGACGCCATGAGCACTCGATAACCCTCTCTGACCACGAAAACAAACGCAATCTACTCTAGCAATCTCTAGCAGTAGGATGTCCTAGATTTGGCCTAGTTAGGCAAGTCGAGTGCAAGTGTTTAGTCATTCCATCAGAACCTCTGTGGTTGGGGGGGGTTTGGGTGGTTTTGTGGTGTTGAGTGGTTTTGTGGTTTTCTGGTGTTCAGTCGGCATCGGTAGACATTTCCGGTAAAACTCTTAACGACCTTTGAGATTCTGGCCGCCGCCCTTCTTCCTCCGCCTTTCCTCCGCTTTTTTGCTCCGCCTTTTCCGCCTTCCTTCCGCCTTTCCTCCGCCTTTTTCTCTATATATCAATGGTATATATGGGAATTATTTCCGACATCACGTGCTTTTTCAACATGTGCTTTGCGCATTGCACGCGTTTTGAAAACGCGGAGAATGAGCTATAGGTATATAGCAATACGGCTTTAGGGGGTAGAAAGAGTGGAGAGGAGAATAAGCATAGATAGACGCTCACGAACTTTATACACGATCCACAGTCTAGACACACCCGATAATATACAACAACAGCCCCCCTAAATACCCACGTACCTCTCACACAGGCTCTGAAGGCTGCCACTCTGCTAGCTGCCACCCTGTGAGTACGGAAGAGTGGCCCACCGAGGTACGCGGCGCGCAGGGCGGCGCGGCCCCGCTCAGGAGGAGGCAACGTGCACGGCGGGCGACTTCGGCAGCGGTGGCGACGGCAGCGGCAGCAGTGCAAGCCCGTTCGGCGGCGGTCCCTGGCCGGTGCTGTTGGCCGCTGACATGTCGGGCGCCACCTGCGAGTTGCGCTTCTCGCCAGACAGCGGCGCAGCGGCGTGGGCGAGCGCGCCGACGGCGGCGAGCGCAGCGGCGGCGAGCGGCTCGGAGCCGGTGCGCCGATGCCTAGATGGTCCAAACGCCGAGATAAATCGACGGTGGGCAGGCACCGCCACGGCTGCACCCCTGTTCGGCATCTAGGCGGCGAGGGCTCCCATCTTGAGGCCGGAGGGCGGCCCTGAGCATGCGGGCTGGCTTCAGGAGCAGGGGGGGGGGGGGGGGGGGGGGGGGTGGAAACAGGGACCTCTTCCGGCCATGCCGCGGTGCCCCGGTGTCCCTCCTGAGCTCGTCCTCCGGTGACCTGGCAAGGGAGAGTGGTGCACCGAGACGCCGCTGTCAGAGACCTCGCTCGGCGGCCCCGACGGGTGCCCACCATTCTGCGGCTGCAGCTGGAAGTGCGGCTGCTGCAGCTGGGAGATCGCGAGAGGTGAGAGCTCGCGAGACTCGCGCAGCGTCGCCAACCCGCCCTCTCGTGGCGCCGCGCCCGCGCCCGCGCCCGCGCCCGCGCCCGCGCCGCTGCCCGCATGTGCATGGGCATGGGCATGCATCTGCACTGCGCCGTCGAGACCGACCCCCTGTATCTGGCGCATCTTGGAGAGCTTGCGGCTCTTCTTCTGCTCCTGCTTGCACCAGACGGGGGAGGGGTAGGGTGGGTTAGCGTCGAGGTTGGGGGTAGGGCTAGGGCTAGGGCTAGGGTTAGGGTTAGGGTTGGGGTTGGGGTGAGGGCCAGGGTTGGGGTTGGGGTTGGGGTTGGCTTCTGCTCCTGCTTGCACGAGAGATAGAGCATCGTCGCCGCGACCACCGCCACGCATGTGCAGAAGAGGGCCAGGTTGGCGTTGCCTTCCTTGGGCAGCGGCGCGCGCTGGCTCGTCCCCATGCACTCGAACTCGCGGAAGAATATGCCGCTGCAGAGGATGGTGAGCGTCATAATCATCACGAAGAAGCAAGGGATGGTGAAGGCCGCCTCGCCCGCCCCGAGCGATGAGTGCAGCAGGAAGATCTGCAGCGGCGCGGTGGTGCACAGCCCCACGGTGGCGGCGTAGGTCATCCACATGCCTCCGACCACGTCGGCCTCACCCTCGGCGATGCTGCGCACGATGGCTGTGATGACCATCTTCGCGAAGAGCTGTGAGTAGGCGCCTGGTTAGGGGTAGGGGTAAGGGGTAGGGTTGGGCTTAGGGTTGGGGTCGGGGGTCAGGGTTGGGGTTGGAACTGGGGTTAGAGCTGCGAGTAGGCGCCTGCCGCCGCGGCGCCAAGCGCCGAGCCGAGCGCAAGCCGCACCGACTTGCCCCTGGGGCGCACGTGCCGCAAGCACGGCAGCAGCAGCATGGCCACCCAGCCGACGACGAAGGTGGCGCTCAGTATAAACATACCGATGACCTCCGGCCTCGACCACTCCTTCTGCCAGCTCTGGTAGCTGTCAGTGAACTCGCTGCTTGGCCCGAGCCAAGAAGTGACGACCATGGCCACGAGCAGCACGCCGAGGCCCAGGCGCTCGGGCAAGCTGATGTGCTCCTGGGTAGGGGTCGGGCTCGGGCTCGGGCTCGGGCTCGGGTTCGGATTCGGGTTGGGTCAGGGTTAGGGGTTAGGGCGAGGGTTGGGGCGAGGGTGAAGGTTGAGCGGTGAAGGTTAAGGGTTGGAGCAGCTGATGTGCTCCTTGAAGCCTGGCGGGAAGCCGAAGCATGGCACGTAGCCCGTGCCGGCTAGCAGCGCGCTCACCAGGATGCCGACGCCGGTGATCGGCGCCAGCACCGACAGCGGCGCGAAGTAAAAGGCGAGCGTTGAGATGAACGCCTCCGAAGCGGTGTTCGCCGCCCAGCCAGCGACAAAGCGCCACTTCCACCCCTTGCGGTGGCAGTCACCGCGCCGGCAGGGGATGAGGGGGAGGCCCTGCTCGTAGTCGGTCGAGAGCTTCATGACCAGCAGGCACGACGCCGAGATCGATACGCTCAGCACCTGCAGCCCCACGCCGATATACTCGGTGTTCGGAGCTCGCTCGACCTCACACTGGAGCATCTCGCAATAGGGCAGCTGCGCCCGGCCATCCTCCGTCTGGCAGAGTGAAGCGTTCGTCGCGTTGAGGAGCGCCTCGACGGCGCCGTCCAACGGCGGCATGAGGACACCGTCGCCGACGACCACCGCAGGTTTCGCACCAAACGTTGGGGCCCTCCCTGGAGACGGACTAGCAGTTATGCTAGGCGAGTGAGACGCTGCTCAAACACATGGGCAACAACAACAACAACAACAACAACAGGGCTGCAAGAGGGAAAAGCACGGAGAGATATTTCGAAGAGAATGCGCGGCCAGAGCCACGTGCCGCGGACGACCGAAATCGTCTCGCGGATGGACACAGACTGCCCGTCGCGATATCTGAGGCCACTCTCTTACCGTACGATACGCGTATCTTTTTTAATTGACACCTCGCAAAATCGACGACCACCCACACATTACCCACACACGGGTACCCTAAGAACCCCATGAAAATGTGTCCAGCCGAAGAATGCGTTTGCTTTCCCTTCGCGCGAATTGTCGATTCGAGCCTCACAGAAGGGCGCTGCGTGTACTGTTTGTGCGGCCTGTGCAGCTGGCCGGTGCAGCTATAAACAGGGGCGAAAAAGGCTTAAAAAAGGCCCACGCGTGTCGGCAAGGCTGTGAGCGGTGGCCGCGCCTGAAGAGGCGGGTTCTGCCGAAGACGGGGGGCAAGCAGTGCGGGCTTAGCCCCACCGGGGGAAAGGGCGGGTGACGGCACGCGACGCTTTGATTTATAAGGCCCTGCGCGCAGCGACTTCTGACAGCAGCGTGTGGAACGCGCCCTCCTTGCCTATGTCAGTCCAATCCAGCATAGACCGATACTTCCACAGAGCACGCTGCCGCCGCCGTAGCCCGGCACGATCAGCGGCGACGGCGTGTAGTGTCGCCTGGAGCGTCGCAATGCGCGCAGGGCGCACATAGACCACAAAGCTCGCGTAATCCACCAACCGTTCAAACGGGAGCTCGTTGCTGTCGCCGTCATCGCTAGGAAACAATACGGGAACACAGCCGGTCTGGATCGCCTCAAAGAAGCGCGGCGACCAGTGCGCCCAACCCTCTGGGCAGAGGCAAAACACCTGCGCGGCGACAATCAGCGGCTTCGGCGGAGCGCGCGCGCTTGTGTGAGTGGGTCTGTGTGTGTGCTCAGGCACCGACTCTAGAAGCTCCGACAAGTAATCGGCACGCGTGACTGATCCTTGCTTGCGGGGACCAACAGTGCTGATACGCAGCGTTAGCGGTGCGTGAAGGTCGGTGCCCTCCTTTACACCTGTGCGGAGCGAAGGTGCGAACGGTGTGCAGACATTTGGCGATGGAGCCTTGGCGCATAGATAGGCGGTACTAAGGAGCCAGACCTGTGGAAGCCATGTACTGCAATAAGAGGCGTCGGACATTGGGAAGGCGCCAGTCTGATTGGTTTGGGTCGCCGCGAAAGTTTGCAAGTATTCTGCGTCCTTCCCAGAAAGAGCGGCGTGGCCACCTCGACGAAAAGGCGTTGGCGAGGGCTTGCGGATATGTCTGTGCCATGTACCTCCCGACGCTGACCAAGGGCGGGATGACCAGATCGTGCTTGCGACAGAAGCAGCAGGCGTTGGTCGAGCGGACGCTCCCCGTCACGGTGCCGTGCTCGTCGCGCTCGTACAGCCGGCCGAAGCTTCTGGTGCCCTCGTACATCAGCACCATGGCCGAGCCGAATCGGTCCCTAACGTTCAAGTCGGACTGGAAGCAGCGCCCACGATCCATTTCGACGACAAAGACATGGTCCGCCTGCCTCGAGGGCCAGTGCGGCAGGTGGCGAAGCGCGGCGTCCACCTCCTTGAGCTTGCTCGCATGATTCAAGATACGGCGCTGGCCGACAAAGCCCGTGTACAACGGCACCCAGATCACGTTTGCATCTTGCACACGCGATGCTCGCGCTTCAGAGCTCCGCATGAACTCGTGTAGCACTCGGCTCGCTCGGTAGGCAATCCCAGAGCCATAGCGAAGCGGCGTGTCCACGTCGGTATTGAAGCGTGCAGGCAGCTCCTGGACGTACACCTGCCCTCTCACAGCCGCTGGCGTGGCTGGCACGTACGGCTGCTGGGTCACGCTATGCGAAAGCAGCCAGGAGCTCAAGTTCCATCTCGCCATATCGCGGCGTGAGACGAGACAATTGTGCCGCGAGCCAGCGTCGCGCGGCGTCGTCCCGACGTTGCCTCAAGTTCTGGCCAAGCGCGGCAGAGCTCTCGCAACGAGGCCCTGGCCTACATGTACTCGTTTCAAACCCGCCTTAGCAGCGACATGTGCATGTGCATGTTCATCTTCTGGGGACGGTCCTGCCAATACCCCCCTGACGACAGACCGCGCCAAGCGCGTGCTCGCGCTCGGCCTCGCTGCCGTCATGCCGCCCACTGAGGAAGAGCGCGAGGCCTCCACCCTCGACGTGGCGAGCCAGCAGATCTTCGCGATGCTCGAAGCCTTCCCGCGCTTCAAGGACCTCGCCGCCGATGCGATGCGGCCTGCAGACCAAGCGGCGGACGTGCGAGGATGCATCCTCTTCACTGGGCCGCTCAAGATGCTCCAGACGGTGGCCATGGTGACGCAGGCCGGCAAGGCGTCCACCGCCCCGGAGCGCTTCAAGCCGCTCCTCTCGCGCTGCAAGTGGGTGGCTGCAGACGCGATCATGGGCGAGCTAGAGTCCGACGCCGCTGGCACCGAGGGTCTGGTCGAGCGGCTGCGCGCGCACGACCCTAGCACGCAGTACGTCTTCGTGCTCGCGGCGCAGGTGGCCTCGGGTGGGCTCTGCTGCAAGCACCACACCGGCACCGGCACGCCCGGCATCGCCGACTTCGGGCCGTGCAAGTTTGTGATGGACCACGGCCGCGAGCGGGTCGACCGTATGCCAGGCTTCAACTACGCAGGCGCGTGCCTGTACCGCTTAGGGTTAGGGTTAGGGTTAGGGTTAGGGTTAGGGTAAGCTAACCCTAACCCTAACCTGAACCCAATCCTGAAGCCGAAGCCGAAGCCTGACCCTTGCGCGAAGCCTAACCAGGCACGCTGCGGCCGCACCGCGTGACTCCTGACCGAGGCCTGACGCTGCCCGAGGGCATCCTGCGCCCCGACTACTTCTTCGACGGTGCGCCGCAACTTCTAGTTAGGGTTCGGGTTCGCTAGCCCTAGCCCCAACCCCAACCCTAGCTCCAACTCTAACTGCACTAACCCTCACCCTCACCCTAACCCTAACCAGGCGCGCCGCGGGCGGAGGGGCAGCATCCGTCACGCGACAACCCGCCGCTATTGACGCCAGAGATGATCGGTCGCATGCGCACCGCTTGCATTCTCGGCCGCGAGATCGTGGACGCGGCGCACCGCGTCATCCGTACGCCACAGAGGGCCCAACCCCTAGACTAGCAGACCCCCACGCCGAGAGCCCTTGAGCAGCAGGCAAGGCCCCAGGTGGGTCCTGTTCTGCTACTCACACGCTCCGGCCTCGCCTTGGACAGGCCCCGGCGTGACGACCGACGAGATCGACCGTGTCGTGCACGAGGTGTTCCTACCCCTACCCCTACGCCTAGCCCCTAACGCTCACGCTCACGCTCACGCTCACGCTAACGCTAACGCTAACGCTAACGCTAACGCTAACCCCTAACGCTAACCCCTGACGCTAACGCCTAATGCTGACGCGAGCCCCAACCCTCACCAGGCGCACCTCGAGGCCGGCGCCTACCCCGCGCCGCTCCACTACCATGACTTCCCTAAGTCGTGCGCCACCGAGGACCTAGACTCGAACTCTCGACCAGCAGACCCCTAGCCTAGCAGGCCCCTAGCCTAGCAGGCCCCTAGGCTAGCAGGCCCCTAGGGTAGGCCTGCTCTGCTGCGCACACGCCTGAGCCCTGCCTCGGACAGGTTGTGCACCTCCGTCAACGAGGTGGTCTGCCATGGCATCCCCGACCTACGCGAGCTGCAGGCCTAGACCACTACGCGCTACTCGCTACTTGCCACTTGCTACCCGCTGCCTACTACTCACTGCTCACTACAGCACGCCCAGACCACCACTCGCTACTTGCTACTTGCTACTTGCCACCTACTACTCACTGCTCACTCCAATCTCGGCGGGCGTGCAGGAGGGTGACATCGTGAACGTCGACGTCTCTCCCATCCTCAACGGTGTGCACTCCGACCTGAACGAGACCTTCTGCGTGGGCAATGTGAACACGCAGAAGAAGAACCTTATCAAGGCGACGCCGCCGGCAGGGCTAGGGTTAGGGCCCCCCCTCTAGCCCTAAGCCCTAGCCCTGAACCCTGACCCTACACTCTAACCCGAGCCCTGACCTCATCAAGGCGGCACACGACTCGCTCTTCGCCGCCATCGACATGTGCAAGCCCGGCACGCTCTACCGCGACCTGAACGAGATTGACAGTAGCCCTACCCCTACCCCTACCCCTACCCCTACCCCTACCCCTAACCAGGCACGCTCTACCGCGACCTGGGCGGCGTCATCACCAAGCACGTGAACGCGCAAGGCTTCCAGGTGGACAACAAGACCTACTACCCTACCCCTAACCCTAACCCTACCCCCCTAACCCTACCCCTAACCCTAACCCTAACCCTAACCCTAACACGGCTTCCAGGTGGACAAGACCTACTGCGGTCACGGCATCGGCGAGTGCTTCCACTGCGCGCCCAACATCCCGCACTATGCGGGCAACAAGGCCAAGTTCGTCATGAAGCCGGGACACTGCTTCACCATCGAGCCAATGATCAACGCGGGCACGTGGAAGGACACGCACTGGTGACCCTAAGCCTCACCCTAAGCCTCACCCTGACCCCAACCCCAACCCCAACCCCAACCCCAGCCCTACCCCTACCCCTACCCCTACCCCTACCCCTGACCAGGCCCGACGGCTGGACGGCGGTGACGAAGGATGGCCAGCCGTCGGCACAGTTCGAGCACACGCTGCTCGTCAACGAGACGGGCGTCGAGGTGCTCACCGCACGGCTACCTACATCGCCTCTGCTCTGGTGGGAGGCCGAGGGCAGGCCGCTGCGCTGTTAGCGCCTTCCTTGCACTTGGAGCACTTGGCCCGCAGAGGGACTACAGTGCCGACTTCGGGGGCACGTTCAAAGCAGCGCGCGGGGCGCGCCCGCCAAGTCTCGGTACTTGTCAGTGCTCTAGGGACAAAGCTATCTCACACAGTCGTTGTCACAGGGAATTCGACGATTTGCTTTTTCTCACCACCGTGGCACGATTGCTTTTTTGACTGTTCCTTTTTCAGCGGGCTACATTGCATATTAGGCCCCTCCCGTCTAGATAGATGAGATGATGCCCGGGGTTGCGCGTTGCCGCCCCCCGCCGACGGCGCACCCGACAGTTGAGCCCAGCGGGCGCTGGCTGCACATGCACCGCGCGATCGCGCCTGGCCAAGCCTCACTCGCTGAGCTCGACCGGCTTCATCGCAGTGGCGTGCGCGTCGATTCGGTGGATGAGTGGGGGCTCACTTGCCTCTTCGTGGCCGCAGCTGCTGGCGAACGGGAGGTCGTCGAGTGGCTATTGGAGCATGGCGCACACGCCGGTCCGATCAACCAAGAGGATGGCCGCTCAGCGCTGCATGCCGCAGGTGCAGCGGGACACGCCGACGTGGTCGCCCGGCTCCTCCACGCTGACGGCGCAGACAGCACCTTGCGAGACGGGGCTGGGCTCACGGCTGCAGAGGTGGCACAACAGGCGTCTCACCTCGACGTGGTGAGGGTCTTCGCGGAACACGCGGGCAAGGAGCTGAAGCACGAACTGTTCGTCGCCCGCCAGTTGGCCCGCGGCGGGCCGTGAGGAGTGCGTGTGCGCGCACGGCCTTGCGGCAGCTTTGCGATCGTCTCGCACATTGAATGCTCGCACGGCTGCAGGAGGACGCAGCGGAGACCCTGCGGAGATCTCACGCCCTTAAATCAACCTGCTCCTGCGCAAGCCCTCCCCGGTCCTGTCGGAGGACGAGGGACGTCCCTCTCTGGACCCAACGGCTGCCGCGAGACCACCGTCGGCGGCGAGATGGTCGGCCAGGCGACGACCTCGGTCGGCAAGTAAAGCTGTGCGGCGAGTAAAACAGTAGAGACTCGGCGAGTATCTACGCGCCCTCGCGGTCGGTAGGTGCGGCGACGTTCGGGTGTGGGTGCGGTGAGACGTTGGGCTGTGTAGCCAGATTCGCGAGGCTCTCGAAAAAGGAAAGAAGGTCTATGTGCGCCCTGCGCGCATTGCGGCGCTCCAGGCGACACTACACGCCGTCGCCGCTGATCGTGCCGGGCTACGGCGGCGGCAGCGTGCTCTGTGGAAGTATCGGTCTATGCTGGATTGGACTGACATAGGCAAGGAGGGCGCGTTCCACACGCTGCTGTCAGAAGTCGCTGCGCGCAGGGCCTTATAAATCAAAGCGTCGCGTGCCGTCACCCGCCCTTTCCCCCGGTGGGGCTAAGCCCGCACTGCTTGCCCCCCGTCTTCGGCAGAACCCGCCTCTTCAGGCGCGGCCACCGCTCACAGCCTTGCCGACACGCGTGGGCCTTTTTTAAGCCTTTTTCGCCCCTGTTTATAGCTGCACCGGCCAGCTGCACAGGCCGCACAAACAGTACACGCAGCGCCCTTCTGTGAGGCTCGAATCGACAATTCGCGCGAAGGGAAAGCAAACGCATTCTTCGGCTGGACACATTTTCATGGGGTTCTTAGGGTACCCGTGTGTGGGTAATGTGTGGGTGGTCGTCGATTTTGCGAGGTGTCAATTAAAAAAGATACGCGTATCGTACGGTAAGAGAGTGGCCTCAGATATCGCGACGGGCAGTCTGTGTCCATCCGCGAGACGATTTCGGTCGTCCGCGGCACGTGGCTCTGGCCGCGCATTCTCTTCGAAATATCTCTCCGTGCTTTTCCCTCTTGCAGCCCTGTTGTTGTTGTTGTTGTTGTTGTTGCCCATGTGTTTGAGCAGCGTCTCACTCGCCTAGCATAACTGCTAGTCCGTCTCCAGGGAGGGCCCCAACGTTTGGTGCGAAACCTGCGGTGGTCGTCGGCGACGGTGTCCTCATGCCGCCGTTGGACGGCGCCGTCGAGGCGCTCCTCAACGCGACGAACGCTTCACTCTGCCAGACGGAGGATGGCCGGGCGCAGCTGCCCTATTGCGAGATGCTCCAGTGTGAGGTCGAGCGAGCTCCGAACACCGAGTATATCGGCGTGGGGCTGCAGGTGCTGAGCGTATCGATCTCGGCGTCGTGCCTGCTGGTCATGAAGCTCTCGACCGACTACGAGCAGGGCCTCCCCCTCATCCCCTGCCGGCGCGGTGACTGCCACCGCAAGGGGTGGAAGTGGCGCTTTGTCGCTGGCTGGGCGGCGAACACCGCTTCGGAGGCGTTCATCTCAACGCTCGCCTTTTACTTCGCGCCGCTGTCGGTGCTGGCGCCGATCACCGGCGTCGGCATCCTGGTGAGCGCGCTGCTAGCCGGCACGGGCTACGTGCCATGCTTCGGCTTCCCGCCAGGCTTCAAGGAGCACATCAGCTGCTCCAACCCTTAACCTTCACCGCTCAACCTTCACCCTCGCCCCAACCCTCGCCCTAACCCCTAACCCTGACCCAACCCGAATCCGAACCCGAGCCCGAGCCCGAGCCCGAGCCCGACCCCTACCCAGGAGCACATCAGCTTGCCCGAGCGCCTGGGCCTCGGCGTGCTGCTCGTGGCCATGGTCGTCACTTCTTGGCTCGGGCCAAGCAGCGAGTTCACTGACAGCTACCAGAGCTGGCAGAAGGAGTGGTCGAGGCCGGAGGTCATCGGTATGTTTATACTGAGCGCCACCTTCGTCGTCGGCTGGGTGGCCATGCTGCTGCTGCCGTGCTTGCGGCACGTGCGCCCCAGGGGCAAGTCGGTGCGGCTTGCGCTCGGCTCGGCGCTTGGCGCCGCGGCGGCAGGCGCCTACTCGCAGCTCTAACCCCAGTTCCAACCCCAACCCTGACCCCCGACCCCAACCCTAAGCCCAACCCTACCCCTTACCCCTACCCCTAACCAGGCGCCTACTCACAGCTCTTCGCGAAGATGGTCATCACAGCCATCGTGCGCAGCATCGCCGAGGGTGAGGCCGACGTGGTCGGAGGCATGTGGATGACCTACGCCGCCACCGTGGGGCTGTGCACCACCGCGCCGCTGCAGATCTTCCTGCTGCACTCATCGCTCGGGGCGGGCGAGGCGGCCTTCACCATCCCTTGCTTCTTCGTGATGATTATGACGCTCACCATCCTCTGCAGCGGCATATTCTTCCGCGAGTTCGAGTGCATGGGGACGAGCCAGCGCGCGCCGCTGCCCAAGGAAGGCAACGCCAACCTGGCCCTCTTCTGCACATGCGTGGCGGTGGTCGCGGCGACGATGCTCTATCTCTCGTGCAAGCAGGAGCAGAAGCCAACCCCAACCCCAACCCCAACCCTGGCCCTCACCCCAACCCCAACCCTAACCCTAACCCTAGCCCTAGCCCTAGCCCTACCCCCAACCTCGACGCTAACCCACCCTACCCCTCCCCCGTCTGGTGCAAGCAGGAGCAGAAGAAGAGCCGCAAGCTCTCCAAGATGCGCCAGATACAGGGGGTCGGTCTCGACGGCGCAGTGCAGATGCATGCCCATGCCCATGCACATGCGGGCAGCGGCGCGGGCGCGGGCGCGGGCGCGGGCGCGGGCGCGGCGCCACGAGAGGGCGGGTTGGCGACGCTGCGCGAGTCTCGCGAGCTCTCACCTCTCGCGATCTCCCAGCTGCAGCAGCCGCACTTCCAGCTGCAGCCGCAGAATGGTGGGCACCCGTCGGGGCCGCCGAGCGAGGTCTCTGACAGCGGCGTCTCGGTGCACCACTCTCCCTTGCCAGGTCACCGGAGGACGAGCTCAGGAGGGACACCGGGGCACCGCGGCATGGCCGGAAGAGGTCCCTGTTTCCACCCCCCCCGCCCCCCCCCCCTCCCCTGCTCCTGAAGCCAGCCCGCATGCTCAGGGCCGCCCTCCGGCCTCAAGATGGGAGCCCTCGCCGCCTAGATGCCGAACAGGGGTGCAGCCGTGGCGGTGCCTGCCCACCGTCGATTTATCTCGGCGTTTGGACCATCTAGGCATCGGCGCACCGGCTCCGAGCCGCTCGCCGCCGCTGCGCTCGCCGCCGTCGGCGCGCTCGCCCACGCCGCTGCGCCGCTGTCTGGCGAGAAGCGCAACTCGCAGGTGGCGCCCGACATGTCAGCGGCCAACAGCACCGGCCAGGGACCGCCGCCGAACGGGCTTGCACTGCTGCCGCTGCCGTCGCCACCGCTGCCGAAGTCGCCCGCCGTGCACGTTGCCTCCTCCTGAGCGGGGCCGCGCCGCCCTGCGCGCCGCGTACCTCGGTGGGCCACTCTTCCGTACTCACAGGGTGGCAGCTAGCAGAGTGGCAGCCTTCAGAGCCTGTGTGAGAGGTACGTGGGTATTTAGGGGGGCTGTTGTTGTATATTATCGGGTGTGTCTAGACTGTGGATCGTGTATAAAGTTCGTGAGCGTCTATCTATGCTTATTCTCCTCTCCACTCTTTCTACCCCCTAAAGCCGTATTGCTATATACCTATAGCTCATTCTCCGCGTTTTCAAAACGCGTGCAATGCGCAAAGCACATGTTGAAAAAGCACGTGATGTCGGAAATAATTCCCATATATACCATTGATATATAGAGAAAAAGGCGGAGGAAAGGCGGAAGGAAGGCGGAAAAGGCGGAGCAAAAAAGCGGAGGAAAGGCGGAGGAAGAAGGGCGGCGGCCAGAATCTCAAAGGTCGTTAAGAGTTTTACCGGAAATGTCTACCGATGCCGACTGAACACCAGAAAACCACAAAACCACTCAACACCACAAAACCACCCAAACCCCCCCCAACCACAGAGGTTCTGATGGAATGACTAAACACTTGCACTCGACTTGCCTAACTAGGCCAAATCTAGGACATCCTACTGCTAGAGATTGCTAGAGTAGATTGCGTTTGTTTTCGTGGTCAGAGAGGGTTATCGAGTGCTCATGGCGTCCTCGGGGCTCTTAGCTCTTGGCTCTGGCCGTGGTAGGTCATTTGACCGCCCCATCGTAACATATGGTGCTCGTGTTTGATGGATGTCGCGGAGTAGTTCTGGTAGTGAGTAGATAAACTGGTAGTG
>Ga0209302_10001624_pt1 | contig 13164 bp, 14 predicted proteins | sample ArcOceMetagenome_2_FD_187445 | JGI IMG/M metagenome (GOLD analysis project Ga0209302, IMG submission 187445) | Marine eukaryotic phytoplankton communities from Arctic Ocean - Arctic Ocean ARC135M Metagenome (SPAdes) (version 2) | ecosystem: Environmental > Aquatic > Marine > Oceanic | place... | reverse complement strand
GGGGTGGGGGTGGGGTGGGGGTGGGGTGTGGTTGGGGTGGGGGTGGGGGGAGGGGCTGGGCCGGCGGGAGTGAGGCGCGCGGCCGCACATGCCGAGCGGGTCGAGGGTGGCGACGGAGTGGCCGCGTGTCTGGTAGGCGTTGACCAGCTGCATCACCTTCATGTAGTCGCCCGTCGCCTGGTGAGGGTGAGGGTTGGGGTTAAGGGGGAGGCTCAGAGGTACGAAGGCCCAGGGTCGGGGTCAGAGTCAGAGCCAGGGTCAGGGTTAGGGTTAGGGCCAGGATTGAGGTTGGGGCTAGGGGGCTAGGGCTAGGGCTAGAACTAGGGCGTCGTCGCCTGGTCCACGTCACCCGCCGGCACCGCCGCCGCCACAAGTGACTGACCCGCCGCGATCGTGGGCGGTGGAGTGAAGGTCCTGCCCGGGGCGAGGCCCGCGTCCATATTCCGGAAGACCGATTGCCACGAGGCGTGCACCGAGGCCTGCGGGGTCAACGTGGGAGCGGTGCGCACACCGCGCAGGGCAAGCTGGGAGAGCCGAGGTACGGAGCCCTGTGAACGGGGCCACTTATGGCGTCGCTGCTGCGACGACGCTCGAACGGCAACCCACGTGTGTTGATACGTACGACCCGCGGCCTCCGTACTGTACTTATCTGTGGCGCAGGGCAGCTTGCCCGGGAAGGGTACTACTGTGCATGAGGGCCCTTTTGGCGCCGCTGCGGTGCTGGGTCTTGCTGCCATGACTCGTACATGTCGTCCACATAGTTGGCCGACGTGCCCGAGAGAAAGGACTCGTACGGGTGCGGCGTCGTCGGCGGTTGCGTCGACATGCGCGCCGCCGCCGCGCGCAGCAGTGGCGCTTTGGCATGAGGTGAGCGCAGAAGCGCCCGGAAGCGCAGCATCGAAGCGACCTTGGGCAACTTCGCGGCACACTTGGGCCTGTGCACCGCGGCGCGGGGTGGACATCAGGCGCGGAGGACATCAGGCGCTAGTTTTGGGCGTTGTGGCGGTATGGCTGGGCGGCTCACGTCGGCTAATCAACGGAGCCTCCCAACTTCGGAGTCATAAGCAGCGGGGCCGTTTGCAGGCCCCAGATAAGATAAGAGGCCCCATGCATGTTTAACATCCACAACCCCGGTCCGGATGCTATGCCGTTTGCCGCTGACCGTCAGGCGAGAACAGGGCAGAGACGCAGGTTCAAACGTCCAAAGCCCGCATCACTTGCGTTGCGTGGGTGACAGCGCCTCGGCTTTCCTCCGCACCGCGAGGTCCACCTCGGCCTCCGCCTGCGCCTCGACCTCCGCCACCGCCGCCTGCTCGTCCGCCTCGAATTGCTCGTCCTCCATCTGCTGCAGCAACGAGAGCACCAGCGCACTGTCGGGCGGCAGAGCCATCGCATTGGTTTGCTCCTCCGCGCCCTGCTCCCCCTCCTCGTGCGTGGCGAGGGCCAGGTCCAAGGCGGTTCTGCCATCGTACAGCGGACGGGTGCCGTCAATGGCATGGATACGGGGCAAGGGCAGGCTATCGCCTGCGAATCGGCGGCAGGCGAATTTGGCGGGCGAATTGGCAGGCGGTTTGGCCGCACCTGCCGTCGGGCAGCTCCGCTCGCACGTTGGCCTTATGCTCGCACAGCACGCGCACGCAGTTGCCGCTACCCAGCCTCGCGGCGGCCATGAGCGGTGTGAAGCCGGCATCGTTGGTCAGGTTGACGTCGGCCTTCTGCTCGAGCAGCAGCTCCGCCGCCGCTGCGTTGCCCGCCACAGTGGCCGTGAGCAGCAGCGTCTCGCCTGGTTAGGGCAAGGCTTAGGGTTAGTGTTAGTGTTAGAGTTAGTGTTAAGGTTAGGGTCAGGGTCAGGGTCAGGGTTAGGGCTAGGGTCAGGGTTAGGGTCAGGGTTAGGCTGAGGCTTAGGCTTGGGCTTAGGCTTAGGGTGTGAGCAGCGGCGTCTCGCCTCTCTGCGGCTCCTTCCGGTCGAGCTCCTTGAGCTTCGGCAGCAGCTGCTTGAGGCGCTCGAGGCTATCGGCATCGTCGAGCGCAACGAGCTTTGCCGCTTGAGCGTAGACGCCCCCTTCGCCCCACCGATCCGCCCTCCTCCACTCCCCGCCAGCCATTGCCTGCTGGTCGCTGTCGAGCGAAGGCTCCTCCAAAGAATCGGTGGCAGCGGGCACCTCCTCTTCCGCCTTGCCCACGAAGGGTCGGCTCAAGTAGGCCAGCCAAGACTCCTTCTTCACCAGGGGTGCGGGCCGTTGTCCGGCGCAGCAGGTCTGCATGTTGGCCGGCTGGCTGTGTGCTAAATTGTGTCCAAAGACGGCGCGCGAAAGCCCGCGCGCGGCGGCGGGGCGCGCGAATACGAGAATTGTTATATTGTCAAATTATGTCAAATTGTGTCAAATTCTCCCAACCCAAAGAACCAATAACTTTTAACCCGGCATAGGAATCCTACCTACCTCCCCAAAACACTTCGCCCGCCGCGAGTGCGCGCGCTCGGTGGGGACGAGAGGGCAGTCGGCGTGCCATCAGAGATGCTGCTGGGCACCGCCACCATCCTAGCGCTGGTTGCCGGGTCGTCAGCCTCTGCTGCCAAGCCTTCGAAGCCCTCGAAGCAGCCCAAGCAGATACCGGATGTCGTCAAGTCGCGTATTTTGCTTATCGATCTGTACTGCAACACGGATGCGAAGGAGTATGTGCTTATCAACACGAATCCTACGGAGAAGGTGGCAGCTGCGAAGCGGGCTCCGTGCCAGGCGCGTGCACGCGACACACTCGGCATAGCTGCCCCCATCGCACCGCACTGACTTGCCTCATACACGCGCAGCTGCTGGCCTACCGGAAGACACTGGAGGTGACAGGGGCGGAGAAGAAGAAGGCGGTGGAGGCCAAGAGCAGGGGCTTTACTCCGGTGCAGATGCGCATAGACAGGAAGGCCATGTATGAAATGGTGTGCAGACAGGAGCGCCACCACCCTCACCTCAAACCTGCTCACTTGGTGGGTGGGTGGGCTGCTGCGCAGAGCACCGCCTACGCTGGTAACCCTAACCCTAGCCCCAACCCCAACCCTGACCCTAACCAGGGCACCGCCTACGCTGCGGACACCGCAGTGAAGTCCGTGTGCGCCAACCAGGCCCTCAAGGTCCTGATGACAACGGGCTCCGTGGGAGGTAAGGGTAGGGGCAAAGGCCGCGGCAAGGGCAGAGGCAACCCCTCCTCAGGCAAGAAGCCCTTGGACCTAGCAGAGCGCGCTCGGAAGCATAGCGCCGCGGAGAAGCTGGCCAAATCGCGCAAGACCGCAACTACCCGCTACCCGCTGCCGTGAGCGATTAGCATGCGATTCCGTGCGCACGGGGGACCTGGAACGCAAAGGGTGCTTGCGTCGCCTCCTCAAATCTTCGCTGCTGTTGCTGTTTGCAGTGGGGTTCGAAGCAACGTTGTTTTGCCAGACAGACAGACAGAATAGTGGTTTTACATACTACACGACTCGTATGCTACGCAATGCCGCGATGCCTGGGCCCCTCACACCCAAACACAAATGCGCGGTGTGCGGCGATCATGACGATTGCATTCGCCCGGCTATAAACCTAGGGACTCGGCCCGGTCGGCGCTGCTGACTGCAGTACGCGGGCCTTGCACCCCCGAAGTGTCTGTCTGTCTGTCTGTTGTTTTGCCCTTCCTTCCCTCCGCGTTACTTTGCACGTTTTTCTCCCGGCGTAATTCGACGGCGGACCATTCCCAAAGAAAGCAACCTCAATGGCCACGCTGGGCGTCGCCGCGCTCTCCGCTCTGGTGGCCGGCGAGATAGATGACCCGATGCGAGATCCGGCTTCGTGGGGAGCTGGCCAGTGCGTGGCCTACCTCTTCCTGCAGGGCGAGCAGAGCATGGCACTTGCCGACGTCTGGCAGGAGTACCTGAACTCGTGCCCGCCCGGCTCCTACACTGTGCACGCGCACCTTCAGAACGAGGCGTCCTTTCCCGTCCAGGACGCGCAGATCGTCCGGTCGCCCGTGGAGGGCGACCTCCGCTACAGCTGGAACATGCAGGACGCCATGCATAAGCTCTTCAGCTCCGCGCTCGACTCTACGGTCGGCTGCAAGCCCGTCTGGCTCCAGCTCGTCTCGGGCGACACCGCTCCCGTGCAGAGCTGCAGCACGGTGCACGCGCTGCTCGAGCAAGACTCGGGCAAGTCGCTCATCGAGGCCGTCACGTGCCCGGAGGTAGAACCAGGGCCCAACGATTGGAAGCCCGTGCTGGAGGCGGCGCCCCTGGACGCGCCGCTGTCGCCGCCTCCACCCAGCCTGCCCCCGCCGTCACCGCTCCCGCCGCCGCCGCCGCCGCCCCCCCCGAAGGGCATTGACCCGGCGCCTGCGCCTGCAGAGGCTGAGGTCCAGGAGGGCAAAGGGTGCTGGGAGAGGAATCAACCGCCTGGCTTGATTGCCGCGGCTGCCGCGGCTCCTGTTGGGGGAGCGTGCGAAGACTGGTGCGTGGAGAACGCGGAGCTCTTCCCAGGGGCCGATGCCCACGAGCGCTTCTGTCAGAACGCCGACTGCCAAGGCTGCGAGTTTTGCGGCGCGAACCAAGGGCCGCACGCCTGGTACAAGTCGTCGCAATGGGTCACCCTGTGGGCCGATCACGCGAGGCACCTCCTCGCCACCGACGCCTCGCCGCCGGACTGGAAGGCGGGGCTGCCTGTGGGCCTGGGCCGCGGCGCACCCGACGAGTTCTTCACGGTCAACGTCCTCTCCGGCGCCAACCTGCCCATCCGAAAGACGGGCCTCGTGTACGTCGTCGGCTTCCTGACGACCGGCCATGCGATCTCGGCGTCATGCGACGCCTTACCTATCAACCTCAACTCCGACCCAGCGGTGCACGCCTCACCGGATGCGTCGAGAAAGGCCACGGAGTGCCAGGCCGACGCCGTATGCCGGTGCAAGATCTACGGTCGGTGCGCCGCGGACATGACGACGGAGCCCACGGCCTCCTACCCCTTGCACAAGCCTGACTACTACTGTGTGGAGTACAATCTATGCATCAACCTGCCCGTGCACCTGCGGCCAGCAGTGACGGGGGCCGCGCCAGTGGCTGGGGCCGCGCCAGTGGCTGGGGCCGCGCCAGTGGCTGGGGCCGCGCCAGTGGCAGCGGCAGTGGCACCGGTGGCGCAGCTGCCCACATCGGTGCGGCTCTCCCGCGACGTGGGCAACGATGAGGTCGAGGGGCGCATAGCACCCACCTACGACGCACTGGGCGACCTCACCGGGGTCACCATCCTCTCGCGTGTGGTGCGGGGGGCGGACGCAGAGCGGAAGATGTTCGTGCGCAAGGTCGAAGGCGGCTGCAGCGACTTCCTGCTGCAACTCCTTAAGGAGCGCATCAAGGGCGCGCCCATCCTCATGACGCGCAAGCCCGTGGCCAAGCTGCGCACGGCAGCAGCAGGCAAGCCTGGCCAGCAGGCGGAGCAGCAAGCCGCGCTCCAGCCTGACCCTACAGGGAGCAGGAACGCCTCCAGCCCGCTGCTCCTCGAGCCGCACACCGCTGCCGAGATGGAGGCACTAGGTAGTGAGTACAGACTCACGCGGGCGCTCTGGCGGCACTACTGCTCGATCAATGGGCAGGACTGCTGACCGCTGACGGGCAGTATAGGGAATATCTGTTGTGTTTACAAATTATTTGGCGGTTCTTACGTGTGTTCGTTTTGACACCCTCACAACATCTAGGGCTGTCCAGGGACCGTTGTGGGTCTCTAATCTCATACCTACATCACGCCAGGGATAACGGTCTAAAACAAAAACATCACGCCAGGGATAATTGTTCCGCGGCCGATCCGCGCACATACGACATACCCAGCTGCCGCGGTTCCGACCACCCGGCGCAGGTTTCGAACCGGAGAGCACCGATTGCGACGAGCTCGTGGCCCCTCGCCTGATGGAGTGGGATGGACACTTCGGACATGCGACTGCCCGCTCAAGGAGTCTCCACCGCACCACGTCGCGCCCGCGCTCCGCCAGCCCCCGGCGTCACACCTACTACGCGGGCGCGACCTCCGCCCCCACTATAGTGTCCTCACTGCATGCGCCCACAGCCTCTTCGGTGGCAAGGTCACGCTACGCGGACCGGGCTGCGGCGAGCTACCACCAACGGCCTCTGTACGGCACGGCGGCGGCGGTGCAGGGCCACTATCGCGACGGCGCCTACGAGACGACACGCCATACCCCGCAGGTCGTCGGCTACCAGGAGGTGCCTGTCTACGAGCAGCTGGTGCACCGCGAGGTGCGCGTCCCGTACGAGGTGGAGGTGCCGGTACCTTACGAGGTGCCCTACGAGGTCGAGAGGCTGGTGGAGGTGCCCGTCCCTTACGAGGTCTAACCCTAACCGTAACCGTAACCTTAACCCAGATCCTGATACTAACCCTAACCCTAATCAGGTGCCCGTACCTTACGAGGTGCCCGTCTACGTTGGCCAATACGACGGGCATGAGTACGACGCCTATGGGTACGACCGCGACGGCAGCTACGGGCAATATGGGCAATATGGGCAGACTACGACGGCGAGCCACGCGAACCCGAGCTACGGGCAGTACGGCTTTGCCCACGCGGTGCGGGAGACCTTTGCACGCTTCGACCGTAACCGTTCGGGCCGGCTAGACTACAGGGAGCTGCGTGTCGCGCTGCGGGCATTAGGCATCGACCTCACGACCGGCGAGGCTGCAGATGCGCTCGCCGCCTACGACGTCGACGGGTCGGGGTTGATGGAGATGCAAGAGTTCGAGACGCTGGTACAGCAGCTCGGCTACCGCGGTGGCTACGGCGGCTACGCGACTAGCCGGGCACTAAGCGCGTACGGTGGCGTGGCGGCGCGGCGGCTCGGGGGCGGCGTGCCTTGGTCGCCAACCGGCAGTACGCGCACGGTCGTGAGCCCGCTGCGAGCCACCAGCCCCCTGCGGGCAACCAGTCCCCTGCGGGCAATCAGCCCTCGCCGTTACGACTTCGCCCCCGACGAGTTTTACGACGGCTATACGCGCTCACCGCACTGGCAGGCCCTTGGCACTGGCACGGGCGCTAGGGCGGTGGCGATGCCTCTGGAGCGGTGTCGGAGCAGCTACCGACCCTTGGCGGGCGTGGCCACTCTCTCGCCGCGGCGCGCTAGTATTAGTGGGCGCGCGCGATCGGCACCGCGCACGCGCCCGCTGCCGGCCACCCACGGCGGCAGCGGCGGCTACGGCGGCTACCGTCCTACGTTGTTGGACTCTCTGAGCTATTGCTGAGAGCTGCTGCTGAGAGCGTGTACTTTATCACCGAGGTTGTCTGAGACACACAGTGCCGCTGTGTGCTGTCTCAGGGCAACGGTAGGGCAACGCCAACGCGAGGGGTGGAACTCGTCGTTCATCGATCGCGTGCATGTGTAGTCTCCTGTAGAGATAAGGGGTAGTGGAGGTAGAGAGCACATGGACATGGGCTATAATCATCGCAAGAAGAGCAAGGAGCACCCACACTATGGATGTTAGCCCGCAATCCTACCAAAAGTCAGATATCACTCTAACCTCCTAAGGGGATGTAGGGTCTTACACAGTGAAAATAGGCCAAATTTCAGATCGCCGGTCCCGGCCACTCGACTGCGCTGCGCCACAACCTCCTCACCCAACGATTGATGGCACCCCAGAATCTGGCGACATCATACGTCATGTCCAGCATGCAGCTGCACATCTAGGAGGCATTTATGCCAGTCCTTGTCGCGTAGACAGTCCAAATTTCGCATTTCGGCTCATTTTTGGACTTTTTTTCGGGCCCGGTGTGCCCTAGGAGAGTGTCTGATCAGATGGCGCTTCCGGCCGCCGCATAGGTGCTTGCATGCCACCGCACCAATACCTACTCGTAGGCAGTTGTGTGCAGGGGTGTACCGTAGCGTTTTGAGTCGCAATTGCTCTAATTCCCCAATTTGATTTAGCGCATTTGGGCGAGATTTGGGCGCGCCGAGCTCTCCCTGGGCCTGCTACGTACCTCCCCCACCCAACCAACGGTTGACCGGCATGTCCCAGCTCACAGGAGGCCTGGGGGAAGCCGGGCTTCGCTCGGGGCCGCTCTAGGGGCGAGAGATCGCGCGAGATGACATTTGGGGCAATTTGGGACATATGGTGAGCATGACGGACTGCGAGAGTGGGACCTGGGAGAGGGAGATGGGAGTGCGGCGCGTATGGGTATGCGGCGCGATCTCTCGGGTCTCGCATCTCGGCACCATCGTTGCCTTCACCTTGGTCGATTCTCAATAGGTCTTCGCGCGTGTGTGTGTCCCTATCGTCCCGAATTCGGGGATCGGCGGCCACGGGGACGGGCGGGCGGGGCCACCCCAGCGCCCCGCAGCCGCAGCCCGGACCCCGGAGCCCGCACCCGCCCGCGCCACAACCGCAACCACAGTCACGCCTAGCGTCCTAAGCTATGACGCCGTATAAACGCCGTACACTACCCAAGTAAACAAAAGCGTACTCTACGCTACCTTTACCCCATGAACCGCAGATTATTACGGCTGGCGGCTGTTGGTCTTGCTGAGGTGGCAGCCGCGCGAGTTGCCGAGCGGGCAGTCGTGCCGGCGACGCTCCGGAAGCTGCCACCGCACGCGGTCGCGTTGCAATCGATGCTGCACATCTTCCACGAGGCGAGCACGTCGTCGCCGTCGAGATATCGCACCGTATCGCCCGTGCTCACCCCATGTGGCGCCTGCTTCGTGCTCGTTAGGACGGACGGACAAACAGAATACCAGCCGCGGCCGCTGTCGAGCTTCTTAAGCCTGGCAAGGATGCGGAGGAAAGTCGAGCCACTCCAACCAGCGAGCCAGTTCGCCTGATTAAGGCTTGAGTTGGGGTTAGGGCTAGGGCTAGGGCTAGATTTAGGGTTGGGATTAAGGTGACCCTAGCCCTACAGTAGCCAGATCGCCTCGCGGCAAACAGAGAAGTCGACGAGCGCCGCCGCAGCGTACGAGGGCGCGGACACGTTCCTCTTACCGCGATGATAGGACTTGCCCTGCGTCGAGCGTGCAAGTGGCGCTCCCCAGCTCGTCGACCTGCTGTCAAGCTCCTCCCGCTCTTGTGCAGTGATCGCAGCGCCCACCGCGGCGAAGATACGCTTTGCACCATTCAGTTCAGGCTCGGCTTGCGCAAGCGCGTCATAGTAATCGCCGAGCAAGGCCGGCGGCCCGGTTTGCATGACCGGCCATGAACGCTTGACGTCGATCTCGATTCGCGTGTGGACGCACCCATAAGCTCCCGGTTGCAGCTCCAGCTCGAGCTGGAGGAGCCGAACCCGCGTGCGTATTTCTGCGGACGGCTGAAGGCCACGGTAGAGCGCGTCCTCGAGGTGCTGCAGCGGCCTGGGATGCGGCCTTTTATGGACCCACTTCTTGTACGCCCACCACCCACTCATCGCCCTGGGCCGCAGGACACGTTCGCCTGGCAGGGGCTGCGCTCGAGCAACGATCCCGACCGCCCCCAGCGATTGGATCATCGGGCCAGGGTCGAACAGACGAGTGAAGGGCTCGTTGACACCGCCTTGGTCGTGCGAGGTGAAGTCCGGCAGTATGAGGGCACTAAACCGTTTCGTAGAGCTCATGAGCAGCACATAGCCGACCAGCGCCATCAGTTGGTTGCACAGGCCAGACTCCGGACCACTGGTCAGCGTGTGCGGGTGCAGCGCGGTCACATTAGAGACCACATTAGACAGCACGGCTGCATTCGAGTGAGACGGCTCAGTGTTGGTGAGGTCGATATGCTCACTGTCGTCCTCGGCGAGCGGCATGCTGCCTATTGCAGCCCAGGGCGCCGTCCTGGCACAAGTTTCTTTTACGAGCCGTTGGCGCCCAATTGTGCCAGAACACGCCAACATTGACAAATCCGCGACGATGCCACCCGTCCCGTAGCTAGAGGGGCGCGGCAGCAGGCCGGTCGGTCACGCTCTTGGTGCGGGCCGGCCCGAGCATCGCCTTCTCGGGCTGGTTCGGTCGGAGGCGGCCAGGTGCCTCTCTCTCTCTCTCTCTCAGGTGCCGCCGCCTGCCCTGATATTTAGGTCATGCCCCTGCAGCCCCGCGAGCCGTGCGTCGCTTCGGCTCTCCTAGGTCTTGTTACATATATTAACACACCTAAGGGGTGCCGACAAGTTACATTCTTCGTCTCCAGGTGCACGGAGGTGCAGAGGGTGCCGGTTCCGCCACATCGCTTCCGGACCATGTCCCGAAACGCGCAACCCTTCGGAAGCGGCGTTATGTGTCCCGAATCGCGCAACCCTTCGGAAGCGGCGTTATGTCTAGTTAAGGCGAAACGGCAAAATTAGCGATTTCGCGCAACCCTTCGGAAGCGGCGTTATGTCTAGTTAAGGCGAAACGGCAAAATTAGCGATTGTAGATGTCTGTTACGCTCTCGCGCAAGTTTTCCTCCGAGCGCTTCGACGAACGAGGGACAACGCTCACGAACGCGCTGAGCTGAGCTGATCACACCAGCATGCCTCTCGACGACGAGATTTCTGCGCTCTCCAAGAGCGATTTGCGCGAGAGGCTGAACGAGTGCCGCGAGGCACGGGCAGCCCAACGACTCGCGCAACGCGAGGCAATGACGGCCGGCGCGGCGGCGACCGACAACGATGTCAGCTCCTATGCAGCGAAGATTCACGAGTCGGAGACCGCGATCCAGGAGTTCGACGAGGAAATGGCGTCACTTGGAATGGCCATGCGCCAGCGCGCTTCGCCCGCTAAGACCCGCCCGCCTGCTTCCAACTTGAGGCCGACAATCAAGTCCAAGACTGCGGACCAGACGGAGCCGTGCCGCAACGTCGAGGCCGAGGCAGCGGCGCGCGGCGCGGCGGCGGGCGGGTGCGCGAAGCGACAGCGCGGCGGCGGCGGCGGCGGCGGGAGCGGCGACGCGATGCGTGACCAGCGGGCGGCAGAGCTGCTGCGGCCGTCCGCCTCGATGGAGGGCTTGCTGCAGTCGCTTGGCGTCAGGCAGGCCTTCGCCGGCTTTGGCGGTTACGGCAGCGGCGGCGGCGGCAACCCGAACGAGTCGCACGCACAGCAGCACCGTGGTGATCTGCCGCCATCGAGCTCGCCGATGCAGCTGCTGTACAGCTGCTGCAGGCGCCTCGAGGCACAGGTCAACGGCGACGGTGCCGCGAAGCTCTCGGCGGCGGCCGCCGCCGGCGCCGAGGGCAGCAGCAGCGGCGTCGGCGGCGGCGGCTCGGCCCAAGATCTGGTCAACTCGCCGTCGATCCAGTCTTTGCTCGGCCTGCTGCGCTCGTCGTCCGCCGCCTCGCTCGGGCAGCTCGGTACCGACGCCGACAGCCGGGCGGCCTCCATGCTCCAACTGAGCTCGCTCGCCGGGCAGCTGGCCACCGCGCCCAGCGCAGCCGACTTTCTCGGCAGTAAATGGACTCGCTCTTCAACCTCCCCCCAGATAAAAAGTCTAAGGTCCACTCCCCCCCCTCCCGGAGGGTCGGTTGGACTTTGTGAAAAGTCCAAGGTCGATACTTATATTGCATTGAAATTTCACGCCCGATATTGCTCGCCGAATCGCCTATAGGACCCTGAACGCGACCGCCGCGCGCCGTGCACGTGGGCTCGCCAGAGGCTAGGGCCTCGTCGATCGTCGAGGGGAAGGCCGAGCCGCCGCTGCACGATGATGCGCATCGCCCAGCACGTCGGCACACGAAAATCGCGCCGCATCGGCACCGCGTTGAACACGTCACCCTATATTGTCGATTCATTGTCGTTTCCATACACACACGTTCTCTGGATGCTATCTCAGTCTCTCGCCCGCGCTTACCGATGGACCGTACAGGTATTTGCGTACCCTTCTCTCCCCCCCCCCCCCCCCCCCCCCCCCCCCCCCCCCCCCCCCTTTCTAGAACGCGCAACCGGCATTCTAGATTCTAGTTTTGTCAAGTCCAAAACTAGAATCTAGAACGCGCAACCATCTGTCCCGAAACGCGCAACCCTTCGGAAGCGGCGTCATCTGTCCCGAAACGCGCAACCCTTCGGAAGCGGCGTCATGTGTCCCGAAACGCGCAACCCTTCGGAAGCGGCGTTATGTGTCCCGAATCGCGCAACCCTTCGGAAGCGGCGTTATGTCTAGTTAAGGCGAAACGGCAAAATTAGCGATTTCGCGCAACCCTTCGGAAGCGGCGTTATGTCTAGTTAAGGCGAAACGGCAAAATTAGCGATTGTAGATGTCTGTTACGCTCTCGCGCAAGTTTTCCTCCGAGCGCTTCGACGAACGAGGGACAACGCTCACGAACGCGCTGAGCTGAGCTGATCACACCAGCATGCCTCTCGACGACGAGATTTCTGCGCTCTCCAAGAGCGATTTGCGCGAGAGGCTGAACGAGTGCCGCGAGGCACGGGCAGCCCAACGACTCGCGCAACGCGAGGCAATGACGGCCGGCGCGGCGGCGACCGACAACGATGTCAGCTCCTATGCAGCGAAGATTCACGAGTCGGAGACCGCGATCCAGGAGTTCGACGAGGAAATGGCGTCACTTGGAATGGCCATGCGCCAGCGCGCTTCGCCCGCTAAGACCCGCCCGCCTGCTTCCAACTTGAGGCCGACAATCAAGTCCAAGACTGCGGACCAGACGGAGCTGTTCTTCGGCACGGCCCAGGCATCCACGGCCAGGGCGGCCCCTGCTCGCCTCCCGACCGATAGCCCCATCACAGAGGACGAGGAAATGGAGCTAGCGAGGCCGGCGGTCCGAGGCCCACCTGCTCCCAACGTCTTGGAGTCGGCCCAAGCGGAGGCGTCCCCCGCGTCCGTCGCGGCGGCCCAGGCTAACGTGGACCTCGACCTCTTCCTAGCTAACAGCCCGATCAAGGGCACGGACAGGAAGACATTTGTGGAGCACGAGATCTCGCGCACCGCTCCGCGTAGCCCCCTGGGTCTGCGTGTGCGCGGTGGCCCAGTGGTGAAGCGGAAGGTGAAGCGGTCGAGCTCTGCACCGGGAGACTCTCCCCTTCGGTCCGCCTCGCCCAACTTTAGGAAGGCGATGACCACCATGAATGCGGTGAGCCGCTCGGTGAACACGCGTGCCAGCATTGCGCCGGGGGGCGCCCCCGCCGGCGGTGTGTAGGGCGTGGGCCGTGGCACGCGCGAGCCAGCTCTGGAGAACGGGACGAAGTGCGCGGCGTCGAGTCCCCGAGTCCGGCGGCCTTGG
>Ga0209302_10001623_pt1 | contig 13165 bp, 3 predicted proteins | sample ArcOceMetagenome_2_FD_187445 | JGI IMG/M metagenome (GOLD analysis project Ga0209302, IMG submission 187445) | Marine eukaryotic phytoplankton communities from Arctic Ocean - Arctic Ocean ARC135M Metagenome (SPAdes) (version 2) | ecosystem: Environmental > Aquatic > Marine > Oceanic | place... | reverse complement strand
CGAAGGCGCTGGCGGCGAAGGGGGTGGAGAGGGAGTCGGCGGCGAAGGGGGCGGGGGCGACGGCGGGGGCGACGGCGGGGGCGGCAGCGGCGTCGGCGGTAAGGGGAGCGGCGGCGGCGAGGGAGGCCTGGGCGGCGTCGGTTGGTCTATGCCGAGCGGCGGCGTGCATGGTGCCATCGCACGGCCGTCGGGAGTGACGACGCAGCACTGCTCGGCACAGCCGTGGGGCGGGCCGGTCTGGTTGGTCGTGAGCCAAGTGCCCATGTGTGACGTGTCGAGCGCGGCGGCGGTCAGTCGCTGTGCGACCTCGCCTCGCGAGAGGCGGAGCCGCACCCTGTCCACGCCGCCCACGCTCGCCCAGCCGGCGGCATGGAGGTGGAGCCCGCTCAGCGTGATCGTAGTGCCGCCCGCGACGGGGCCGGAGGTGGGCTGCAGCCGCTGCAGGTAGGGCGGGGTGAAGTAGATGAAGCGGGGCGCCGCGGCGCCGAGCGGTGAGAAGAAGAGTCCCCCGTCCACCGAGACCGACAGCGGCAGCCGACGCTCGCCCCCCAGTCCCGCCTCGTCGGCGCGCCACGATGGCGGCGCCGCGGCGCACACGAGGCCTTCACCCTGCACGCTCGCCGCCACGCTCGCCACGCCGATCCGGCAGCGCGCGGAGCCCGGTGCCACCAGCAAGAAGGGGCCGCCACTCACAGTGATGGCACTGCCGCCGTCGGCGGGGCCAGCCGAGGGCTCGAGCCCGGTAATCTGCACGGTGGCGTAGCACGGCAGCAGCATGGGGTCGGTGTAGGCGACGCCGTTGCGCGAGACCGTGAGCGTGAGGTTGCACGAGTAGCCCGACGCGCAGCCGCACGCCGGCGCCGCCGGGCAGCCGAGGTGGCTTTGCATCACCTCGACCGCCGCGTGCTCGGTGCGCTCGCCCGCGTCCGTCTCAAAGCGGCACCGCGCCAGCGAGGCCGGCACGCCGCTCGCCAGGAAGCCCGAGCCGCGCAGTGTGACTGCCTCGACGCCGCCGTCGGCGGGCCCGATCAGGGGCAGGATCTCGTCAACCACCATCCGGTAGTAGACAAAGTCGGTGAAGACGTCCGTCCTGTCCGCGCCCGCGTTGACCGAGAGGTACACGCGCCTGCCTCCTGGCGCGTCGACGGTGGGCGCCGTGCAGCGCACGCCCTCGCTGTCCACACGGCCGGCCAGGCACGGTGAAGGGCCTGCGTCTGCGGTGAGGGGCCCCTCGCCGAAGATGCAGCACACATCGAGGTCTTGCGGCAGGCCAGGCAGCTGAACGAGCAGTGCGGTGCCGCCGCGCACCGGGCCGCCAGGAGGCTGCAGCAGCCCGCTAGCCGCGCTGCCGCCACCCTCCTCGCCTCCGCTCGCCTCCGCCTCCGCCTCGCCGCCGCCACTGTCAAGGCCGAAGAGGCGTCCCAAGTCGATCACGAAGGGCTTGACTGCCTTGAAGAAGACGCCCGAGCTCACGGCGGCTGAGCGGTCGCCGCCGAGCGAGAGCACGAGCTCAAGCTCGCCCGGCTCGGTCGGGGGCAGCGTGAAGTTGAGCCGGTCTCCCTCTGGCGCCGTCGCGTCGACCGGCCAGAGCTGACCCTCCACGAGGAAAGCTGGCGCCAGCGAGGTGAGCGAGGCAGGCAGCCAGAGGCCAGAGCCGTACACGAGCACCGAGACGCCGCCGGCGGAGGGGCCGCTCGCAGGCATCACGGCGCTAATGCTCCAGTCGTAGTAGGAGAAGATGGCAGGCACGCCGAACTGCAGGCCGTTGAGGCTGACCTGCAGCTCACTCGCGCCGACGCCGACGGCGGGCAGCGCGCGCAGCTCGAGCTGCCCGTCGCTGCGCGAGAGGGGCGCGACGCGCACACCGCCCACGCGCGCGGTGCAGCCCCCGGTGGGCGGCAGGATGCGGATGGTGCAGCTCCCCGGCTGGCCGGCCGGCATCCAGCCGAGGCTGACGTCCTGATAGTAGATGAGCGGCGGCGTGCGCGCGTTGGGCGTGAAGAGTAGCACGCCACTCTCCACGCGCGAGTTGACCACGCCGTCGCGCGCGGTGAGCTCACCAGCCATGCGGCCGTTGCCGCCGACCGCCGTGAGGATGAGCGGGTGGCCGGGCGCCTGCACCTCAAAGGCGTAGGTGGTCCCACGGCGGAGCGCGAGATCGCGCGAGAGCACGCCGTCGACCACGTAGCCGTAGTAGCTGCCGCCGAAGGCGGCGATCGTAACGCGCATCCTTGTGCTCGCGACGAGCTCACCGAAGGCCTCGAAGCCGGCGCCACGCACCTGGATCAGGCTGCCGCCTCGCACCGGGCCGGCCCGCGGCTCGAGCTCCGAGATGGTCGGCGGAGTGTAGTAGGTGAAGACCACGGCGTCGGGCGCACCCACCACGAAGTCTCCCGCGTAGCCGCCCAGCGCGTTGAGCGCCACCGAAAGCGTCATCGGGCCGGCGGCCGCGGAGGCGGGCACGACGAACTCGGCCGCGTGCTCTTCGAGCAGCGAGGGCCGGCCCAGCACGACGGAGGCCTGCACCAGCGCAGCCTGCACCAGCGCCCGGGCGGTGCCGTTGGTGCCGTTGGCGCGCGGCGTGAGCAGGCCGAGCACGCCCGAGGCGTAGCTGTTACGCGTGAAGCCCACGCCACGCACCGTCAGCACCGTGCCGCCGCGCACCGGCCCGCCGGTCGGCTGGCACGAGCTGATGCCGTGCGAGTAGTAGGCGAAGGTCGTGGGGGGTGAGCTGCCAGCGTGGTCCTGCCCGTTAAAGGCGAGCGTGATGGCGACGCGCTCGGCCGGTGTGAAGGCCTCGCGGCGGATGGGCGGCGCCGCGCAGACCACCTCGACGCCCGACGCGCTGATGGCGGCGACGGCGAGATCGCCGAAGCCGCAGAGCACGTGCGCGAGAGGTGCGCCGGCTGGGAAGTCGCCCGATAGGCGCACGAGCGTGCCGCCACCCACCGGCCCACTCTCCGGGTAGGCGCGGTGCAGCGCGGGCTCGGAGTAGTACTCGAGGGCGAGCGGTACACCGCCGTCGGCCGGGAGGAACTCGCGCGCGTGCAGCGCGACCCGCACGCGAACGCGCACCCCCTGCTCGGTCGCGGTGGCGGCCGCCAGCTGGTTGAAGCCGGGTGGCGCCTCGCACTCGACCCACGCCGCAGTCAGCCGCAGCGCAGGCCGCTCCTCGGTGCCGAAGGTGCAGCGCGCGCCCTCGGGCGCCAGGCCGATGGACGCTTCGGCGCCGATGACGCCGGGCGTCTGGTGGTCGGCGATCGCGCGCAGGCCGCGCCCGTGTATGCGCACCACGAAGCCTCCGCGCACCGGGCCGCTCGAGGGGCTGAGCGTCGCGACCGCCGCGTCGTACCGGTAGAGCTCGACGGGGCGTGCGGGGTCGTGGTGCGTCCACGTGGCTCCCGCGTCGAGCGAGACGGCGACGCGCTGTGGTGGCATCTCGGGGTAGAGGCGCGTGCTGCGGTACGGCGGGCGCAGCTGGTGGCTCGGCGGCAGGGGGCACTCGATCTCATCATCCGTCTTGCGCACCGCGACGGCCTCGTCGGTGCCGAAGCGGCACCGCGCCTGCCACGTCTCGCCGAAACGACCGAAGCCCGCGCCTGTCACGACCACGTGCGAGCCGCCCGCCTCGAGGCCCAGGAACGGCGTGACGGCGACCACCCCCGGGCGCATGTACACGGCAAAGCGCAGCTCGCCCGCAAACGGCTCGTCCCGGGCCGAGCCGCCCCCAAAGTCGCCGCCCGCCGCGTCCTGCCCCACCTCCGTGCGCCGCATCTGCCCACCTCTGCCCACCTCGGTGCGCCGCGCACTCGGCCAATCGACCCCGTTGAGCGAGACCTGCACCAGGTGGTTGCCCGCGCCCAGGCCCGTCGCCAGGCTTACGCTCGCGCCACCCGTCGGCACCGCACAGTGCACGAGCGTGTCGTTGTACCACGCGGCCGGCTGCGCCGCGTGCGCGCCAAACTTGCACGCGAGCGCCGACGCATCGCGGTGCGCGTCGAGCGCCGCGAAGCCCGAGCCATGCACGAGCAGCACACGGCCCGGCGCCTCGGCCGGGCCGCCCGTGGGCTCGAGCGCCGTCAGCGTGGGGTGCGGGTAGTACTTGTAGTGCAGCGGCGCCGCGGCGGGCGCGCTATGGAAGTCCTGACCGTTGAGCGAGACGGACACCGCCGCCGCCTCCCACGCGGGCACGGCCGCGTGCGTGTGCTGCTCGGGCAGCACAAGCTCCCGCGGCATGCCCGCCGCATCGACCCGCACCACCGTGCGCTGCTGCGGCGGCAGGTGCGTGCCCCCCGCGGTGCACATGGTGCCGGTCGAGTCGAGCGGGCCGCACGCGTCAGGCGCGGCGCACACGATGCTCCGGTCGTCGCGCCTGAGCGCGCGCACGGCGGGAAGGCTGCCGAAGCGGCAGAGCGTGCTGTCGAGGCCGCCGAAGCCAGCGAGCCCCACCCCCGAGATGACGACGGTCGTGCCGCCGTGGCCGGGGCCGCCGACGGGCGTGAGCGCCGCGAGCGCCAGCGTGAAGAAGCGGAAGCGCAGCGCCTCGGCGGTGGCGAAGTCCTGCCCATTGAGGGTGAGCCACACCGTCGCGACGCCGACGAAGCCCTCCGGCGGCGTGGGGGACACGCAGCGCATCGCGTTGTCGTCGCGGCTCAGCGCGGGCACCGTGATGCTCCACGCGTCGGCCCACAGCGCGCCGAAGCCGTCGACGCCGCCCGCGAGGTAGCTCGACGCGCCCTCTTCGACGAGCTCGACCCCGCCGTCGGCGGGCGCCTCGAATGTGAAGCGGCACTGCGCATCCCCGAGCAGCGGCGCCGCCACGCCCAGCGGCCGCACCGCGTCGAAGCCCTCGCCGGAGACCGTGACGAGCGAACCACCGCCCGCGGGGCCGCCCGACGGGCGCACGCCGTTGAGGCTGGCCTCGTAGTAGAAGACCTCCCCCGCGGGCATGTAGTCCTGGTCGTTGAGCGTGAGCTCGAGCATCATCGGGCCGAGCCGCTCCGCCGGTGGCGCCTCGCACACCACACGCGTCGTCGCCACGAGCGCCGCCGCCACCACCACCGAGCCGGCACCGCCGCCGCCGAAGCGGCAGCGCGTCGTGCTTAGCTCGCCGAAGCCGAAGCCGTCACCAGCGAGCGTCACCATCGTACCGCCGCCGGCAAGGGCGGCGCTGGGCAGGGGCGGCTCGAGGCGCGGCGGCTGGTAGTAGGTGAAGCGCACCGCGGCCGCGCTGGCCATCGCGAGGAGCGTGCCATCGCCGCCGTTGAGCGCAAGCTCGACCGGCAGCGTGGTGGGCGGCGTGGCGACGGCGCTCGCCAGCCGCCTCCTTCGCGTGCGTGCCTCCAGCGCCGCCTCTTCCGCCTGCTCGACCTCCCACGAGATCGCGCCCGGGTCGGCGCGCCGCATGGCCAGCGTGGCCTCGGCCACCTGCTGCGCGGCCGTGGCGGTCGACAGCTCGGCCTGCAGCACCTCGCGCCGCGCGGCACCGTCCATCGTGAGGTTGGGCGCGGCGTACGGCGGCGCGGGGCACACGATCTCGCCATGGGTCTCGCGCAGCAGTGACGAGTAGCGCTCGCCCAGCTTGCACTTTTGCGTCTCGCCAAAGCCCTCGAGCTCGATCGCGTCGACCGCCTCCCACCCGTCGCCCTCGGTGTGCAGCCGTAGCCCGATCGTGTGCCCCAGCCCGTTGAGCCCGTCGCCGTGCTCGCCGCCCGGCAGCTCGCCACTCAGCACCACGCTGCACCCGTCCGCAGCGGGGCCCGTGCACGGGCACGGCGCGCCGCCGGCCGACACCGGCGCGAACGGCGCGTCGGCGCGGCTGCCCGTCGTGTCGATGAGCTCAACGCGGCGCAGCGCCTCGGGCCGCGCGCTCATGTAGACGTGCCAGCGCCACGGCCGCACGGGCACGTCGAAGCGCAGCTCAAGCCAATCGGGTACGGTGGTGCCGACCGCGGGCATCCATGAGCGCGCGTCCATGGTGCCACAGCTCATCGCGTCGGGACGGCCGAGGGCCGCTGCGGCCGAGCCCGCGCCATCCGAGTACTGTGAGCGCGCGTGCGCGGCGCGCGCCCACTGTGCGACGTACGAGGTGTTCTGGTCAAAGGGCAGGAAGCCGTCGCCAACCACGCGGATGATGGTACCGCCCTCGACCGGCCCGCCAGTGGGCGTGACGGAGAGGAGCTGCGGCTCGCGGAAGTACCGGTACGGCACGTCGCCTTCGTAGTCGTCACCGTTGAGGGTGAGCGAGACGCGCGCCGCGCCGCGCTCGCCCGGGGGTAGCATGCACACGGCCACCGCGTCGTCGAGCGAGTGCACCGCCGTCTGGATGCCGTCGGCCCAGCGGCCACTGGACGCCAGCCGGCCGCCAAAGCGGCAGCGCGCGTGCAGCGGCAGCCCGGCGGCGTCGAGCGCCTGGCCACCGAGCGCGCTGAAGCCGGCGCCGTGCAGCGTGAGCAGCGTGCCGCCGCCTAGCTGGCCGCACGTGGGCTCGACCGCGAGCAGCGTCGCGCGGTACAGTGTGAACTGCGCGGCGGCGCCAGTACCCGCGTGGTAGTCGCGCCCGTTGAGCGCGAGCGAGAAGGGGTAGTCACCCGGCGCCGCGCCGCTCGGCGTGGTGCACAGCACGTGCGTGTGGTTCATGAAGTGCGCGGCCATGCGCAGGTGCCCCAGCTGGCAGACGACGCCCTCGGTCGACGTGGCATCGGTGTCGGGCCGCAGCTGCAGCGGGTCGAAGCCGGCGCCGCTCACCGTGAGGTTGGTGCCGCCTGCCACCGGCCCGCCCACAGGCCACAGCCGAAGCAGCGTGGGCGGCTCGTAGAAGGTGAAGTGGCGCGCCTGATAGACGTACGATGCCGCGCCGAAGAGGTCCGACTCGCCGCCGAGCCAGCTGGTGGTGTTGGAGCCGGCGACCTGGAGCTGCACGCGCTGCGCCGGGAGGGGAGGCGTGCGGCCAAGCAGGCGCGACTGCGTGGCGAGGTCGAGGTGGGCGTTGCTGTGCTTGGGCTCGCCGGGCATGACGGGGACCGCGTCCTCGACCACGCCGTCGGCGCAGAAGGCGAGGCAGTTCTTGGGCGCGGGCGGCCGGGGCAGCCGGTAGGTGTGCACCACGGTGTCGCCACCGTCGAAGCTGCACGCGCACAGCTGCACGTCGAGCGAGTAGGTGCACTGCGAGCTGCCATACTTGAAGCACACGGTGCCTGGCGCGGGCGCGGCGCCCGGCGCAGGCAGCGGCGTCGAGAGCCAGCCCGGCGCGTCGGTGCTGCAGGAGCGGTCGCCCGGCGGGCGCTGCAGCATGTGGTGGCCTGAGCTGCCGACGTAGCGGTACCAGCGCGCTTGCTCCATGCTCTCGTGCGCCGCCATCGGCTGCGGCGGCTGGCCCTGCGCCGGCGTGCCGTCGCACCGCTCGTCGCCCGAGCCGGAGAGAGGCACGCCGCTGCCGATCCGCCGCCACGCGTCGTCGAGCAGCACGACGTCGGCCGCCACCTGCGGGCAGCGCGCGTCGCAGATGGGGAGGAAGGCCTGCGAGAGGCCTGACGACTGCGGCGGCAGCCACTCGCCCTCCGACGCGTAGCGCAGCCGGCGCATCGCGCCGAGCGCGAGGCCGTGCAGCGTGAGCACGGTGCCTCCCGCGGTGGGCCCGCCCAGCGGCTCGAGGGCGAGCAGCTGCGAGCGGCCCGGCTCGGCCTTGGACGACGGCACGCCCCTATACGAGCTGATCTGCACCGCCTCCGGACGCCACGTGAGCCACCAGAGCGGCCGCGCCGCCATGCCGTCTGTCGCGCTTGACAGTACGCGCCGCGCGCCCGTGTCCGCCCACACGAGCCCCTCCTCCGCCGCCCGCCCCACCACCACGCCCGCCGGAGACGAGATCACCGCGGCCGCCGCGGCCGCCGCCGCCGCCGCCCTCGCCGCCGCCGCCGCCGCCGCCGCCGCCGCCACCGTCGCCTCTGCCGCGGCGGTGGCGGTTATGGCGTCAGCCGCGCCCTCCGCCTGCGCTGACACGTTGGCAGCGGCGCCCGCGACGGCCGCCGTGTACTGCGCCCCCACAGCCGGCGCGTCGGGCGCGACGGTGTCGGGCGGCGGCGAGGGGGCCCACGGCAGCGGCAGCACGCCCGAGAAGGTGTGCAGCGTGACGCAGTTGCCGCCATCGAGGTCGCACCGGCGCATCGTGCGCGCCGCCGCCACTGTGAAGTAGAGGTGGCCGCCGTGCGCCGCGAGCGCGGTGGGCGCGACGCCGCGCAGCAGCGTGTGGAAGGTGCGGTTGCTCGGCTGCGCGTCGGAGGGCGCGTGCTTCGCCTCGAGGAGCTGCAGCAGGCTCACGTTGCCCGGCTGCGCCACCGCGAGGTAGACCGTGGTGAGCGTCCCCTCGCCCCCCACCACCGCGGAGAGCACGCGCGTCTGCAGCGGCAGCCCGCGGCCCATGACCTCCTCGCCGCTGCCGTCGAGGAAGGCGCGGCGGAGCGACGCGCCGAGCGTGACCTCCTCGTCGGCCTCCTGCTGGCACCAGTACAGCCGCGCAGTGGGCCTGTGCAGGTAGAGGGAGAGCAGCGTGCCCGGCGACAGCAGCCGCTCCCGCGCCGCCTCTGGTGGGAAGTCCGCGCTACCGGGCGCGAAGCGCGCGCGCCACAGCGCGCCCTGCTCCGCCCAGTAGACGCGCTTGTCGAAGGTGTCGATGACCACCTGGCCGGGCGCGCTCACCGGCACGCGCACCGCGGTCGCGGCGACGTGCCACGCCGCCAGCTCCGCCTCGATCGCGGCGAAGGCACTCGCCAGCCGCCTCCTTCGCGTGCGTGCCTCCAGCGCCGCCTCCTCCGCCTGCTCGACCTCCCACGAGATCGCGCCCGGGTCGGCGCGCCGCATGGCCAGCGTGGCCTCGGCCACCTGCTGCGCGGCCGTGGCGGTCGACAGCTCGGCCTGCAGCACCTCGCGCCGCGCCGCGAGCGCGTGTTGGTCGCCGGAGAGGTCGGAGGAGCGCTGCACGATGCCCGCGGAGCACGCGCCGTGCGGGGGCGGTGCACCAGTGTAACCCCACCCTCCCGCGCCGCCGATCTCGCAGCCCCACACGTACAGCGGGAACTCGTTGCGGTAGAGGAAGAGGAGCGGCGGCGTGAACCCGGTAAAGTCGACACCATTGAAGGAGAGCTCGAGCTCGACCGTGCCCATGCACTCCTCACGCATACAGCGCGGCGCGGCGCAGCGCAGCTCGGCGTGCACCCGCCCGGGGCGCAGCGGGTCGGCGGCGGGCATCCGGACAATCTCGGCCGGCACCTCGCCCGCGACGCCGAAGCGGCAGCGCACGTCCTGCGCGGGCGTGTCGTAGAAGCTGAGCAGCTGGGTTGAGACGACCGTCACGTTGGCCTCACCCTCGGAGTCAGCTTCGCGCGGGTGGTGCTCGCCGGTGCCTGGTGAGTGTTGGGGTTAGGGTTGGGGTTGGGGTTGGGGTTGGGGCTGGGGTTGGGGTTGGGGTTGGGGGTAGCTAACCAGGCGGCACGTAGTAGCGGAAGAGCAGGCCGGCCTCGGAGGCGCCCTCCGCCTGGGTCTCGGAGCGGACGAAGGTGAGGCCGTCGAGGGCCACCTCGAGTGGGTAGTCTATGTCGGCGTGCATGCCGTCGGCCATCGGCGGCAGGCGGCACACGAGCACGCGCCCGTCGGCGGAGATGGACTGCACGGCAGTCTTGACCTCGCCGAGCTTGCAGCGCGCGGCGGAGGCGTCGGCGAGCAGCGCGTCGAGGGCGAGGCCGTGCACCGAGACGAAAGAGCCAGTGGTGGGGCCGCGCACCGGCCGGTTGTCCGAAACGGTGGGCGCTGAGAAGTAGACAAAGGGCAGGCCAACGTCGGAGAAGTGCTGGCCGTCGTCGGACACGCGCAGCCGCGTCCCCTCCGCGGGGTACCACTCCACCGGGGCAACGTAGCCCGCCTCCGCCCTCAGCGTCGCATTCGCTTCGGCCTCCCACCACCCGCTGGTGTTGAAGGGCGGAGGCGGAGGGCTGTGCCCGTGCTGCGCGTGCCGAGGGTCGAGGGGGGGGACGGGGCAGCTCAGCCCGGCGTCGTCGTATGGCACGACAGCGGCGAGCCCCGTACCAAACGCGGCGGTGTCGTCGGCCCCTTGCACGATGAACTGGCAGAGCACTACGGAGCCGAGCTGGCTGCCCAGCAGGTTGACCGTGGTGTTGCCCTCGCGCGGCGCGCCGGGCGGGCGCACGAGCGCCACACGCGGCAGCGCGCGCTGCAGCACCGTGCCACATCCCTCGCCGAGCGCGCCGCACGCGAGCGGCGTTGGCACGTCGCGCGCGTGACTCGCGTCGCTGCACGAGCCCTGGCGCGCCTGCAGCCCACCGTAGGACTGCATGGGCTGCTGGAGCTGTGCGTCGAGCCGCTCGACCGGCAGCATCGAGCACTGCCGCGAGGTCGCGCTCGAGGAGAGGTCCGTTCCGTCCTGCAGCCGCGCCACGAGCGCGGGCTTGAGGCCCGCCGACGCGAGGCCGCGCGCCTCCAAGGCCTCGCGCAGCTCCCTCACCGTCATCTGGTCGATCGGGCGCTCGGCGGCCTCGGGCAGCTCGAGGTACACGAGATGCGACCTGCCGATGTCGAGCTGCACGTGCGTGGCCGTGCCGCCGCGCGCGCTGGCGGGGAAGGACTTGCACAGCTGCGAGCGCGCCGAGCACGTGCCGAGCGCCCTGACGGAGATGGAGGGCGGCGACTTCTCGGCGGGCGTCCGAATGCCCATGTAGCTGTTGGGCTGCGCCGGCTCGGCGATGTTGTCGGGCGGCTTGACCCACGCGAGGGTGCGGCCGAAGGTCGGCGGCAGCTCGCCCTCGCGCAGCGTGGCGTCCATGAGCGTGATCGTGAAGGAGCGGCAGTACCTGTCGGGCAGATTCTTCCACACCTCTGGCCGTATGAGGCAGTCGGACCACGCGCCCGTGTAGTCGGCGCCGAGGTTGGACGAGAAGCCGAAGAGCGCGTCCACCTGTGCCTTGGTGCCGGCCCACACGCCCCCCACGCCGGTCGAGAGCGCCCAGTTCGTGTACATGTCGAACTGCAGCGTGAAGGCGTCGCAGCCGTGCGCGTCGCAGCCGTACTCCGCCGAGGCGTCGTCGGGGTCGTTGGGCACAAAGGCCACGAGCTCGGGCGAGGCGAGCGTGCCCAGGCTGCCGCTCATCGTCACATTCGCCGGTTGCGCGGACTTCAGCTTGGCCATCTTGGTCCAGAAGCCGGTATCACGGCCCAGAATCGGGTGCAGCCCGGCGTCCACCAGGCCCTTGGAACGCACGCACCTCGGGAACGTGAAGACGTTCTCGCAGTCGAGCGCGCGCATCGAGACAAGGCTCCTACCGACGGCGAGCGCCGCGAGCATTGGGCTCGGTCGGGTCGGGTCACCCTCGCCTATATCGATCTGGAAGGTGGACGAGTCCGTCCACTTGAACTCGCTCGGGTCGCGGACGCCGAAGGCGTTGGCGAAGGCGTCGGAGCCGGGCGCGCTGAAGACGAAGAGCCGGTCGAACTCACCCTTGTTGATCTTTTGGTTGAGCTGCAGGCCGGCCATGTCGGTCGCGCGGTCGAAGCGCAGTTTGATCACGTCCCTGGAGCCCGGGCTGGGCCCGTTCTGCATCGGGTCGGATGCCTCGAAGCCAATGAGCCGCGGCTCGCCCGCGTGGCCGAAGTCGCCGCTGAGCACAACCTCACGCGCGCAGCAGCTCGAGGTGGCCGCCTTGTTGAAGAGGAGGCGCGAGGAGGAGAGCTTGGTCTTGCCAATCTCGAGCCGCGAGATCTCCGTGGTGATCGCCGTAACGATGAAGGTCGAGTCGTCCGACCACGCGCCCGAGTAGGAGTCGCCCAGCCGGTGCGTGAAGCCGAAGAGCGAGTCGACGTACTTCTTGCCGCCCGACCTGAGCTTGCGCCCATGGTCGACGGTGCGGTCGAAGGACAGCTTGATCACGTCGCCACCGCTCCACGCGCGGTTGAAGTTGTCGTAGTCGTCCACGAAGGCATGGGTGAACACCGGCCCACCCGGCATGCCCCAGTCGTTGGCCGTGAGCCGCCAGGCCTCGTCCGCAGCATCGGAGTAGCCGGCGATGGTCTTGATGTTGGAGGAGCGCTTGATGACGAAAGAGCTACCAATGCCGTCCTCGGCCTCGAACGGCCGCAAGCCCTCCACCCAGTCCGGGTTGCCATCGTCAAAGATCTTGATCACAAAGGTCGAGTCGTCCGTGAAGCGGCCGCTGTAGGAGGTGTGTGTAAGAGGGTGTAGCTTGGAGGGCCGCTGTATAAGAGGTGGGTGCAAGGGGGTGGTAAGGAGCTGTAGGTTGGCGAGCACCTGTAGCTCTCGCCCAGCGGTGGGTCGAAGCTGAAGAAGAAGTCGACGTAAGCCTTCGAGCCGGGTGTCGGTGGCGGCGGCCGCGCCAGCGCGGCCTTGTTGGTCTTGCGGTCGAACTTGAGCGTGAGCGTGTCGCCCGCGCTTGGGTAGTTGTCGCCGTTGTCCGGGTCAAGGCCCACCACGCTCACGAGCGACGGCTTCGTCTTGCGGTTGCCCCAGCTGCCGGTGATGGGCATTCTTGCCGTGCTCTGCGGGCCCTGACGGCCGAGGGACCGAATCGTCCCGACGACGCGCGCCCATACTGAGTACTCGTTCCGGAACAACCCTTTGTCGCCCTCCATCGCCTCCATCTTAGGCATCTTGTCCCATCTTCTCCCATCAGCCCGCGCCTCCGCCTGGCGCCTGTCCAAGGCGAGGCTCAAACGTGTGAGTAGCCAACCTGCCTGGGGTCTGCTAGTCTGGGTTTCGAGGCCTGTGTGGCATACGTGCTCTCGATCACTGTGATCTCGAAGGTCGAGTGGTCCAACCACTGGCCCGAGTAATCCTGGCCCAGCGAGACCTGGTTAGGGTTGGGGTGAGGATTGGGGTGAGGATTGGAGTTAGAGAGTTGGAGTCAGGCTTGGCTAACCCTAACCAACCCTAACCTTAACTCTGGCCCGGCGAGACCTTGCGCGTCGCCGCCCGCTCTGTACCGTAGAAGTCGAACTCGAACAAGGCGTCGATCGCGGTCATGTCATAGGTGAGCTCCTTCTCGATGGCGAACTTGCCCTCGTAGGTGGCCACGTGGAAGAAGAGGCGGATCTGCGTTAGGGGGGGTAGGGGGGGTAGGGAAGGTTAGGGGGGGGTAGGGGG
>Ga0209302_10001622_pt1 | contig 13168 bp, 5 predicted proteins | sample ArcOceMetagenome_2_FD_187445 | JGI IMG/M metagenome (GOLD analysis project Ga0209302, IMG submission 187445) | Marine eukaryotic phytoplankton communities from Arctic Ocean - Arctic Ocean ARC135M Metagenome (SPAdes) (version 2) | ecosystem: Environmental > Aquatic > Marine > Oceanic | place... | reverse complement strand
TTGCAGCACAGAGTTAGTTCCACCACAGATTTTGTAAAAAGTCGGAGGGCGGTTTTGCGCGACTGGGACCTCGTGGTGATTGTGAAGGGCGAGTCGACACACGCCATGCCTCGCTCACTTCAGACTGCCTTAAAAGGGATTCTCCAGAAAAGCATAAGATAAGAATAATAACTGGGTGAATATCTGGTGAATATCGTTTAAGGTCGGAGGACCGCTCAGGAGCGGGTGACCGGAGGGCGATGGCGCAGGATTGTGCTCGGTGACGTTCTGGCCGAACACGTACTCGAACTGAGACGGCTCGAGGGCGGCGGCCACCCGGGGGTACTTACTAGTTAGTTGCTAAAGTGGGGTACTTTGGGATCAAATCGGCTAAAGTGCTCCGGGAGCAGATGGGCACCGGCGGACTCCCGCTGCTTTCCCCCTCGTGTGTGACTCCCATCCACTTGCTCAGCGGCGCTGCGAGCGAGTACGTACGGCCGACGGGAAGCGTCGAGCGCTAGTCCATCGACGAGGGTTCAGGCTCCAGCCGCTAGCTCCGGTGCGATCTGTATCCCAACGATGTCGGCCGAATAAGATAAGATAAGAAATAATAACTGGGTGTGAGGGGCCCATAAGATCTTGAGGGGCCCAGGCATCGCGGAATTGTGTAGCGTCGCGAGTCGTGTAGCGTCGTGAAACCCAACAATCTTATCTTATCTTATCGGTTTTCCCCTAGTACGCTAGTAAAGAGAGAGAGAGCGAGAGAGAGAGTCGTAGATAGCTTATCTAATAGTGGTAGTAACGCTGGAATGTAGAAAAGAGTAAATGCTGTCCGTGTTCAGATTACATGCGCTGCGCGCGCACATGCACATGCATGCACACACATGATGCACATGCACAATTCTCGCACGCACAATTGCACACGCACATGACATGCGCTGCGCGCGCATGCATGCATGTGCATGTGCATGTGCATGTGCATGTGCATGTATCGGTCGATCGATCGATGTATGCGTATGTGTGTGTGCCGCAGTCTTCAACAGACAGACAGACAGTCATGCCGCGCATACCGCCGTCGACTCCTCTTACTTAGCAGAGAGAGAGAGGGGTGTTGTAGAGGTTGTATAGTGTATTGCGCTGTACAGCTGTATAATGTATAGCGCTGTATAGCTGTATAGCTATGGAGGGCCGTGAGGCAACGCGTGTCCGTGTATAGCGCTATACATCGATGTTTTGCGCTGTATAATCCGCTGTATAGCTATAGGCTCTATCTATACGACAGTACATACTTTACGCACGGGTAATAATGTCATGGGGGGTCCCTAGGCTCAAAAGTGATGCCCCACAGCGCCAGATCGTCAAAAGTCTCAAAAGAGTGCCTAGGCACTCTTTTGAGGATATTTCTCCGATATCCTCAAAAGTGTCAAAAGCCTCAAAAGCCTGCATGGCGCAGATATGGTGACGGGATGCCTCGCTCGAAGTATTGACATTCCTTGTGAAAGATCAAGCTTTCAAGCTCTCACGGCATTGCGGCAACCGCTCACGGCATCCACTAGAAGGATCGTACTAGATAAGTACCTGTCAAACAGCTTTTCCCGTCTATGCCCGACCGACACGGCGACAGCCTTTTCGCCGGACGTTCCATGATTAACACCCCTCCCTCCTCAAAATTCCTCAAAAGAGAGCCCTCCAAAACGCAAAAGTCCTGAAGCTCAAAACCTCTTTTTTGAGAGCACCAGACCATCAATATTCTCAAAAGCGTCAACAGTTTCCGGATCCCAGAATTCTTAGCTGTCCCCCCCGCGTGCGCGGGTACGGGTACGGCTTTAATGTCTAACGAAAATAAATTCCCATCGGAAAACCCCAGAGGAAAACCCCCTCTCACTGGTCACTTCAGGCAAAAGGAGCCCTAATTGCCTACATCTCTCTGGGTAAAAAGGTGTGTGCACGCCGGCTCTTTTCGGTCACAATGCTCGGTGGAGGGTACTGACGGCTCTATGTCGCTTACTTGTCCCCATCCACCTTGTCATCGTACTCGTGCGCACTCGCGCCGCGCCGCACAGCGTTGCCCACCTTGGACCGCGCCTTGCCCTCAGCGTACTTCTTCACCTGTTGTTTTTGAGCGAGGCGGTGTCAGGAGGCGGCGCGAGCGCAGCCTATAGGATGACGCGTGCGCATGCGCGTGCACGTGCGCGTGCGCGTGCACGTGCGGCTCACATGCAGCAGGTAGCGGTCCTTGTCCGGCAGAGTGCGGGCGACGTAGGGCAGCGCGGTCGCTCTGTCGAGCCACGCGTGGTACTTCTCCCACAGCCCCCCCTCGCCCGAGGTCGGCAGCGCAAATTCCTTGCCGCGGTAGTGCTCGAGCACGTACAGCCGATATGCGTACGGCAGCAGCATGCAGTCGACGAGCCCGAGCGTGGGGCCGCCCCAGAAGTCGCCCTGCGCAGTGTCTGCGAAGCTGAGTAGCCCTTTCTTGAGGTCGGCGAAGGCGGCGCGCCGCTGCTCGTCCTCGGGCCGCACGAGCACCTTGTAGTACGCGCTGCACACCGTCTTGTTTACCTGCTCCGCAGCCACACGTGCCTGCGCCCGCTCGAACGGGTCGAGCGGCAGCAGTGACGGTGCGCTGCCACCGTTGGCCGCCGCGATCTCGTCGACGAGCTGGATGCAGACGAGCGACTCACCCACGGCCTTGCCCGTGGCCTCGTCGAGGATGGTCGGCACCATGCCGAGCGGGTTGGCCGCTAGCAGCGCTGGCGATTTCCAATGGTACCACCAGTCCTCCCGCTCTTCGGCCTCGAAGTTCTCGTTGCCCGTGGGTTGACGCTGCTCCCAACCAAGCGACTCCTCCCATGCGTAAGGCACGGCATCTGAGTGGTGCTCGAGCGCCAGCGTCGCTCGGTGGGCGAATGGGCAGAACCACGCCGAAAAGTACTTGAGCGGTGGCTTGGGCTGGGCGGCTGCGCTCGCTGTACGAGAGAGCGCTGCACGCGAGAGTGCTGCTGCTCGAGAGCGCTGCGTGCACAACGCTGCGCGCATGAGAGTGCGCTCTTGAACTTGCAAAAGGGCATGTACGTTGAACATGCCTTACTACAATAAGTGGGCTAATCTTGCGGTCACGATCAAGTTGCCCCGGGCGCCCCGCAGGCGGGGTGAAAACCGGGGACCGCACCGGCCCGGGGCGAACAGGCTCTGTCACGCCTCGTGCACCGTGGCCAAAAGCGCCCGTGCACCGTGTCATGCGTGGCGTGCAGGACCGGACCGCCGAGCTCTTCGCCATCGCCGACGCCAAATGCAAGCTGCGCGGCTATGCTCCGACCCCTCGCCCTCGGGTGCCCAAGTCGCGGTTTGGGACCATGGCCTCGCGGATAGGCCGCGCGCTGTCGGAGGTGGAGGGACGGACAGACAGGCTGGCACGGCTGTCGTCAAAGTCGTCGCTCTTCGACGACCCGGGGGCCGAGATTGCAGAGCTCACCTCCCTCCTCAAGCAGGAGCTCGCGTCTGTGGGAGCTTCCATCGAGGCGCTCCCCACGTGCAAGCCATCGGGTCGCCAGCTGACTCCGCACGCAGAGGCAGTGCTACAGTGGCTGCAGGCGAACTTCTCGCACGGCACCGAACGATTTCAGGCGGCGCTGCAGCAGCGAGAGGCCATCCTCAACGCCAAGGAGTCCCGGCTCGCTGGCATCTCGGCCGTCGCCACAGCTGCAGCTCCCTCGACGCCGCAGGCTCCCTTTAGCGGCGGCCGCGCAGGGCGCTCGAATCTGCTCGAGGGTGCGCGGCGGCGGCGGCCGCACAATCACGTAGTGTCCCCTGAGCTGAGCGCCGTCAACGGCGGGCCGGCCGGTAGTGTGCTGCCGGTGGCGGGCGAGGTGGCGATCGACATGAGCGCGTTGTCTCCGCCTCCGCAGCAGCAGCAGCAGCAGCAGCAGCAGCAGCAGCAGCAGCAGCAGCACTTTTGGACGCCGCGCTCGCGGCAGCACCGCGACGAGGAGCTGACCGCGATGAAGTCGACCCTCGCAGAGCTAGGTGGCATGTTCCAGCGCTTCACGTCGGTCGTGGCCGAGCAGGGCGAGACCATCGAGCGAATCGACGCGAACACAGAGGCACGCCGCCGCCCGCACCAGCTGGCGCGTCCCGTCGGGCCCCACGCCCCCAGCCTTGGCGTGCGCAGGAGGCGTCGATAAACGTGGAGGAGGGCCACTCGCAGATCCTCAAGTACCGAAAGACGATGGAGAGTAATCGCGGCCTCATCATCAAATCCTTTCTCGTGCTCTTCTTCTTCATCGTGCTCTTTGGCACAGTGATGAGATAGCGTTTGTCGTCGTTTGGGGCTGTCCGCCCCTTGTACTCGGTAGATAAGATAAGAGAAGAGAAGATTGGTGGGTTTCACAAACGACACGACTCGCATGCTGCTCCCGGTCTGTTCGAGAGAGAGATGAGAGAGAGCCCTGAATTTAAAACGCGCCACCCTGGAGTTTGGCGCCTCGCGACCTCATGACGAGGAGCCTGGCCACGGCGCGGTCCGTGGCGACTCGCCACCTCCTGCACTTCTCGGACGAGCCCGGGGCGGCGGAAGCGCTGTTGCTCGCGTGCAGTGCGCATCTCGATGCGGGCCTCGCTGCCGCCTCGCTCCAGGTGGCGCTGGTCCCCGGCGTGGACCAGTGGCACGACGCCAACTCGTTTCGCACTTTGGCAACGGCGGTCCCGCTGGCTGCGGCGGCGGAGTGCTCGGCTGCCTTGGCGCACCGGCTGGTCGGTAGCATCCCAGCCGAGGCGTGGCTAGAGCTCAGCTGGCATGCTGCTACCCAGGCCACCGAGCAGGCGGGTTTGGCCCCCTACGGCGCTTGGACGCACGCCTTGCAGCGAGGCCTGCGGTGCCAGGTCACGGTGGTGAGCGGCACTGACAAAGAAGAGGGTGCCGACGACCCCCCTCCGGGCCACGAGCCGCCTCCATCCATCGAGCACTGGTGCGAGCTGCTGCAGGCGAGCCGTCTCTTGCTCCCCGCCTCCTCTCCGGCGGCGGCACTGACGCGCCTCTTCGAGACGCCGTGTCATTGGCGAGGCAGCGTGCGGCTGCCGGGCGCCGAGCTCGACGGCGTGCGGCTCTGCCCCCATCCGGAGGGCGGCTGCGCGGGCGGCGCATCCTCTGCAGACCCGAGCGAGGCGCCCCCAGCAGGCAGCGTGCTCGAGGCTCTGCGCCCGCTGCGCGCCTCACAGCTGCCGCGGCACCTCCGGCTGCCGCACCGGTGGGAGGTGCGCGGCACGCCTGGCAAGGAGTCGGACCGCTTCCTGAGGCAGTGGGCGCAGAGCTGCGATGCCGAGTGCGCCGCCGACGCCATGCTCGTGCGAGTCGAGCCGGGCACGACGAGCACGAGCGCGAGCGCGCTCGCGCCGCCCGCGCGTGCGCAGCGCGCGCGGACCAGCGTGCGGCGGCAGCAGTCGGGCTCGCAAGGCGCGAGCACCCTGCTACTCTTCTGTGAGGAGGGGCGGGTCTGGGCGCAGGCGTGCGCCGAGCCGGGTGGGCTGGCGGCGGCAGTGCTTTACCTAGAGTGCGCGGAGGCCGGCGTGGCTCCGGAAGAGGAGGAGAGGGAGGCGCGCACGCACACGCCAGCCGGTGAGGGGGCTGGGGGGGAGGTCGAGGGGACGATGGGCGACAAGGAGGCGGATGGCGGCAGCGGCGGCAGCGGGCGGAGCCGTCGGAGCAGCGGCCGGAGCAGCCAGGAGCGGAAGCGGCCGGCGGGGCCGGCGGCAGAGGAGGGCGCGGAGGGCGCGGAGGGCGAGGTGCGGCGGCGCGTGCGGCCGAGGGAGGCGCCGACCGAGGCAGGTGAGGCGTGGGCGAAGCGGCTGGACTTGAACAAGGCGGCCAGCTTCCGCGAGACGACGCGCGGCCCAGCGGCCCCAGCCCGGTGGCGTCAGGCCGAGAGCCGCGCGCTGCAGCAGCTGCGCCTCGTCGCGCCGCCCGCCGCTACCGCTGAGCCGCCCGCCGCCGCCGCTGCTGAGCCGCCTGCCGTCGAGCGGCACAGCAGCGCATCCAACGCATCCAGCGCGCCGCCACCGCTGCCCGCCACTGCCGCCGCCGCAGCAGAGATGGCGCCGCCCGCCGCCGCCGACACCTGCGCGGCTACCCAGCCCACACGCGATGAGGAGTTCCGCCCCATCGCCTCGGCAAACCCGGGGCTGCCGCTCGGGCTGGGCTCAGATCTTGGGCCGCCGTGCCCCGACTCGTCGGCGCAGGCGGGCGCGGCGCCGCAGAGGCGAGGGCCCGGTTCCTCCGCGGGCTCGTCGGCCTCGCACGCCTCGCGCGCCTCACTCCACTCGCACGCCTCGCGCAATAGCGGAGGGTCCGACCGCGGCACCGCGCTGCAGTCCTCCCTGGCGGCGGCGCCGCGCCAGCGCGGCGCGTTTGGCGTGGCGGCCAAGGCGGCTGCGCGGCCCGTGCAGTCCAATGCGGCGGGCGGGCGGGCCCGGGGCCACCTGCTCCTCTCGGCCACGGGCGGCTCCGCGGGCGGTGCCGCAGCGAGCGGCGGCGGCGGGGCGGGCGGCGGAGAGGAGCACGGTACCGCCGGCCCTGCCTCGGCACTAGCTCGGCAGAGCAGCGACGGCACGGCAACGGCGGCGGCGGCGGCGGTGGCGGCCACAGCCGGTGACGGGCTCGGGGTGACGATCCAGGATGTGCTCAGGGGATGTAGCGATCTCGTTCCCACCGACGCTGACGGTGGGGCAATCTGGCCCGACTTGCCAGACGGGCCACCGCCGCCGCCCAGTGCGGCGTGGGCTGGGGCCGCCCCTTATGAGGGGACGGAGCGGCATGTGGCGCTCGAGCGACTGCTGCCTGCGCCTGAGGCGGAGTACTGCTCGCTGCTGTGCACCTCGATGCCCGACGTGCTGCCTTACGCGCGCGTCGGCCGCTTCCGCCCGGCGCCGCCCGAAGGGCGCAGCACAAGCAGAGGCGCGGCGGCGGAGCCGGCGGCGGTGCGGCCACGCTCGGCCGGGCCGCTCGGCGCACCTGCCGCCGCCGACGAGCCGCCTCGCATGGCCGAGGGCGGCGGACCCGGCAGCTCGGTGCGCAAGGCCAGTGCGGCGCTGGTGAAGCGGCACGCCAAGCGGATGCTGCAGCAGTTTGCGACGAGCTGCGAGCTCTTCACCTGCCGCGCCGCAAAGCACGAGGGCTTCCTGAAAGCCGAAGTGGCGCAGGTGACCCAAGCGGCGCTGCGCGAGCTGGGCAAGGGCATCGACCTCGACGTGGTGAGCGTGAAGGAGCCTGTGGCCAAGGCTGCCGTCTCCGAGGCCCTCTGTGCCCTTATGTTTGCGGGCGCGGCGTCGTTGGCGCGGAAGGCCAACGTGCGTGGCAAGCCGCCAATCCCCGCCGCAGCCGCAGCGAGTGCGCCGGTCGATGACGGGGTGCCATGAGCAGCGAGGGCTCTACGGGTCTCGGGGGCGTCGTAGTCGTAGTGTTGACTACGGGGACAAACTGTAAAAATAAACGCTACACTAAACACGGCCTGGCCGCGCGCCTCGAGCCGCCCTCGCCATTCGTCGCATTCCACACAAGCACACTTTATGTTTTCCCCACCACACCGCACACGAGACCAGCGACGATTTTGCGACCACTGAAGAGCCACTCCGGTCTCCGCGTGGCCGGCGACGGCGTCTCGGCCCCACACTTCACCTCAATCTATCTTCCGCGCGCAGTGTCGAGTGTCGAGACTCGAGTCTCGCGTGGTCGCTGCTTTTGTGCTCATTTCCATAGAGTCATTTGACATTAAAAACAGGCAGGTCGTACAGCTTACAACATAGGATTCCTAGCACACTAATGGTCTGAAATAGATAAAGTCATGCATTGCGGCACAACTGGCACTGGGCCTCTCTGGACGCTACGCATCACTTGCACGTGCATTGCGACTCTGGGCAGTGGCCCTGGTTGCAATGTTGAGTGCACCACCAATCGTTGGCCGGGGGTGCCACTGCGAAGCAGGTGCGGCGATATCTCTTCTTGCGCGCCATGTCCTCCTTGGTCGAGTCCGGACCAACCTCCGTAATCGTACCCTCGGTCAAGTTGTAGAACTCGTCGCACCACGGCTTGTCGGTGGCCAACGGCGTAACGTAGACACGCTTCATCTCAAGGGCCGCGGTTGCTGAGTCAAAGTGCGAGTCGGAGGCATTGCAACGCCAGGGCGGCAACTCAGGAGCCTTGTTACTGTGTCCAAGGAGACCGTCCATATTGCCACGATCGTGGTCGATGACTGGGCGGACTCCGCGGTAGTAGTTGGGCAAGTGGCGCATGTAGGCGGCGTGCATCCAGCCAAAGGTGCAGCGGTGCAGCCAGCCGCCCTCATTGAGGAGCTTGTCGAGCACCTGGTCATCGGGCGCCATGTCGTTGCCGGGCCACGCGGAAGACTCGGCCCACGCCTGCATGAGGGCCTGCGCGGGGAGCGTGTTGTTCATGAAGATGACACCACTGGCGGTGGACGCGGCCGTGGTGTCGGTCTCGTTGCCCCAGAAGTTGAAGATGACAATGTCGCGCGGCCCGTCCTTCCAGCTGCCGGGCGTGAACAGCCGCGGGAACTGGTGGAACTCCATGTCGACGTCAAGCCAGACCATGGGCTTGTTGAGGCGCTTCGTCATGTAGTTCATGAAAAGCGGCTTCTGCGCGATGAACTTGAAACGGAACTCGGGCGATCCCTCGGGCGCCTTGGGACCGAAGGCGTCGGACGGCACCTCGGCGGTGAGGCAGCACACGCCGACCTGGTCGCACGAGGCGAGTAGCCGCTGTGACTTGGAGATGTACTTGGGCGAGTAGAGCGAGATGCCGACGAGGTTGGAGACGATGGTGCCTCCCGCCATCTCGCACGGCTCGGCGTAGTTGATCCGGAAGCCGTCGAAGGTCTCGAGGCGCGCCTCCATCTGTGAGTCGTCGTGGACGTAGTGCGGGTAGACCGAGTGCGGAGGCTTGGTGATGTTGACCTCGGGAGGGCCCTTGAGGTACTCGTCGAAGGCCTCGCGCAGCGCATCCTTACTGACCGCGTCCATCGTTCTGGGGGTCGGCCTCCACTCCTTGTCTGTCGGGGCGAAGTTGAAGCCACCGATGTGCAAGCAGTAGGCCTCACAGGTCTCGTCCTTGCCCCAGTTGGATGCCGCGCACTGTCCCTGCTTCGGCCCGGCCGTACACTCGTACGGCTTCTGCTGACTGCAGCCTCGGGGGATGTTCCATCCGCAATCGGGCAAGCCCATCTTCACGTCAGCCTTCCGGATGAGCGGCGGGGCGACCTTCCGCAGGCACGACTCGGCGCAGTAAGCTTTCGACTTCCACGGCACCGTGGAGCACTGGAACCGCAGGAAGCCGCTCAGGCACTCGTAGGGCTTCTCGATGGGGCATCCCGTGTCGGGATCCTCGCAGGTGTCGAGCACCTTGATCGCCTTGAAAACACGCTTCGGTCTCTCCGTGCACGCGCAGTGCTCCGCCGGGCAGGGCCACTCCTTGCTCACCTTGGTGATGCAGTTAGCAATGCACCACTCGTCGTTAATGTTACCCTTGACAGGCGAGAGCGGGTTGACACGGCAGTCGATGAAGGCCAACGGGTCGTCCTGCTTCTCGATGGACTCTCGCGCGAGGGCCTCCGCCCAGTCTTGCTCGGCCTGGTCCATGTTCTCTCCCCAATCCGGGTCCTTGGTCTCCTCGTCGGACATCCACACGTGGCCCGACTTAGTCTCGAGGCCCGTCGCATCCCAGCGCTGCCGATCCTCTTCCGTGACGACTTCGTCGGCCTTGTCATCGGTCGATGCGGCCCAGAGCTCGTCGTCGGTCTTGGTCTCGCCCTCCTCATCCTCCTCGTCCTCCGCGACCGGCTCCTCGTCCTCGTCCTCGTCCTCGTCCACCCAGGCCGCATCGCCCATGCCTCCTTTGACTCCGTCCTCCTTGTCGTCCACCTCGTTAGGGTTCTTCACGTTCACCCCCTTCTCCGCGGGCGCAGGCGGCGGTGAGGGAGGCTGGCCCTTAGGGGAGACGGCAGGGGCGGGCGCCGACGCCTCCAAGGTTACAGCCTTGGCAACGTTGCTGGCGGCCTTTTGACCGACTGCTGGAGCCACTGCTGCGGCTGCCGCTGGAGCGGCCGGAGCGGCCGGAGCGGCGGCTGCGACTGGAGCCACTAATGCGGCCGGAGCCGCTGCTGCGGCCGGAGCTGCGGCGGCGGCGGGAGCTGCTGCTGCGGCCGGAGCCGCTGCTGCGGCTGCGGCTTTGTAGGCTCGTGACCTCGCCAAGATCTCGTCGGCGGCCCCCGCGGGTGTGGAGGTTGCGGCAGATCTCCACTGACTGGTGGTCGAGCCAGGCACCTCGTCCAATGGAGAGGGGGCGACGGGGGTGGCAGGGGTGGTGGCGGCGGCGGACAGCGAAGCAGCAGCGGGGGCAGCAGCCAGCCGCTGCTGATCCTCTTTGTTCCCGCGCTCTCGCTCTTGCTGCTCCTCGTCGTCCAAGATGCCTGCTTTCACCTGGAGGGCTTGCTGGCCCTCTACCGCCAGCTCAAGCTTGACCGCCAGTTGCGGCTGCTGTGGCAGCGACGGCGGCTGCTCCGGCTGAACGACGGCTGCTGCCGGCGCCACGAGTTGGCTAGCGTTTTGGCCCGACAAGTCGGGCGCCTGCACAGCCACACTGGTATTCGAGGCGGCTGCGTCCGGCGCTGCCAAAACAGTCTGCTGCGGCGACACGGGCTCCGGCTGGGCGCTTGGCGGTGCCACCGGGAGCACGTCTACCGGGGAAGATACATTTTGCATCGAGGCAGTCGTGTTCGTCTCCGGCGATGGCGCCGCGAGCTGGACGACCGAGGCAGTCGTGTTTGCCTCCTGCTGCTGCTGCTGGATGGCTACTGATGGCACCGTGGGCTGGACGGTTGCAGTCGCGTTCGTCTCCGGCGATGGTGCCGCGAGCTGAACGACCGAGGCAGTCGTGTTTGCCTCCTGCTGCTGCTGCTGGATGGCTACTGACGGCACCGTGGGCTGGGCAGTCGTGTTCGTCTCCGGCGATGGCGCCGCGAGCTGAACGACCGAGGCAGTCGTGTTTGCCTCCTGCTGCTGCTGCTGGATGGCTACTGACGGCACCGTGGGCTGGACAGTCGTGTTCGTCTCCGGCGATGGCGCCGTGACTGTGGCATTCTCCTGGCTCGCACCCAGCGGCTTCAGAGTGTCAGCAGCGGCAAAATTCGAGTCGGTGCTCAGAAGCTTCACGTACTCCTGCTTTGGTGGCGCGGGCTCGGCAACCACTTCCTGCATCGCGGCCGCAAGTGCTGAGGAGAACTCTGCGGCGGTGTCGCCCAGGCTGGCCGGAGTAAGGCCCATATCTGCCAGTGCTGAGGCGCCCTCCCCCGTCAGCTGCGGCAGCACAGCCGTGACCGAGGCCACGAGCGCGAGCATGGCGCCCGCCAGGGGCGTCGCACGGACAAAGAAGGCAACTGACTCCTCTTCTAGTAGAAAAAGAATAGCTTTCTGGTAGAAAAGCCGCACGCATCTAGACTACGACGCTACAACCGCAACGTCTCACCTCCGAAGAGGCACCTCCGAAGAGGCTGAGGCCCCTCGCCACCTCACCCACCATAAACTTCCCGTACCCTCACCCTACCTACCTACCCCCGCATGCACCGGTCGGTGGTGCTACCACGGTTAGATTTATACGTAGCGCCTTCGCGCTGGCCACCAGGCACCCAGCTCAGAGCTCGTCGTCCTCGGTGGCCACGGCGCCGTTGCCGGCGCGGCGCGCGAGCGCGCGCTTCTTTCTCCTTGCTTGGCGCCCTTGCCCGTCTTCCCGTGGCGCTTGGGCCAGCGGAAGGCGGGCAGCTCGGTGTAGAAGGTGCCGTCGAGCTCCGTCTGCATGATCTGCTCCCAGTCGTTGCAGGGGTAGGCCATGCACTCGCTCGCCCTTCTCGCCCTGGCACGGCACGGCCTTGGCGTTAAAGTTCTTGCAGAAGGGCATCTCCTGACCCCAACTCAGTGGCTGAGTCCCCTTTTTCACGCTGAGGGCTTACAACGCTACACGCTAATTAAGGAAGGCCATTTCTCAGTCGGGCACCGGGGTGATTGATGAGACGCACGCATCTAATCTACGACGCACACTTCGGAGGTGCCTCTTCGGAGGTGAGACGTTGCGATTGTAGCGACGTAGATTAGATGCGTGCGTCTTTTCACCAGAAAATCTCCCTCTCGGCACTCATCAGAGTGCCCGACTCAAATGATTAGGGTGCCCGACTCTCGTCTTGGTCCTCTTCAGTCTCTTCGACCGTGAATTCCGTGATGCGACCATCCCTTCTCATCTCGCACGCGGCTGTGGCCATGGCCACGACGGCCGACTACTATTATACAGCTGGTATGGACATGCGCCATACGATGTGGACGCTCAGTGAGCAAGGCGTTTCGATGTACAGTGTTGACGGAGCGACGCTCCTCAAAAGCCTTCCCAACGACGAGATCTGCCGGGCATATGAATCGCGTGGCAGCACCACCCACAACTGTGACTTCAAAGACGCCGTATGCATGCGGCCACTGAACCCGCGACCCAAGAGGCCGCTCATGCGATCTTTAGGAGCTTGCTAAGTTGCACGTCCTCGCCGCTTGTGCACAGATCTCCGACGGCAAAAAGTACGTCTGGGCGAGCAACTCGCACGGCGGGTCTTTCATCGAGGCCTTTTCCATCGACACTGGGATGCACGTGGCGTCGCTGCCAACCTGCGGCTTTCCATACCTCCTCGATTATGCGCCGCACCGCGAGGAGCTATGGACGCAATGCTGGAGCCCAGACGCGGCTGACGGTGACTTGGGCCACCTTGACACGTACTCAACGAACGCTCTCGGCCTCGACCACCAGCAGATCCAGCTCAAAGAGCTGGAGTCTCTCGCAAATCCACACGTATACCGTGGCAAGGTCATCCTGGACGCGGCCATCCCGAATTTCGCGTATGCCACGCTGCTCAAACCAGGTGGCATCTACAAGGTCGACATCAACTCGAAGCAGGTCGTCGCAACTCTGACGGACAACGGCGCGGTCAGCGTCGTCGTCGCCACCAGCGGAGGCGGTGGTGGCACCAGCGGCGGTTCCAGCGGCGGCACCAGTGGCGGTACCGGCGGTACCGGCGGCAGCACCAGCGGCGGCGGCGGCACCAGCGGCGGCGGCGGCGGCACCAGCGGCGGCGGCGGAGGCGGTACCGGCGGC
>Ga0209302_10001621_pt1 | contig 13169 bp, 11 predicted proteins | sample ArcOceMetagenome_2_FD_187445 | JGI IMG/M metagenome (GOLD analysis project Ga0209302, IMG submission 187445) | Marine eukaryotic phytoplankton communities from Arctic Ocean - Arctic Ocean ARC135M Metagenome (SPAdes) (version 2) | ecosystem: Environmental > Aquatic > Marine > Oceanic | place... | reverse complement strand
TGTATGGGGTGATGGGGTGTGTGCAGGGGGTGTAATGGGATACAAGGGGATCGAAGGGGGTTCCAGGGGAGTAATGGTAAGGGGGGGTGGGGGAGTCGTGGTGCCGGAGGGGCCACCTTCTGTCGGTCGAGGGAAGCGTGGCCGCCCTGCGCCTCGAGTGCGGCGAGGCGCGCTTCACGCTCGGCGGCGGGCAGCGGCGGCAGGCGATGGATGCCCACGAGCAGCGAGTAGTCGAGCAGGCCCGCGGCCGAGAGGAAGGCGGCGTCGGCCGCGACGGTCTCGGCGAGCGCCACCTTGGTAGCTTCGCTGGCGTCGACCACCATGGCAATGTCCAGCCATTCCCAGTCACGCAGCGTACCGTAGGCCACACTGCCCATCGCCGGGTCGGCCGCCGCGTGCACGCCGTGCAGGAAGCGCGCGGCGAGCGCGCGGCGGTTGGCGGTGGCTCCCTTGAGGTCAAAGGTGAGCCACGCTCGCACGGGTAGGAAGTTGCGCATCACGACGAAGTAAACCTGGGAGGCATATGCACATCTGCATGCGCACCTGCACCAGCACCTGCACCTGCACCCACACATGCACCACGGCAAGGCAGACCTTGTCGGAGCACTGCCAGCGGAGCGAGACCGAGTGGCAGCCGAGGTACTGGATGAGAGACCGGCCGCGCCGGGCGGCGACGTGCCGCGCGTAGGCGGGGAGGATGGCCATGAGCGTCTGCTTCTCGGCGCGCGAGATCTGCTTGACGATGAATCGCGAGACGGCGCCGCCGTGGCCGTCCTGCTGCACCACCCGGAAGAAGAAGGAGCCCGACGCCCCCTCGCTCACGCTTTCCCTCAGCTTGCGCCGCCAGCGGCTGTCGTGCTCAGAGAGGTCGTCGGGGAAGGCGCGCGCGTACGTGGCCGGGTGCACGCCAAAGGCGACGCGGATGGCGCGGAACGTCGCCGCCTCGTAGTGCTGCGCCTGCGAGCGGTCTGGCGCGAGCAACGCACCGCGCACCGCGTGCAGGTGCGAGTCGGACTGCGAGCGTGGCACCGGCACCTCACCGCACCGCGTGCCGCCGCCATCGCCTCCGTCGCCGCCTCCGCCCGTCTCAACCGTGCTGCCGCACGCGTGGCCCGGCACAGTGGGCGGCGTGGCGCCGAGCAGGCCACGCGCCGCCGCGCTGCCGCCGCAGCTGCCCGCCCGAGCCGCCATGGCCGCCGGCGAAGCCCACGGCAGCGGGGCAGTGGGCGGCGGCGGCGGCGGCGGCGGCGGCGGCGAGGCGAGGGCACCTTGCGACTGCGCGCAGCCGGGTGGCACCTTGGGGGCGGCGGGGGGTGGCGCGGCGCGGAGCGGCTGCAGCGCACCGGCCGCGAGGGCCGCGAGCGTGCCCGCGCGCGGCTGCGGCGAGCGGAGCGACCCGTGCGGCAGCGGCTGGGAGAGCGGCTGTGAGGAGGGCTGCGACGACGGCGGCGGCGGCGGCGGCGAGGCAGCACACAAGGGCGTGCCCAGTAGGCTGTCGCGGCTGACGGCCGCACGCGAGCGCGCCCAGCGCGCCGCGGCACCGCTCAGGTCGCCGCCGCTGGCCGGGCTGCGCGCACAGGTGTAGCCGTCGCGCGGCGAGGCGAAGCCTGTGAGATCGCCGAAGTCGTGGTTGGAGCGGGGCGAGGCGAGCACGCCAAGGTCGACCGAGGCTCGTAGCAGCTCCGCCGGGTGGTGGAGGCCGCTCGCCAGCAGCTCCTCCTGCAGGGGATGGGGGGTGTGGTGGGAGGGGCGGTGGGTGGGGTGGTAGCGCAGGGAGGGGAAGACGGTGAGGTAGCGCGGGGCAGTGCAGGCTGTCACAGCCTTCCAGCTGGCAGAGGGCTGGTTACAGCGGCAGCCGGCACAGCCCCACCCTCCCGCCCCTCGCACCCGCTCGCCACCCCGCGTGAAGGTTGCTGCTGGGGGAACTTGCGCCAGCCAGCTTTGGGCCAGGGTCAGGTTTGGGACCTGCAGCTCCCTCTGCGCCAGCTTGCCTATGCCGCACGCCACGTCATACACGACCTCGAAGCGCAGCTCTTCCTTGAAGCCCACCTAGTAAGTGGTGAGTAAGCTAGTAGCAAGTCAGAAGCGCAGTACCTCCCTGAAGCCCAGCCATGCACCTATGCAGTGTGCGTGCCTTGCACATGCACGTGCACATGCACATGCACTGCGCGCCCACAAACGCCCACCTCCTCGATGCCCTGCAGCGTCGCCGCGCGCGCCGCGCGCGCCTCGCGCGCCGTCGTGAGCACGCGCCGCAGCTCATCGCCAGGGTTGACGGCGCGCGGCGCGCCGCGCTCGAAGAAGGCGCCCACCGGGGCGCCATCGGCGGCGCGTGCGCTCGTCGGCGCCACGCAGGCCGACGCGGCGCAGGGCGCACCGCGCGCGTCGTCGGCGGACGCGGGTGCGGGTGCGGGTGCGGGTGCGGACGCGAGCGACAGCAGGCTGGTGCGGCTGGCGTTGCGACTCAGGCCGGCGCGCGGCATGAGCGTCGTGAGGCGCTGCGTCCGCGCGCGCTGCTCGGCGACGACCCGCCACGGCTTCGTGAAGGAGCACACGCCCAAGTAGAGGTAGAGCACCTGGTTAGGGTTAGGGTTAGGGTTTGAGCTTGGGTGAAGGTTAGGGTGAGGGTGAGGTTTACGGTGCGGTTTGAGCGGGGGTGGAGGTAGAGCACGTCATTGATGACGAGCCAGCCGAGGAAGGAGAGCACGGGACCGCCGCTCAGCAGCAGCGCTAGCACGTGCCACACCGGCACTTGCTCGGCGGGCAGCTGCGGGCTAGGGCCGGGCGGCGCGGGCGGCGCGGGCGGCGCGGGCGGCGGCGGCGCGTCGACGAGGACGGCCGGCGGTGAGGGCGGCCACGACTGCGAGGGGGCAGCGAGGCACTGCCAGATGAGGTAGAGTGTGAGGAGGAGCGCGGCGCTCAGTTGGAGCGCGTGCACGACCAGGTAGGCCGTGCAGTGGCGCATCACGCGCTGCCGCGCGAGGTATGTGATCGAGGCCGCTGCTGCCGTACCGTCGTCCGAAGCGGCCTTGAGCGCACGGGAGACGAGGAAGGAGACGCCGGCGTGCAGCGCGCCGCCACCGATGACGAAGAGGCCGAAGGGCAGGAAGACGAAGCCAACGCTGAGCAGCAGCAGCGCTGCCTCGTCCGCAGGCCTGCCGCCCGTCCACCACGCGCCCTGTGCATTGTGGACGAAGAGCGGCACCACCGTGCCGACGACGACGGCACCGGCAACGCAGAGGACGAAGCAGGGGTAGGACCAGCGCACGCGGTTGGGGCGGAAGGGGTTGCGGTAGATGGCCGCCAGGTCGATGTACATGAGGACGCGCCAGGCATGCGAGGCCACCTCGAGGGCTGCAATTGAGATGAGCAGCACGAGCAGATATTGGAACTCGACGCCGCGGAAGGTGAAGTCGGCCCTGTTGTTGCCATAGAAGTAGAGGCTAACGAAGCCGGCCGAAACGAGGGCGTCGCACAGCGCGGCGCGGAAGACGAGCCAGCCGGGCGTGCGCCGCACCCTCTTGAGCGTTGCATACACGTAGATGAGCAGCAGGGAGCTGACGAGCGAGGCGCCGCTGCCCACGAGCAGCGTCACCTGCACCTCCTCGTAAACGACGGGCCACAGCGCGTAGACGTCCACTCCACCGACCGGGGCGGCCATGGGAGGTGGCGCTGCTCGCCCCGGAGGAGGTGGCGCTGCTCGCCCCCGGAGGAGGTGGCGCTGCTCGGCGGAGCCGTTCTTGACGAGTGCTCACGAGTCGACGCACTTCGAGTTGAACAGCTTCGCTAGTTATTACCCCTGAAACGGGGAAGCGGGTCCGTGGACAGAGAAAGGCGCAGGGGCCGTTTCGGGGATGTTAAACAGCGGCTGGGCAGACAGACAGATTATTGGGTGACACAAGCCACACAGACGGGCTAAACCGTCTGTGAACCCAGCTGTGAACAGACACACACACTTAGCACTTACCAGTTACCACCGCCTCTCGCGAAATTTGAGCGCACGGTTTCTTTAAAATGAGCGGACAATGCACGTTTATCGGGGCTGATCGGGTGGCACCTACGACTGACCTACGATCTACCGTAGCCTAACTAACCGTAGCCCTGACCGTAGTAAGACTGTGTAGGGCACCGCGGGACGCGAAAGGTGTTCAAACACATCAAAGTGTTGCAGATTTGCAGTCTACGTACATACTTAGCATTGGGCGCTATACCCGCTATATAGGCTATAACGTATATAACCTTGGGTCCAATACTCTGGACCCACACACCACACCCAATGGCAATGCGCAATGGCGAATGGGTCTGTAAATTGCGGAATGCCATTCCTCTTCGGTAGGTGACCAATCGCAATTCCCCCGGGCCCATCTCAAGTGGGTTCTCTGTTCTGTTCTGCCGGTTGTCTTTCGCTGCTACTAGTGGTGTGTGCCTGATCCGCTCTCAGGTGGGCGCCGCTGGTTTTCCAAAGAAACTACATTCGCAACACAAAAAAATCGAAATTGGATATTCTGTTCAATCTCGTCGCGCGACGCGCCGTGGGACAGTCTGGAGTCTCTGGGGCGGCGGGATGGCCCGGCCTTGGCGCGGCGCGGGAATTTCCACACACACACACAGACACAGGTCAGACTGAAAGTGTTCTGTTGGTTTCAACCTGTTTTACGGTAAAACCCCAACCACGTGAGCCGATGGCAGCGTGCAGTCCGGCGAACTCTGCGACACAGGGGCGCCTCCGACGATGGGCGCGAGGTCATCGGCGGCCTCTGTCGGAGGCCCGTCTGCTACCGGAGGGTCAACTATCGAGACAAAATTCGCCAGCGTTGCGGGGTCGGGTAGGACATGCAGGCGCGCCTGCCGCTGCGTGTCCGCCTCGGCGGCAGCCGCGCGCTTGGCGTCACGCCGCGCCTGCGCGCGACGTGCAACGGCCTGCGCATGCGCGCTGTGCTGCCGCTCGGCGAAGCAACTGGCGCGCAGCGGCTTCTCTTCAATCCAGCACTGGCGCGCCAAGCTTTCCAATCTGCTCGGCGCAGGGCGCTCCTTACGGCTTGGCAGCGGCGCTCGATGCGACGGGCCTGGTGCGGCGTCCTCCGTTGTCCGCTGGGCACGCTCCTCCCGCTGTGCCTGTAGCTGCTGTCTGCGACGGCCATCGGCCTCCTGCGCCTCCTCTAGATTGGCCGCCTCCATCGCCGCCAGCCGAGCAAGTCGCTCCGTGCGCTCTACTGCCGCTGCGGCGCGAACATTCTCCTGCTGCCGCTCCTCTTCCTCGTGCTGCGCGGCGGCCCGCTCTCGGTGGCGCCTCTCCTCCTCGCGGTCGGCGTCGCTCCTCGCCAATTGCCTCGCATGATGCTGGAGTGCTCGCGCGACGCGAACGTGGCCACCGTCCAGGGCCGCCTCCAGGGCGTCCTCGTGGTGCTGCGCACCGGCCTTGAGCAGGACCTCCACAACCCTCAGGTGGCCCACGGAAGCGTGCTTGCCAGGGATCATTGCCGCCTCCTCCAGAGCGGTGACCCCGTTCCACGCCTCGGCGTCCACGCTCGCACCGGCGCGTAGTAGCGCCTCAACCACCTTCACACGGCCCTCAGAGGCCGCGTGAGCCAGGGGCGCCATCCCGAGCGTCCAGTCAAGGTCAAGGCCCTCCGTGACGAAATCTTGCACGTTGGCATCGGCGCGGGCTTCGAGGAGCGTCTCGACGATGGCTGTGCAGGCGTCGTCTACGGCGTTCCCCGCACGTATCAAATGCGAGTACTGCTTCGTGGCATGCATCGCAGATATGAGTGGGCCTGGCCATTGGCAATTCCCTCGCAGCTCCGGGTTGGCTCGGCTCCGCAGCAGGAGCTGCACCGTTTCCACCTCCAGCGATTCTGTTGCGTAGATGAGTGGCGTTGCGCCCTCGTCGGTCGGCAGGTCGATGTTGGCTTTGTGCTCGAGCAGAAGGCGCACCACGTCCACGTGGCCCGCGCCCGCACAGACATGGAGCAACGCCACTCCTTCAAAGTCATCTTCGTCCGTGCGGATCACATCCTCGGCCGTCGCCCTCGCCAACGCGTCCACGCAACCCCCTTGGGCGATCCAGCTGGCCACCGGCTCAATAACACCGTCCGCTGCAGCGCGCATCACCGCCCAGGGCACGGTGCCGACCAGGCAAAACAGCCATGGCAAGCGCGGCAAGGGCGACCTCTCGTGCTTTCGGAGCAGCTGGGCACAGTTTGGCGACCACTCGTTCGATCGTTGCCGGGACCAAGTCGGGCACCAGTCACGGGCGGTCCGGCCCTTCTCATCTCGCAGTGTGGCGTTCGCCCCGGCGTGCAGCAAAAGCTTCAGCGTTGCGCCACGGCCGTGCTTTGCGGCCAGCATGAGTGCGGTCTCGCCCTGGGCTCCTTGGAAGTCCAGGCTGGTGCGGGCTCGCAGGAGGTGGACCACGCTGCCGTGCTCGCCCTCTCTGGCAGCGAACATCAAGGCAGTGCGTCCAAATGAATCCTGCGCGTCGATGGAAGCCGACCGCCTCAGGAGCAGATGTAGCACAGGCACATGTTCCCAGGCGGCCATAAGTAGCGTCATGCCCTCGGGCGTGCTGGCCTCCGCAGACCCTCCATCATCCAACCATCGTTCCACCTTCTCGAGCTCGCCATCGGAAGCTGCGGCATGCGCAGCTAGAAGAGACACCTCGCCCTTCGCCAAGAGCGCACCCGCTCTGCTCTGTCTGCGCCTTGGCGGCATTCCCTCTCTCTCACGTGAGGCATTCCCAACAGAGCGCGCGAGAGGCATTCCCTCTCTCTCACGTGAGGCATTCCCTCTCTCTCACCGTCTCGCGCGCTCTGTTGGAGCGAAAACCGCAGTGATGAATATCTGGTGAATATCGTCTAAGGTCGGGAGGACCGCTCAGGAGCGGGTGACCGGAGGGCGATGGCGCAGGATTGTGCTCGATGACGTTCTGGCCGAACACGTAGTCGAACTAAGAGGTAGGGCCCGTGTCTGGCCGTGGGGGTAGCGGGAGTTTTGGCAGCGGCCGCACCGCTGGGTATGCCATCGGGGAAGGTCGGACATCACCCTGGCTGGAAGCCATTGCAGGGATCCGCAGCGACCATGTCCCAGGCTGGGCTCCAAGCCCGTGCCGGCTCCCCGGACCCGTTACGAGGTACGAGACATGTCTCCGTCGGGTTCTCACCGCCGCGACCGTCTCAAGCACCCCCTTCCGAGCGCCAGTAAATGTGTGCGGGGCGGGGTGTGCGCGGGGCAGGCGGAGTCCGGGCGTCTGGACGTCAACACACTCGGACTCTGGGTATTCACTGTCTCTTTTACAGCAGAACATGTCACGTGTACGTGGGCTAGAGTTCTTGGGGTAGGGGCATTCCATACTCGATGTCGGTGCATGTGTGTGGCCTAGAGTTCTCGGGGTCAGGGCGTTCCGGACTCGATCTCGGTTTGCCGTAGTCTCGGGGCGTATTCGGGGCGGGGGGCGGGGGGCGGCGTGTGTACGGGCCATCTCCATTCCATCCATGCCCCCAGCGTGCCGGGTCGATCGCCACGCCGCGCAAGTGGGCAGTGAAAGAGACAAGCTGACAAGGGCTTCAAGGAATCACAAGCGCGTGGGTCCGGTAAGGTCACACAGCTCAGCCAGAAATTCGTGCGTGCCGGCTCCGCTCGGGGAGGAGCCGCGGCTCCGCACGGGGAGCCGCGGCTCCGCATGCGTGCGGAGCCGGCCCCGCGTTTTTTGGGTGGGGGGGGGACGGAGCCCGGCTCCGCCCCAAAGCTTTGGGCTCCTCGCGGGAACTTACTTTCAACCCCCCTATCTTATCTTATCTTATCTCTATCTATCCCCTGCCTGTGTGTGTGTGGCATGGTTGGTTGGTTGGTTGGTGAGAGAGGTGAACGCACGCAAATCCGGCACAGCCGACACGGCCCTTCCTTAAAACCCGGCTCCTCTCGATCTACAGTGGGGCTCCACCCCCCGGCTCCCCGGCTCCGCGTGCGGAGCCGCGTCCCCTCCCCGAGCGGAGAGATAAGAGAGATATCGCTTATCTCTTATGTCTCTCTCGAGCGGAGATGAGAGATCAGATTGCCGGCCGAATTTCTGGCTGAGCAGCCCAACCCAAAACGGGGCAAAGTTTTGGTGAAGAGAGCCCCGCGCGCCTATCTCTGCGCCGCGGCGTCACGGACTAGCGCACCATGGGCGACAGCGCCCGCTTTGTGCTCAAGGGCATTGAGGGCATGCTCCAGACCGACGTCAAGTTCTTCTCCATGGTGCGCAGGGACGGCGAGCGAATGTGCGCCCAGCCGCCGCCGCCGCCTGCACTGTGCCACGCAGCCGCTCTCTTCTAGCTCTCAGCCTCCGACACACCGAACGCGCAGGTACGTCTGCCTCGGCAAGCGCGCGCTCTTCCTCCTCGACTTTGACCCGCCCTTCCAGGAGCAGTTCTACTACGCCTGGATCACGCAGGTGATCATCGACTCGGACAACCTGCTGCTCTTCCAGGTCGACTTCTCGGAGGGCCGGCCCTCGCTGATCCTCGAGAGCTTCGAGCGCGAGCGGTTGTGCGAGGAGCTCGCCATCTGCTGGAAGGCCGACTTCATGTTCCGTAAGTGGACATGGCAGACCTTTGCGCTCAAGCGCGGCCTTTGCGACGTCGTCAAGCGCGAGCGGACGGCGAGCGAGTTCACGACGCCACCCGACAAGATGCAGAAGATGGAGAACAAGGGCTACTTCATGTTCGCCGACGACGCCTTTCGCGCCGACCCGCCCGGCCCCGACGGGCAGCCGACGGGCAGCTACCGGCTGACGGGGCGCGACACTGAGCTCAAGTTTCAGGTCGAGCCGCCACAGCCCGTCTCAGTGCTGGGGCGGCGGGAGAAGGACCTGCTGCGGCTGGCGGCGGAGCGCGTGGCGCGCTCCATGTCGGCCGACTCCGAGATGATGGTGCTGCGCTCAGAGCAGTGCCACAAGCGAATCAACCACCCATGCTTACGATCTCATGATCTTACCAAGTAGACTGAGGCCTCTCTACTCTCCCCCTCACTGCACTCACTAGGTACCACAAGCGGATGAACCTGATGGGCGACCTCGCCTCGTGGGCCTGCTGGACAGTGCACCTGCGCACGCCGCAGCTCGACATTGGCGTCATTGCGACGCGACGCAAGTACATCCCGCCCGTTGGCGACCAGTACCAGGACATCTTCATCGTGCAGACGGACGACGTCGAGGGCGGCAGCCCCGAGCTCTTCATGCAGGGCCTCGAGAGGCAGGCGCGCGCCACGCCATGCACACGCACAGATGCGCCGTCGCAGCACTCCCCCCCTAGCGCCCCGCCCCCCCTAGCGCTACCCCCCCTTGCCCCCCCTAGCCCCCCCCGCTCGCCTTGGCAGGCGGACACCCTCTCACCGTTGGTGCGCGTGCCCTTCTACGACGACACGATCACGCGCATCAAGGCCGACGCGCTGCTCTACGACGAGGACTCCTTCTCGTGGTTCCAGGTAGGGACCGCACGCTCTGACTCTAGCCCGTCGCGCCTCACGCCCCGCATCATCCCTTCACCCCCTCATGCTCCCACCCCATTTCCCCCTCCCATCCCCCCCACACACTACTCCTCTACGACCCGTCACCCGCCACCTGCCACCCACCTCTCCTCCCCCACCCGCCACCCGCCACCTCTCCTCCCCCCTTGCGGCTGCAGGCGGAGGACATCCTCTCCGTCAACCAGGATGCGGTGTGCCTTCTCCCTAGGGTTCACAGGAGGGATGCGCAGGGTCACAGGCGAAATGCGCAGGGTCGCAGCCTCTGCCACCTGCGGTTGCAGCCTCTGCCACCCACGGTTGCAGGCACGCGCCTTCTACAAGAGCGTGGCCAACCTGCTCGTCGTCGAGAAGGAGGCGGACTACGACATGTCTCAGGTCGAGAAGGAGACCGTGCTCATTGACGACCCCTTCCGCGTCGTCACCGCGCTGTGGGAGGAGGCGCGCCACCTCCCCCCACCTCCCGCCACCTCGCACCGCCCCGCGCCACTCCCGCGTCGCCCCGCGCCACCCCGCGCCACCCCGCGCCACCCCGCGCCACCCCGCGCCACCCCGCGCCACCTCCCTCCACCTCCCTCCACCTCCCTCCACCACCCTCCACCTCCCTCCACCTCCCTCCATCTCCCTCCACAGGCGCCCGGCCTCAAGGAGGACAGCGACGCGCGCGCGTGGGCCAACTGGCGGCAGCGCGTCGCGCGCTTCCTGTACTGGGCTATCGACGGCGGCCTGCACCCTGGCGAGATGACGTCGACCCTAAACCCTAAGCCTAAGCCTAACCACGACCCCGAGCCTAACCCCAGCCCTAAGCCTAACCCCCGCCCGAACCCTGACCCTAACCAGGCGAGATGACGCTCGATATGCTCATCAAGTGCGAGCGGCGCCAGTCGTGCTCGCTGCGCGCGCGCGACATCCTGCAGCGGCTCTTCGACTTCTTCATCCACATGAACTCGGACTCGACGCCGTACGAGCTCGATAGCGCGGCGCTGGGCGACCGCGTGACCGACGTCGACTTCATGGCGGCCTTCCGCTGCAACAAGCGGCCGCTGCTCGTGCTGCTCGAGCGCGGCTTCATTCAGCGCACCCTCGAGGACGAGATGCCGCCCAAGTACATCACCTTCCTCTCGGAGATGCTCAACCGCCCCTTCGAGGACACGGGCACGGAGCTGCTCGTCGCGCTGTGCAACCAGGTCGCACTCATCTCGCAGGTATCTCCGCAGATCGGATCGCTCGCACATGCAATATGCACGCACGTCGTGCGGTAGCATGCATCACCGATGCATGTGCAGGCCATGCACACACCCTCTCGCATGCATGCCGACGTCTATACATGCGTGCGTGCGTGCCGAGCACGCTCGATGTGTGTGCACACGCCCCACGGCCTCCTCGGCAGGTCGAGTTCCAGCGCGAGAAGCTCATGGCCTCGCACGTGCTCCTGCCGCTGATCGAGCTGCTGCGCTCCGACCACGACGTTCTGCTGCTCGCCGTGGCCAAGGCGCTGATCAACCTCTCGTCGGGCAACGCCGCCGCCAAGGAGAGCATCGTCAACGAAGGCGGAGTGCGCTCGCTGCTGCCGCATCTGCTCACCAAGACGGAGGTGCCACCTCCCCTATGTGTAGCCGTGGGTGTGCTAGGGGCTGCAGCCCCATGCCTGCAGGCCGTCACGCCACCCTGTGCCCTCTGCCGCCTGTCGCGCAGGACCCCGCGCGACATCCATGCCCATGCATATATGATATACGATGTATGCATGCTCTGTGCAGGACCTCACGCGCGCCTTCTGCGTGCTCCTCAAGAACTGCCTCACCTCGCCCGACCTACGCGAGCGCATGGTCAACGACGGCGCCGTGCGCCCACTCGTGCAGCTGCTGCACAAGACTGAGATACGGGGCGCGCAGCGCTCGCCCGCCGTGGTGGCGGCCGCCGCCTCGGCCGTGTGGAACATCTCGGCGCACGAGAGTGCGAAGGAAGCCGCCTCCCGCCTCGAGCCAGTAGCGCGCCTGCAACCCCGTGCATCTGCGCTGCAACCCCGTGCATCCGCGCGACAACCCCATGCACCCAGGCCGCCACCCTACGCATCTAGGCTGTCTCCCCATGCATCTAGGCTGCCACCCTGCGCCCCCCAGGCGCTCGTGATCAAGGAGCACGGCGTCGAGGCGCTCACCGAGCAGCTGCAGAACTCGCAGAGCGAGGACGTCTGGCAAAAGTGCGCGGGCTGCCTGATGGTGCTCGCTGCCAACTCGGACAAGGTCAAGAACCTCATCGGCGAGCAGATGGGAGTCAAGGCGCTCACCGCCATTGTCAAGCAGCCCAACTGCTCGCAGGTGGTGCTCAAGGCAGTGCTGGGCGCGCTCGCCGTGCTGAGCAGCGACGACCGCAACATGTCGATGATGCGCGAGGAGGGCATGGAGCAGCTCATCGAGAAATTCGAAAAGATCAAGGACGACAGGGTAAAGATGTTCGTCAAGCAGCTGAAAGACCGCTTGCAGAACACGGACGGCTAGTTGGGCTGTAGACCGTGTAAAGTGCATACTTACTGTAACCGTGTCCGGAAGTCTAGATCCGTGTGTTTTTAAAAGCGCGCGCGCCGTCGATTATTCCCCCCCGCCTTCACATCGCTCTTCGGCATCTTCCCCGACTCCTCCTACGGCCCGACACCATCACCACAATGATGCTCTCGATCGGCGTCGCAGGCTTCCAGGCGGGCCGCCCGGCTATCCACCCCACGCGCGCGGTGCGTGCGGTGCGGGGCGAGTCAGCATGCATGATGGCAGGCAAGGTTGTCGTGACCGACGGCACCTCCTCGTTTTACGAGAGCCGGGGCATCTTCCAGAGTCTGCACGACCACGGAGACTTCAGCGGGATCGAGGCGTACTCCTCGGGTAGCGGCACGACCGCCGACGCCAAGAAGATGCTCCTCTCGCGCAACGCGCGGTACAGCGGCCTCCTGGACCTGCTCACCTTCAGCGAGGGCGAGCCTGCTGAGGCCTTCGCGGGTGCCGACACGTGGTTGTCGATCAACTCGGACGGCGCGACGGTGAGCGCGCAGCTGGCGGCGGCTAAGGCCGCGGGCGTCAAGCGCGTGCTCCTCCACTATTCCGCCAACGGCCCGACCGACGGCACGAATGCCGACAGCCTATCCGGCGAGCTCTCGGGCCTGACGTACACAGTGCTGCGCACGGGTACGCTGACCAAGGAGAGCGGCGGCGGCGGCATGAAGGTGGGCGAGCTGGCCGACCCGACCTGCGGCGAGGCGACGAAGGACGACGTGTACCGCATCATCACGGAGGCCCTCTCGCTTGACTCCGCCAGCGGCAAGATGCTCAGCCTGTGCTCGACGGACGACGTGGTCCAGCTGAAGGCCATGCGGCAGGCGGGCTGCACGCGGCGCGAGGAGGCGGATGCGCTGCTAGGGGGCAAGATCAAGGAAACCGAGGTGGTGGCGGAGGCGGAGGAGACCGCGGAGCAGAAGGCCGAGCGCACGAAGACGGAGACGCAAAAGAGCGAGGAGCGGAAGGCGAGCCACCCCCCCCACCACACCACCCTCGCCTCCACCCCCACCCCTACCCCACTTGTCACGAGCCCCGACCCTCTCGCCCACGCCCACCTTGCGCCCTTGACCCTCGGCAGGCGAGCGACGAGGATGAGCTCGCGAAGCTCATCGCCAAGGCCAG
>Ga0209302_10001620_pt1 | contig 13173 bp, 22 predicted proteins | sample ArcOceMetagenome_2_FD_187445 | JGI IMG/M metagenome (GOLD analysis project Ga0209302, IMG submission 187445) | Marine eukaryotic phytoplankton communities from Arctic Ocean - Arctic Ocean ARC135M Metagenome (SPAdes) (version 2) | ecosystem: Environmental > Aquatic > Marine > Oceanic | place... | reverse complement strand
CTGACCCTGACCCTGACCCTGACCCTGACCCTGACCCTGACCCTGACCCTGACCCTGACCCTGACCCTGACCCCCACCAGGCGCGCCGCTGCCCGCACGCCACTCGGTCAGCTTTGCCTGGCTCGACGGGCGCGTCTCAACTCTAACCCTGGCCCTGGCCCTGGCCCTGGCCCTGACCCTGGCCCTGGCCCTGGCCCTGGCCCTGGCCCTGGCCCTAGCCCTGGCCCTGATCCTGGCCCTAACCCTCATCAGGCGCGTCTGGATGAGAGTGTACCGCATCGAGTCCAACCCTGCCGGCAATCTGGATGTGGTCGAGATCGGGCCCAGGCTGGTGCTGCTACCGACGCGCATCATCGCATCGGGCTTCGGTGGAGCCATCCTGCAGGTATACCTACCAGGGCTACTCTTGCTATGGCTCGGCGTGCTATTGCCCTACTCACTGTGGCGTCACTGCCACTGGCTTCGGCGATGTCATCCTGCGGGAGCACCCGCTGCCACTGCCCTCACCCTACTCACCCTACACGCCCCAAGCACGCCACGCCCTCCACTGCCCTCAGCCCACTCGCCGTGCTCGCCGTTGTTTGCCGTTGTTTGCCGCGCGTGCCGTGCGCGCCCTACCACACCCCACCATACTGGACGAGCGCGCCCGACTAACCACCCACTTACTGCCGGCTCCTTACTACCCACTTACTGCCTACTTACTGCATACTTACTGCCTACTTACCACCTACGTACTGCCTACGTACTGCCTACGGCTATCCTGCAGGAGCGATCGCACACCGCCGAGAGATCAGCAGGGGTGGGCACGCCTGCGCACTACCCCTTACCTGCGCCCTCGACAAAGTATCCCACTGCCAAGTCGACGTGAGCACCTCTTACAGCCCCTTGCCCCTGCAGTGTACCTGCAGTGTACCCGCAGTGGGTCACGGCCCCCGAGCTCGGCTAGAGCTCGGCCGCCAGAGTATAAAGTAGAGAGTAGAGATGGCGAGCCTCCTAATTCAGAGAAAGGCGCAGGGACCGTTTCAGGGAGGGTAAACAGCGGCTTAAGGCGATTTAGGACGAGACCGCTAGGCGGGCGCTTCCCGGCGGTCGCGCCGCCCCTCGACGTCCCGGGGGATGGGCGAAAGGCAGGGGTGTATTCCGTGCACGGTCTTGAGGCCTAGCACTGCGCACGCTGCCAACAAGGACGGCGCGCCCTCTTCCGCGACGCAGCCTCCGAACGCCGCTGACTCACCGACACCGAAGCCAACAGCGGGCCCGGTGAAAGATTTGCTCGGAAGGTGGCAGAAGGAGGTGCAGGGGACGATGACATGTATCCCGCGACGCGCGTCCCTTACGCGGGCCGCGCAGAGCGACGGCCCGGGGAGGAAGCATTCACGGTTATGCTGAGTTGTGCCTTTGTGCCCGCTCTCGCTTCGGGCGAGCAGAGAGAGATGTATGAACTGAACCACGGGAACAGCTCAGACGAGTGAGTCACGTGTACTTCCCGAGGGGCAGGCGGAGCCGCCTACCACTACCAAGCGGGCATCCTTCCTTGTGGGGAGCATGGGAGCATGGGAGCATAGCATGGGAGCATGGGCATGGCATTTGAGTGAGGCGTCCGAGGCGACGGGCATTCGATTTTGCGGCGAACCGACCATTTTGCGGCTGATATCTTTTGAAGCGCGGGGCGCGTCTGTCCGTCTCCGTGCGTCCCGTGCTGCACAGACAGCATGTCGCCAACACGGCGGATTTTTTTTGGAAGCGAACCCCGATTTTTAATAAACCGGAGACTTCGTACACTTACACCCCCTCCTCCGCACGCGCGGCGCGCGCCCCTTGCGGTGACGACGTGCGCGCCGAGCGTGCCCCACGCGACCGCGGGGTCCACTAGCCCCTCCGGAGCGTGCTCGGCGTGCGCGTCGCCCATTTTCGTCGAAAGTGCCTCACCGCCCGGAACGGCCTGCGCCGCCCTAGGAGCCCTATTCTGCCCCGCACGGGCCCCACGAGGTTCGACGCGTGATCCTCGCGGGGCAGGAGGCCCGAGCGGACCCTGGGGGAACACCCGCACGTGCTCGGCTTGCGCGTCGTGGCCTGGGAAGGAGCGCTCTCGTGACCTCCGCCTACCTTCCCGTTTATCTCCCCCTTAGAACATCCCAACAGCACGCCGCTCGCGCGCGGGCGCTCCGGCCCCGGGCGGCGTCGTGCCGTCCGAGCGCCAGTGGGTGACGCAGCGGCCCCGTCGCGATGTGGAACGCGCTCCCCGGACGGTGGGCGTCCCGCCAGTCGCTCGTCTTCCCCAGCGGGCTCGTGCCACAGTGCCATCTATGGCGCCGCAGCTCAAGGTGCTTGTGCAGCCTGCGCAGCTCTTGCGCGCCTTCGGCGGAGGGTCTCCACCACGCGCGATCGCCCATTGCGACAGTCCCACACCGCCCCGCCGCGCCCGACCAACGCGTCGCGTCCGCGCTGATCGCATGTGGTGAGATCGAGCTGGCCCTGCTGTGCGCCGCTGCGCAGGGCACACTGCCGGCTTCGGGCAAGGCACGTTGCGCGCGTTGTGCTCGCCGAGACGGCCTGGGTGCACCCCTGGGCGGCCCCGCGCCGTCCCGCCGCGCCCGACCAACGCGTCGCGTCCGCGCTGATCGCAGGCAGTGAGATCGAGCTGGCCCTGCTGTGCGCCGGAGGGTAGGGCACACTGTCGACCCGACTCACGGCCAGAACTGCAACCGATAACCGGGGCAAGTGAAGAACTATCCGGGAGGAGGTGTGCTCAAGCCGCTCCGCCCCCACCGCGAGCGCCCGCGCGGCGCGGGACCCGGAGATCGACGCCGCGGCGCGCACCAGCCCCGTGCCCACCTGGCGCTTCTGCCTGCTCGGCTCGCACGAGCACCAGCCGCTTGCGCGTAACGCGCGTCCCCCCCCCCTCAACCCCGGTGAGCCGCCGTGCGCGCGAGGCGCGGCGACAGCAGGGGGCGGGGCGGGAGCACAGGAAGCTGTCAGGTAGGGGAGGCGCACCCCGCAGAGCCGCAAGTGGTTTGCAGGGGTTGCAAGGTTTGCGCACCATTTTGCGATCCCAAACCCCTGGTCGGTCTGGCAGATTTTTTTATTTTTTTTCCGGCAGAGAAAAAAAAAAGCGAGAGCGAGAGAATAAAAAATCTTGGGACTCCTCTCTACCCCTTTTCTCTAAAAAAACCTTGCAAACCTTGCAAACCTTGAACACACCGGCCCCTAAAATAATGCACCGGCCTAAAACAAAAGTACACTGTTTATCCCCCCCTCCCAGTACCACCCACACCAGCTCCCACCGTACGCGCCCCGGCGCCCGCCGTCCATACCACACCCCCCCTCACGCAAAGCGCGCGGCGAAGGCGCCCGCCACCTGCACGGCCGAGGCCCACGCGCGCTCGGCGGCCTCCTTGTCGTAGGCCGGCGAGCCCTGCTGCGCCGGCGAGTGGCGCATCGCGTGCGCCACGGCCTTTTTGAGCGCCTCGTCCGGGTTGGCCTCGCTCAGCAGGAAGGTGATGAAGGAGCTGCGCAGGTCCTTGGGCGCCAAAGGCACGCCCGCCTGGCGCTTGAGCACGGCCTTGACGACCTCGGTCCAGCGCCGCGCGTCGAGCGGCTTGGCGTGGTCGACGGCGCCGCCGCCGCCGCGGCCGCCGCCCAGCACGAAGACGTAGGGCTTGGCCGCCGCGGTGGTGGTGAGCCCCGCCTCCGCCAGCCACGCCCGCAGGAGCGCGCACGCCGCGGCGGGCACGGGGGAGGTGCTCGGGCCGAAGAGGGCGGCGGTCTTGTGCGCGTCGGGCGTCCGCAGGTCGAGCTCGAAGCCGCCGCCCCCGCCCGCCGGCCGCGCTCGTGGTGGTGGGCTTGAGGGTGACGCCCAGCTGGAGCTTGCGCGCCACGCCCACGCGGTCGGGCGGCACCACCGTCAGCCACGTGAGCAGCGCGGCGTCGAAGAGCCGCGTGCGCGCGGCGGGCCCGCCCTCCTCCTTGCGGAGCTCGTACTGGCTCACGGCGCGCGCGCGGGCTTCTGCTGCTTGCATCATAAAAGAGCCCGTGTTTTTGTATAGTATGAAAACGTGAACATGAACTCTCATGCCCGTTGCGCTCTATGCAATTGTACGCAAGGTCCATTGAGAAGCGCCGTACCTTTGGTGAAGGGCGTGGCTTGTGCAGATTGCTGGCCGCACGTTGACAAGTTCCGTGTACGGAATGCCACCCCGTCGATCCACATCGAGGCAGTTCGTAACGGGGCAAAGTGTTATGTGAACGAGCTCATTGACTCCGACTTCGAAAACATGGTTTGGACGGCGATTTCATACGATCCCCCCTCTAATTCGGGCTAGAGTACAGATTCTGCCTCTTCGATGCGCCGTACACCCTCCAAAAGCCTAGCAAGAGCATCCTCTGGTGCCTCCGGGGCTTCGGACAGAGCATCCCCTGGTGCCTCCAAAGCCATCTCTTGCTCAAGCTCGCGCACCATCTCGTCCTCTGAGTCCTCATCGTCGGCCGGAGCCGAGGATGACGCACCTGCCTCCTGCCGGGTGCTTGCAGCCCCTCTCGATTCGGCCATCACCGACCCGACCACCCCACGGGTCAGCTGGGCGTCCTCACTGTCCTCGTTTGCGTTGGTCATGCGCCTGAGGTTGGCGCCGCGCGCGGCTACGCGGCCCCACATGGCCGCCCTTGCCTGCTCCCTGCGCGATTGCAGCGGCGGCGCGTCCACGAGCGTGGGCGGCTGCTGCTCGATGATGCCGGCGGCGAGGGGCACCAGGCCACCTTCAACCATCCAAGTGGAAAGCCTCCTCGCGCCTTTACGCCACTTGAAGAGCTCGTTCTTCGGCGGTGGGATCACCATGTGAGCCTTGAATGGTAGCTTATAGCGGTGAAGGAGCTGGCCTGCCTCGTGCTCGGATCGTACAAGTTCCGAGCCTCACCGCGCGCGTACTGGACCTCTAGCCAGCGGTAAAGCCCCTCAAAAGACAGTATCTGACGCTGTTGCGGAGACTCGGCGGTCCAAGCACCGAGGCGCGTGGCGATCGTATGCTGCACGAGCCAGATGCTCCAGGTGGTCGGGTTTAGATCGTAGATGTCACTCACGTGCCCCTCTCGCTCGGCCATGGCTAGCGCCGTGTCCACCGCCATCCGAATGAACTCAACGTCGTCGTTGCTCAGCAGCGATTGGTTATAGGCCACTCGATCCTGAACTCGCGCACGAGCGTCATGACCTGGCGAAACCTCTCATTCGCCCAGCGAGGCGTGAGAACCTTGCCGAGGCGCGTGTCTGCATAGCTGCCGTCAGCCTTTCGCTTCCCAGTGCCGTCCGTTGGGATAGTTTCGTGGATACAACAAAGCTTTGAGAAAGCCAGAGCGCCTAGGGCTGGCAACTGGTGCGAGGGCATGATTCGTCCTCGAGCGTTTTAGTTGCTGCTCCTACTACGCGTTTGCTACACGTGGTTATACGGTCACGAACACGTGCTGCCGAGGCTGGATCCACCGACGGCTCTGCCGGCACCCTTGACGCCGACGTGTACACGTTCAGGATGGCTTTAGCCATTGCGGGGTCGATGCACGAGGCGCAACGCATGAGAAGCGTGTACCTTCCTGGCCGAACAAACGCGCCAATCTCAAGGCGTACGCCGCCCTTGCGGATAGCCTGCTTGCACTTGCGGCAGCGCGCACGCCCCGTTGGTGCAAGGGATATGCGGTAGGTACTGGGTCGAGTGGAGAACGTCATGACGAATGTTAGTACTAATACGCACACTCAACTGCTTCCTAGCTTGCCAATATTACCTCCGCCTCCGCTTTACGGGCTCCCAGTCCTCACCACTAGAGTCGCTCCCACTGAGTGTCAGCTCGTACAGCGCATCGGCAACGCGCCGCCCATCTCTTAGAACCGCTGCCACCCGCCCACGAGGCGAGGGCAGGCGCAGACCATCGATCAGCTCTTCCGCGCAAGGGCTACCCGCCTCGTACCCCACGCGCTCCCGCATCGATTGATATCCGTCGCCGTAGTTCCAGAGCAGCTCCTCATTGGCCTCGATGCGAGAGCACGTGAACATGCAGAAGACGACAAACTCGTGTATCTCCCCGTCGTTGCCAATCGCCTCTACGACGCTTGCCTGCGCAAAGACGTTGGCGCCCTCGCTCTCACCCGGCTCGTTGATTGCCGCGGCGGGGTGAAGGGTAAAGTCCACCTGGTTACGATTGGGTCCAGCGTCTGCGATGGGCGACACGAGGACATTGTGCTTCTCATCCTCAACAACGTAGCGAGACAACGCTTGGTGTTTTGCCTCTGGTAGCCCCGAGAACTCGTCGCGCGTGAAGAAGGTGCCCGTGTAGAACGCAACAAAGGCGCCGGCAGGGATGGGCTTTGAGGTAAACAGCCCGGGCTCTCCGAGCAATGACTTCGGGGGGCGTGATGCGAAGGCGCTGCCCCTTAGTCCTTAACTAGAACTTACCCGTGAGTCCGTAGTGGCGGAAACCGGCAGGCGGCGCGCTGCAGGGAGCTCTGCGTCTCTAAGTTCTGTGACCGCGATTCTCGGGGTCTTTATTTGGCATGCAAACAGGTCGCATCCCCGGCTACCCACGCCCCCAGTCACACAGACAGTGTGTGTGGCAGTGCGGTGTGCGCGCGGCCCAGTCATCTCCGTCTCCTGTCTCCTTTTGTCTGTGTCCCTACACTGGCCACCGTGTGTGCTGTGTGCACCGTCCCGGGCGGTGCGCTCGTCGCATATATGCCGGCTCGATGCACGTCGCCGAGCACGCCTCGGGCAGCGAGTCTAAGGCTCGCTCCTGCTCTTCTACCTGCTCTATCTCGCCGTACAGGTACGCGTACGCCGCGAACTCGAGCGTGCGGCGCACGATGCGCTTGGTGGTGCCCGGCGCTGAGATGTCCCCCGCGATCACGTGAGAGTGCTCCGAATCGCGCACCACCTTGTATAGGCAAGTGAGTGTAAGTTAGTACTAAGGTCGAACTACTATTCAAGTAAGTAAGTAGTCACCACGACGGGAACTAAGTAGTAAGTGGGTTGACTACTGCTACTGCGGTGCTGCAGTTATTGTGGGTTGTCACCTCGAGCTCGCCGAGCGGCAGTCGCGCCACCGCGGCGGCCGTCGCTGTGAAGTCGTTGACGTTGTCCGCGGGGTTGGCAAACGCTAGCACAGGCACAGACCGGCCGAGCCGCTCGTCTGTGCCGTAGTAGAGGGCGTCTGGGTTATAGGCTTATAGCTCTGGGGTGTACTGGGGTGCAATATATCTATATATGTCACGCACAGCGGGTGGGGCTGCGGCCGGCTAGGTTTAGTATTATACGGCTTGTATAGGGTTAGTGCTATATGCGGTAGGGCTAAATAGGGCCTATATGGTCGGTGTTAGAGAGGGTGGTGTGAGGTCAAGCGTGAGAGGGCCGCGAGTGTGCTATAGGCGGCGGCGCACAGTCGAGGGTCGACTCCAGAATCCGGAAGAGGTGGACAGGGTGGAGGACCGCTCCAATCGGGAAGCGCTCGTCCAGTATCTCAAGTACATCTCAGACTCAGCGTTGGCTTTCTTGGTCGGCCCGCCGTTAGCCGCACGTACCAGGCCATGGGCAGCGGCGCGCGGCAGCAGCAGCGCGAGCCAACCAAGCACCGTCCACTGGAGGGACGGCATCGAGAGGCGCAGCCCTGGGCTCACGAGCACCAGGCCTACCAGCCCGTCGACCCACGGCTGGCTCGCCAGCCAGAGTGCGAGCGTCCCGCCCGTCGAGCAACCGATCAGCAGCACACGGCGGCCGAGGAGGAGGCCGAGGGCATGCGCGGTCGCCGCGTCCTGTCGTGTGCCGCGGCATGTGGTGCGATGGAAGCACGCGGTGCTGCAATGCATGTGGCGTGATGCACGGTGCAATCTTGCACGCGGTGTGATGCGGGGTGAGGCATGGACGGGGTGTGCACGGTGTAATGCACTGTGTGCGATGGACGATGTCTTGCATGGTGTGTATATCAAGGGTGACCTCTGCGATGCTGTGCGAGGCTGCGATGTGGCATGGACGCATGGTGTGACGCACGACGTGACGCATCGTGTGTAAAGGGTGACTAAAGGGTGACCTGGCGCAGCACAGTGGCCGACTGTCGGTTGAGCAGCGCGTTGCCTGCACGCTCGTCGTCACGTAGGCCGTGCGCCGTGTACCTTGGAGCCACCGCGGGGAGGCGGTTCGGACCAGCCGGCAGAGGGTTTGGGTATCAGAGGAGGTGTGGGCGGCGCTTACCGATAGCGTAACAGGGTAGCGCCGAGGCCCGCGGCGACTTGCTCAGGCACGGGCGAGAGATCCGGTGGGCTCGCGCTCCAGCCGTGCAGGTAGATCACACACAGCTCAACTTGTTTGCCCGTCTCTACGCCCCACGTGATGCTGCTCTCGGCACCCGGCTCGAGCGGCGCCTCGTTCTGGTCACGTGCTTGCAGCCACGACTCCACGCGCGCCGCGGTGCGCGGCAGGTCGGGTGGGAGCACCTCGAGTTTGCTGAGTGGCCGCAGTGCTCTGTGGATTCTTGCGACGCTCGCTAGCGCCAACACCGTCGGCAGGAGATAGCCTGGCAGCAATGAGGCGCGGTATGCAACGACACTGCACGCCACGCAGAGTGCGAAGACGAAGGTCGGTGAGGGCTGCTTCACGCTCACGGACGTCATGGCTCGTTTCGCTCCGTCGGCTTTTCCGGGCAGCGAGCGGTTCGCAGAGCTCCGTCGGCTCCTTCGTCGGCATCCGACTGCAGGGGATAACCAGCTACCCCATGCGCCGATCGTCAGGGATCTATGCTTCTTACAATAAGGGGGCGCCCTGCTGGCGGCAGTAACAGGCAGACGGCGCCGGATGCGGCGTCTGTCTGTCTGTCTAAGCCGGCTGCCTGGGCGCCCACCGACTCTCCCACCTCAGTCACACTTTACGAACGGACAGGTACACACTCCTGTCCATAGCAACCGAGGCAGGCATGTCGGGGTGGTGGCGGGCTCCGAAAACTCCGACGGTGGCGAGCAGAGCAGGACTCGAGCCGGCACGAAGGAGTAACAGTCGGATTCTGACTGTTGTAACGTCGTGTCGTCTGTCAGGAGTAATGGCCATGCACGTTCCAAGAGCGAAGCACGCTCCGGCCAGATCGAGGCCGTGCCTCGGCGGGCACGCGCTCTCAACCCGCCCCGGTGCGGCGGCCGTGAAGGTGCGGCGCTGGGCACGCCACAGCGTGAGGTGCTGGTCGCACGCAACAGAAGGGTCCCAGACGCGGCACGTCGCCGGCTCACGGTCCCAGCAGCGGCTGCTGCGCGCCTCGGCCTCGTTCACCGACGCGTCGAGGAGCTCCTGCCGGTGGCCAAGGCCTCAGTGGCACTGGGTGCGCCGGGATGTGGGCCACATGGTGTGGAGGCGCGCGCACGCGGTCGACGCCCTTCGCCGAGCATCCAGGCGACCACGTGCGGGCCGAGGGAGCGGCCGGAGACGGCCGCGGAGCCGGCCGCGGCCCCCCGGTCGGCCCGCAGCTCCGCGCGACTCCGCGACGAGGACGAGGCCGGAGATGCCGCAAGTTTCTGGACAGGGGGGGGGAAATGAGCGAACACCCGGTGTATGTGCGCTCCGGGCTTTCACGTGGGCTCCTCGGGTACGAGGGCAACTCCTGCCGACCACACCGACACCCTGCACCCGTCCGGCGTGCACATCGCGCTCCTGACCGGGCCTTTAGGGGTGGTCGGGCCTGCCCCGGCGCACCGTGAGGGGCAAGCAGGGGATGCAGGCCTCACACGGGCGACTCCGTTGCCCGGCGCGGGGTCCTCGTGGGCGCGGGTGGCAGCCTCGGGCCGTGCGGCTGCCCCGCGCCCGTCCGGCGTGCACGTCGCGCGCACAACCGGGCATGGCCGCGCTGGGCTTTGGCGCGCGGCCATCCGCCGCACCGTGAGGAGCGTGCAGGTGCAGTGAGCGCCCTCGCGCCTGCGCCCCGTGCCCGGCGCGGGATCCTCGCGGGCGCGGGCGGCACTCATGCCCCTCGTGCTCCTCCCGCCCCCTCGCGGCGTGCACATCGGCACGCGCCCGGGCTCGGGTGCGCCTCGAGGGGCTCGTGGTGCGCCGCACGGCCCGCCGCGGTGCAGCGCGACCCCCCGTGCGGGCGGAGCACGTGCGCGCCCGGACGCGGGGAGGGGCTCTATACGTGCTCCCGAGACCCGCCCAGTCACGCCCCGCACGCTCGGCGCGCGCGTGGTGGGCGTGCTCGGGCCTCCCGCTGGGGCCTAGGGGGGTGGTATCCAGCGGACAGCTCCGCTCAACCCGGTGTTGTGGGCGCCGAGGCCCTCCGGCGTGCTTGCGTGGCTCTCCTGCGTGCGTGGGGCATCTCGGTCGGGCACCAGGGGGGCTGGAAGGCGAGAATCCCATTTTGGAGGCCGCCATCGGACCTTCCGCTACAGGATCCGGTGCCTGCGGGGGGTCCACGGTTCTAGGGGGCCACGGCGAGGTACGTGGCGTCCTGATATGCATTCCAGGCGAGTCAAGGCCGTGTTTATACGGATCCGGGGCTGGTCGTGTACCGACCGCTCGTCTAGCCGAGGCCCCCTTCACGCGCACCCCGCGGCGCTACGCCCGCCACAGAGCGAGGAGCGCTCCGACCAGATCAGGGGCACGGGGGTCACGCGCGGTCCTCGCCGACCCAAAGTGCCTGTGATGGGGAGCCAGGCCCACGGCGGCCACCCGGCGGCCGCGTAGCGGCCTGGGACCCTAAGCTACAAATTTATCACGACGACACCGAACACCAAATATCCAAAAAACAGCAAGCTTAAAAAAGCCCAAACAACACTGAGGGAAAAGAAGTTGAGTTTCGAACTCAACCTGGGGGGAGGGAGCACTAATCCTACATCTAAAGGAACACCCCCCAACGACGGCGGATTGCCGCATGCCGCGGGTACACGTTTCGCCGGGTCCGTACGTACGCGTTTCCGGCGCCGGGCGTACGGCTGGGCCCTGCGCCCCCCCCGAGCGCTATACAATAGCCTATACAAAAGGACAGTTAGATTGTAGTTGACACGTGTGATGTGATGTTTAGCGGGGTAATAACGAGCCAGCGTCACATCTAACCGGCCCCCCTAGACGTCCGAACTTGATAAATAAGATACGGGGTGCGGCCCAAAGTACCGCGGAGCGCGAATGCAGCCGCTCAGACACGCGCGGCCCTGAGTAGGCCCTGAGGCTGATGAGACCAACAGTACACCATGACAGTGGCATGGCCACAGCACGCGTGCGTGCCACTGTTAAAGCGGCGGCACCACACCATTTAGCGCGTTCGACCTGTGCGGCTGCATCCAACGTGCGCTCCTCGCCACTCGGCGCCGTCACGGTGTGCAAGGCCAGGAGCAGCTTTGCCGACGGCGACGCGCTCTTCACGCAAGGGCTGGTGGCCGTCAGCGTGATGCAGCCGATCATTTGCTGTGTGAGGGCGCAGTCTGCACGCGAGTTTGTGACCGAGTTCTCAGGCGGTGCCACGCCGCACCGAAGCGGTGTCGGCTCAGAGCTAGAGCTCTGAGCTCGCGACCCAAGCTCACCTCTGGCTCACCTCAGCTGAACCTCAGCCAGCCCCAAAGTCGCCTTATGGTTCCCGTGCATGTGGGTGGTCGTTTGGCTGATAGCGGCTAAGCTACAGTCGCTCCCACCGCCCAGGACACTTTAATCGTTCCATAAAGTACGTTACCTCCACTATACCGCCCTTTGCCCTTAGACCATACCCTTTACTTGAAATTTCGAGTGAGATATCGTGATCGATCCTCGAACGCGGTCACGCGGCGAGGGCGGCGTACACTCACAGGGGGGGGATTAATTACGGAGAAAGGAGTTGCTTCATCAGACTCTTCAGGGCCTCCCTCTCGAAGACCATTATCACGGTGATTCTACCCGCGATCCACGATCCTACAGCCGATCCACCCCCTATCTAAGGGGGGTGGGCGCGCGGGCAGACCTTGCTCCTACCATACTCCATACTCCCAGACCATTCGGCCTTAGCACTTGCGCACGTCCTCAATCTGCAGCTTGGCATAGGTGGCCTCGAGCGCCTTGACGAGCGGTTCACCCGCGCGCAGGAACTCGGAAATCTCGCCGTTGATGACCTGGTCGCGCTCCTCGTCACCGAGGCCCGGGCCGATGGCGAGGGCGAGGTCCGTGTAGCCGGGCGCGTGCGAGATGGAGAGGGTGAAGGTGCTGCGTAGCAGCCACTTGTGGTACGGCTGCAGCTCGTCGGCGTAGGCTGCGCGGAAGGCCTCGAGACTGTCAATGTCGTCGCGCGTGCCTGGTTAGGGTTAGGGTTAGGGTTCGGGTTCGGGTTAGGGTTAGGGCGAGGGCGAGGGCGAGGGCGAGGGCGAGGGCGAGGGCGAGGGTGGGGGCGAGGGCCAGCGCTAGTGCTAGGTCGATGTCGCCGCGCTTACGCATCACGAAGGCCTTAATGCTGGGCTGCATGTGACGGAAGAGGGCGAGGTTGAAGGCGACGCTGCGCCGCAGCCACAGCAGCGCCACGGCGGCGGAGGGGTCCGCGAGCACCACCTCGCTCGAGGCGCCGCAGCGGTGCATCTGCTGATCCACCTCCCAGCGCAGCAGCTCCCCCAACGTGAGCGCCGCGCCGCCCTTGGCCTTGGACGCCCGCGTAAGCGCGACACGCGCCTTGGCCAGGTTAGGGGTAGGGGTTAGGGGTAGGGGTAGGGGTAGGGGTAGGGGTAGGGGTAGGGTAGGGGTAGGGGTAGGGTAAGGGTGGGTAAGGGTAGGGTAAGGGTAGGGTAAGGGTAGGGTATGGGTAGGGTAGGGGTAGGGGTGGGGGCAGGGATAGGGCGCGCGCCTTGGCCAGGTTGTTCTGGTCGTTCTTGGCGACGATCATCATTGTGGGGCCGCACGCCGCGTAGATGCGCGCGATCCCGGCGAAGGCGTCGAAGAGCACCTCGTTGGGGTTAGGGATAGGGGTTAGGGGTTCAGGGTAGGGTTAGGGGTAGGGGTAGGGGTAGGGGTAGGGGTAGAGGTAGGGGGAGGGGCGGGGTGGGGGGAGGGGTAGTGGTAGGCGAAGGCGTCGAAGGCTACCTCGGGTCGCATCGCATCGGCGGTGGGCGCTCCGGGATCTGCCCGCCGCAGCACCTGGCTAGGGTCAGGGTCAGGGTCAGGGTCAGGGTCAGGGTCAGGGTCAGGGTCAGGGTCAGGGTCAGGGGCAGGGTCAGGG